>Ga0105242_10002784_pt1 | contig 13693 bp, 12 predicted proteins | sample KBSM24metaG_FD_81521 | JGI IMG/M metagenome (GOLD analysis project Ga0105242, IMG submission 81521) | Miscanthus rhizosphere microbial communities from Kellogg Biological Station, Michigan, USA - KBS M2-4 metaG | ecosystem: Host-associated > Plants > Roots > Rhizosphere > Soil | place...
GGGCGGAGGCGAAGTTCATGCCGACCGCGCGGGCAGGCGCGGGCGCGAGCGGTCTGATGCAGCTCGTTCCGCGGACGGGACGCTGGATGGGCGCGCGCGATCTGACGAACCCGGCGCAGAACATCAGCGCGGGGGCGAAGTATCTGAAGTACCTGCACGAGCGATTCAACGGCAACGAGACCTCGGTGATCGCGGCCTACAACGCCGGCGAAGGGAACGTGAAGCGCTTCGGCGGCGTGCCTCCGTTCCGGGAAACGCGCCAGTACGTGCGGAAGGTGCGCGACTTCGAGGATGACTTTCGCAATCGCGTCGAGAGCCGCGCGGCCGAAGCCGCGTCCACGGTTGCAGAGGCGCGCTAGCTAACTGTGATTCAATAGCGCAGCGTGTCCGGAATCAGACTCGTCATCGGCGCGATCGTGATGGGCATCGCTGTCCCGATTACGCTTTCTCTGCTTCTCGGACTCCACACGCTCTCCCAGATCTTCACGGTCGTCGCGGTGACGTTCCTGGCCTGGAGCGTGAGCGATCTCCTCTCCAGCATCCTCGAACGCCCCCGCCTCAAAGGCCGATCGCCGGGACAGGCACTGCGTGAGGATTGGGAGAGGAGATCGAAAGAGTAGTTGCTGGGTTACTGGGTTACTTGAGCAGTTAGCAACCTAGCAACTCAGCAACCCAGCAACCGCTCACGTCCAGTCATTCATCTTCTTCAACAACTGGTCGATCGACAGCAAGCGCTCCGCGCCGTCGGACTCGCGGCGGAAGATCGCGTGATACCAGCCTCTCATTCCGACCGGCGTGTAGAGCTCATCGCCGACGCGGAGGCGGCTGCCGGAGACGAGCTTCAGGAAGACCTGCTCATACGCGGAGCGGCTGAGACGGCGGTCGGGAAACGGGACCGCGTAGCTGTTCCGGCGGCGATCGCGTCCTCGGCGACGATCTCCATTGCCAAGGAGTGAGACCGTGCGGCGTCGCTCGACGTATTGAACGGGGCGTTTCGGGGGCGCGACCTTGTTGCGCGGCTTGCGGCGCGAACGGAGATCGTCGGGAAGCGTCGCCTCGCGCGACTTTGGGTTTTTCGCATGCACCGAGCCAGCACGCCGCTCGCTCTGATGCTTCTCGCGCTCTTGCTGCCGCTCGAGCACGAACTGTTCGATCGTCCGGCTGATATGCCATTCGCGCCGCAGCGCGAGGTCTTTCAGCTCCTGGATCACCGAGCCCCAGCGGCAGAGCCGCCCGACGTCTTCGTAGGCGCTCGGCCGGTCGCTCAGCTCGAGCAGCGAGGGTGCGCGTCCGTCGAGGATCGCGAACAGCAGCCGGAAGCTGAACGGATCGGAGTACGTCCGGATCGATTTTCGGAAAAACCAAGCCACTTCCTTCGCGATCTGGCGAAGTGACTTCTTCTCTCCGTACTGAGTCGTCCAGAGCGGCGCGTTGATGTCGAAGGTGTAGGGACTCTGTTGGTAGTGAAAGTCTTTCGTCAGCCACCCTTTTCGCGTGGTGTGTTTGCCCGGTGTGACGCCGGCGATTACCGGCAGCGGGAGCGACTCGAGGAGCGAGAGGTCATACGACGGCCAGCTCATGACCTCGCGGACGATGCCGACGATCAGCGCCGCGGTGGCGATCATGAGGCCGGGATCGGGCGTGAAGTCGACCGTGATCTCGATCCGGTTACCGCGCGGCCGCACGCCGACGCCGGTCGAGCGGCGGTTCGCCCCGGCGACCATCACCGGCACCGGCAAGAGGTAGGCGAGGAGGAGTGCGAGCGCCTTGATGTTGCGCCGCCGGTTCTGCCGCGACTTCGGGATCTCGTACGAGATGTTGTAGTGGCTGCTGTACGCCTTGAGGCGGACGGTGTGACCGGTTTTCTCTCCCCAGTTGGTGAGCTGCTCGCGGACGAAGTCGATCTGCTCCCACAGGTTGCGCACCATCCGCGCGGTGCTCGCCGGCGCGAGCTCGATCACCGGCGTGACGACCTCGATGACGCCGCGGTCGAAGTAAACCGCGCCTCCGGTCGGCAGCTGCAGGGAAGTTTTTTCCCGTTTCAGGAGCGGGCGATCGATGAAGGCGCTCGGCTGTTTCCAGTACCGCTCGGGGTTGATTTCCTCTTCATCGAGCCAGACGTTGAACTCCGACTCCATGCCGATGGCCGGCATCTTCAGCCACGTCCTTCGAGAGCGCCGGACTTCGCTGTCGAGATCGCTTTTCAAGCTCTGAGACGGCATGCAGGAACCAAGGAAACGCAATAGCGAACTAAGCAAACGGTGGGCCGGGTCGGATGGCAGATGGCAGACTGCAGACGGCGGAAGGAAGACGGTTTTTCTTCTGCCGTCTGCGATCTGCCGTCCGCCGTCTACGTCTCGTCCGCCGCCGCTACCGGTGCGCGCCGCTCCTTTCGCCTTCGCTCCTCGAAGGCGAATCGCGGGCGGGTTTCCTGCGGCTGCTCCATCCGGTCCTCGCTGATCTCCCGCGGGATCAGGGTGATGTAGCCGAGGTCGACGTGCACGTGATCGTCGGCATTCCTGTCGGTGACGTGGCCGTAGGGGAGGACGTGAATCTCGTCGCTCAGGTCCTCGGCGATCTCGTTGTATTTCTCGATCGCTTCCTTCGTCTTGAGGATCGTCGACCCGATGCGATAGATGTCCGCGGCCGTGCCCCACATGTGCGCCGATGCGTTCTGCGAGAGCTTGTGCGACGGCGAGCGAAATCCGCCGTTGACGGCGATGTGCACCGAGGAGCCTGCGGCGGCGCGGAACTGTTCGAGGTAGAACGCGAGAATGCGCACCGCGCACGGAACGTAGCGCGGATACAGCTGCAGGCGCGGCGCTTCCTTCAGATCGATGAGGATGAACTCGTTGAGCCCGAAGTGCTGCGTGAGCGGCGTCGACAGGGCGACGTCGTGCGACGGGATCTCGTAGAAATACCGCGGCAGGCGATGGCGCCTTCCCTGCGCGTCGCGCAACATCTCTCCCGGTTTCAGGAGCGACCGCAGTTCGTCATCGAGATCGAAGGCATCGACGACCTTCAATCCCTGATCCGTTTCCTCATGACTCATACACATTTCCGGCGAGCGTATTGAAGATGTCGCGGGAGAGATCCGCGACGGCCTTACCGCGGCCCTGCTCTGCCGGGAACTGCGTCAGGATGACCAGCACGTACGGCTTCCGCCCGTCGAGGTACACGATACCGGCGTCGTGATGAACCGTCGAGATGTTGCCGGTCTTGTGCGCGACGCGCGCGGCTTTCGGCAGGCCGGCGGGGATGCCGCTGCGGTACTGCTGGTCGAGGAGGATCTCCAGCATCTCGTCGCACGCGTTCTGCGAATATGCCTTCCCTTCGGCGATGAGGCGGAGGAGCTTGAGGAGTCCGTGCGCGGTGACTTCGTTGTTCAGTCCCGTCTCGAACGCGCGCTGGTCCTCGACGCCGCGGAGCAATTTGATGCCGTCGATCTCCAGCTCGTCGAGCGCGTGCTGGATGGTCGGGATGCCGACGACGTCGACGAGGAGATTGGTGGCGAGGTTGCTCGACTTCGTGATCATGAAATAGGCGAGCTCGCGGACGGTGAGCGTCTTGCCGAGGTGGCCGTAGACGTCGGGATCGGCGTCGCGCCCGAGATCGAGCATGAACGGCTCCTGGTTGACGATGCTGGTGAAGCGATTGCGCACGTGGACGGGCGCATCGAGCGTGAGCTCGCCGCGGTCGACCTGCCGGAACACGCCGAGGAGCACGGCCAGCTTGATCGTCGACGCGGCGTGAAACCAGGAGTCGGCGTTGTACGACCACTGCACCGTCGTCTCGGCGTCGTAGAACGAGATGCCGAGATCGTCGAGCGCGTGATCGCGTTTGATCTTCAGCAGGCTCCGATACAGCGACACCTCGGCGGATGCGACCGAGTCCTGTCGCTCTTCGGCTTCCCGCGTCTTCGCGACCATCGAAGGGAATCTTAGCAAAGGAGGGCGGCCGTCTCGGCCGCCTTAGCGCTTCCAGTCGTTGAGAGACCAGTCGTAGTCGGCGTATTCGAGCTCGATCTTTTTGGCCGTGTCGATCAGGCGCTGCTTGTCAGCGGGAACATACTTGCGGATGAAGGCCGCCTTGCCGCCGCCCCACTTCTCGAAGTCGTCGCTGAACCAGTCCATGATCTTCGTCGTGGTGATGACGAGCGTGTCGCCGTCGCGCGAGAAGCGCGTGCTGCCCAGGAACCTTCGGGCCTGATCATCGAGCTGCGCGTCGAGCTTCGCGCCGGTGAACGCTTCGGTGCGGATCGGCGGACAGCTCTTCGCGGCGCAGTTGATGGCGAAGTGAATGCGCGGGTCTTTGAAGCCCTCGCGGATCTTCTCGTTCTCGATGTCGTTCAACGACACCTTCGCGCTCCCGACGGGCACGCGGTCCTTCTTGAAAACGTTCAGGCGAATGATCGGATCGGTGGAGATGTCGCGGATCGAGTCGACCGGGTAGCTCTCGAGGATCGTGGCGACGGTGTTGATGTTGTAGACGTTGATCCAGTGTGCGAGCTGGGACTTGCGGTCGAGCGCCGCGACGTTCACGCGTCCGAGCTGCTGCCGCAGCGCCTGCACGGCCGCCATGTCGCGCGCCTTCAGCGCCTTGTAGTCCATGCCCCGCGCGGGGTTGTAGTACGTCGAGAGAATGCGGTTCCACTGCGCGAGGTCCTGCGCCTGGAGCGGAAGCGCCAGAGCGAGAACGAGCAGTGTCATCCTGAGCCGCGCAGACGGCGAAGGATCTCCGGCGGGGGATCCTTCGCTACGCTCAGGATGACACGCTGAATGTTTCATCGGCCTTTTGCGCGCAACCAGCGGCCGATGCGTTCGATTCCGGACGTGATCTGTTCGATCGGAGCGGCGTAGGAGATTCGCACGAAGCCCTGGCCGAGCGTCCCGAACGCGAGCCCCGGAATGACGAGGACCGCGGCGTCGGTGGCCAGCTCTTTCGCGAGCGAGATCGTGTCGCACGCGGGCAACGGGACGAATGCGTAGAACGCGCCGCGCGGCGGCTCGATCATGGTGTCGAGCTCGTGCCGGATCGCGTAGAGCGCGGCCTCGCGCTGCGCGCTGAACTGCTCGCGCACGTTCGCCAGCCACGACTCGTTCCACGCGCGCTGGTCGAAGATCATCTCCGCGAGCGCCTGCGAGAACACCGACGCGCAGGTGGCGATGTACTGATGCGCGGTGATGACCGGCTTCATGATCGCGGCGTTCGCGAGGATCCAGCCGAGGCGCAGGCCGGTCATGCCGTGACTCTTCGACAGGCCGTTGAGAACGATCACGTTCTCGCTCATGCCGAGCATCGACGCCGGCGGCGTGTCGTACCAGATCTCGCGATAGATCTCGTCGCTCACGACGAGCGCGCCGCTCGAGGCGATCTTCTGCAGCGTTTCCCGGTCGATGACGGTGCCGAGCGGATTCGACGGCGAGTTGACGACGATCAGCTTCGTCTTCGGCGTGATCTTCTTCAGCAAGGCGCCGGCGTCGATCTGCCAGCCGGGCGGCTCGAGATCGTAGGGGACGGGTGCCGCGCCGCACATTCTCGCGAGCGTCGCGTACGAGAGAAAGCCGGGATTCGGGACGAGCGCTTCATCGCCCAGATTGACGAACGCGGTGAAGATCGCGAAGAGCGCTTCCTGCGTGCCGGCGGTGACGCAGACTTCGCTCTTCGGATCGAGCTCGGTTCCTTCGCAGAGTTTTTTTCGGAGCGAGAGATGACCGGGGTTCGGCGAGTACTGCCACGGCATCGTTGCGGCGCGATGGGCCATGTCACGCAGCGTGTCGTCGGGCGCGAGATTCGGCTCGCCGATGCCGAGGTTGACGGAGTAGGGGGTGGCGAGCGCGTTGATCTGGCGGATCAACGAGAGCTCGACGTTCGCGAGTCGGTCGGCGGTTTTCACTAACGGAGTGCGTCTTCGAGCGCCGTGCTCGAATCCGTCTTCTCGTCCCGATACTTCACGATCATCGGCGTCGCCACGTGCAGCGCGTGCTGCTCGGCAAACGCACCCTTCATCGGACGCGCGCCGGGAATCACGACCGCGCCGAATGGAATCTCGAGCGGACGCTCGTTGGTGCGGCGGTAGATCTGGCCGCGCACGATGTCGTACACCGGCGTCGACGCCGTGAGCACGACCCCGGCGCCGATGACGGCGCGCGAACGGACGACCGTTCCCTCGTAGATCCCGGTGTTGCCGCCCACGACCACGTCGTCTTCGATCACCACCGGCAGATTGCCGACCGGCTCCAGCACGCCGCCGATCTGCGCGCCCGCGGAGAGGTGCACGCGCTTGCCAATCTGCGCGCACGAGCCGACCAGCGCGTGCGAGTCGATCATCGTGTCCTCGTCGACGTACGCGCCGACGTTCACGAACGCGGGCGGCATCACCACCACGCCTTTGCCGATGTACGAGCCGCGCCGGATCGACGAGCCGCCCGGCACGATGCGGATTCCGTCGGCGACTTTGAAGCGGCGCGGCGGAATCGTGTCCTTGTCGATGAAGGAGAGCGATCCCGACGCGAACTCCGAGGCGATGCCGAAGCGGAACGCGGCCAGGATCCCTTCCTTCACCCACGTCTGCGCGCGCCAGATGCCGTCGTCGTCGCGCACGGCCGCGCGGACCGTTCCTTTTTCGAGCTCGACGAGAAAGAGGCCGATGGTCTTGACCGCTTCCATGCGGTCTTTATCGGATGCGTTCTTGAGCGCTTTGACCCGTTCTTCGATCGTGATCATGACGGCAGCAGTCCGCACTCCCGCAGGATCGACTCGAGCTTGGTCCGGTTCGCGTCGGTGATCGGGGCGAGCGGTGGGCGAACCGTATCACTTTCGAGGATGCCCATCATCTTCAGCGCGGTCTTGACGGGGATCGGACTCGACTCGATGAAGTTTCCGGTGAGGAGAGGCAGGAGCCGGTTGTGGATCGCGACGTCGCGCCGGTCGACCATCTGCCGCATCAGCCGCGGCACTTCGTTGCTGGCGACGGAGATCACGCCGTCGCCGCCCATCGCCAGGAGCGGAAGCGTCCACGCGTCGTCGCCGCTGAGGACGAGAAATCCTTCCGGACGGTCGCGGAGGATGGTGAGGATCTGCTCCATGTTGCCCGACGCTTCCTTCACGCCGATGACGTTCGGGATCTCGCGGGCGATGCGCAGCGTCGTCTCCGCACTCATGTTCAATCCCGTGCGGCCGGGGACGTTGTACATGATCATCGGAAAGCCGCGTTTCTTCTTCTCGATCGCTTCCGCCTGCGCGCCGAAGTGGCGGCGCAAACCGTCGGGCGTCGGCTTGTTGTAGTACGGCGTGATGGTGAGGATCCCCTCGGCGCCGAGATCGATGGCCAGCTCCGCCAGCTCCACCGCCCGCGCGGTGTTGTTGTTGCCCGCGCCCGCGAGCACCGGCACGCGGCCGCGCGCATGTTTGACCGTCAGCTCGACGACGCGCCGGTGCTCATCGGCGCTCAGCGCCGGATTTTCGCCGGTCGTGCCACACGGCACGAGGAAGTTGACGCCTTCGTCGATCTGCCAGTCGACGAAGCGCTCGAAGGCGCGTTCGTCGAACGAGCCATCGGATTTGAACGGTGTGACCAGTGCGGTGCCGACGCCACGAAACATCACTTACTCCAGCAACTCATCGAAACGAAACAACCCCTTCCGCCCCCTCACGAGCTCCGCCGCAAAGATCGCGCCGCGCGCGAATCCTTCGCGTCCGCGCGCGCGATGCGAGATCTCGACGAGATCGTCCGGCGAGTCGAAGAAGAGCGTGTGCAATCCGAACTCCGCGCCGACGCGGGAGGCAACGATGGGCGGATCGAGCTTCCCTCCGCTGCCGCCCTTCACCTCGGACGCGATGCGCAGCGCCGTGCCGCTCGGCGCGTCTTTTTTCTGCGCGTGATGACGCTCTTCCATCCCCGCCTGGTACTGCGGGAACCGCGCGAACAGCTCACCCGCGCGCCGCGCGAGCGCGAACGTCACGTTCGCGCCGGGCGAAAAGTTGGACGCGTATACGCATCCGATTCCGGCGACGCGCTTCCGCACGTCGTCGATGCGATCGTTCCATCCGGTGGTTCCGATCACGAGATCGAGTCCGTTGTCGCAGGCGACGGAAAGCGCGTGTTCGAGCGCGCTCGCGTGCGAAAAGTCGATCAGCACCTCGGCACCGGCGAGCGGATCGTCACGATCGACGTCGAGAACGCAGACGACCTCGTGCCCCGCCTCCTTGGCGACGCGCTCGATCGTGCGTCCCATTTTTCCGTAGCCGTGGAGGGCGATGTTCACCGCCCGACCTCCCGAAGCGCAGAGCGCGGAGCGCGGAGCGCAGTCCCGCCCGCCGTTCTTCTGCCCTCTGCCCTCTGCGCTCTACCCTCTCTCATACGGCGACCGGCGTTTCGAAGAGCGCATGATGGATCGACTCGATCGCGCGATCGGCGTCGCTGTCATCGACGACGAGGCTGAGATTGAGGCCGGAGCGGCCGAGGGAGACCATCTTCACGCGAAGTCCGCGCAGCGCTTCGAAGATCCGCGCGCCGACGGCCGAGTCGGCAAGCAGGTTCGTTCCGACGATGGCGATGATGCATTGGTTGTCTTCGACGTTCACGTCGGCGAAGTCGCGCAGGCGCTGTTCGAGCTTGTCGAGGTCGTGCTTCTCGTCGACTGTCACCGACACCGACACTTCCGAGGTCGTGATGAGATCGACGGAGATCGCGAGCTGCTCGAACGCGGCGAAGAGGCGCGCCAGAAAGCCGTGCGCGCCGAGCATCGTGTTGGAGGTCATGTGCACGACGGAGACGCCCTTCTTGCGCGCGATCGAGCGCGGCCCGGAGCGCGCGCCGTCGACGTCGCGCGTGATCAGCGTGCCGGCGGATGTGGGGTTGTGCGTATTGAGCACGCGCACCGGCACGTTCGCGGCGATCGCCGGCTCGAGCGTGCGCGGATGCAGCTTCGCGCCGAACGACGCGAGCTCCGCGGCCTCGTCGAAGGAGAGCCGGTCGATGACGCGCGCGCCCGGCACGAGGCGCGGGTCGCAGGTGAGCAGTCCGTCGACGTCGGTCCAGATCTGCACTTCATCCGCGCCGAGCGCCGCGCCGACGATGGCGGCGCTGTAGTCGGAGCCGTTGCGCCCGAGAGTCGTCGTCGCGCCGGCTTCGGTCCGTCCGATGAAGCCGCCCATCACCGGAATGCGATTGCGCTCCAAGAGCGGGAGGAGCACTTTCTGCGCGGCCGTGCGCGTCAAATCCATCCTCGGCGTCGCTCCGCCGAAGCGCTCGTCCGTCCAGACCACTTCCTCGGAATGCACATGCTCGCCCGGCAGCGCGCGCATCATCATCGTGTAGGCGAAGAGCACGGACGAGAGCTTCTCGCCGATGGACATCACCTTGTCGCGCGCGCGCGGCGTGATCTCGCCGAGGAGCGCGATGCCGCGGAGGATCGTGTCGATCTCCTCGATCTGCTTGTCGAGCTGCTTGATGAACGACTCCAGGAAGTCCGACTTCTGCTGCACCAGCCGCAGCGCGACGTCCTCGTGACGCTGCCGGACGGCGGCGATGATCTCGCCGACGCGCTTCGAGTCCTGCGCGCACGCCGCTTCGCTGGCGTCGACGAGGTTGTTCGTCACTCCCGCGAGCGCGGAAACGACGACGATCGGCCTGCGCTGCCGCTGTTCGGCCACGATCTCGATCGCATTCGCGACCCGATCCGCGTCGCCGACGGAAGTGCCGCCGAACTTGATGACGATCATCGCGCCCGCCTCGTTTTGGACTGCGGTGGCAAGGCCACCGCTTTCCTCTGCGGCAGCGCAAGCTGCCGCGGGCGACGACTGGCGTCGCCGCTGTTGAAAGCGGCGACTGGCGTCGCCGCAGTCCATATGCTTCGCGTCACAGCAATCCCTTCGCCTTCAACAACTCCGCATTCAGAATCGCGGCTCCCGCTGCGCCGCGGATCGTGTTGTGGACCAGGGCGACCATGCGGAGGTCGAGCACGTTGCAGGGGCGGAGGCGGCCGACGGAGACGGACATGCCGTGCTCGCGGTCGCGATCGAGTCGCGGCTGCGGGCGGTCGGGCTCATCGATGTAGTGCAGCGGGTGCTTCGGCGCGGACGGAAGACCGAGCTCCTGCGGCTCGCCCGTGAACGACTCGATCGCGGCGCGCACGTCTTCGAGAGGCGCTTGCTCGCGCAGCTTCACGGAGATCGTCATCAGATGTCCGTCGATCGTCGGCACGCGGTTCACCTGCGCGGAGATCGTGATCGGCGCGTCGATGTGGCGCGTGCCGTCCCACTTGCCGAGGATCTTGCGCGGCTCTTTCTCGATCTTGTCTTCCTCGCCGCCGCCGATGAACGGGATCACGTTGTCGAGGATTGCGTACGACGAGACGCCGGCGTAGCCCGCGCCGGAGATCGCCTGCATGGTCGTCACCTGCACCTTGTCGATGCCGAACGCGCGCTCGAGCGGCGCGAGGGCCATGGCCAGGCCGATGACCGAGCAGTTCGGATTCGTGACGATGTAGCCGCCGCGGCGCTGCCGCTGCCGCTCGACCGCGTCGAGATGATCGGCGTTGATCTCGGGGATCAGCAGCGGCACGTCGGGGTCCATGCGGTGATTGCGCGAGTTCGAGATCACCGCGCAGCCGCGGTTCGCGTATTCGTCTTCCGCCTCGCCGGCGACCGAGGAGTCGAGGCCGGAGAAGAGCAGTTGCGACTCGAGCGCGGCCCCGAGCTCTTTGACGACGAGCGCGGACGCGTCGCGCGGGAGGAGCGTGTCGAGGCGCCAGTCGGCGGCTTCGCCGTACGACTTTCCTGCGCTGCGCTCCGAGGCCACGACTTCGTGGAGGCGGAACCAGGGGTGATGCTCGAGGAGCTGGATGAAGCGCTGGCCGACGGAGCCGGTTGCGCCGAGGACGGCCACGGGAATGCGATCCGTGCTCACGGACGCGGTTTTCTCTTCGACAGGAACGGTTGCAGTCATCGCCAGGCTCCCTTGCAAGACTGATTCTAAAGGAGCCTGAGCCGCATCAGTGGGCGGAGCGCCGTCGCGAAGGAGGCGAAGGCTCCGGGCCGATGATGCGGCCTGCGAAGCGCATGTCGCCCGCAAGGTCGCTGTAGTACGCGACGAGGAACCGGCCGTTGCCAAGATGGAACACCGACGGATGCCATTCCCGGCGCCCGCTCGTGGAGACGGCAAGCACCCGTGGATAGTCCTCGCGACTCACGTCCAATGCGAGAGCGTAGATATCGCCGGAGGTGGTGCCGTATGCGACGAGGCACAACGCTGCGTCACACGCAATGCCGAGTTGCTGATCCGGATCGGCATCCAGCGACGTCGCCAGCTCCCTCGGCGTTCCATCGATCACGTAATAGTTGATTCCCTGGTTCACCCACGCGATCACTGTCTCCGCGCCAAATGTGCCGATGGCCGGCGGCACAGGAAGATCTTCGCCGGTCAATTGAGGCTGCGTCTTGGGAGCGTAAGTCGCGCCGCGGCTCCCCGATGTCCAGGTGAGATTGCGTGTCCATCCGATGATCGAGCAGAAGATGTGACAGGGCGGCGGCTGCCAAACCGGAACGCGGATCCATGACGCGGTGGCAAACGTTCCATTCGCGACGGTGACGCCGGCCAGTGAATCCAGTTCCGGCATCGACGCCGCGACCGGCGTTCCATCGCTTCGGAAGATGGAAGGCGTCCCGTCGACATAGCCGAAATACGAGCTGCCGTTCCAGAAGACGTGCACGTTCGTGGGCGGTCCCAGCGCACTCGAATTCAGAAGCCGCGGCGACCCGGCCAGATGTCCGGCTGCATCGATGACGGCGAGCAGGGTTCTGGCGGGAGGACCGAGCTCCGTGTAGAGCAGCACGAACGAAGTGCCGTCGTTTCCGACGACGGGACCGACCGCGTACTCGGTGGGCGCCGTGGGGATCGTCTCGATCGGTGAAACGAGCCGCCCGTTCAGATCGAGCAGGCCCGTGCGAATCCGCGCGCGGCCGGTCGCTGCATCGATCTCGCTCCACGCCAGCAGGATTTTGTTCTTCGAAGCCGCGAGGCTGACGTTCGCGGAATCCGACGGACGAAGATACGGCCCGTAACTCTGCTCGACCGGACTAACGGTCTGCGCGCCGGCGAATGTCGCGACGAGCAGGAGAAAAGCGAAAGCGATCGTTTTCATTTGCCGGCCGAACGTGTTCGCGACGGGGGCACGGTCACGATGCGTCCCGCGAAACGCAAGTCTCCGGGAAGATCGCTGAGATATGCGATGAGAAACCGTCCCGCTTTCAACTTCAGGATCTGCGGGTGCCATTCCTTCCGGCCGCTCGTCGCGACGGGAAGCACTCGCGGATCGTCCGGCCTGGAAACATCCAACGCGAGCGCGTACACATCGCCGCTGGTCGTGGCGTACGCGAGGAGGCACAGCTTCGCGTCGCATGCGACGGCGAGCCGCTGGTTGGGGTCTGCGTTCAACGCGGTCGCGAGCTCGCGCGGCGCATTGTCGACGACGTAATAGTGGATCCCCTCGTTCACCCACGCGATCAACGTCTTTGTTCCGGAAGTTCCGACGAACGGCCGCGGCGGGACACTTTCCGATGGGAGAGGCGGGACGCGCGGACGATACGTATCGCCGCGATTTCCCACGACCCAGTCGAGATCGACCGTGTAGCCGATGACCTCGCAGAACCACATCGGGTGGCAGCGTCCCCAAATGACCTGGCGCCTCCACCACGCGACGGCGAGCGTTCCGTTTTCGAGGATGAGCGTCGCGAAAGGGTCGATCGGACCGAAAGCGGTGGCGGCACGCGTTCCATCCGCGGCGAACGCCATCGGGAAGCCTTCGACATACGCGACGTAGGAGGTGCCATCCCAGAACAGCGGCACGTTGTCGGCGAGGTTCACCGTGGAGAGGAAGCGCTGCGGCGAGCCGATGAGATGGCCGGTCGCATCCACTGTGGCTCGAACGAGCCTGGCGGAGCGTTCGAGCTCCGAATACAGCACCGCGAACCCGGAACCGTCGCTCGCGACGATGGGCGCGAATGCGTAGTCACTTTCCAGCGTCGAGATGGTTTCGATCGGCGCAACGAGGCGGCCGTCGAAGTCGAGCAGTCCGATGCGAATGCGCGATCGCCCGGCTTCGGCCTCGCTCCACGCCAGAAGAATGCGGTCGCGCGACGCGGCGAGGCCGAGGTACGCATTCGTCGGGTCCCGCGCGTAAGGCCCGTAACTCTGCTCGATCGAGCCGACGACTTGTGCGGCGGCCGAGGACGCGGCGAGAAGAAGGAGTGCGAAAGCAATCTTTCGCATGTCACCGTTGATACGTTCGCTGGAGCGCCGCCGTCCAGTGGGTATGATCGTGACGTGCTGCAGGTGGAAGAAGCGCAATCGAGCGTGATGGCCGAAGTCCTGGTGCTCGAGGCGGAACGCGTCTCGTTCGATGAAACATTCGGTCGCGTATTGCGCGAGGACGTCGTCGCGGAGCTCGACGCGCCGGAGGCGGACAACAGTGCGATGGATGGGTACGCGGTGCGCGCGGAGGATGTCGCTCAGGTCCCGGCACGGCTGCGCGTCATCGGCACGATTCCGGCCGGGCACCTCGCGACCGCGCGCGTGGAGCCCGGGTCGACGATGCGGATCATGACCGGTGCGTATGTTCCCGAAGGCGCGGACGCCGTCGTGCAAGTCGAGCTCACCGACGGCGGGCTCGAAACAGTCACCGTGCAGAAA
>Ga0105242_10002786_pt1 | contig 13691 bp, 13 predicted proteins | sample KBSM24metaG_FD_81521 | JGI IMG/M metagenome (GOLD analysis project Ga0105242, IMG submission 81521) | Miscanthus rhizosphere microbial communities from Kellogg Biological Station, Michigan, USA - KBS M2-4 metaG | ecosystem: Host-associated > Plants > Roots > Rhizosphere > Soil | place...
GCGCGGCTGCCCGCCAATCTGCTCCAGGCCCAGCGGGATTACTTCGGCGCCCACACCTACGAGCGCGTGGACACGCCCCGCGGGAAGTTCTTCCACCTGGACTGGCCGGACCCGAAGCGCCCGCAGTATCCCGTCTGACGGCTCCGTGTGATGGCGCCGCTCACCTTCGGCACCAATCGCTTCGGCTTTCCCGATCCCGCGCGGCTCACCGCGACCTGCCGCGAGGCGGAAGCGGCGGGCTTCTCCCATCTCTGGTTTCCCGACAGCCAGCTCCGCACCGGCGACGTCTTCATCAACCTGCTCACCGCCGCCCGCAGCACCGAGCGCGCCAAGGTCGGGACCCTCCTCGTCAATCCGGTCACGCGCCATCCCACCGTGCTCGCCTCCAGCATCGCCACCGTGGATCTCTACGCGCCGGGACGCGTCCTGCTGGGCTTCGGGGCGGGCGACACCTCCGTCCACCAGGTGGGGCTGCGGCCCGCCCGCCTCGCCGAGCAGGAAGCGGCGGTGCGAACCATTCGCGGCATGCTCGCCGGCGAGAGCCTCTCCCTGGGCTGGACAGCGCCGTCGCGACTGCAGCACCCGCGCCCGGTGCCGGTCATCGTCGCCGGCAGCGGCCCCCGGACGCTCCGCATGGCCGGCCGCGCCGCGGACGGCGTGGTCATCCGCATCGGCGCCGATCCGGCCCTGATCCAGTGGGGATATGACGAGTTCTGCGAAGGCGCGCGGGAGGCGGGCCGCGATCCTGCCGCGCTGTGGGTGGCCGGCCACTTCCACACCGTCATCACCGACGACGTGGAGCTGGCGGAGGCGCGAGGCCGCGTGATGGCGGCCGGCTACTACGAGGTCGCCCCGGGAACCTGGTCGCGTCTGGGGATCCGCTGGCCCTGCGCGCCTCTCGCGGACATCCTCAAGGAAGTGCGGCCCGACTTCCACCATGCCTTCGACATGGCGCTGGCGGCCAAGCACGTCGAGGCCATCCCGCTGTCGGTGGCGCGACGCTTCTGTCTCATGGGCTCGGCCGCCGACGTCCGCAATCAGCTCGAGCTCCTGGTGGACCGCTTCCCCTGGATGCGCCACGTGATCCTCCAGCCGAACATGCCCGGGCCCGCCTTCATCGAGGCCTGCGGGGCGGAGATCATCCCCGCCTTCCGATGAAGGGACGGACCGCGTTCGCGGCCCTGCTGCTGGCGGCCGGGCTCGCCGCGGGCTGCACCGCCCTCGCGATCTGGACCGCGCCCGAGAAGACGGCGAGCGCCGCGCGCACGGAAGCGGCGGAGCGAGCGGACGCGCTCTTCTGGACCACCCTTCACGCTGGTGACTACGAGGGTATCCCGCGGGCGATCACTGCCCTCACCGTGGCCTATCTGGCCGATCCACTCGACCCCGTCACCGCGGCGCATCTGGGCTGGCTGCACATCTGGCGGCTGGTCGAGCGCGCGCGGCTCGATGTCGTTCCCCCCGGCATCACCGACCATGCCGTGCTGTCGCGGAAGTACTTCGAGGAGGCCGTGCGCCTTCGTCCCGGGGAGGCGCGCTATCTCGGCTTCTACGCGTCGACCCTCCTCGCCGAGGGCAATATCCACAAGGATCAGAAGCTCACCCGTCAGGGCTACTTCACTCTCCAGGACTCGATCCGCGCGTGGCCCGAGTTCAATCTCTTCACCGCGGGCTATGTCATGTCCGGCCAGGCCTGGGACGGCGACGCATATCGCGACGCCCTGGAGCATATGTGGCGCAACGTGGAGGCCTGCATCGGCGAGCGCGCGGATCGCGCGAATCCTGACTACGCGCGCTTCATGCGGCGGGAGACGCGGGAGGGGCCGAAGCGCGTGTGCTGGAACAGCGAGATCGCGCCCCATAACTTCGAGGGCTTCTTCCTCAACTTCGGAGACATGCTCGTGAAGAGCGGCCAGGTGGACACGGCCCGCGCGATGTACCGGAACGCCACTCTCGCCCGCGAGTACCCGAGCTGGCCCTACCGTGGCGTGCTCGAGGCGCGCCTCCGCGACGCCGCCGCCAACGTGGCCGCCTTCCGGGTCGCCCCTCCCGCCCCCGGTGCCACGCGCATGATGGTGGAGTCACCCTTCGCCTGCGCGGGCTGCCACCAGCGCTGAGCCCCCCTCAGCTTCCGTAGAGCCGCATCGCGCGCCGCACCTCGGCCAGGGTGGCCGACGCGACCGCGCGGCCTCGGGCCGTGCCCTCCTCGAGGAGCCGGTGCACCGCGCCGGGGTCCCGGGCCCATTCGGCGCGGCGCCGCCGGATCGGCGCCAGGAGCGCGTCGAGCACCTCCGCGAGGCGCGCCTTCACCACCGAGTCGCCGAGCCCGCCGGCACGATAGCGCGCCTTGAGCGCCGCCACCGCCGCTGGGTCGGGATCGAAGGCGTCCAGATACGCGAAGACGGGATTCCCCTCCACCGTGCCCGGGTCCTCCACGCGGAGATGGCGCGGGTCGGTGAACATGCCGCGCACCTTGCGGGCCACCTCGTCGGCGGAGTCGGAGAGGTTGATCACATTGCCCAGCGACTTGCTCATCTTCGCCTCGCCGTCGGTGCCCGGGAGGCGCGACACCGCTCCCAGCAGGGCCTCGGGCTCCACGAGCACCGGCCCGCCCGCGCCGGGATACGTCCGATTGAAGCGCCGCACCAGCTCCGCCGCCTGCTCGATCATCGGGAGCTGATCGCTACCCACCGGCACGAGGTCGGCCTTGAAGGCCGCGATGTCGGCGGCCTGGCTCACCGGATAGACGAGGAAGCCGGCGGGCACGTCGGCCTCGAAGCCCTTCTGGCGCATCTCGTCCTTCACGGTGGGATTGCGCTGGAGCCGGGCCACCGACACGAGATTGAGGAAGTAGATGGTCAGCTCGGCCAGCTCGGGGACCTGCGACTGCACCACCATGGTGGCGACCGCGGGGTCCAGCCCGACGGCCAGATAGTCCAGCATCACCTCCAGCACATGGGCGCGCACCTGCTCCGGCGCGTCGAAGTGGTCGGTGAGCGCCTGGAGATCGGCGATCAGCACATAGGTCGCGTACTCCGCCTGGAGCGCAACGCGGTGCTGCAGCGAGCCGACGTAGTGGCCGAGATGAAGCGGACCGGTGGGCCGGTCCCCGGTGAGAATGGTGCGTGTCATGGTCTCCCTCCCCGAATAAGAGTGAACCGCCGGCCCCGACCGGGGCGGCGGTTCAGGAGACCCGGAGCCGCCCCGTACGAGGCAGCCCCAGTCGATAGGTGACGCTAGGGGGCCGCCGTGCTCGGCGGCCACCACCAGGAAGAACGGAGCGCGGGATTCATGCTCGCGCCAGCTCGTCGTAGAGGTGAATGGTGGAGCGCATGGCCTTCACCCAGTCGCCCAGGTGCAGGCTCTCGTTCTCGGAGTGCGCGTGGGTATTGGGGTCGATGACGCCCATGAGGATGCAGGGCGCGCCCTTGAGGAGATCGGCAAACGGCTGAACGAAGCCGATGGTGCCGCCGGCGCCGATCATGGCGGTCTCCTTGCCGAATCCCATCTTCAGCGCACGGCGCGCCGCCTCGAAGGCCGGCCCCTCGGGATCCGTGGTCCACCACGGCGACGTCCCGGTGACCTTGGCCGTGACCTTGGCGCCGAAGGGTGGTTTCGTCGTCAGTTTCTTGGCCATGAGGCGGCCGGCCTCGCGCGGATCCATGCCGGGCACGGTGCGCAACGAGAGCCGGGCGCGCGCCGCCTCGATGATCTGGTTGGAGGAGCCCTGGAACTGCCGCGCCTCCAGCGCGATCACGGTGAGCGCGGGCCGCGTCCACATCCGCTCGAGAAGCGAGAACTTCTTCTCACCCCAGAGCTGGACGCCCGGCAGCATGCCGGAATCCTTCTTGAACTTGGCCTCGCTGAGCGGCAGGGAGCGAATGCGCGCGAGCTGCTTGGCGCTGGGCTTGGCCACCTTCTTGTAGAGGCCGGGGACGTTGATGGCGCCGTCCCTGGTACGCAGGTCGGCGATGAGGGCGCAGAGGATCTGCACGGGATCCGGCACGGGCCCGCTATAGCCGCTGTGCAGCGGCTGGTGCAGCCCTTGCACCTCCACGTCCAGCTGGCAGATGCCGCGGAGCTGATAGGTGAGGGCGGGATGCCCGACGTCGTAGTTGCCGGTATCGGTGAGCACGATGAAGTCCGCCGCCACGCTCTTCTTGTACTGCTCGAGGAAGCGACCCAGGTTCATCGAGCCGATCTCTTCCTCGCCCTCGATGATGAACTTGACGTTCACGGGCAAGGTCCCCGCCGAGCGGAGGTAGGACCCCACCGCCGCCACGTGCGCCATGACGCCGCCCTTGTCGTCGGCGGTGCCCCGGCCATAGAGCCGCCCATTGCGCTCGGTGGGCTCGAAGGCGGGCGAGAGCCACTTCTCCTCCCGGCCCGGCGGCTGGACATCGTGATGCCCGTAGAGCAGCACGGTGGGCGCGCCCGGCCGGTGCAGCCAGTCCCCGTACACATAAGGATGCACGCCCGGAATGGTGAGCACCTGCACGTTCTCGACGCCGGCGTCGGTCAGCGCCTTGGCGACCGCCTGGGCGGAGCGACGGACCTGCTCCACCGGAAAGCCCGACGCGGACATGCTCGGGATCCGGCAGAGGTCCACCAGCACCCGCTTCCAGTCCTCGATATGCCCGTCGAGATAGCCCATCGCCTCGCGGGCCATGCCGTTCGCCGTCGCCATGCTCCACTCCTCCCTGGAGTCGGTGCCGTCAGCCGGCTTTTACCATAGCGCGGATGGCCGCGCCCTGGGACTTGAACCAGTCGAAGAGAATGCCCACGTCCCAGCCCATGCAGAAGTGCCGGACCCCCATGTCCAGGTAGCGCCGCGCCTGATCGGGGTGGTCGATCTCCACCCGCGGAGCCACGCCCAGGCGCAGGGCCGTCTTGATCACGTGGGTCTCCGCCTCCTGGACCCGGGGATGATCCCATTGCCCGGCCAGCCCGATGCTCATGGAATAGTCGGCGGGGCCGAACTGCACCATGTCCACGCCCTTCACCGAGAGCATCGCCTCCACGTTGTCCACCGCGGACGCCTTCTCGATCATCACCGCCACCACCGCGTCCTCCAGCGCCTGGACGAAAGCGGTCGAGCCCACGTCCACCACGTAGCCCACGTCGCGCCGCATGCCGACGCCGTGGATGCCCCCGGTTGCCGGCGACTCCGCCCGCACCGCGCGCACGCACTCGCGCACGTCGTCCACCGTGCGGGGGTCGGCGAAGAGCAGATTCTGGATGCCGGCGCCGATGGCGCGCACCGCGAGGTAGGTCCGGGGCTGCTGCTCGATCTTCATCATCGCCGACAGGTGGGGAAAGGTATCCACCGCCCGCGCGAAGTTCTCCAGTGCGAAGAGGTCGTAGGGCGCGTACTCGCCCACGAACTCGATGTAGTCGAAGGCGCCGGAATGGCCCACCAGCTCCGCCACCGCCGGCCACACCGTGTGGAGATGGGTGCCGAAGGTGGGCTGGCCGGCGCGGAGCAGCTCACGAAGACGGTTGGGACGCATGTCAGGCTCCTTGGCGAGGGGTCGGCAGGACTCAGTCCGAGACGGATATGACCACGACCGCGTCCGGGTCGCGCCGCGTCGGGATGCGGCGGTCCACCCGGCCCTTCTTCACGTCCACCACGCACACCTCGTGCCCCAGCGTGGCCACCAGCGCGGAGCCGCTGGGGCCGTGATAGGCGATGGAGACGGGCGGCGCCGGCAGCGGCACGCGGCGCTGGCGGAGACCCGCCGGCAGGTCCACGATGGCCAGGCTGCGGTCGGCATGAAGCGGCACCAGCAGCACGCCGCGGCCGTCGTGGGCGGCGCGCATCGGGCCCGGCGCGGTGCGAATGGCGGACGCCGCCGCGAGGCGCTTGACGTCGATCACGCTCACCTGCGCCGACTCCCGGCACGCGACGTAGAGCCGCCGCTCGTCCTCGTCGAGCACCGAGCCCTCGGGGCCCGCGCCCACCGCGATGCTCACGGAGGGCCGCTCCGGGTCGCCGGGGAACAGCGCGGTGACGAGCCGGCTGCGCGGATGCGAGACGAAGGCCAGCGAGCCGTCGCGCGACACGGTGACGAGCTGCGGCCCCTCCGCGCCCGTGTCGAGCGCCGCGTCCGGCGGCCCCGACGTGGGCCGGCGCCAGACGAGCAGCCGACCCGCGCCCTCACTGAGGACATAGGCGGCCCCGGCCAGATCCACCGCCACGCCCAGCGGCCGCCGATGCTCTCCGCAATCCAGCGAGCCCACGCGCCGCCGGCGCCGGAGATCCACCACGGACACGGTGCGGCCGTCCGCGCCGGGATCCTCCGCCAGGGCCACGCCGAAGTGACCGACATAGGCGCGCCGGCCGTCGGGGGCCAGAGCCATCTCGCGGGGAAAGGGGTCGAGGGAGAGGCGGTGGAGCTCCGCGCCCGAGTGAAAATCGTAGTAACCCAGGGAGTGGTCGCCCTTCTGGACGACCAGCAGCGCGTCGTGCGCGCTCACCGGACCTCGACTGGCCGGCACATGGAGGCACCCTAGAATTCCCTCCCCGGCGTGTCAAGTTTTCCAGTCGCGGCGGGGGCCTACGGGCCGCGGCGGATCCGGGTCACCGTCTCGTCCAGGTAGGCGCGGAGCGCCGATTCGCTGGCGAACTCGGGGGTGGTGTCGGGGACGCCGAGGAAATAGACGGTGAGGGCCGCGCCCGCGCCACCACCGCCGCTCTCCTGCGCGTGGAAGTGCAGCTCCAGGCGCGGCAGGTCGGCGAAGTGGGCCCGGCGGCGCCGGACTTCCACCACGCCTCCGAGGGGCCGCCGCGCCGACACCTGCCGCCGGACCCCGCTGAAGGGGTCCACCCCGTCCGCGCTCAGCGAGAGGAAGCGGGGCGCCGCCGCGATACGGATCACCACCTCGGTTTCCGCCTCCACCGCGGCGCGCAGCACGGCCCAGACGATGACGGCGTCGGTCGAGGCGAAGACGGAATCCGCGCCGTGGACCACCAGCGGCTGGGCGGCGGTCGGCGGCGCCAGCGCGAGCCAGCCCAGCGCCACCAGGGCTGCCGCTCCCCGCCCGCTCATCCCTCCACCGGAAGAAGCTGCATGGCGTCGCTGGCGAGCGTGAGACGGACGCGCTGCCCTTCCTCCAGCACCGCGCCCGGGCCGGGGTTATAGCGCGTGACGAGGAAGGACTGGGCGCCCGCGCGCACCGTGTAGTCCACCTTCTCGCCGAGAAAGGTCCGCGCCACGATGGCGCCCACCACCTCACCCTCCGCGCCGGGATCGTCGGGCGCGAGCACGATGGCCTCGGGACGTATCGCGAGGCGGACGGCATCGCCGGCGCGGAGCGGCGCGGTGTGGAAGACGCGAAGCCGCACCCCCGCCACGTCCACGGTGACGGTCGCGCCCGCCGCGTCCACCACCCGTCCGGCGAGGAGGTTCACGCGGCCGATGAACTGGGCCACGAACTCGGTGGCGGGACGATGGTAGAGATCCTCCGCGGTGCCCTCCTGCACCACCTCGCCCGCGCTCATCACCGCGATGCGGTCGGACACCGCCATCGCCTCCTCCTGATCGTGAGTCACGTACACCGTGGTGATGGCCAGCTCCTTCTGCAGGCGCCGGATCTCGTCTCGCATCTGCACGCGGAGCCGTGCGTCGAGGTTGGAGAGGGGCTCGTCGAAGAGGAGCACCCGGGGCCGGATCACGATGGCGCGGGCCAGGGCCACCCGCTGCTGCTCGCCCCCCGAGAGCTGATGCGGCTGCTGCCGCTCGTAACGCGCCAGTCCCACCATGCCCAGCACATCTCCCACCCGGCGCGCGAGCTCGCCGCTCTCCAGGCCGCGGATGCGGAGGCCGTAGGCGACATTGTCGAAGACGGTGAGGTGCGGGAACAGCGCATAGTTCTGGAACACGAAGCCGATGTCGCGGCGATTGGCCATGAGGCCGGTGACGTCGCGGTCGCCGATCCAGATGCGCCCCTCGTCGGGCTCCTCGAAGCCCGCGATCATCCGCAGCGTGGTGGTCTTGCCGCAGCCGGAGGGGCCGAGGAGGGTGAGCAGCTCGCCCGGCCGCACCTCCAGCGACACCTCGCGCACCGCCCACAGCGCGCCCTTCACGCGGTGCTGGAAGCGCTTGGACACGCCCTCCACCCTGACTCCGGCCGGCGGCACGGTGTCCATGGCCGCCTCAGCCCCCCAGGATGCCGCCCAGCGAGACGGCGTCCGGCGCGCGCAGCGCGCGAAGGAGCCGGCCGATGGCCGCGATGACGACGTAGACGATGGCCACCACCAGCACCGAGAAGGCCGCCGCGGGGCCGAGGGACAGCTCGGTCATGTTCTCCAGGATGCGCACGGTGATGAGGGTCCAGTTGATGGAAACGAGGAAGATGGTGGCGCTGATCGCGGTCATGGAGCGGATGAAGACCACCCCGAGGCCGGCGAAGAAGGCGGGGGTGATCAGCGGCAGGGTCACCCGGCGGAAGGTCATGGCCGTCGAGGCGCCCAGCCCCAGCGAGGCTTCCTCCAGCGCGGGGTCGATCTGCTGGAGCTGGGCCACGGTGGCGCGGATGCCGGTGGGGCTGTAGCGGAAGACGTAGCACGCCACGATGAGGAGCGCCCCGCCCGTCAGGGCCAGCGGCGGGTCGTTGAACGCGATGAGGTAGGCGATGCCCACGATGGTGCCGGGCAGCGCGTAGTTCAGCATGGAGACGATCTCCATCGCCTGCCGCCCCATGAAGCGCTTCCGCGCGATGAGGTAGCCCACCACCACCCCGTAGAGCCCCCCGAGCGGCATGCTGAGGCCCGCGATCACCAGGGTGTCGCGGATGGCCTTGGCCCCCTCGGTGAAGATCACGTGGTAGTGGCGCCAGGTCCAGGCGTGATTGGCGCCCAGCGCCACCACCACCGAGGCGTAGAAGAGCAGCGCGTAGAAGTAGGCGATCACCGCCGCCACCGCGAGGCAGAGCGCGAGGAGCACCGGCCGCAGCCAGGGGGCCACCGTCTTCACCGCGGTGCGCGCGCCCGCCTTACCCGTCACCGTCACGTAGTAGCGCCGGCTCACCCAGTAGCGCTGGAGCAGGAACACCGCGAAGGCGGGAACCAGCAGCGCGAACGAGAGCACGGCGCCGCCGCGCAGGTCGAAGAGCCCGGTGATCTGGAGATAGGCCTGGGTGGGCAGCACCGGGAAGCTATTGCCGGCGAGGATGAGCGGAGTGGCGAAGTCCGCCAGCGAGGCGGCGAAGAGGAGAAGAAAGGCATTGGCGAGCCCCGGGATGGCCAGCGGCAGCGTGACGCTGCGGAACACCTGGAAGCGCGAGGCGCCCAGCGACAGGGCCATGTCCTCCACGTTGGCGTCGATGGCGGCGAGCACGGGCCGGAGGGTGAGATAGGCGATGGGGAAATAGGTCACGGTCTCGGAGAAGAAGGTGCTGGCGAGGCCATAGACGGTGACGCCCTTGAGGCCGAGAACGTGATAGGTGATGAGCCCCCGCGGCCCGAAGGAGAAGATCATGGCGATGGCGGTGGTGAAGGGCGGCGAGATGAGGGGCAGGAGCGTCACCGCATCCAGGACCGCCAGCCAGCCGCGCCCGAAGCCCGCCCGCGACGCGGTGAGGGCGAAGAGGAAGCCGAGCGCGGTGCCCGCCACGCCCACCAGGGCGGCCAGCAGGAGGCTATTGCCCAGCGCGCGGAGCTGATTCGGATCGCCCAGCACCGCGAGCGCGGCGCCCGGCGAGAGCCGCTCTCCGTCCATCGCCACCCGCGCCAGCAGGCACAGCAACGGATACAGCACGAACAGCGCCAGCAGCGCCCACAGCACGGCCACCGTCACCCAGAGCGCGGGATCGCGGCTCGCGCCGGACGCCCGCGCGCCCGCCGGACGCGCCATCAGGGCATCCGCCCCCGTCACTCCTTGAGGTTGAGCACTTCGTTGATCCAGCGGTCCACGATGCGCTTGCGATTGGCGCCCGCATAGGCGTCGTCGATGGGGAAGATCTTGGCCCCCTTGAGCACCTCGGCGAGGCTCGGCTCCACCGCGACGTCGGGATGCGCGGGCACGAAATTGATCTTGTGCTTGGCGTAGAGCGTTTGCATGGCGGGGCTGCTGGCCCAGTCGATGAGCTTCTTGCCCAGCTCCCCGTTCTTGGCGCCCTTGAGCAGCGCGATGGCTTCCGCGGCGGTGCCGATGCCCTCCTTCGGAAAGGAGATGGACACGTCATAGCCCTTGGCCTTGGTGTCCAGCGCGTCCACGATGAAGAAGATCCCGGCGCCGGCCTGCCCGAGCCCCACCGGCAGGGTGCCCCCGCCTCCGCTCTTGGTATAGACCTGCACGTTGCGTCGCTTCTTCTTCATGTAGTCGAAGGCCCTGGTCTCGTCGCGGCCGTAGACTTCAAGGATGGAGAAGATGCGAGTCACCGCGGTGCCCGAGGTGCGCGCGTCCGCCATCTGGAGCATGTTCTTGTAGGCCGGGTTGAGGAGATCCTCCCAGGAGGCGGGCGGCTTGAGGTTCGCCTCCTTGAGGAACTTGTTGTTGCTCATGAAGACGAGGGGATCGTCGGCGATGGCCACCCATTGCCCGTCCGCGTGCCTGAAGCGCGCGGGCAGCTTGGCGAACGACGACGGCTTGTAGGGCTCGAAGATGCCCTCCTTGATGCCGGCCGCGTGCGTCTCCACCGGCCCGCCGAAGAGCACGTCCACGCGCGGGTTGTTCTTCTCGGCGATGACGCGGGCCAGCGCCTCGCCGGAGGAGAAGCGCACGAAGTTGACCTTGATGCCGGTGGCCTTCTCGAACTCCTCGAACATGGGGCGCGCCCAGTTCTCGGGCCAGATCGAGTAGGCGTTGACGGTCTGGCCGGTCTGGGCGAGCACGGGCGCGGCCCACGCGAGCGCGCCGGCCAGGACCAGGGCGACGGCGGCAAGCGGCGCGGGGCGGCGTCGGGACATGGGCATGGGCGTCTCCCTGTGAGGTCTCGGGCGGTATGGGCTCAGCGGTGCTCGTAGCCGGGCGAGATCTCCATCTCCATCTCGGCCGGCGAGGCGGGGCGGCCGTCGAAGTACATGGCCACCTGCTCGCCCAGGGGGCGGCGGCGATTGATGCGCACGAAGATGTTCCACTCGTCGTGGGCGCCGCTGGAGTAGGCGCTGGAGGCGCGCAGCGCGTAGTAACGCACGAAGGCCTGGCGCCGCGCGGGCACGTCGGCGATCTCGCGCCGCATCGCCTCGTCGGTCGCCGCGCGGGCGACCAGCCAGCGCTCGAGACAGCCCGACACGTCGTCGCGGCCGCAGCCGAAGAAGGCGCGCATGTCGCCGGGGCCGGTGAAGTGCGCCATGTCGAAGTCCCGTCCCGCGCCGTCGTCGCCCGCCAGCACCGCTGTCCACATCACCATGTACTCCGCCCCGCCGGGCTCCCGCCCGTTCACCGCCGCCATCTGGTAGCGGCCGGGATCGAGCACCCACACCGCGGCGCCGTACTCCTTCTCGAGGCGCGCCTTCACCGAGGCGGCGACGGCGAGATTGGTGGCCACGTGTCCGCCCCCGCGCGGGCTGATGGGCGTGCTGGCATAGATGATGATCTTGCCGGCCTGGCGCTCGGCGCGGATGTCGCCGCGGATCTTCTGGATCTGCGCCGCCACCACCGCGTCGAATGCGGGATCCGCGCAGTAGCGGATGCCGATCACCGAGGTGACCACGGTCCGGGGCGCATTGCAGTCGGCGGCGCGCGCCGGATCGGAGCCCCCGCCGCCGCCGAAGAACGCCCCGAGCGCCGCGCCCACACTCAGCGCGACCCGCATCATGCTCCGACTCGCCATGCTCACGCCCTCCGGGCGCGCGCGTCCAGGTCGCCGCGCCGCTACGACGCTATGCCGCGCGGGGCACGCGGTCAAGACCCTTCGGGCGCGGGGCCGCGGCGGCGCGCCAGCAGGCCGCGGGCGATGGTGAGGCGGAGGACCTCCGTGGTGCCCTCGGCGATGCGCCACGAGCGGATGCGGCGGTAGAGCCGCTCCAGGGGGTGGCCCGCCACCACCGCGGCGCCGCCGGTGAGCTGGATGGCGCGATCCACCACGCGAGCCACCGCCTCGGTGGCGAGCGCCTTGGCCATGGCGGTCTCCACGTCCGCCGGCTCGCCCGACTCGGCGCGGCGCGCGGCGGCGTAGACGGCCGAGCGGGCGGAAAAGAGATCCAGGGCGCTCTCGGCGAGCATGGCCTGCACCTGCTCGCGCTCGGCCAGCGGCGTCCCGCTGCGATGCGGACGGTCCGCCTGGCCGAGCACCCAGTCGAGCGTCCAGCGCGCCGCTCCGCACGCGGTGGCGGCCATGCGGAGCCGGGTGGCCGCGATGTCCTCGAGGGCGCGCGGCAGCCCCTGCCCCACCTCGCCGATCATGTCCGCGGCGGGGACTCGCACCTCCCGCAGCTCGAACTCGCCGTGGATCGCGCCGTCCAGGGTGGCCAGGGTACGGCGGAGGGTCACGCCGGCCGCCGCGCGCGGGATCACGAGCACCGCGGTGCCCTGAGACGCGCCCGCCCCGTCCACCACCCGCGCGACGGTGAGTAGGAGGTCCGCGGCCGGGCCGTCGGTGACGAAGGACTTCACGCCGCTCACCCGGAAGCCGTCGGCGTCCCGCGTGGCGGTGGTGCGGGGCCCCTCGCGCGCATCGGTAAACGCGAAGGATGCCGCCAGCTCGCCGCGGAGCACGGGCAGGAGGAACCGCTCGCGCTGGCTGGTATTGCCATGGCGCAAGAGCCCGCCCGAGCCCCCCACCACCAGGCCGGCGAGCACCGCGCCCGTGGCGGCCAGCGCCTCGTGCAGCGCGACCTGGCCGAGCGGGCCCAGCCCGCCGCCGCCCAGCTCCACGGGCTGGGCGAGCCGGAAGAGCCCCGCCGCCTCGGCGCGAGAGCGGATGAGCCGGCGCAGCTCCGGGCTCGCCTGCCCTTCCTCGCCCACGCCCGCCTCGCGCTCCGCGGGCAGCAAGACATCGGCGACGAAGGCGCGAGCGCGGGCCCGCAGCGGCTCCAGCCCGGGCGGCAGTGGCTCGTCGGGCAGGATCTCGTCCGACTTGGCCATGACCCTCAGGGCTCGCCGCGCAGCGCCCGCCGGAGCTGCTCGAGGTGATTGTCGTCGTGCCACGCCATCACGGCGAGGAAATCGTCGAGGGTCCGTCGCCCGCGCGAGTCCATCTGATGTCCGGCGCGGCTCCAGTCCTGAGGCGAGCGCGCGGCGAAAAACTCCAGCGTGTCCTGGCGCCGGTTCCGGAAGGCGGCGACCGCCCCCACCGCGTCCGCTCGAAGATATTGACGCTCCTCGGCCCACCGGTTCGGATTGGTGGTGGGAAAGCGCGGCTCGGTGTCCAAGGCCATGATCTGGAGGCAGCGGCCCAGGAAAGACTCGTCGGTATCACGCAGATGGCAGATCACCTCGACCGCGGCCCAGCTCTTCGCGTCGGGCCGGCGCGCCAGCGCGGCCGCGTCCTGGCCGCGCACCGCCGCCTCGAGCTCATCGGGCGTGCGCGCGAGCCGCGCCAGCCGCTCCTCGCGCGGAGATCGCGCCCACTCGTCCATTGAACGCGTGGGCGACCGCACGGGTGAGCTCACGGGACGGAGAACTAGGGACCGCTCGGTGGGCGCCGGGCCGGCGAGGCCGGCGCGCGGAGCCGGCATGCGATCAGGACGCGCTTCCAGAACGGAAGGGCGCCGGACTCGCCGCCGGTCGGGGGCGCCGGGGACTTGA
>Ga0105242_10002794_pt1 | contig 13669 bp, 13 predicted proteins | sample KBSM24metaG_FD_81521 | JGI IMG/M metagenome (GOLD analysis project Ga0105242, IMG submission 81521) | Miscanthus rhizosphere microbial communities from Kellogg Biological Station, Michigan, USA - KBS M2-4 metaG | ecosystem: Host-associated > Plants > Roots > Rhizosphere > Soil | place...
GGCAACCGACCGGGGCAAGTGGATCGCGCTGCAGTGGCTCATGTTCCAGATGGGCGGCGTCGGGCCGATGTTCGGCCAGGCGCACCATTTCATGCGCGCGAAGAAGGACGAAATCCCCTATGGCAGCGAGCGCTACGGCGCCGAGTCGAAGCGCCTCTACGGCGTGCTTAACAAGCGCCTGTCGGAGGCCGCGTATCTGGCCGACGAATACTCGGTCGCCGATATCGCGACCTATCCCTGGGTGGCGCGCCACGAATGGCACCGCGTGGACCTGAAGGAATTCCCCGCGGTGAAGCGCTGGTACGACACCATCGGCGCGCGGCCGGCCGTGGTGCGCGGGATGGCCGTGCCGCCCGTGGTTACCTGAAAATAATCGTGGTCTGACCCCGATTTACTCCAATTCAGCGGGGCTGGATGCCGGCCGCCTTGGCCACTGTCTTGAAGCGCTCGTATTCGGAAACGACGAAGGCCTGCATCTCCTTCGGTGAGTACAGCGTCTCTACCGTCGGGCGGCCCGCCTGGAAATTCCGTCCCTCGGGGCTCAACCACGCGGCCTTGAAGGCCTCGTGCAGCTTGTTGACGATGGCATCCGGCGTTTCGCTGCGCGCCATGATCGACGACCAGACGTGGCTGACGAGCTCCGGATAGCCGCTTTCCTTCATGGTCGGCACATCGGGCAGCTGGGCCATGCGCGCTTCACCCGTCTGCGCGAGCGCGCGCAGGCGGCCATCCTTGACGAGCGGCACGATGCTGCTGAAGTCGATGGCGGCGAACGGTACCTGGTTGCCCGCGAGGTCGGTGACGGTCTGCGACAGTCCCTTGTAGGGCACGTTGATCAGCTTGATGCCCGTCGTCACGCCGAGCCATGCGGCGACGAGCTCGTAGCCTGCCGAGTAGGTGCCCACCGGAAGCGGGTTGGGCGAATTCCTGTTTGCCTGGACGAGATCCGCGATCGTCTTGTACGGAGTGCTTGAGCCGACGACAAAAGCGACGGGCGTGATGCCGAACAGGAACACCCCCCGGAAGTCATTGATCGGATCGTAGGGCAGGTCCTTCATGACGACCGGGTTCACGGTGATCGGCGAATTGGTGCCGACGAAGAGCGTGTAGCCATCCGCGGGCTGGGCCTTCACTGCCAGCGCGGCAATCACGCCGCTGCCGCCCGGGCGATTCTCGACCACCACCGGCTGCCCCAGCGTCCTCGACACGAACTCGCCGTAGAAACGCGGATTGCTGTCGGCGCCGCTGCCCGCGGCGAATGGCACAATGATCTTGATGGGTTTGCTCGGCCATGCCTGCGCCGCAGCGCCTCCCGGGCCGGCGAGCAGCGCGGCCGCCAGGGCCGCAAGAATGCGTTTCATGGTGTTCCCTCCCTCCGGAACCACTATACGCCGCGGCGAAAGCTCTCCATCAACAGGTCGTCGAAGATCGCCACGGCGCGCGTCCAGCCGGCCGAGGCGCCGCGGATCTTGTGCGGAAAGCACGAGACCACGAATCCGTCGGCGGGTATCGCCTCCAGGTTATGCAGCTTCTCCAGGTGGCAGTAGCCGATGTCTCGCCCTGCCTTGTGCCCTTCCCAGATCAGGCTCGCGTCTTTCGTGTCCTTGTATTTCTCGGCGGTGTAGACGAAGGGCGCGTCCCAGCTCCAGGCGTCCGTGCCCGTGAGCCGCACGCCGCGCTCGAGCAGGTACATGGTGGCTTCGTAGCCCATGCCACAGCCGGCGCTGACGTAGTCGTCGTGGCCGTAGCGTGATCCCGCGCGGGTGTTCACCACGACGATCTCGAGAGGTTTCAGGGTGTGTTTTATTCTTTTTAGCTCTGCTTCCACATCGGCGGCGGTGACGACATAGCCATCCGGGAGGTTGCGGAAATCCAGCTTTACGCCGGGCTGGAAGCACCAATCCAGGTCGACTTCGTCGATGGCGATCGCCCGCTCGCCCTTGTTCATCGTCGGGTGGAAGTGGTAGGGCGCATCGAGGTGCGTGCCGTTGTGCGTGATGAGCTCGACTTTCTCCACCGCCCAGGCGGCGCCGTCGGGCAGGTCTTCCTTTTTCAGCCCGGGAAAGAACGGCGCCATCTGCGGAAAGGTCGCCTGGTGGTCCATGTAGGTGATCTTCGGGCCAAAGGGCGGCGGATCGGAGATCACGTCGTTTTCGAGGTAGATGGAAAGGTCGACGATTTTGCGGGGCATTGGTGCTTACCTCTTCGCGTGGCGCATCAGGAACGCGTTGATGTCATCGATTTTCAACTGCGGCTCGCCTGGAATCGGCTTCGAGCCGACCACGCGGTTCATCCACTCCATGTTCTTCCGCATGCGTTCGACCACCGCGGGCCATTCCCTCGCGGTGTGCATTTGCGGGTCGGGCAGCGCATGGCATTGGACGCAGGCGACGCGGAAGGACTCCGCCCCGGCCGAATTCACCTCGGGAATCTTTTTTGCGTCGAGCGGCCGCAGCGCGTGTTTCCGATGGTAGGCGATGATCGCCTGTTCCTCTTCACGCGAAGGCGCTTCGACTCCGGCCATCATTTCGGCCATCAGCTTGCCCATGTTCCCCTTGCCTTCCATGCGCGGCACCATGCGGCGCACGACGCCGGGCCAGCGCGCGGCGTCGTGCATCGTCGGGTTGGCGAGGTTGTGGCACTGCACGCAGTACCGAAGGGTAAGTCTTGCGCCCTGCGAGTCCGGTTCGGGCAGCATTCCGGCAGTGAAGCCGGGCGGGATGATGCGCTCCAGCATCGGCCCGTGAGGACTGCCTTTCCAAGGCTTTTCTGCTCTGGTTATCAGGGGCAGTAAAAACAAAAACAGAAAAAAACTAAAGCGCGCCACTACGGTCCCCCCGACTGAAACCCAGCAGGTGATCGTTTACACCCTTTCCCACGGCCAATACCTTGAACAGTTCTCCCATCTCGGAGGGCGAGAGCAGTTTCTGAGCCGCCGCCGCCGCGGGCAGGTAACGTTTCGGATCGGCGGGATTCTCGGCGGCGAGCAGGTCGGTGATGCCGCAGTTGATCAGGAACTGCGCCTGGCTGGCGTAGCCGAGCACTTCCAGCCCGGCATCCTGCGCCGCGAGCGCCAGCGCGCTGAAATCCACATGCGCCGTGACGTCCTGCAGTCCAGGGAGATAGAAGGGGTCACCGTGCATGCGATGGCGGTAGTGGCAGGCGAGCGTGCCCATGGAGCGCTGCGGATGGAAGAATTCGCGCGCGGGAAAGCCGTAGTCGATCACCAGGACCGCGCCGCGCTCGAGGAACCTCCCGAGCGAGCGCATCCAGGCACGCGCGAAGAGGGCGAGTTCGCCTTCGTAGCGGCCGGAGGGCGGGAGTTCCGGACTGATTTTTTTTGCTTCGCTTAAAACCGACCCGTCCGCCGCGCGATCACACCATGCGAGCTGGCCTTCATTCGCGCACACGCCGCGTTCCAGCACGCCCGCGCCGGTCCAGGCGAGCGCATGCACGGGCATTGCGTCCAGCACTTCATTGGCGAGCATCACGCCGCGGAAGCGCTCGGGCAGCCGGTCGAGCCATTGCACGCTGCCGCCCAGCAGCTGCTGTTGCCTTTGTCGCAGGTCCGGACTTGTTTCCAGGACAAAGTAGGGAACGGAGAATTCATTCAATATCGACGCCGCAAGGGTTCCGGTACCGGCGCCGAATTCGAGCACTGCTTCACCCGGCTGCAGAAGCTCCTTCAGCTGGCGTGCGAGCGCGCGCCCGAACAGGGGCGAGATTTCCGGCGCGGTGACGAAGTCGCCGCCAGCGCCGAGCTTGCGCGCGCCGGAGGCGTAGTAGCCGAGGCCCGGCTCGTGGAGCACGAGCTCCATGTAGCGCGCGAATGAAATCCAGTTGCCCGCGGCACCCAGTTCGGCATCGATGCGCTCGAGCAGCGCGCGGCTCGCGGCGAGCGCCTGCGGGTCGGGCGACGGCAGTTCGGGCCTGGACAGCGCGGGCGCTGTGGGATGCATGTCGCTGAATTTACCCTAGAATTCCGCCCTGATATGGAGCCGCATTTTGATTCCGGCCTGGAGGGAAAAGTCGTGCTCGTGACGGGCGCCGCGCGGCGCATCGGCGCGGCGATCGCGCGGCGCCTGCACGCCGCCGGCGCCAACGTGCTGCTGCACTATCGCGGCGCCGAAGCGGAAGCCGTGGGGCTGGAAACGGAACTGAACGCACTGCGCGCGAAGAGCGCCTCGAAGATCAAGGCGGACCTGCTTGCGCCGGTCGCTCCCCGGATGCTGGTGCGCGCGGCGATCGAGCGTTTCGGCAGGATGGACGTGCTGGTCAACAACGCGTCGACGTTCTATCCCACGGCAGTGGGCTCGATCGAAACCGGCCATTGGGAGGAATTGACGGGATCCAACCTGCGCGCACCGCTTTTTCTCGCGCAGGAGGCGGCGCCGCACCTGAAGAAAGACGGCGGCGCCATCGTGAACCTGAGCGACATCCACGCCGACCGGCCGCTCAAGGGCTATCTCGTCTACAGCATCGCGAAAGCGGGACTGGCCGCGCTGACGCGCTCGCTGGCGCTGGAACTGGCGCCGGAAATCCGCGTCAATGCCGTCGCGCCCGGCGCCATCGCCTGGCCCGAGGATGGGCAGTTCGAGCCCGCGGAGCGCGCACGCATCGTCGCCACCACGCCGCTCGCGCGCCTCGGTTCCCCCGAAGAGATCGCGCGGGCGGTACACTTCCTCGCCACGGCCCCTTTCATTACCGGCCAGGTCATCGCAGTTGATGGGGGCAGGTCCGTTTACCTATAGGTTTCTTCCGTGCAGCCAGATCCAAGAAAGCAAAAACTCGAAACCGACAAGCTCGCCAAGCGCATCCGGCGCCAGGTGGGCGAGGCGATCGGCGATTTCCGCATGATCGAGGAGGGCGATCGCGTCATGGTCTGCCTCTCGGGCGGGAAAGACAGCTACGGCCTGCTGGATATCCTTTTGGGTTTGCAAACGAAGTCTCCAGTCAAATTCGAGCTGATCGCGGTCAACCTCGACCAGAAGCAGCCCGGATTCCCGGAGCGCGTGCTGCCCGATTACCTGTCCGCGCTCGGCGTGCCGTTCCGCATCGTCGAGCAGGACACCTACTCCATCGTCAAGCGCGTGGTGCCCGAGGGCAAGACGATGTGCGCCCTGTGCTCGCGGCTGCGCCGCGGCGTCCTGTATCGCGTCGCGGGCGAACTGGGCGCCACCAAGATCGCGCTCGGCCACCATCGCGACGACGTGCTCGCGACGTTCTTCCTCAACCTGTTCCATGCAGGGACGCTGAAGGCGATGCCGGCGAAGCTGCTGTCGGATGACGGAAAGCACGTGGTGATCCGGCCGCTTGCCTATGTCGCCGAAGATGACCTCGCCGCCTACGCGGAAGCGAAAGCCTTCCCGATCATTCCCTGCACCTTGTGCGGCTCGCAGCAGAACCTGCAGCGAAAAGTGGTGGGGCGGATGCTGAAGTCGTGGGAGAAGACCGAACCGGGCCGCATCCAGTCCATCCTGCGCGCGCTCACGGATGTCCGGCCTTCGCAATTGCTTGACCGTAAATTATTTGATTTTTCAAATTTGAAGCCTCAACCCCCGCAAACAAGCATTGTGCGGTTCAGGGAACTTGGCGAGCCGTTGTTTGCCGAATAGCGGTGAACTTCAGGGGGCGTAACCGATTCATGGCATTCCTTCTCTTTGCGGGGCTGGTGCTGCTTGCGCTCATGGTGGGCCGCAGCGTGATCGCGCAGGACTGGCGCAACGCGAGTGCCGAGCCGACGGGCCTCGCGCCCGATCCGGCAGCGACGCCGGAGGCGGTAGTGCAGGTCTACGGCGCGCGCACCTGGGGCTGGCGTGGAAGTTTCGGCGTGCATACCTGGGTCGCGGTCAAACCCGCGGGCGCGGATGCGTACACCGTCTATGAGGTCATCGGCTGGCGCCTGCGCCATTCTGACTCTGCGCTGGTCGTCCGCCAGCGCGCGCCGGATGCGCAATGGTTCGGCAATGCGCCGGAGCTGTACGCGGACAAGCGGGGGATGGAGGCCGAAAAGCTGATCCCGCGCATCGAGGCCGCGGTGCGCTCGTATCCGCACGCGAAGGAATACACCGCCTGGCCCGGTCCCAACTCCAACACTTTCGTCGCCTGGATCACGCGCGCGGTGCCCGAACTCGGCGTCGACCTGCCGCCCACCGCGATCGGCAAGGACTACATCAGCAACGGTTTGTTTGGCTCCGCGCCCAGCGGCAGCGGCGTGCAGTTTTCCCTGGGCGGCATCTTCGCGCTTACCGCGAGCGGCGTCGAAGGGCTGGAAGTGAACCTGCTGGGCCTGACCTTCGGCGTAAATCCCTTCGATCCGGCGCTCAAGCTGCCGCTGCTGGGGCGGTTGGGGCCAGCGCGGGCTTTGCTTCCCGGATCGGCAGGTGCAGCGCCGCCGCAGTAAGGCACAGGGCGATATCCGCCCACCACATCCAGTCGAAGCTGCCGGTTTCCTCGAAAGCCTTGCCGCCCAGCCAGGCGCCAAGGAAGCCGCCCACCTGGTGCGACATCATCACGATGCCGAACAGCGTCGCCATGTAGCGCATGCCGTAGAACTTGACCACCAGGCCGATCGTCGGCGGCACGGTGGACAGATAAGTGAAGCCGATGCCGCAGGCGAAGAGCAGGAAGGTGAGCGTGGTCTTGGGCGAAAAGAAAAACGCGAGGATGATCAGCGCGCGCACGAAGTAGATCCCCGCCAGCGCGAGCTTCATGCGCCGGCCGGTGATGAATTTGCCGATCCACAGGCTGCCGAAGATGTTGAATAAACCGATCAGCGCCAGCGACCAGGCGCTGACGGCAGGCGGCAGTTCGCAGCTCGCCACGATGCCCGGCAGATGCGTGGCGATGAAGGCGACATGGAAGCCGCAGGTGAAAAATCCCGCGGTGAGCAGCAGGTAGCTGGGGTCCTTCACGGCGGTCGCCACCGCCTGCTTGAGCGATCCAGCCGGCGCCGCGGGCTGTGCCGCCGCGTGTTCCGTGTGGCCCTGGGTGATCCACAGGATGAGCGGCACGCTGATCAATCCGATCGCGCCCAGGATCACCATCGCCGGCTCCCAGCCCGCAAGGCCGATGAAGAGTTGCGCCAGCGGGATCACGGTGAATTGTCCAAAGGAGCCGCCGGCGTTGACGATGCCGGTGGCCATGTGACGCCTGGCTTCCGGAATCCAGCGGCTGCCGGCCGACATGAGCAGCCCCGGCCCGATCGCTCCGGCGCCGGCGGCAGCGAGGATGCCCACCACGATCACCAGTTCAGTGACGGAGGTTGCGAGCGGGGTGGCGGCGGTCGCCGCGGCGACCAGCAGCGCACCGCCGAGCATTACGGGTCGCGGCCCCCAGCGGTCCGCCATCGCACCGGCGGCGGTCATGGAAACCGCCCACATCATCTGGCCCACCGCGAAAGCGAAGCTGATCGCGGCATAGCCGAGACCCGTGGAAGAGTTGATCGGCCCGATGAAGAGAGCCTGGGACTGGCGCACGCCCAGGCCCAGGGCGAACACGGCGCCGGCGGCGAGGGCGACGGCAAGGTAGCCGCGGGTCTGCTGGGTCATCGGCGACTCATAGTGACTTGCAAAATGCAAGTGAGTGCGTAAGATACCACAGATGAAGAAACGCTCAACCTGCCCGGCGGCCTGCGCGCTCGACCTGGCGGGCGACAAGTGGACGCTGCTGGTGGTGCGCGACCTGCTGCGCGGGCGCGACACCTACGGGAAAATGCTGGCTTCCGACGAAGGGATTCCGACCAACATCCTCGCCGACCGGCTGAAGAAAATGGAACGGGCGGGCCTTGTCGTCGCCAGGCCCTACCAGGATCGACCGGTGCGATACGCCTACGCACTCACCGCGAAGGGGCGCGACCTGGAACACGTGCTCGGCGCGGTGGCCCGTTGGGGGAAGAAGCACATCCGCGGCACGAAGATCCCGCCGGAGTTCGCGCGAAAATAGTACTCTGGGATTGTCAAATTCAGTTTGACAGGCTAGAATTCACGCATGAACTGCGCGATCCGCCTCGTGGAGATGTTCGGCAGCCAGGCCGACGTGGCGCGCGCGTTCCAGCTCGACCGGGCTGTGGTGCACAACTGGGTGAAGACGGGCTACGTCCCCGCGCGTTGGGCGGGCGAAGTGGAGCGCATTACCCAGGGCCGCATCGGCTCGGACGAAGTCGTCAATGAAGCCAGCGCCAAGAACCCGGTGCGCGTGAAATCGCGCCCGGACGATGCGCCTTTCGGAATGTCGGAGAACGATCCCATGATCCAGTACGCCCCCGCCAAGCGCATCCATTCCTTCCACCCGCCGCAGCGCACCCTGATGGGCCCTGGCCCGACGGAGATCCACCCGCGCGTGCTTACCACCATGAGCCAGCCCGCGATCGGTTACCTCGACCCGGTGTTCGTCGAAATGATGGAGGAACTGAAGTCGCTCCTGCGCTACGTCTACCAGACGAAGAACCCGCTCACCTTCCCGGTCTCCGGGCCCGGCTCGGTCGGCATGGAGTTCTGCTTCGTCAACATGGTCGCGCCGGGCGACAAGGTGATCGTCTGCCAGAACGGCGTGTTCGGCGGCCGCATGCTGGAGAACGTGATCCGCTGCGGCGGCGTGCCGGTGCTCGTCGAGGACAAGTGGGGCGACCCGGTCGATCCGCAGAAGGTGGAAGACGCGCTCAAGAAGAACAAGGACGCCAAGGTTGTGGCCTTCGTGCACGCCGAGACTTCCACCGGCGCTCAGTCGGACGCCAGGCTGCTCACCCAGATCGCGCACAAGCACGGCGCGCTGGTGATCGTGGATGCGGTGACTTCGCTCGCCGGAACGCCCGTGCGCGTGGACGAATGGGAAATCGACGCCATCTACTCGGCGAGCCAGAAGTGCCTGTCCTGCACGCCGGGGCTGTCGCCGGTGTCGTTCTCGGAGCGCGTGGTCGAGCGCGTGCAGAAGAGGAAGGACAAGATCCACAGCTGGTTCATGGACATGAACCTTCTGCTGGGCTACTGGAATGCAGGCGCACGCACCTATCACCACACCGCACCCACGAATTCGCTTTTCGCGCTGCACGAGGCGCTGCTGCTGATCCGCGAGGAAGGCCTGGAGAACGCCTGGGCGCGCGCGACGCGCCACCACCTCGCGCTGAAAGCCGGCCTTGAAGCGATGGGGCTCACCTTCCTGGTGCAGGAAAAATACCAGCTGCCGCAGATGAACGCGGTGCGCTGCCCCGAAGGCGTGAATGAAGAGGAGGTGCGCAAGCGCCTGCTGAACGAGTTCGGCCTGGAAATCGGCGCCGGCCTCGGGCCCCTGAAGGGCAAGATCTGGCGCTTCGGCCTGATGGGCTATTCCTGCCGCGCCGACAACGTCATGCTGTGCCTCTCGGCGCTCGGCTCGGTGCTCTCGGACCTCGGCCTGCCGGTGCATGTGGGTGATGCCGAATCGGCCGCGCACGGCGCCTACGCCCAGATGCACGTGAAAGACGCGCAACGTAAGAAGAGGGCCGCTTAGATACTCTGACGCACGCTCTTTCGGGGGCACTACTCGCGCGCGCGACCGCGCGAAAAAATCTTCCACCGCGTTCGCTCCCTCGGCGCATCGCAGCCGGATTCTTTGCCTGCGCCGCGCCTGACCTCGACATTGTGTTTGCGCTGCTGGGGCCGGTGCAGTACCTGGAGCTGCATCGCGGGCCGACCCATTCGCTGCTGCTGCTGCCGTTCTGGGCCTTCCTGTTCTCTTGGGTGCTGGCGAAGATTCTGCGCGAGCAGGCCGGCTGGCGCGCGCTCTATGGCGTGACCGTGCTGGGGCTCGCGCTCCACATCGCGGGCGACCTGATCACGAGCTACGGCACGATGATTTTCTGGCCCCTGTCGGACATGCGGCCGGGCCTGGGCAGCACCTTCATCATCGATCCCTGGTTTACCGGGATCATCCTCGCGGGGCTCCTCGCGTCGATCTTCTTTCGAAAAACCCGCATCCCGTCGATTGCGGCGAGCCTCGTGCTCGCCGGCTACGTTGCCTTTCAAACCCTGGAAAAACACAAGGCGCTGGAGTTCGGGCGCGACTATGCGCGCAGCCGCGGGCTGCAGGACGCGGCCATCGCGGCGCATCCGCGCGCCGTGTCGCCTTTCAACTGGACGGTGTTCGTGAGTACCGCGCGCGAGCACTATTTCGCGCACGTCAACCTCGTGCGCGACGCGCCGCGCAGTTTTACGCCGGGCGACGGCTTCGTCGCCAGGCTCGACGCCGCCTTCCTGCCGCTCGCCATGGCGCAGTGGCAGACGCGCAGCCGCTACGGCGACGACGCGGCCGCCAGGGAAGCCTGGGAGTCGCCCGCGCTCGGCTTCATGCGCTGGTTCGCCGACCAGCCGGCGCTGGAAGCAAAGACCGCAGCGCCCGAGTGCTACTGGTTCCAGGACCTCCGGTTCGTCAATCCCGGGCGCGACTGGGTGCCGTTCCGCTTCGGTGCCTGCCGTGATGCGCCGGGTGCGCCCTGGCGCGCCCATGAGCGCGACACGGAAGGCGGCGTGGGGCCCGCCGGACGATGAGCCCCTAGTCGCGCGTCACGCCCAGCGGCTCGAGCAGCGCGCGCTGGAAATACTCGTTTTCGAAGGGCAGGCGCGAGATTGCAATGCGCTGTTTGCCGCCCGGCATCGGCACATCAAACTGCATGCCTTGCCTGGCCATGCCCGGCGGCAGCAGCAGGTCGGTGGCAATGAGCGGCAGGTTCTGCGGCTCGAGCAGGACCGAATAGCGGTAATTCTCGCCAAAGGTCTTGTCCGCGACGACCGCCTCCTCCCACACCATGTTGTCCCGGAAGGCCTGCGAGTACAGCAGGACCTTGCGCGGCTTGGCCGCGAGGATCTGGATGCCCAGCCGGATTTCCTCGTCCACCGAGAAGATCCGCCGCAGGACGCCCACGAACCAGTCCTTGCCCGGTTCGATGAGCACCGCGACCAGCATGCCGTGCTTCGCCCAGGCGGCGTCGCCGCGCCGGATGGCGAGGCCCAGTCCGCCCGCACTCGCATCCAGGACGCGCGCCGGGCCAACCCGCGCGGCGCGCACTTTCGCGCGCTTCAGTGATTTGGTGGTCTGGTCCAGTTCCATCCTGAGGGTGCTGCGCTTTTCGCCCTTCGCTTTCATCTGCGGAGCCTCAAGGACGGGAACGACACCGAGCACCTGATCAAAGCCGTTCAGCACGCGCGCGGCGAGCGCCACCGGGATCCGGCGGTTGCGCCGCTGCGGCGGATTGAGCCCCCAGTATTCGAGCAGGCGGTTGAGCATCGCGCTGCGCTCGCGCAGCGTGAAGCCGCGGCCATACAGCGTGTCTTCGTCGCCCGGGTCGCGGCCCATGTCGCGCTCCAGCGCCGCGCGCAGGCGCGGCAGGCAATTCACGGTGTTGATGTACAAGGGGCCCGCGCCGCCCGGCTTCAGCCGGTCCACCGGAATCGGGCGCGAGCTGCCCGTCGGGATCACGCTGAACGCGGTCTCGTCGGTGGGCGCCGATTCGATCTTCGCCATCGTCGCGACGCGCGCCGCGATCCGGTACACCAACTCGGTCTGGCGTGGCCGCAGCGTGTCCGGCGACGCGAGCTCGAGCAGGAGCGAGCGCAGATACTCGCGGTTGACGGAGGTGTTGCGCTTCACCCCTTCGAAAGCGGGCATCGACGTGGCCGCCAGGCCGCGCACCGCTGCCAGCTCCCGGCGCCGATGCAGCAGTTCCCAGACCGCCGTGGTGTGCGGCACGCTCAGCATGTGCGCCAGCGCCAGGCGCCGTCCGAGCCAGCGCATGCTGCGGATCATGAGGCGCGCCTGGTTCTGCGTCACCCAGTGCGAATTCTGCTCCGATTCGTCGAGCGTGATGGCGAAGCCGTTGGCGAATTCGAACGCGCTGTCGTACATCGCGCGCAGGATCGCCGGATCGCCGTCGCGGCTTTCCGTCGGCCGGCCCTGCGGCGCGAGGTAGCGGGCGCCCAGTGCGCGCCAGTGCAGCCGCGCGGCGTCATCCATCATCATCAGCCCCCGCGCGCGGCGGCCGGGCGTGAAGGTTTCGGTCTGGTTCATCGACGCCGTCCAGCGCGTCAGTTCGGCGAGGGAGGCCTCGGCGTCGTCCTCGGGCAGCAGGGCAAGGTGCTTGCGCGCGTCTTCGATGCTGCGAAACGGGTGGTCCGGCAGGGGCGCGCGCGCGAACGTCTGCTGGATGAAAGTGACCAGATTGAAAGCGGCCATGATCGCACCCCTCCGGCGCGCACCGGACTATTCAACGGCCCCGATTATCGATCACTTCCCCGAGCGCGTGTAGCAAATCGATGCTGGCGTCGATTTCGTCGCGGTTGATGGAGACGCTCTCGACGTTGATGCCGAGGGGAATATCCCGCGCGTAGGGGTGATCCAGGATGCGGCGCAGGTTGTCGCGGCAGATTTCGATCGATTTGGCGAGCGGAATAGCGGCGCCAAGGATGGCGCGCGAAGTCTCCGCCGGAATGCGCACGCCGAGCCAGGCGAGGAACGCCATGGTTTTCTCGCGCCCGACCGGCGAAAAGGTGAGCACGATGCGCCGCGGCTTGACGCCGGCGCCGCGGCAATCGCGCAGGTAGTCCGCGAGCAGCCGCTCGGTCGCCGCCGCGTGATAGACGGTCTGGGAGATGAAATAGCCGCAGCCCTCGATGCCCTTGGCGAGCAGCCGCGCGGCTTCGCTGCGCTCCGCGGTGTGGCGCTCGGCGATCACCACGCCGCCCACGGTGCAATGTTCGGCTGCGATGCGGATCGCGCGCGAGAGCGGCAACGCGTACTTCACGCCCGAGGTCGGCCGGCCGACCACGGAGACGAGCGCGTGCTTCGGCGCGGTTTCCGCCAGCCACGCGCGCCACGCCGGCTCGTCCATGCTGCCCAGCGCCTTGTAGACGATCGTCGGCCGGCCGAGCCGTAGCGCGTAATCGCGCGGGTCGACGGTGCCGGCGAAGGGAAAGGGACGCGGCGACTCCGTGCGTCCCGTTTCGTCCTGAATGTCGTACACCACGATGCCGTCGATTGGCAGCGGCGCGAGGCGCGCTGCCAGCTTGTCCGCCGCCTGGCGCACCGCGTCCTCCGCGGTGCCGGCGCGCGGCGGCGTGGTCCCATAGAGCAGCGCCGTATCGCCCGGATCAAGAAGCTTTGAGCGCAGATCCATCGATGTACGGCTTCAGCGCCGCGTAGATGCTGCGGTTCACGGGCGCGGCCAGTCCCGCCGCCTCGCTCATGCGCGCCACCGCGCCGCACAGCCATGGCGCCTCGAGGCGGCCGCCGTTCTCCAGGTCGTGCTGCATGGACGTGCGCATCTCCGCATGCAGCGTATCCACGAACCGCATGCGCTCGGCGACGAAATCCTCCGCCAGGCCGATGCCGCGGTGGCGGCCGAGGCGCCATGTTTCCGACATCGCCGCTTCGAGCGTCGCGCGCAGATCGGGATCCGCGCGGCAGATGCCCAGCGGCCTGCGCGCCAGCGCGGTGACGCCGCTCAGGCCGACGAGAAACACGAACTTCTCCCAGCGCGCGCGCTCGATGTCCGCGGTCGGCTCTACGTTGATGCCCGCCGATTTGCAGGCCTGCACGAAGGCTTCGGCGCCGGGGCCGACCTGCATCCGCTGCATGGCGCCGGTATGCAGGATGACCCCGGGAGCCTTGATGCCGGTGGCGATGTAGGCGACCCCGCCCA
>Ga0105242_10002796_pt1 | contig 13666 bp, 8 predicted proteins | sample KBSM24metaG_FD_81521 | JGI IMG/M metagenome (GOLD analysis project Ga0105242, IMG submission 81521) | Miscanthus rhizosphere microbial communities from Kellogg Biological Station, Michigan, USA - KBS M2-4 metaG | ecosystem: Host-associated > Plants > Roots > Rhizosphere > Soil | place: Michigan...
CAACCAATCCCGCTACCTGCACGGCGGCACTGCGGGCAGTTAGCCGCACGGGAGGGCTGCAGACTCTCTCAGAGAATGTGGGTGCATTCGTGGCCGAAACGTTCCGCAGTGATATGAATAGCGGGCTTTCTGTCCGGGGTGCGATACTTGATCGCGTTTCCTACGAGATTCTGAAGCACTTGTTGAAGATGGGAACGCTGAATTTGCACCAAGGGCAATTGATCTGAGGTCACGCTCGCGGTATTTTCCTTAATGGTGCCGGAGAGACTATCCAGCGTCTCGGCGAGGACCTCATTGGCGTCCGTAGCTTTGAAACGTTCAATACGCTCAACCATCCGGCGCTGGGAAGCCCGATCACAAATTGGGGCGGCAATAGCGCGACGCCGGCGCCAAACTTCGGCCAGATCCGCGATACGGTAACGGGCAACGTCGTAGTGTCCACTTATTCGAACGATGGTTCGAAGGGAGCCGGGAGTAGATCAAGGATCTTCTACGATTAGGGGTCCGTCTGCCAGATCGAACAACATTGAATGGAATTGACACTCGAACCATTGACGAAAGACCTCAAAATTCCGCTCCTCCGGCCACAGCTCTTCCGCCCGAAACCAAACATTCAGCTGCTCTTCGAAGATTTCTTGGCAGACATCTTCTAGGTAGGCCTCCAATTCCGTTTCGAGGCCGTATTCAGGCAGTAGGTAAATGCCAGGATCTCGGCACAGATCGGCCAATGTCAACTCGCCGCTTGTCAGGTCAACGCGGTGAAGCCAATCCAGGAATGGCTGCTTCGGAAAGACAACGACCGCTGACCGATTGATCGTTCGCACTGGTTACACTCGGGATCAAGCCGCTTCTCGATAATAATAGTTCAGCATCCCACCCAAACGTTGCTTGCGGCGGATGCTTCCTTTGAGATGAGAGCGTCGACTCTGCGCAATCAATCGGTTCCCCAGTCCCTGGTGATTCCGTTCCCGGTGATAGTGAGCGACGAACCCCAAGAGAACACGGCGCAACCCAGACTCGCCAAAGAGAACCAGCCTGTCCAGACATGACTCTTTGATTGTGCGGACGAACCGTTCCGCATAGGCATTCAGGTTCGGGGAGCGCGGCGGCAGCTTTATGGGTTTGACTCCCGCCCCTACAAGAACATCCTGAAACTCCTTTGTGAACACCGGATCGCGATCATGGATCAGGTATCTCTTGCCACGCAAAAAGCCATCCTCGGCATCCGTTAGGTTCCGCGCCGCTTGGTTCATCCAATCGGCGTTCGGTGCCCGGTGAATCCCTGCAACTCGAACCCGGCGCGTCGAAAGCTCGATCACGAAGAACACCAAGTACCGAACCAATCCAACTCGAGTCCATACTTCCACGGTGAAGAAATCCGCTGCTGCTATCATTTCCCAGTGCGCCGCCAGAAACTCGCGCCAGGTGGTCTTGCGACACCTTTCCGGCGCAGGTTCGATTCCATGCTCCTTCAGAATATTGGCGATGGTTCCGCGACCAACAATATGTCCCAGATTATCCAACGCACCTTGAATCCGTGTGTATCCCCACATCCGATTCTCATTGGCCATTCGAACGATGAGATCCCGAATATTGCTCATGACTCTTGGCCGCCCGGGACCCCGTCGCGCGCTGCCGTCATACTTCTGGGCGATTAGCTTTCGATGCCAAGCGAGCAGTGTTTCGGGACGAACTAAAGTCGCGATATCCTCAAGGACTTTCCGGCCCAGGCCCTGCGCTCGTTCCGCCAATCGCCGTCTCTGATCATCGGTAAAGCGAATCCGTTTGCCATTCAACAGCTCGCGAAGTACGCGATTTTCTTCCCGCAAGTACTCTATCGCGTCCTGTTGCTGCTGATTCGCCAGCCCGCAATGGCTGCTGCGAGGAAACGAAGAGGATCGAGCGGTGAATGCATTTTGGAACATCGTAACAGTATGGAGTGGCAGCTAAGTACTTGCTTAACAATCTCTTCTCACCACGCAAACGTGTGGTTTACCGCTGCGCGTTTGATTTTTGGGACAGTACGCCGTTGAAGCGTTGTGATATGCCTGGTGCTTTTCTTGGCTGAAACTACTTCTTCGCCGCAGCCTCTTTTTCGAGGTTACGCGCCGAACTGAGCAGGTTCTCCATGGAATGATTGGCCTCATGGCAGGCGTATTCGTAGATCCGTCCGGGCGCAGTGCCCATCACGATCTCCGCCGCCCAGGGCTTTTCCCAGGTCTGCGGATCGTCCATCGTAAACTGGTAGCTGATCGTGTCCGGACCGGTACGCGTGAAACGTTCGACGACATGCAAGTCGCGGCTCACCGGGATGCGGTCGAAGACCACTTTGTCGTTGAAGTTGGTGGTTTCGACGACCAGCGTATTACCTTCCCAATGGCCGCGCGAGTCGCCGCGCCACGTGCGGATTTCCGGAGAAATATGCGGGCTGCCGTCCAACCGGATGATGCGCGTGTCGTGGATCATTTCCTGCGTGATGGCGACGTACCCGGGTCCCTGTACGATCTCCAGATCGTTGTTGTAATTGGAAGGCATCATCGGCGGACCGGACGAGTTATGTACGATGCAGCGCTCGCCGAGAGTGCGATATTCCGGACCATCGAACTCATGTCCCTTAACCCTCGCCCTCTCATCGGCAATCCGCTTTTGGCCAGCCGCCGTAAAGGAAGGCATCCGCCCCTCGGGCCCCATGATGAGCGAAGTACGCAGGCTCTGCGCGAATTTGCCCTGGGTCCGGTCGAGACCGAACTGGGAGCGGTCGTAGTGCTGCGCGAGCGGCGATCCAATCGGCTTCTTTGGCTTCGCGTCCATCTCGGCCTTTTCCTGCTCGGTGTAATACTCCTTCGCGCCGAGTGCCTTGTTCCTCTCCAGCGGAAGGAGGGTGGCGTTGGTCCAGGTGCCCTGCAGATCCGGCTGGCCGTCCGGTGTGTGGCCCACCATCCAGATCGAAGTCTTGGCCGCGGGTGCCTGTTTCAAGGGCTGCGCGGAAGCCGCGACCGACCCGAGGAACAGACTCGCCGTGACAGTGATCAAAGTGCACAGTTTGTGGTTCATTTCAAGTCTCCTGTCTTCTCGCCAATATACCGGCGGTCGCCGCTATGGCAAGAAAACCGCCCATTCCGCTGATTTTTCGCCAAGGGATTTTTGGGCGCTAAAGCGGACGTGTCATTGGTTTGCGAAAGAGCTCTTATCCAGTATCTGAGCTTCTACCGCCGTCGACATTCCCGCCTCGCTCATCACGCGAGTGAGCAGGGCTGCAAGGGGTGCCGAGATACACCTTAAATTCCCCTGACGGTAAATTCCGTTGGATATACGTAAGGGCGTCCAGCCAGACTTGTTTTTCTTACTCCAGATCTCGACTTTCGCACCCTTATCCAGCAACAGCTGGGCGACGGATGGAACTGCTTTATATGCTGCGCCATGGATCGGAGTTTCTCCGTTGTTGTCCACCGCATTCACGTCGCCGCCGAGCTCCAGAGCCACTTTTACCGCTTCCAGAACTTCACTTTCTGTGCCCGGATCTTCACCTGGATCCTTTGTCCCAACTCCGGCGGCCACCGTTAACGGTGGCGTGTTGTCCGCATTGGGCAGAAGTGGATCGGCTCCCAACTTATAAAGGAACCGCATAAGCTCTGCGTCGGCGGTTCGGGCAGCCATTAAGAAAGGTGTCGCTCCAATGTAGTTGATGACGGTATAGCCACCGTCTCCCTTCTTTGTCATCCGTGCGTTCACGTTGGCTCCATGGGCTATTAACCTGCGGACCAGCTCTAAGCTATCCATTTCCCCTGAACCTTCCGGACCCGGATTATTGGTTCCCGTACCGGGCTTCCTGACCCACGTGATCTCATGTAATGCGGTCCAACCTTGAGCCGCGGCGTTAGGATCCGCACCGGCGTCAAGCAACGCCGCCGCAAGTTCGAAATGACCGTTAGCGACGGCTAGCACCAATGCACTACTGCCGGTCGCACCCAACCTCCTGGACGCTTGCCATGTCTCGTTGACATCCACTCCCGCTTTGAGCAGTTCCCGTACGACGCCGATTCTGCCCTCGCGTACAGCGTACAAGAAGGGGGTAAAGCCGCCTATCGAATGAGCATGGATATCGGCGCCATGTTCAATCAACTCCTTTACAACGTCGGTATTCCCCTCCGCGGCTGCCCACATCAAGGCTGTCTGTTGATGCGCACCTTCCTTGACGTTTACATTCGCCCCCTTGGACAGCAGAGCTTTGACGGGCGCTAGCTTTCCGGTCCGCGAAGCCGTCATTAGTGCGGTTTCTCCGCCCGGCAGAATCGTATTCGGGTCGGCTCCGGCATTGAGAAGTAACGAAACAATCTCGGCATTGCCGTTAGTGCAAGCCAACGAGAGTGGTGTGACCTCGTAGCGATTCTTGACCTTCACGCTTGCACCGGCATCGATCAACAGCTTGGCGGTTTCAACGTCATCTCGACGAACAGCCCAGTGTAAAGACGTCGACCCATCGATTTCGGCGCCATTTGCGTCAACGCCTTGCTGCAGTAGACTGCGTATCGTGGACCTATCACCGGCTTTCGCCGCCTCCACCATCCGGAGATCAGGTGCTGAAAAGCCGACGCTCGCAAAAAGAGCGAACAAAACAAATGACGTGTACCCGGCGGGATTTCGCTTCATTCTGGTCTCCTCGCGTTTTCGCAACCTCGGATCACAGAGATAACAACTCATCGACCTTGCCCTGGCTGTCCTGGAAATGGTCGAGACGCACACCGACCTTTTCGAGCAGGGTCAAATGAAGATTTGCTAGCGGCGTAGGACTGTCATACTTCACATGGCGGGCCCCTTTAAGCTTGCCCGCTCCACCACCCGCAAGCAGTATAGGCAGGTTCGTGTGATTATGCACGTTAGGATTCCCCATACCGCTGCCATACGTGTACATCGTGTGATCGAGCAAGGACCCGTTTCCGTCGGGCGTGGCTTTCAACTTTTCGAGGAAGTACGCGAGCAAGGAGACATGATAGGAATTGATCTTGGCAAGTTTGCCCAGTTTCTCGGCCGTGTCGCCGTGATGCGAAATTGGATGGTGGGCCTCCGGCACTCCGATTTCGGGGTAGGTTCGGGTGCTGGCCTCCCGCGCGAGCTGGAAGGATATGACTCTAGTAATATCGGCCTGGAAAGCGAGCACTTGCAGATCAAACATCAACTTTGCATGATCGCCGTACGCCGCCGGTACGCCAACCGGGCGCTCCAAGTCCGGAAGAGTGGATTCCGCTGTTTGTCCCTCGGCTTTCTGGATGCGGCGTTCTAATTCCCGAACAGTATCGAGGTATTGGCTGATTTTGGTGCGATCTCCGGAACCCACCTTCCGCTGATACCGGGCGATGTCCTCGTTCACCCAGTCGAGAATACTGCTGCTCGTCCGAAGCTCAGCGACTCGATCTGCTGTACTTCCGCCATCACCGAAGAGGCGCTCGAAAACCACCCGCGGATGCGCTTCGGCAGGGAGCGGTGTGGTTGGCGAGGACCATGAAAGGTTATTCTGATACGCGCAGGCAAAACCGTTATCGCAGTTGCCTACCGTGGTCAGCAAGTCCATGCAGAGTTCAAGCGAGGGCAAGCGCGTGTCTCTGCCCAATTGCTTGGCAGCATATTGATCAACTGTGGTTCCTAATTCGTAGTCGCTGCCTTCGGTCATCTTCGCTTTTGCGGCGCTCAAGAAACCCGAGTTGGAATTGGCGTGATTGCCCGCTGAGTAGGAATTCTTCAGCTCGAAGCCCGTGAGGACCGTAACTTGGTCGAGGAAGGGGGTTAGGGGGGCCAAAGTCGGCGAAAGCTCCGAGATCCGGCCGACGTCTTGCGGGGTCCATTGGGCGATGTTCGATCCCATGGGGACGTATACGAAGCCGAGCCGTCGAACGGGGCTTGGGGTCGCCGCCATTGCCGGAACCATTGCGTCCAGCAAAGGCAACGCTAGAGCCACACCCGTACCACGCAGAAACGCCCTTCGCGGAAGCGCCTTTTTGGTAATGATCATTGAGACCTCCTCATTTGAAACGGCGTGCTATTGACAATTCCCAAAACAAGCGATGAGAATCGGTATTCACTGCTTCGCGCATTGACAACAATCTTCCGCACCGCTGGACCGTCGTAATATTCTAGACCTCGACCTAATGCATAGGTTAGTAATTTTTCCGTGGTTGTTGTGACAAACAGTTCCGGCCGGCTCAACAGAGCTTGACGGAGGCCGGATTGGCCGTCAAACACAACGCCGTCCGGCAGGTTTCCGGAGGCATCCACGCGCGCACCTTGGTCCTTCGTGCGCCAGCGCCCAACCGCATCGAAATTCTCAAGCGAAAAGCCCACCGGATCCATCAACCTATGGCAACCAGCGCAAGGCTGATTCGCGCGGTGTTCCGCCATCCTCTCCCGCATAGTAAGGGCCTTGGTTGCGGAGGCGTTTTCCTTGAGGGGAGGAACATTCGGCGGGGGAGGGGGCGGTGGAGCGCCAACGATATTCGTTAGTATCCATTTGCCTCGAATCACGGGCGATGTCCGGTCCGGATAAGAGGTAACTGTAAGAATACTCCCTTGCCCTAGCAATCCTCCGCGCACGCTGTCACTATCAAACGTCATGCGGCGGAACTGACTTCCGTAGACATTCGGGATTCCGTAGTGCTTAGCGAGCCGTTCATTCACGAAAGTGTAATTCGCTCTGAGCAAATCGATCACATTACGGTCCTCGCGCATAATGCTCTCGAAGAATAATTCCGTCTCGCGGCGCAAGGACTGGCGCAAATTGTCGTCAAAATCGGGAAACAGACGTGAGTCTGGAATGATCGATGCCAGATTACGCAAATAAAGCCATTGTTCCGCGAAGCTGTTCACCAACGCTTCAGCACGCTTGTCCGCGAGCATGCGCCGGACTTGATGCTCGATCACGCCAGGCATTCTCAACTTCCCTGCCGTGGCCACATCCAGGAGTTCGTCGTCCGGGATACTGCTCCACAAAAAAAACGAGAGCCGGGATGCCAACTCGATGTCGTTAAGCGCATACGCTTTATCCGGGCCGACGTCGGGTGGATCCTGTTCGATCTTGAACAGAAACTCAGGTGTTACGAGCAGAGCCCGAAGCGCCCTTTCGATTCCGGCTTCAAAATCGCCGTCTGTCCGAGCGTCCTTGTAAAACTTAAACAAAGCGTTAACATCCGCTTCCGTAACGGGCCGCCGGTACGCACGCCGCGCCAATGTTGAGAGAATCTGCATTGCGCACCCGTTTTCCTCTGAGGCGTTGGCTGGGCGGCAAACTAAAATCCTGCGGCGACTGGGAGCATCTCCCGCTCCGCTAACCTTATATGGACCCAATATAGAAATTGAATACAATGCCGGTTGAGTTCGAGGATGCCGGTCGGCATTAAAATGTGCCAAATACGGCTTCCGCTTAGTTTCGAGCAACACGGTGGGACTCTTGAGGAACGCGACATCAATCTCATGAGGTCCGGCTTTGACGGGGACTCGAATATTAAGGTCCTTATCGACCAGTCCGTGAAACGCGTAATGTTCACGTGAAGGCAGCGCCACGTCGAACAACCGCAACCGCTCGCCATCCAGCATGAGTTCAATTTTTGTAGGATCGTTCAGACCTTCTACATGTTCGTTTCGGTCCCGAGCCAAGCGCAACTGTATCTCGTATTCTGCATCCAGCGGGAAAGTGTAACGAACGGAAGTTCCGCCGCGCGTACCGAATGGCAACTCGTCGAAATGGTCCTCCTGGGTTAAATCTACTGGAAGTAGAATTGTTTCCCCGCCCGGGGAACGAATCGGTCTACCAAGCGCCAGCCGGCTGACTTTCAGCGCTGCGGTCATATATCGCTCCAGGAGCGTGGGCGAGAGGTCTCCAACAGTTATGTTGTCGAAACCGTGGCTCGAATCGTCACTTGGAAGGAGTGATGATACATCGACATCAACGGAAAGCAGATCCCGAATCGCATTTTGGTATTCCGTCCGATTCAATCGTCGAAACATATCCGTTCGGCCGGGATCGGGCTTGGCGGAGAACGCCCGGTCAAGCGATGTTTCCAAATAGGAAGCGAGAGCGCCGTAAGCCTTCTCATCCGGGCGCGGAAGTCCGGAAGGCGGCATATAGCGGGCTTGAACTTTGCGCAGGACTTTTTCCCACACTGTGGGATTCTGGCTCACATTCTCCACACTTGCCGGATCCAGCACCAGACCCGCCGTTTTCAACTTGTCGTTGTGGCAGGTTACGCAATATTTGGTGACGAGGGCACGCGGAGAGGCGGAGGGGGGTAGTTCAGAGGCGGATTGTTGCTGGGGTGCACCCGAAGCGAAAAATCCGCTGGCTACGAACATAAGGGCCAGCCGAAGAACGACGGGCGCCAACGGGCGTCTTAACATGTAAACCCTCCGGTTATTCTGAGAGAGCTGCAAAAATTCTCGCACACGCCTATCTGAAACACAATCCGCCGTTTAGCCAGGATGGTCACGGTGGATCATCCCACCGGCAACCCGATTCTGCCCCCGCTATTTTTTGGGACTCAGGGTCACGTGGAAGCCATCGGGATCTTTCACCTGAACGCTGTTTCCTTCCTCTTTTTTCTTGCCTGATTTTGCCGGCGGGTGATTTAGTTCATGCTGTTGCGGTATCCCCAGACGCTTCATCTGGGCTAGAATTTCGTCCTTGGTATTGGCGATATCGTAGGCGATGTGATCGATCACGGGCGTGCGGCGCGTGACCTCATCTTCGCCGGGCTGGACGTGAAAGGATACACCACCGGCATCAAGGCGGCACTTCGTCCCAGTGTCGTTCGAAACTTTCAGTCCTAGCAGACCTGAGTAGAAGTCGCGAGTCTTCGAGCTGTTGGCCACCCGATAGGAAATGTGATTGATGCCTACCGTATTCAGCGATGCTGCGGACGCCGGTGTCACGCCCACGACCGCCGCGGCACTTGCGGCCACCGACAGACTCCGGATGAGCTGTCGCCGGTTCATCTTGCCCGCTTCGAAATCCTGCAGCAAACTCGCAATGATATGTTCCATTTATGGTCCTCCTGAAGACCCCCGCTATGCTATGCGAACTCACCTCCAGTGTCAAGGCTAAGTCCTGTGAATGTCGATGGCTGTCAATGTTAGCCATCAAACTTTAGAACAGAAGCCGCAGCCCGAACTGGATCTGACGGGAGGTGTTCACGGTCGGCGAACGTGGTGTTCCGATGCCCGAGACCAGGTTGCCGTTCCCGTCGTAGAGGACCAATAACTGAGCCTGCAGGTTCGTATTATTCAGGACATTAAACATCTCCGCCCGGAACTGCATCTTCAGCTTCTCGCCCCATAGGTTTTGGTTCTTAAACACCGAGAAATCCAGGTTGCGGAACACCGGCATGCTAAGCGTACCCCGGCCCAAGTTCCCCAGCACTCCCAATGCCGGAAAAGCAAAGCACTCGGTCTTGATGTAATGGTTAATATCGCCGGTAATGGCGTTCGGCGAACAGCCGGGGGCGTTCACATAGTCGGGCCGCTGCCCGCCGTTATCACCTGTCGCCACGCTGCTCCCCGTGAGCGCCCGGTCTGAGCTGAGTCTTAGGGTGAATGGTGAGCCACTTTGCCGGGTGTAGATTCCACCCACCTGCCATCCGCTCAGGATGGTGTTACTTAGAGCATGGGTCTTCACGGCCATGGGGACAGGAAAGTCGTATTGGAAGTTGGCGACGAAGTTGTGAGGGATGTTGAAATCAGAAACGCCGCGGTTCCTGCGTGCTTCAAAAGCGTACCCGGATCCAACGCCGTTGGTCATTTCGTTGTCGTTGTAAGTGCTTGACCCGTCGTCGATGCTCTTGGAATACGTATAGGCGAGCTGATATGTCAAGCCCTTGACCGGACGCTGGACTAAGTTCGTTTGCAGGCCATGATACGAACTGTGTCCACTCCACTGGGTGACGCCGATGACACCAAAGTTCGGGTTAATCCTCTGAGGCTTCGCGCCCGCCGCCGGGATCGGGAAGACATAATGTGAATTAACGATTTTCACAAGCGAAAGAGGCACTTGATCCTCGTCCTGGGTAGTGTTGGCCAGATGAATACCGGCCGACCCCACGTAGCCCACGGTGAGCGCCGTGCTGCTGTTGAGCTGGCGTTGGATATTCAGGTTCCATTGTGTCCGGTAGCTGCGACTGGGATTGAATTCAATGCGCGAAGCGCGAAGGGTAGCCTTGGTGAGCAACTGCGTGGCTTGGTTCGGAAAGCTCGAGACCGGCGGCGGGCTTAGGGTGCCCGACGAAAAGAATGGGGCAGTCCGCTGTATCCGTTGGCCGTACAGATGAGGTAAGGGAACGATATCGAACATCCCGACTCCGCCGCGGATTGCGGTCTTGCCATTCTTGAAAGGATCCCAGGCGAAGCCGATGCGAGGCGCGAAGTTCTTGTACGTCGGGTTGTTGTAGTAGGGCTCGCCGATTGTCGTGGCCGGGTCGGCAGGATTGCGAAGGTTCGCCATCTTTCCATTTACCTCTCTGAAGACGGTGTCCATTTCATATCGCAGGCCCAGGTTGATTGTTAGGTTAGGACGCATGCGGAAGTCGTCCTGGATATATCCTCCAAAGAGCGAATTTCGCAAGCCGCGAACGGTGTCGGTACCCGGGAATTGCGCATCGAATTGAGATGCGGTCGCTTGTAGGAAATTCGCGATGGAAGTAAAGGTCCATTTCCCGAGCGGTGAAGAGGCTGCATCTATGTTGTAAATCAAACGCTCAAAATTGAAGCCGGCACGGATGCTGTGGCGGCCTTTGGTCCAGGACAGATCGTTATAAAACTGCGGCGCGGTATAACCAAAGACGTTTCTACCGCTCGCGCCGTAGCCGCTGGGGACGCCGAAACTGCCGTTTGCGACGCCGGAGACGAAAAGAGTGCCAAAAAGTCCTCCCGGAACGAAACCTAACGCAGGATCGCTGAGCGCCGGGTGCTTGGGATTGACGTCAATGGCGTTGCCCGCATAGGTGCGAGTCACTCCGACGCGCGTATTGTTGATGAGGGTGGGGGAAATCAGATGCTGCAGAGTCAGGATCCCGTTCTGTCTCTTGGCAGGGGCTTGCGTGGACTTCAAGTCATAATTATCAGGAGTGGTAACGGCAGTCTTGTCGTACGTGTAGCTTCCCGAGAGGGTGGTCGCCGCCGAGAAGTAGTGATCGATCTTGCCAATCACGTAGTCTTCCTGGCCGAGCCTCTTGGGGCCGAATATAAACTTCCCGGTATTGCCATTGACTGGTCCGTTGGGCAATGGGTACACCTGCAGAAAGGGTTTCACGCGCGGATCGATGTTGACCTGGGTGGTAGAAGTACAGGCGGTGTTGGCGCAGAGAATACCATTGCGGACATTCGCCGAAAGGGTATCGTCGTTGGCGGACAGGCTCTTTATCTCATGCAGACTTTCATAGTTGGTAAAGAAAAAAGTCTTATCTTTCTTGATCGGTCCACCGATGGCCCCGCCGTACTGGTGCCGGCGAAATGGCACGACATCCAGCCCGTCAAAGAAGTTCCTTGCATCCAGTGCGCTATTCCGATGGAAATAGTAGGCGCTTCCATGAATCTGGTTAGTGCCGGACTTAGTGATCGCGTTGACCACGCCACCCGAACCGCGGCCGTACTCGGCCGAGTAGTTGTTGGTCAGAACCGAAAACTCGCGAATGGCGTCCACCCCCATGTTCACGCGCAAGGAGCTTCCCGGGCCACCGTTGGCGTAATCGTTGACATTCAATCCATCAATCCGGAATGCGTTGTCGGTTTGCCGGCCCCCAGAAATGGAGATGGCGAGCCCGTTGCCACGCTGTGCCCGGTTCGTATCGCCCGAAAACTGGCCGGTGTTGACGTTGGCGCCCGGCTGCAGCAGAGCCAGTTGAAGCCAGTCGCGGCCGTTCAACGGAAGCTCGCGGATGGTCGCTGAATTCACGAAGCCGCCCATGGCGGAACTGGAAGTATCCACCTGGGACGCTTCGCCGGTGACCTCGACTTTCTCGGTTACGGCTCCCACAGTCAGTGAGAAATTTACCGCGATATCGGAACCGACGGTGACGCTGATGCCGCTCCGCACTTCGGTCTTGAAGCCGGCGATGGAGGCGCTCACTTCGTAGGAACCAGCGGGAACGCTGGTGATGCGATACGCTCCGCTATCATCGGCATTGGTCTTACGGACTGCTCCGGTCTCGAGGTTCCGCGCCGAAACCTCAGCCTTGCCGATCACTGCCCCCTGCTGATCCTGGACGATCCCCAGAATGGTTCCGCTCACGGTTTGTGCGCGGAGAAACATGGGATTTAAGGAAATGCCAGCCAGCACGAAACTGACCCGCGCCACTAACCGAGAAGCGTTGCGCATAGGTGCCCCCTCCGTTACTTACCGGTGGAAGCCATTCGATTTGTCGCGAACTCACCCAGCTCGCATTGCCACCGGTTAGGCAGGAGTTCACCACAAGTTGAAGGGGGTGTCAAGGGCCCTATAGATCTGGCTAAGTCCCGGGAATTATGGGATTCAATTAGAAAGTTCCTTCCGGCATTGGTCACTCTTCGCTTGACACCTATCTTAGCGTGTGATAACTGAATATGCCGTGAGGGTATATGGGGTGGCCCTAGGATTTACTTTCGAAGAGAGTAGGATCTCAACGGGATGGGCTGATGAGCTTTCGCGAGAACGCATCCCAATGCTATGAGCAAGAAGGATTCGCTCGTGAAATACAAGAGGATCAGGTTCGTACACGTCTGGTGTAGACGAACGCCTCTTCGGGGGATCAGCGCTAGTGGTTGGATGATTAGACGGCAGGAGGTGCAGAGTAAATAAGTGCGATCGGGCTATGATCACTGGGTTTATAGGAGTATTTGTCTCAGCAACTATCTTCTTCCTTACGGGATCCTCTATTGCTCAAGCACAAACCGTGAGCGGCACAATACTCGGCGTAGTTCAGGACCAGCAGGGGGCAGTTGTTGCCAAAGCTGAAATAACCGCAAAGAACGCTGAAACTGGTGCGGTTCGCACGACAATCGCTGACGAGACGGGCAACTACCGGATCATTAGTGTTCCCGTAGGTCCATACGAGGTAAGCGCTTCGGCACCAGGTTTCAAGACCGAAGTGCGAAGTGGGGCGGTTGTTACAGTTGGAGCGGACGTATCGGTAAACTTCTCTTTAACCGTAGGCGCGATTACCGAAAAGATCGAAGTGACCGGCGACGCGGCACAGGTCGACACGACCACGGCAACGCTGGGTGGTTTCGTGAGTTCGGCAACGATTCGCGAACTGCCTTTGAACGGCCGAGACTGGATTCAACTCGCCTTGCTGCAGCCCGGCGCGCAAATTCTGAGCGGTCAAATACAGGCAGACAACAGCCGCCCACAGCGGGGTAATGGCACCGCAATTTCGATTTCCGGTGGCCGCCCTACAGACAATTCTTTTCGAATCGACGGCATAGTCGTGAACGACTATGCGAATGCTGGCCCAGGAAGTACGCTCCGCGTCAATTTAGGGGTGGATGCCATCCGCGAATTTTCGGTGCTGACCAACAACTATTCCTCCGAATACGGTCGTGGGTCGGGAGGTATCGTCAATGCGATCACCAAATCCGGTACGAACCAATTTCATGGTAGTGCCTATTATTTTCATCGAAACAGCGCCCTCGACGCTAGAAACTTCTTCGATCC
>Ga0105242_10002797_pt1 | contig 13663 bp, 17 predicted proteins | sample KBSM24metaG_FD_81521 | JGI IMG/M metagenome (GOLD analysis project Ga0105242, IMG submission 81521) | Miscanthus rhizosphere microbial communities from Kellogg Biological Station, Michigan, USA - KBS M2-4 metaG | ecosystem: Host-associated > Plants > Roots > Rhizosphere > Soil | place...
AGTCGGTACTTGCCGATCTGCAGCTCGTCGCCGTCTTCGAGCTGAGCGGACTCCACACGCTTGCGGTTCACAAAGGTGCCGTTGAGGCTGCCCTGATCCTCGACGAGAAACGCGCCGTCCCGCTCGGAGACAACGGCGTGCTTGCGAGAAACGGTGACGTCGTCGAGGAAGATCCCGCAATCCGGCGAGCGGCCGATCGTCGTCTCACCCTCGGGGTGGAACGTCTCCCCCGCCCTGCCGCCACCGGAGCGGACGACGAGTGCAGGCCCGGTGATGCCGAGATCCTCGAGCGCATCGGCCGGCGCATCCTCGCCCTCCTCCGCCGTGAAGGTCTGCGTCGCCTCCGTTCCGCCGTCTTCCTTCACCAGCAGAGCGCCGCAGCGGGCGCAGTAGTTCGCGGCTTCCGGGTTCAGGAAGCCACACTCCTGGCAGTAGATGTTGGACACCTAGACGGGAGGTGCGGCCTTGGAGGTGAGGATCGCGGTGAGATGCTCGACGTCGACGTCGTCGAGGACGCTCTTCCCCTCCGTCTTCTGCAGCCGCGCAACGAGCTCCGCGCGGAGGATGTCGATCTTCCCGTGCAGCAGGCGCCGCTGATAGGAGACCTCGTGCTCCTCCTTCGTCAGGTCGGCGATGAGCTTCTTCAGATCGGGGTCGGACAGCGTCGCAAGATCGGGGAGGGGTTCCACGGGCCGCCTTTCGTGGTCGATGGCCGACCCAGTAAAGCAGCCCGCCCGCTAAGGGTCAACCTCAACTTGAGACTTCTCCACCCTGCTCAGGCGGTGGCCGCAGCCCCCTCGGTCTGCATGATCTCCTCGACCATGCCCCGGAACTCCGCCTCGAGCGCCTTCGAGTCCTCCTCGGTCCGACCCTCAGCGTAGATGTGCATGATCGGCTGATCCGGGTCGGGGAGGATTTCCGCCCAGCCGCGCTCCTCGAACACCTTGATGCCGTCCATGAGGTCGAGCTTCCGGTCGCGCAAACGCTCCGTCATGACGCGCATTACGACGCCCTTCAGCGCCCACGGGCACGGCAGCTGGCGGTGCACGAGGGTCGACGCGGGCAAGCCGGCGACGAGCCCCGAGAGCGGCCCGGGCTCCGGTGCGAGGAGCTCGAGCAGCTTGCAAAGGCTCGCGATCGCATCGTAGGCCGGCAGGAACTCCGGGAAGACGTAACCGCCGCCGACGGCGCCCGCGAAGATCACGCCCTCCTCGGCGGCCGCCTTCGTCAGGTCGCCCAGGGATGCTGGAGTGCGTACCACTTCGAGGCCGCTCCCCTCGAGCAGGGCGTCGACGTGGCTCGTCACCGTGATCGGGAACGCGAGCTTTCCGCGCCGGCCGTTGCTTCCGATCAGGCGCAGGAAGAGCAGAAGGGACTGCTCGACTGGAATCTCTCGGCCGCCCTCGTCGACGATGTACAGCCGCTCGGCGGCCGCGTCGAAGACGACGCCGAGATCGGCTCCGACCGCGGGAACGAGCTGCTTCACCTGACCAATCGCTTCACGAAGCAGTGTCGGTCCGGAGTCGGTGCGGTCGGTGGTGAAGCCATGCGCGGACACGGCTTCAACACCGAGTGGCCCGAACAGGAGCGGCAGGACGAACGACGCAGCAGAGAAGCCGTAGTCGACGACGAGCCGGAAGCCCCGCGTGCGAATCGCCTCGACGTCGAGGCTGTCGAGCAGGTCCTGCGCGTAGGACTCGCGCACTCGTGCCGGATAGCTGATCGAGCCGATGTCCCCGAACCCGACGCGGCGGAGCTCTCCACGCGTGAAGTTCTTCTCGATCTCCTTCTGGAGCGCCGCTGAGACCTGGATGCCCGGCTGTTCGAAGAACTTGATCTGTACGACTTCAGGATCGGCCTGGCTCGTGCCGACGTGGAAGCCGGCCTCGTAGCCCTCGGTCTTCAGAAGGTGGCGCGCCACTGCCGCCGGGAGCACCCGCAGGTCGGCTACGTCGAGGCCGGCCGACGTCAAGCCGGTGATCATCGCTCGCTTGATCATCCGGCACGCGGGTGCGGACTCGCGGCTCGCGGCAACGCGTGCCCCGCGTTTCAGCGCCGTGCCGAGCGCAGCCGCGATTCTGACCGCCGCCTCCGGAGTCAGGTCGACGTTGACGAGGCCGGCGACACCGTCCGTCCCGAAGAGCCGCGTCGAGGCGCGCGACTCCCAGATCACGCTCTCGGTGATGTGCGAGCCGGACTCGACGTCCTTGTACGGGTAGATCCTGACGCCGGGCATGATCACGCTCTCGGCGCCGATCGTCACCTCGTCGCCGATCGCGACGCCTTCGTGGATCCGGACGTGCCCACGGATGTCGCACGAGCGGCCGAGGATCGCTCCTTCGATCAGCGAGCTGCGTCCGATGTGCGTCGATGCGTCGATCACGGAACGCGTCGTGCGCGTTCGCTCGCGCAGCGTCACGCTGTTCGAGAGCACCGAGTGCGACCCGACGCTCGCTCCCGCCGCGATGCGGCAGTAGTTCCCGATGTACGCCGGGCCTTCGATCTGCTCGAGGTCGCCGATCTCCACGCCCTCGCCGAGCCAGACGTTCCCGCGGATCCGGATGCCGGGAATGTTGAGTCGAACCTTCTCGTCGAGCGCATCGAAGTTCGCCGTCCTGAACTGGTCCAGGTTGCCGATGTCCTGCCAGTAGCCGTCCATGACGTAGCCGTACATCGGCCGGCCCATCTCGAGCAGGTACGGGAAGAGCTCCTTCGAGAAGTCGTACGAACGATCCGTCGGCACGTGCTTGAGGACTTCGGGCTCGAGCACGTAGATACCCGTGTTGATCGTGTCCGAGAACACCTGGCCCCACGAGGGTTTCTCGAGGAACCGTTCGATCCGTCCGTCCTCGTCTGTGACGACGATCCCGAACTCGAGCGGATTGTCGACGGACTTGAGCCCGATCGTGACGGCCGCTCCCTTCTCCTTGTGGAAGGCAACGAGCTTCGAGAGGTCGACGTCGCAGAGCGCATCGCCGGAGATGACGAGGAATGTCTCGTCGAGCTGCCTCGCGGCAAGCCTGACGGAACCCGCGGTGCCGAGCGGCGACTCTTCGACCGAGTAGCCGATCTGCATTCCGAGCGACTCTCCCTGGCCGAAGTAGCTTCGGATCGCCTGCGGGAGGAACGCGACCGTGACGATCACGTCGCTCATGCCGTGTTCTCGCAGCAGCTCGAGGATGTGCTCCATGCACGGCTTGCCGACGACGGGGACCATCGGCTTCGGCTGGTTCGACGTCAGAGGGCGTAGGCGCGTGCCCTCGCCACCTGCCATGACGACGGCCTTCATCGCCTGGACTCCTTCCAGGCTCCGACTCCGTACGCAACGGCGGCGATCACGGCGAGGATGAGGCCCGTCCAGAAGATCCAGTACGGCCACTCCGTCGAACGGTGCGTCACGATCAGGCAGCCGATCCCAGTGTAGAGCAGCCAGGTCGCCGCCTTGCCCAGAAAGCTCACCCTGATCTCGTACCCCTCCGGCGCGATCGTCTTGTAACCGGCAAGCAGGAGCAGGTCGCGGCCGACGATCACGACGAGCCCTAACCAGGGCATGTGGTCCTGGATGAAGAGCATGATCACGGCCGCGTCGATCATCAGGCGGTCCGCGAGCGGATCGAAGATGCGCCCGAAGTCGGACTCGACGTGCCAGCGGCGAGCGAGGAAACCGTCGATCTGGTCGGTGATGCCGGCCACGGCGAAGACGATGCCCGCCGGCCAGCTGTGGCCGCCTTCCGCGGTGGCCATCAGCACGACGAACACCGGGATGAGCGCGAGGCGCGCGATCGTGAGCGCATTGGGAAGCTGCTGGAGGGTGGCGGGAACGGCACGAGCGGCCATCAGTGTGGAAAGGATACGCCCGTGACCGAGACCCTCAGCCTGCCTGGATTCGTTGATGCCCACAGCCACGGGTTCCAGCGCGCCCTGCGCGGCAAGAGGCAAGGCGCCGGGGATTTCTGGGCCTGGCGGGAGCTCATGCTTGCCGAGGCCGAACGCCAGACGCCGGACCTCGTGCGCCGGGAGTACGTCGAGGTCTACCGCGAGCTGCGGGCGGCGGGGTACACCGCGGTCGGCGAGTTCCACTATCTCGGCTTCGACGAAGCGCTGGCGGCCGTCGACGCTGCCGAAGAGGCGAACGTTCGAATCGTCGTCCTGCTCGCCGCCTATGCGCGCGGTGGCTTGCCTCGCTTCCGCCAGGAGTCGGTGGCGCAGTACCTCCGGCAGATCGAAGATCTACGCGAGCGCGGCGTGGCAGTCGGCGTCGCCCCCCACTCCGTGCGCGCCTGTCCGCCGGAGTGGCTCGAGGAGATCGGCCGCTACGCCGCGGCCGAGTCGTTGCCGTTGCACGTACACGCGGACGAGCAGCCGCGTGAGATCGAGGAGTGCCTCGCCGAGCACGGCATCCGCCCGATCGAGCTGCTCGACAGGACAGGTTGTCTCAGCGCGCGCACGACCGTCGTTCATGCAACGCACGCCGACGGCGCCGAGCTCGATCTGCTCGCGCGCGCGGGTGCGCGCATCTGCGCCTGCCCGACGACGGAGGCGGATCTCGGTGACGGCTTCCTACCCGTCGAGCGCGTCTGCACGCGCAGCATCGGTATCTGCATCGGCTCCGACTCGAACGTCCGAATCGATCCACTGGAGGAGCTGCGCGAGCTCGAGGGAATCGCGAGACGTCAAGCGGGCCGGCGAAACGTCATCTCCACGGGGACGCTTCTCTGCTTCGGCGCTGACGAAGGTGCAGGCTCACTGGGCCTCGAGGAGTGGGACGACGTCCTGGTGGATCTTGCCCATCCTTCGCTTCGCGGCGTCGAGGACGTCTTCGAGGGGCTCGTCTCCGGCTGCGCGGGGGACGTGTTCCTAGAAGCGTGACGTCCAGTACGCCGTGCGTCTGATGTACGCCCGGTCGGCTGCGCGCCCGTGAAGTCCGTAGGCGCCGTCGTAGGTCTCGTACCTCCCGCCGTGGCCCGCGGGCTCGATCTGCGTTCCCTCGCCCCACTCGTTGTACGACGTGATCGTGACGAGGTCCGCGCCGGCTCGTAGCGCTGCGCTCCACATCGAGTCGTAGGTCGCGCCGTTCAGCCGGTCCTTGACGTGCGTGTCGCCCGTCGCGGCCGCCGCGTCGTAGCCGGGACCGACCGAAGGCGCGCAGAGGATTCCGTACGCGCGAGCCTGCGTGCAGAGGCGATCGAATTTCGCTGCGTCGTAGACGACGATGTCGTAGGGATAGAACCCGGCGAAGCCTGCGCGCGCCGCAAAGCCGACGAGGCTCGTCTGCCCGAAAAGGCGCAGGCCCATCGGCTGGCGAGTGATCTGCGTCCACTCGTCCGCCCTGAAGTCGTTCGAGCGGTAGATGTAGACGTCACGAATGCCGAGGCTTCGAATGTAGACGAGGTCGGCGGCGATCGAGTCGATGCTTCGGCCTTCGTATGGCTCGAGCTGAACCGCGACGCGAAGGTTTCGTCGTTTCGCCGCGCGCATCACGGCAGCCAACCGTTTGTCCTCCGGAGAGCCCCGTCCCCACCAGGAGCTCACGACCTCGTCGACGCCGGCTGCTGCGATGTCCTTCATCTGGGCGCGGAGGACACGCGGGTCGCCGCTCGAGTACGGCCCCCTTGCCGGGAAAAACGCTGAGGCGATGTCGAAGGGTGGCGTATGACCGCCCTGGGTCCAGTGTGAGTAGTGCCCGTCGTGGCGCATGTTGGAGTACCAGGGGTAGAAGAAGATCGCCGTTTTCGGCGCACCCGCGTGGGCCCAGGCCGCGGGCAGGGCGAGCAGCAGCACGATGGCCAGGAGGGGGCTGCGCCGCATCCCGCATAGCCTCTCATCCCGGGCGGACTACGGGAATCCCCAGGACGAGGCATAAGGCTCCAAAGCGCGAACGCCGATTCGGTCGTATGGCTTTTCTTGCCTGGATCGACCGTACTTGGGTACACAGCAGCCGTGAAGAGGGGCAGACGATGGCTGAATATGCCATCGTGCTCGGGGTGATCGTTCCGGCCATCATCCTCGCCTACGCCCTCTTCGCGGACGGGATCGCCGGCTCGATCGACCGAGTCGTCGGGCTCTTCTAGACCTCTGCTGTAGACCGAGAGCCAGGTCGGGCTGAGAAAGACGGGACCGCTCCGGTCGCATCCCTCCCTGCGCGAGAGTTGTAGGGTTTTGACTCAATCGACAGGGAGGCTCAGATGGCCGTCGCACGCGTTGTCACCTTCGACGGGGTCACCAAGGACCGCATGGACCAAATGAACCGCGAGATGAGCGATGGCGCCCCGCCGGAGGGATTCCCCCCGGCAGAGATCATCGTCCTTCACGACGCAGAGGCGGAGAAGTCGCTCGTGGTGGTCATCTTCGAGACTGAGGACGACTACAACCGCGGCGACGAGATGCTGAACGCGATGCCCGCGGGCGACACCCCAGGGAAGCGCACGTCGGTGACCCGGCACGACGTCGCTCACCGCATGAAGTCGTAACGGCGCGCCACAATCGGCCCGACGTTTTTTGGAACGCGGCCGACACAGACGCCGTCGTTCGTCACCTTCATGCGAGGGAAGCAAGGGGGGCGGGGTTAGGACCCGCCCCCTCGCTAAAGCGGAGAGCCGGAAAGCTGGGGAGCTTCCCGGGAACCCTTGGGCTGCGGCACCCCAAGATTCCTGAAGGCTCTCTGCTCCTTTCGCTTTCGACACGAGAGACCTACCCCTTTAGGGTCAATTAGCGATTACAACGGTGGGCCTTGCAAGAAGTGGCTTCGGCTGAGGAATCTCGTCCCCGATCGAGGGAGCGAGGGAGCGCCATGAGGCGGACCCCGCAATGAAGCAGGCCCTGGTCAGTCGGGCGCCCGAGACTTGAACTCGGGACCTCTAGGGCCCCCAGAGCGTTTCAAGCGTTCGGCCGCGGGAGATGGGCGAACTATCACCCGCTGAAGACCGCCCTCTCCCTGTCCGAGCTACTCGTGAACACCGACCCCGGCGCTCTACGAACGCGCAGCGTTGCGCCGGCTGCAGCGGTTCGTCGACGAGCGGTATCCGCCGGTCACCGATGTCGCGCTCGCTGGAGACCTCAGGCTGATGTTCCGTCGGTGATGCGTTCTTCCTCCAGAGCTCGAACAGCTCCAAGTCCGCATCCCCCGCAGCGCGGAGGGAGACACGGGCTGCGAAGTCGAGGCTGTCCTCGGGAGCGTTCGACATGTCCGTCAGGGCCATTTAGTTACGCGCACCGCCCGGTCATAACGTCCGACAGGGCCGGGTAATCGTTGAGGCTCAAGCGCTCGGCACCGAGAGGTTCGTCCTCCGCGCACTGAAGGTTGGCCCCGACGCTTGGTGCCGAGGCCAACCTTCGTGTCTTTTTACGGGTTCCTTGGGTTACTCCCGCCGTGACAAGCCACGCCAGGGATTCCAGGTGCTCCGCCATTCCTGACGTCCTGTCCGGGGGACTGCACGTGGAAATCGATCGGCCCCTGACCCGGGATCATGTCATTCAGGCCGGAGAAGGAGCAGATCGAGTTCGAGTGCGCCGGGGCACCGGTGGCATGGGCGTCAACCTGTTCTTGCGTCCGCGGCCCGGTCCCGGGCGGGCCCTTAACCTCACCGGCGAAAGCGGCACTAACGCTTACACCGGCAACGATGACTGCGCACACCGCAGTCGCAAACAAGGACTTCGTGCGCATGTTCTCTCCCCTTTCTTGAGCAACGGCTTGCTGCTCGACAGAGAAGCTAGTAAGTCGAAGGCACGGCGTCAACCGCTGCGACGTAGGCCGGAAGGACGAGTTAACGCACATCGAGGCGTCGAAGGAGGCCGGCGCACCAGCAAGATGAGCCCGGCTCGGGCTCGGCCTGAGGCAAACGCGCCCAGAGCTCCTGCGTCTACGGCCAACGCGGCTTCTCGATCGCCCTGGGGAGAGCTGGGGCGATCGAGCCCCTGGGCGCGCGCTCCCCTTTTCGGGCTGAAGGCATGGTCTCCTCGTCGCTAGAGGCGGCGGCCTGACGGGATCACGCCGACTCATGCAGGTCTAGGAATAAGGCTGGTCGACGTTGGACGTTCGGCCGTTGGTTCCTGTGGGCGTCGTGGAGATGCTCTGATTGCCGTCGGTGGTGTTTCGGCGCTACCGGCGGCACCAACGCACCTGACCATTGGGCGGGGGCGCGCCTACCAGATTGCGAAGAGAAAGAACGGGAGCCGCACGGTTAGTCACCGCGCGGCTCCGGTGCGCAAGAGGTTAGCGCTCGATGATGTTGTGGACCTTCGGCATCTCAGGCTCGCCGGCGAGTTCGACCCCAACGTCGGTCAGTACCGGCCTCAGTGTCTCGCCGAATGCGTCGAACTGCTCGCGAGAATCCCAGACCTCGTTGACTCGGAACCTGTCGCCCGAACTGAACGCGATGTGGTAGGAAAGCCCGTCCGGCGGCCACTGGGCACCGGCCTTCAGGCGCTTGATGGTTTCGTCGTACTTCTCTGTAGTCATACTGGGCGCCGCGGTGAAGCGGGCGAGGATCCTCGTGGCAGAGCCAGGCACGGTGGTGGCCATTCACGGCCTCCTTCAAATGGAGTGCTCCCGACCGAGCCGTTCTACGCACGAACGAGGAATCTGAGTCAGAAGACCGCCGCCGACAGTAACAGCTAGCCAACGGCCGTTCGCGATCTTTTAGTTAAGGGCGCTTTCCGCACCCCGCTCAAATTCCGTCTGTCTTCATCCGCGTCATTCCTGATGGCGCGACTTCGCGCTCATCTTCCTCATGCGACTCGTATTCCTCTTCGCCCGAATCGCGTTCGACCTGACGCGGCTCACTCACCACATCCGGATTGTGCCTATGCCGGCGTGATTGCAGCCACTTGAACATCACTCACCTCCCTCACTCTCAATTCGACGAAGCCTTCCTGTTAGCGGGTCTTCATGGCGGTTTCGCATGCGATCCCGTCCTTGTCGCAAATCCAGACCCCTGTTGTACCTCACCTCGCATCGTAGTTCGTCCGACTAGTGGCTCATCAGGACGGCGCTCGAGCTGCGCGAGGCGATCTTTGTCACCCTCAACTACGACACGCTTATCGACCGTCCGCTGTTCGCGTACAGGCCTGAAAAGTCCTATCACCCTTCGGGCAATTCCTGAAGCCGAAGGCGCCCGCCCATTGGCCGGCTGCGTTGGTGCCGTCGGTGGCGCCGTAACACCACCGACGGCAATCAGAGCATCTCCACGACGCCCACAGGAACCACTGGCCGAACGTCCAGTGTCGACAAGCCGTATGGAGCCGGCCCCTTTTCGTTCTCTCCCTCGGTTTCCGTGGGTTGGTGCCAGGTGAGCGCGACCGCCTGGGCCACAGAGTCCGTGGACCCACTTCACGGCACCGGTTTGTGCTCCAGCTGGTGCAGTCACACCGCCCGCGAGGGTCAGAACTGCTCGGGGCGTTTCGCCATCAACCGGCGAAGTCGGCGCACCGGATCACAGCTCGACCGCGCTCCCGATGTTCCATCTCCATCTGCGCCAACGTCCTCTCCATCGCCGTCGGTTTGATGCTGCCGTTCTTGTTCTCGTATGGCTTGTCGAGAAATCGCACCAGGACCAGCCCAGAGACGACGATGATTGCGACCGCGGCGATCATTGCTGCCTGCGTAACCGCGGGCTCCTCACGATCCGCGAACAGGGCGACCGAACCGATCACCACCAGCGCGCCGATGATCAGAATCAACCAAATAACCGGGGGCACTAACCCTTCTGCTTTGCCGATCCGGCCTTGCCGCCCCTGTCGCCGGTCGTCGTTCAAGGCGAACCAGTGTTCAAAGGCGGCGGTCTGTTTGGCGCCGTTGACCGCGATCCGTTCGGCGGCCTCCTCCATGGCCGAGACCCTCGCGTCCACGACAGAACTCCCTCTGCCTCCCCGCATCGCGGGCCACTCGTCCGAGATGACCTCGTGCGCGTAACAAATCATCTGCCCCTGCAGCTCCGCGCGGTCCGCGGGGCCGAAGGGCGTCACGGTATGGAACATCCCGAGCGTTGAGGTCGCCTCCTCCTCGGCGTCGGCCTTGGCGCCGCCGTAGCTCTCGAATGCGATGAAGAAGACGAATGCAACGATCACCATGTAGGCGGTGCCCGCCACCGTGTAGACGGCACCTGCCGGAATCGGATCTTTGAAGAACGTTCCCGCCGGCGCGCGCCGACGCACGATGAGCATGCCGGCCCCGCTCAGTGCGGCAGCACCCAAGATGATCAACGCGGCAAGCCAGAGTTCTATAACGGCCCTACGATAAGCGCCCAGTGAGTTCGGTTCCAGCGCGCAACCGAACTTCGGACCCGGTCGACCCTGGCTTGCCTCATGAGTGCAAGAAAGTGTTCACTCCGAAAGCGTAAATGGCCCCCGCGATGCGACAAACATCCGGGGCAAGGTCGACGGTTGCGAGCTTCACATCCCCCTCCCGGTCCCCGAGTGTCGGTCTGTACGAGAGCACCCGCTGCCCGTAGCGAAGGGCGATCGTGTCGCCGTCGACGACATGGTCAACGCGGTGGCTTGGCGCGAGACCCGTACTTCTAGGAACCGGCTACCCGGGTCTTGAGAATGTGACGAGGGTGACTGTGTAGGACGCACTCCTAGCCGGGTCTTGCAGGCTGGGGCCTACGCCGCGCAGCAGCCCTCCGTTCTCAGTCGCATCGATCTTGACCCCACTGATCGCCGTACCACCAGGAGAGGGTGCCGAGCGCTTCTCGATCTCAATCTGAACACTGGGACCACCTCTACCCAGGAACCTCAACCAGGGGATACCGGGATCCTTGCGCACCGAGAAATCGATCGGGATCGAAGTACCGATGCCCACGCCCGAGCTGGTCGTTATCACGCCCATGCCGGCGCCAGCCCCGTCGCCCGGCCCCAGTCCCCGGGTCGAGAAGCCGGGTGCCGGCCCAGCCGTGAAGAAGCTGCTCCTGCCAGTCGTCGCTGTAGCCCCACCGCCGGCGATAGTCGCCGTTCCGAAGTTCAGCAACGGAAGGTCACGACGGAACATTGACGATAAGCCAAATGCGCTGCCGACCAACACATCGCCCACGTCGTCGTGCATGGAAACAGTTGCTGCCACGTCGATCCCGAACTCGTCGGTGTCAGCGTGAACGCTCGCAAAGTCAATCGCTTCCTGGAGCGTCATGGCTACCTCCCCTTCGTGTTGTCGGCTGCCAGGCTCGCCCACGCAGCGTAACGCCCATCACGGTGAGTACCAAACGGGCGAATCGCGGGGATCACGCCGCCCATCACGTGAACGAAGCCTCGACACGAGACGAGGCGTCGTCGGCTTCGACCTAACGCTCGGCGTCATACCGGGCCACGGCTAGAACTGCACTACGACGCAGCCGGCACGGCACTCGACCTCGGGGATCCTCGCCGCCCGAGCGGGAGCCTCGTGCGCGAGGCTTCCCGCTCGAGCGTTGTCCGCGTCTACCGAGGCGTGAAGAAGCCGGTGACGGTGCCTTCGATCGTTGCCGTCCCCTGAGGTCCGGAGAAGAGGGTCTGAAGCGGAATCGTGCAGGTCGTTGTTGGCGTTATCGGCGCGGCCTTCGACGATGTGTCTGTTTCGGCCATTGGGCTACCGCCGGTCGGAGTGAATGTGAAAGTTGTGTTGAACGCCGTCGGGAAACACCGACGTGCTGCCGACGACGTGCGCCGGCGTGAACTCTCCGTTGCCGTTCACGACGACCATCAGCGGATGGCCGTTGCAGATGGCGCTGATCTGGGTCGAGTTCTTCGCGTTGGCCGGGTCCGCCGCTGCCACCGGAACCGTGACGGCCGCAGCCAACGCCAAGCCAGCAGCTGCCGTGAGTAGGCGTCGTTTCATTGTCTCCCCTCTCCGCAGGTGATTGGTTGGTGCCGCTGAACCGGACTAGAACCTCTTTACCCCGACGCCCGATGTTCAATCCGCACTGTGAGTAGTGCGCATCGAAGGGTTTTATGACCGGCGGCTAGCTTCGCCCCAACCAAGGACGTGTCAAGAACACCAGCAATACTGTGCTCCGCCGCACAAGTGGGCCGGGCGGAAAGTGAGTATGCGTGTTTTGACTTGGCGACGAGGAGGAACGAACTGACGCGGTTCACATGGAACCTGCATCTTCCATCGACTTCGTCGTCTCGGCCGCAAGCCCACCAGCCGAAATCGTGATCGTTCCTGAGCCTGAGGCGGAGTTCCTCGCCGGAGCGCTGAGCGGCTTGGCACCTGATCCCGATCTGCCGAACGCGCGAAGCATCGCCATCAGGATCGAGAGCGCCCTCGAGAGCGGGACGGAGCCGCTCGAACTACCACCGCATCAGGAGCGTGAGCTGCTGTTCGCACTCGACCGGATCGCGGCTCAGATGCCTCGCGTACTCTCCGCCGACCTTCTGCAGCTGCGTAGCGCGCTCGTCCAAGCTGCCGACCTCGAGCAGTGACCGTTTGGGCACGGAACTCCCGCGTCGACGGTCTTGGGCGCCGCGTACCTCCGGAAACGATGGTGCTAGTTCGTCGAGAGCTTTGATTCGTCGAGCTCGATCGGTGCGACGAACAGAATGACCGCCGACTGAGGTTCGTCCCTGAGCGCATCCTCGAGCGCCAGCCAAGCGTCTTCCTTACGGATGAACACGTCGATCGCCAGACGGTCGCCGATCTCGGAAAGGGCGTAAGCGCGCATAGGGCGACCGTAGTACCCGCCGACTCTCCTGGCGATTGTCCGAATCGGCTGTTTGCCCCAGCGGTTCGTCTAAAGAATCAGCGGTCGGGTACCTCTCGCTACGACTCGCCGCTCGGCGGACCGACCGGCGGGGGCTAACCGCCGGGGACATCGGCCGATTCGTGAACGCGTGGCCATCGTCGGAGCTCGTGCCGCGGCGTGAAACCGTTACCGGGCAAGCCTGGCGGGTCAAGTCGTTGCCGACGTCTTGGTCGGACGCTCAATGAATGTCGAACTTACTTGCCTGAACGATCCGGAGTGATCGGCCCGAGATCCATCCCGCCCGAGCCGTGCCCCGGCACAAACAGCACGAAGCTGAGGACGGCAAGCACAAGCCCGGCGACCAAGAGCGCCCAGAACGGATGCGTCTTGATGAAGCTCATGGCTTCCCATTTCAGCACACCTTGTTTGACGGGGCAATCCGGCCAACTTCGGCCCTGGCAGGGTGAGTCGCGCGTCCCGATTCGACAGTCATCGAGCTATCCCTTGAACCTGAAATTGAGTCGTGGAAAAAGATGACCGCCGGGGTCACGTGCCTCGGCCGCGGCCCACGTGCTCGACCCACCCCGCGAGGGTTTGCTCGCCGCCGAGGTGGAAAAGGAATCGGCGAGGCAGGGGTCTCCGATCATCGATCCATTCCGTAGGGGGCGGCCGGGTCGATGAGGAGTTCTGCCGGGCGCGAGGCGAGTCCAGCGTCTACGGCAGCGCTGGACTCCCTCGCCGCATCCGCTTGTGTACATGCCAGAGCGTGAAGACCGACATCCTCCACGCCTCCTGACAGCGGTTCATCGACGCGCTCGGGCATTGAGCCGTAGCAACAACCATTCCGCGCCTCAACGAGAAAACGCCCTCTTCCAGGGCGTTTTCCGTATCGGGGCGCCGAGATTTGAACTCGGGACCTCTAGTCCCCCAGACTAGCGCGCTAACCAGGCTGCGCCACGCCCCGTGACAGGGATCGTATCGCCTACGCGCTGTAACGCCGGTAGAGCTTG
>Ga0105242_10002798_pt1 | contig 13663 bp, 12 predicted proteins | sample KBSM24metaG_FD_81521 | JGI IMG/M metagenome (GOLD analysis project Ga0105242, IMG submission 81521) | Miscanthus rhizosphere microbial communities from Kellogg Biological Station, Michigan, USA - KBS M2-4 metaG | ecosystem: Host-associated > Plants > Roots > Rhizosphere > Soil | place...
ATTCTCCAACCGCGCTGTCCGTTTGCTAGCGAGCGATTGGAAAGCCTCCGCCACCGTGAGTATGTACAGCGGCGGCCCCATCACAGTGGTCTCGGGCGTCGACAATGCACTGAACGGAATTAATGCCGCCACACAGTATGCGGATCAACGGCTGCCCAATGTATACGGCGCCGGCGGCGTCGGCACGTGGCTAAATCCCCTGGCGTTTGCCGCTCCCGCGTTTGGAACTTTGGGAAATATGGCCCCAGGCACAGTGCGCGGTCCCGGAGCATTGATTTTCAATGCAGGCTTATTGCGCTTGTTCCGCATTCGCGAGCGGCAGGTGATCGAGCTGCGCGGCGAGGCGCAAAACGTGTTGAACCGTACTAATTTCGGAGACCCGAATGCCGTGCTCAATAGCAGCACGTTCGGGAGAATCGTCTCCTCCGGCCCCGCCCGGATTATTCAACTCGGCGCTAAATACGTGTTCTGACGGCACTACTTTCTGACGTATTTCGTAACGCCCCGTAGTTGCGCTTCCGCGGTATAGACGTTGCCCGCGGCGTCGATGGCAATGCCTTCCCCCATGGCCCCGTCCGTGGAATTTGGCGTCATGTGGGGCGGAATGAACGTCGTCACTTTCCCGTCTTTCAGGCTCCCGATGCGGATTCCCCTCTGCCAGCCCGGGTGAACTTTTTCGGTCGACTCCGAATCCGCCGTATAGATCACATCGTTCTTGTCGATGGCCAGCCCGCTGATGCGGCCGAAGTCGTCGTATTCGAGGACAAACTTTCCCTCCTTCGTGAGGACTTGAATGCGATGGTTGTGGCGATCGGCAACCACCAACCGGCCCTTGGAATCGAACTCCAGCGCGTGCGGCGTACGGAACTCACCAGGCCCTGTTCCTGTTTTGCCGATGACTCTGAGAAACTTCCCGGTCTTGTCGAATACCGAGATTCGCCCGACCAGATTGGGATCGGCCACATCGGTATGGCTCTCCGCAACGTAAACGTCACCATTGGCCGGATCGGTCACCACGTCCGTCGGGTCAGTCAAGGCTTCGGGAGGGTTTCCCCTCACACCCGGCGTCCCCAGCGTCATCAGGACCTTGCCTTCGGGACTGAACTTAACGACCACGCTTCCTTTTTTGTCTTCTCCCGGAAAATTCTTGACGTCCTCGGCACTCGGAGCTCGCGCGTCGGTCACCCACACGTTACCGTCGCGATCGACATGAATCCCATGCGGCCACACGAACATCCCGCCGCCAAAGCTCCTGATCTCCTTGCCCGAATCATCAAAATGGTGGACCGGGTTCACTTTTGAGCCGAGACAGCCTGGGGTTGTCCCCGGCGAGCATCGGTCAGTCGCCCACACCGACTTGCCATCCCGGTCGATGGCCACGCCGTTAGAGCCGCCCCATGGCCTTTCCTCACTCAGATGTGCCCAATCCCTGATGGCGCGATAAGGGTTGGCGCCGCTGTTCACGGGCTCTACCTTGTCTGTCTGCACGGTGCCGCCCCGCTGCTGCGCCGGAACACTGATGACAAAGATCAGCGCCGTGAACGCGAACCTCACAATACCCGATACGGACATCTCGATCCTCACTTACTTCCAGTTCTGAATGGCCTTGTAGTGCAAGGACTCCGGAGTGAGTTCAGTCAGCTCAATGCGGCCCATGTAAGGGTCCGTGATGTTGGCGAGAATCGCTTTGGTAGGACTAGCGTTGGTATCACTCACCATGACCCCGCTCTTCCGGAACGTCGCAACAGCCTGTGCCGCGTTTTCCACCTGAAGCCCATAATGCGTAAACCCGGCGGGCCGCTCAGCGGTTGCCGGGTTGAGCTCGAGAAACGTGTTCTTGCTGATCTGTAGGTAGACGATCCGTGGCTGCCCCTTGTCGTCGTTGACCCGGAACGCTTCCCGATACCCCATTTTCTGCGAGTAGTAGGTAACCGCCTCAGGGATATTGGTCACGTTGATTCCAACGTGGTTCATCATGACGACACCACGGTTGGCATACTGCGCCAGCCCTACCTGTATTGCCAACCCCGCGAACAGCCCAACCGCAAAAAACATTGCACCACGCATACCGCCTCCTTAAATGGATTGATCAATGGCCAATCCATTCTGCAACAGGCAGAGAGTCAAAACAAGCGAGGCGATTGCCGTGGTAAGCGGGCTATTTGGAAGCGAGCTTCTGCACGATCTCCAGCGCTTTTTCCACGTGCTGATCGGGCGAAATCTTGTCGTCCGCCGATGACATGGTGGCGATGATCTTGTGATCCTTGCCGATTACGAAGGTCACACGCTCAATGAAATCATGGCCGATCTCTTCGCCGCGTACGTCCTTCATGCCGGGCTTCGCGCTGTTCGCCGTCAGGTTATAGGATTTGGCGATCTTGCCGTCCGCGTCGGAGGCCACCGGAAACTTTCCAGCGCAATAGTCCGGGTCCGCCGAGAACACATTGAGTCGCGCAATGCTATCGGCCGATACGCCGATGATGGTGGCGCCGGCGGCATCGAATTTTTCCTTTTCCTGTGCGAACGTATGAGCTTCCAAATCGCACCCCTTGGTATAGGCGGAGGGATAGAAATACACCACGACTGGGCCTTTCTTCAGTGCGTCCGGCAGTGAAAAGTTAAATTCCTTTCCTGCTAAGGAAGCCCGAGCTGAAAAATCGGGCGCCTTCTCGGATACTTTGAGCGCTGCCACAAGTGGCAAGCCGACCAGCACCGCAAGCACGAGTCCTAGACACAAATTCCGCATTGCAATTGCCTCCTGGGATTGAACTAAGTCGAAGCATATCACAAGCGACGCAGCAGGATCTCGGGGAGGCGCCCTTCGTGCTTCCAGAAACCATAGTACTGGTACTTAGAAATAGGTCGTACGGTCGCCAGAGATGTAAAAAGGGGTATTCTGTCCATAGATAGATCTGAGTGTGATGCCCATCGGAGGGTCGTGGAAGTCTCTGTAATTATTCCGGTATTTAATGGTGCCGGCACGCTCCCCTTATGCCTGCGTGCATTAGCGGCCTCGCAGCACGCGGCCTTTGAGTGCATCGTTATCGATGATGGGTCCACCGACGATTCCGCCTCACTCGCAGAACGGTTCGGTGCGACGGTTCTCTCCACTGGCGGCCGGGGGGGGCCCGCTCGAGCCAGGAACTTGGGAGCACTCCATGCCACTGGGGATCTGCTTCTATTTATCGATGCCGACGTCGCCGTGCACCCCGATGCCCTCGGACGGATCGCGGAAAGATTCGAATCTGAACCGGACCTGGATGCGCTGATGGGTGCCTACGACGATTCCCCCGCCGATCCTGGGTTCGTTTCGCAATTCAAGAATTTGATGCACGCCTTCGTGCATCGCCAGGGAAAGCGGCAAGCCTCCACCTTCTGGTGCGGATGCGGTGCAGTGAAACGTTCTGTCTATCTGGAGCTGGGAGGGCTCGACGAATCCTACCGGCGGCCATCGGTCGAGGATATTGAATTCGGCTTCCGCATGATGCATTCTGGCCGAAAGCTTGCCTTGGATCCATCCGTTCAAGGGAAGCATCTGAAGATCTGGACCCTTTGGAACCTGGTGCGCACCGATGTCCTGCAACGAGGGATTCCGTGGACGGAATTGATCTTGCGCACCCGCTATCTTCCCAACGACCTAAACCTGAGTTGGAGTCAGCGGATTTCGGCGGCGCTGTCGTTTTTGCTGGTTGTGTTGGGCGGTGTTGAGATCTGGCAATCCCTGAGCAGCCGTGTACTGCTGCCGGCATCCATGGGAGCGGCGGGAGTGCTGGCAAGTCTGGCGGGTATTTGCTTTCTGAACTGTGCGTTTTACCGATTCTTGGCGTCGGTGAAAGGCTGGCGTTTTTCCGTGGTCGCGATCTTAATGCACATACTCTATTACCTCTATAGCGGAATTTCCTTGGTGTTGGGCGCCGGTTTATACGGCTTGCGTGTCGTCCTCCCGGAATCTTCCGCCCAGCCTTCCGCTCGAGAGGTTCCACAAACCCGGGGAGATCTCCAGCCCTGATGGCACACGAAACAAATGGTGCCACGCGCAGTATCCCGCAAGAAGTGATCTCTTCCGATGTGATCATTCTGGGCGCTGGCCCCGCCGGTCTCACCGCAGCCTACGAACTATCCGGCAAGGGCGTTTCCTGCATCGTCCTCGAACGTGATTCCACAGTCGGTGGTCTCGCGAAGACCGTCGATTACAAGGGGCACTTGTTCGACTTAGGCGGGCACCGATTTTACACCAAGGTAGCTCTGGTCGAACGCCTCTGGCACGAGGTTTTGGGAGCCGATTTTCTGGCCCGCCCCCGGCTCTCGCGTATCTACTACCGTTCCCGCTTCTTCGATTATCCGCTCGATCCGTTGAATGTAGTGCGCGGCTTGGGTCTATTCGAAATTTTTCTGTGTGGCTTGAGTTTCCTGCGCTCCCACATATTCCCGCAAAAACCGGAGACTAACTTGGCCAGATGGGTTTCCAACCGCTTCGGCCGCCGGCTTTTCAAGATGTTCTTCGAAAGCTACACCGAAAAGGTGTGGGGGATTCCTTGCACGGAGCTCAGCGCGGATTGGGCGGCCCAACGCATTCGAGGACTGTCTTTTTCGGCTTTGATCCGGCATGCACTCAACGGCCACAAGACCAAGAACGGGAAAAACCCGATTAAGACTCTGATTCGTGAGTTTCACTATCCCCGGCGTGGTCCCGGAATGATGTGGACCAAAATCCAGGAAATTGTCGAACAACGTGGATCGCAAGTGATTTTGAATGCCCCTGTCCAGAAAATCCTGTGGAAAGAAGGGCACATTACCGGGGTCCAAGCCGGAGGCCGGTTGTATACCGGAAAACATTTCATCAACAGCCTGGCGATTCGGGATTTCTTTAAGATGATGGACCCGCCGCCTCCCGGCACTGTGCGCCAAACCGCCCTCGATTTTCACTATCGTGACTTCATTACCGTCGGCCTAATTGTTCGCGGCACGAATCTCTTTCCAGACAACTGGATCTACGTGCATGAACCGGCGGTCCAGGTCGGCCGCATCCAAAATTACAGCAATTGGAGCCGGGAGATGAGTCCGGATCCCGACCAGACCAGCAGTCTGGGCATGGAGTACTTCTGCTTTGAAAACGACGCGCTATGGAGTTCCTCCGACGAGGAGTTATTGGCGCTAGCGAAACGGGAGTTGGCGTCCTTAGGTCTCGTCAAGCCAGTCGATATTTTGGATGGCAAGGTTATCCGTGTGCCGAAAGCGTATCCGGTTTACGATGACTCCTACCGCGCATCGCTGGATGTCGTGCGCGAGTTCGTAGAGTCCGTGCCGAATCTCCAACTAGTAGGCCGGAACGGGATGCACCGCTATAACAACCAGGACCATTCGATGCTCACCGCGCTCATGGCTGCGCGAAACATCTTGGGGGCCGGCTTCGACCTGTGGCAAATGCACGGCGATACCGAGTATCTCGAAGAGGGACTGGCGCTGGCGGATGAGGACATTTTCGAGCTCGAAGCGGAGGCTTCCTACAGCACGGCTGCAAATAACGGAAGCCACGCCAACGGCAGGAAGCCTCCGAGCAATAAAGCCAGACCCACACCAGAGCGTCCCTTGGTGCAGGGGAAATAGTGAAGGGACACGCCGCTTAATTCTCGAAGCTCCCGTAAAGGCCGGATCGCATAAAAATCCGGATCTTGCTCACGGGCCTGCCCTCGTGACCAATCAGGCGATATACCTGTATGTCGCCGGCGCGAGAAGCGCTCGTACCAATGGGCCGATACTGGGTAAGAAGTTCCCATTTCTCCGGATGCGACTGGATACCCTGATACAGAAGCTGTCCGTGAGGTGTGCGCCGGCCGTTCTCGTCAATGATGACAATGCCGGTGGGGATGTCCTCCAGATACTGCAACACCTCCCGTTGACTCTGGAACAGAGCCTGGTACTGCCTTCCCATCCAATCTTCGGACGCCAGCATTTTACTGGCACGAAGCACGATGTGTCCGGGCCGGGGTTCGCGCTCTGCTACTTCAGAAATCAACATGCCCTCGTCGACAGCGTCCCCACACACCAGAAAGACCGAATCCTTGAAGGCGGGTCGGGATAAGAGGTCCTGCGCAACTTCGGAGAATCCGTAATGGCGCTTGCTGGGGCTTTGGTAGACATTGAAGGCGAGCAACAGAGCCAGCGCCAGGCCAATCACCAGGTTCCGCGGAACAACCTTCAGTCCCTGCCAGCGGGGCTGGCGAAAACACCAGTTCGCGCACAGCGCCGCAAACATCAGCAGCATCGGAATATTGACCAAGAGGTGCCGCTCTTCATAGGCGGCTATGAAGAAGCGAGACACATAAGCGCCCAATACCACGGCTACGCTTGCGATCCACTTACCGCCTGCCGATCCGCGCAGGATTTGCCGGCAGCAGATCGCCAGACCCAGCAGGGCGGCGGCCAGCAGGACCGGGCCGAGCATGCCGCCCCATGCTACCGGAGTATCGGTCAACCTCCCCCAGTTATACCTGACACCGCCAAATCGAGCCACCGATTCGTGCTGTGCCCCGGGAACCCAAAGATACCAGGGCCCCGCGATGCCGAGGACAATAATCGCGGGTAACCAGAACGAGAAGCGTTTAAGAAGATGCCAGTGCCGCCCGAACAACACGGCCAATGGAGGCACTAGTGTCAATTGGATCCCAGTTCCCTTGGTCAGCAGCGCCAGCGTAAACCAAATGCCAAACCATGCAGCAGGCTGCCAACGCTCGGTGTCCAGATAACGGCCATACGCGAGAACCGCCAGCAACACCAGAATTGCAACCAGCATCTCTGCCATCAGAAGGTGGCTGAATTCTTCGATGACCGGTAATGAAATAAAGAGTGCGGCCGCGCTCATACCCATCGTCAGTGAAAATTCCTTACGCAGGACTTCACACAGGATTGTCGCGAGCAGGGCAGTGATAGCAGCCATCAGAAGCATCACCGACGTTCGGGACGTAGTAAATAACAGGGTCCACGCTGCCTGGACTACATAGAAAAAGGGAGGCCAATGACCCATCGCGACTTTAGGGTAGTGAAGATAATAGTTGCGCGCATAAGGCAGAGGGGATCCGGGAAATCCCGCGGCCACGTAGTCGTGAACCATCAGGCCGGTGACGTAGTGCGCAGGCTCATCCGGGCTTCCACTAAATTCGCTGCGAAACGCATTCCCGCGCCATTGGAGCAGAACCACGCACACGAAATATATGGAAAACAAGCCAATTCGTGAGGCTAAACCATCCCGAAGCGTCCGCTGCGCTGCCATACGACGACGTTCATGATAACAGACACGTTTAGTGCGGTATCATGTCGCGAAGTGCAGGCTCATGCCACTTCTAACCCGGCGAACAACGGTCGGCCTTCCATTCCCTCCGGCACATCTACTCCGGCTGCGGAAAGGATCGTGGGCGCAATGTCGTAGAGAGTGGCGCGCGCCAACTCGGTGCCCGGGTGTTCTCCGTATCCGCGAGCCAGCAGAAATCCGTACGGCGTGTGACTCCCGTTGCGGCTATCTTGCCGCCGGAGTTTCAAGCGTCCGATTTGCGGCGACGCCATCTCGTCCCACACGAAAGACTGATCCCACAGGACGGTCAGGTCAGGAAGCTGATCTTGAAAAGGCCCGTGAAACGCTTCCTGCGGGAAACTCACCTGCCGGACAACTTTGCGCCCCGTTCTGGGATCGATTAGCTCGCCCAGCGCAGCCGCGATGCCGTCGCGAACTCTGCGATATTCCGCGCCCTGCGCCACGGTCCCGCGCCGGTCGCGGCCCTCGACCAGAATGCGAATCGCGCCCGCCGATTCATTGTTGGGTATCGCGATAGCGCGGCAGCCCGGCCAATCACGCCCGCCTGCGTACCAGCGAAAGATCAACTCATTTTGCAGGCGCTTTGGCAACATCTTCTTCACGGCGTATTGAAGCCTTCCCGGGAGGCTCATCTTCAGCAGCCGCCAAGGATTCACACGCGCGTCGGCGGCGCGGCTCTCCGGCATGCGGCGGGTTCCGTCTTTGCCGAATCCCAAGAGGTCCAGGATCTCCTGCAGGTTCCAGGAGGCATGCTGCAGGGTCCCCATTCCGTGACCTGCAAAAAGCAAGCAACGAGTGTTTGGCCCTGCGAGGCGCAATATTTCAGCCACCTCACGATCGACCGCTCGATAGACCGCCTCGACTGTATCGCGGAGACCGGCCGAGTCCGTAGCATCGTGTTGCGGGTCCAAAGCATCGTGAAATCGCCAGAAGTGGTGACCCGCGCAGTGCATCTCCGAGAAGCCCGCAAAGAACACGTCCCAATCCTCGCGCTCCATCAAGTGCCGGCAAACCTTTCCGCGAAGCCGGACGCCGTCGAGGAGCCTGCGGCGAAGTCTCCACAACGACTTCGGTTTCTTATCCACGGCGTCGCAATCGCTCACTGGGTGCGGGCCGAAGCGCTCGTCGATTTCGCCCAGCAGACCCGGAGGATTCGAAGCGCGTACAATCTGCGCCCCGTGCGCGCCCCAATTGGCCAGATGAAAACCTGCGATCTTGCGGGTCACCGGAGACTTGGGCGCATCCAGAAGGCCCACCCGCGTTCCGGCTGTGCTCAGGTGCTCCCAAAAAGGCGTGATGCCGGTTTCTTCGTCCAGCATCCGCAGATCGCCGCTCTCGGGATCGTACTGCACGTAGAAGTATTTGGCGAATCTGGCCGGATTGGTTCCCGAATGAATGGCGTGCCACACGGTATCCGGCAGTTGAGCCGCCGTGCTGGAGAGTTCCACGCGGGCTCCCTGCTCCAGGAGTTCGCGGAAGGCAGGAAGTTTGCCTTCGTTGGCCCAGCGGAGCACCAGCGTCCACTCCATTGCATCCAGGCCGATAAGCAATTGCCGTGGCGTACGCGTGGGCATTTCGCTCCAGTTCCCCGAGTATGGCATCTCAGGCGACGGGGATCAATTTGAACCTACCGGTACTTTTCGCTTTAATCCCGCGAGACGCTCCAGCCGTCGATGTATCACAGCAGGGAAAAGGAGACCGCTCGCACACGCCCCCAGCGTCAACCAGTTCCTGGGCCTGGCAAGAAAGTGCCCGGGAGACTCGCTCCATCCTTTCTTGAGGAACTGCAATGCACGAAGATAACCGTACTCCTCATATGCGAGGGAGGCAAAATAGCGATCCATATTGGAGCGAGCCTGGCCGGCGACTTGTTGAAACTCGTTGGGAGCCAACGCCGCGAACTTCCGCAGAGTTTGTTCCCACTGGCGCTCGAGAGCAGTCAGATCGCGACTGACTTGCGAGTCATGTCTCCGGTAGAACATCAGGTCCTGGCTGATCGCCAGAACGTTGTGCGGAGCCAGCAGCGCCACGCGGAGACACAGGTCGAGATCGTACAACGCCGGCAGGGTGCGGTCGATTCCACCCGCCCGCTCCATGGCACTTCGTCGAATCACTACGTTGGAGGTTGCACCAATGACGAAGTCCGCCAGGAGGCCCCGAAAGTCGATGGTCCCGCGGTGGCGGCTGGAGTGCACGCCAATTTCGTGGCCCGCATCGCTGATCACACGAAACCAGGAAAACGTCAGATCGATTTCCGGGTGACGGCGATGCGTCTCGATATGGATCGCGAGTTTGTCCCGATTCCAAAGATCGTCTTGATCTAGCATGGCGATATATTCGCCTCGCGCGGCGTGCCACGCCGTATCCAGCGCTCCGGCGGCGCCTTGTTGCGGCTGCCGGATCAATTGAACTCGCGAATCGCGGTAGTTCTCGACCAGTTGGGTTGAGCAGTCAGTGGAACCATCATCGACGGCGATTAACTCGAAGTCGGTGTAGCTCTGCGCGAATAACGAGTCGAGCGTGGCGGCCAGAAAGCGCTCTCCATTGTGTATGCAGAGCAGGACACTGACCGCCGGCGCAGCAACGCCATCATTCACGGGAAACCTCGTAAGCGGCAATGGCCTGCACTACGCGGTCCATGCTCGCGCTATCCAGATGAGGTCCCATTGGCAGACTCAGAACTTCGTGGGCGAGGCGTTCGGCGATCGGCAAAGCGCCCGCAGAATATCCCAGTTGAGAATAGGCGCCGCTGAGGTGCGGAGGGACGGGATAGTGGATCAGCGTCTCAATTCTTTCCCGCGCCAGCGATTCGCGGAGAAGGTCGCGCTCTCGATGACGGATTACGAACAAGTGCCCTTTTTGCCTTCTCCGGCGACCGGACCAATCAGGTTCTCGGTACCAGTACTTTTCACGCTCCTGTGAGCGGATTTCATTTCCTTCGACGCCCTTTCGGAACGAATGCGAGAAACCTGCGGGGGTTGTCCACCATGATCTGGTGCAGCACCTGGTCGCTCGCGCCGGCCGCTTTCAACTTCGGTACGAACACCGTCAATGTCTTCGCGTAGCCGCTCGACGCGTCGGCGGAGAACATCAGATGGTCGGCAAAACCCGCCTCGATGAGCGCCATGACCATCGGAACGTCCGGCGCATCGTTGTTTCCGCCTTGCCGGTCGAAACCGACGAACGCCCCGCGCCTGCAGATCGCCTTGTGTACATACACGTTCGCATCGACAAGATTTCCCAGGTGTCCGATAAGAACACGATCCGGTTTTACACCTGCATCCTCCAGAATGTCCAATTGTTCGAGTGCTGACTTCCCGGGAATTCCAGTGTGCGTGAAGATGGGAAGGTTCGTCGCCACGTGCGCCCTACCAACAGCGCGGAAGACCTTGCGTTCATCCGCCGTGATCTCATCCCACGAGCCGATTTCGCCGAACGCGCCCAGAGTGTCCTCGTCAGCCTGCTTGACAAGCGCCTTGAAGACTTGATCTTCGCTCATGCTAGAGATCTCTTTGGGATAAAACGGCTGCGAGTAGAAGCCGCCTCCGGCCACGATAGGGACTCCAGACTTCATGGAAACCTGACGCAAGAAGTCGATGTTGCGTCCCATGTCCGGGTGTCCGGCGTCGACAAGGCAGGCGACGCCTTCGGATTTCGTCTTAGCAACTTCGGCAGACATGAGACCAACGTCGTGCATGATGTCCGGGCCCGCGGGGACCGCCGCGCGCGGAGGGGCCGGCGGCAAACCATTCGCGGCTCGAGCCGCGGCTGCGGCCGCCGCAAATCTCGCACTGAAATCCGGGGCTAGTTGCATGTGCTCATGGAACAGCGTGGCGCCGCCTGCCAGTTCCTCGGGCGCATAATCTCTCAGGATGGTGCGGATGATCGCGCCCTTCGGAAATATCGGCTGCTGCGCGAATACACTCGGTGAGACCACGGCCGCCGCCGCACTGACGCCCAAAACCTCCAAAGCCCTCCTGCGGGTGAACCTTTGCGTAAGAGATATTGACATGGTGGGTTTATTGTACATTCGCGCGGTCTAAATCCACGCTAGGATGGTCCCATGCGACTGCTTCCATTTTCGACAATCCTTGTTTGCGTGACTTCCCTGGTATCTGCTCAAGAGGCGGCCCGCCCCGCGGCTCCCCCGCCGGCCATGATTTTGACGATTCCTGGATTTGCCGACGGCAGCCAGGTTCCCGTGAAGTTCAGTCAGGCAGCTCCGGGCGTCGCCGTAGGCGAAGGTACGTCGCCGGCCATGAACTGGACCAACGCGCCGGCCGGCACGCAGAGTTTCTTCCTGCACATGCACGACATGGATCTTGCCCGCAACAAAACTACTGACGATCAGGCGCACTGGGTTCTTTGGAACATTCCGGCAACCGCTACCGGCTTGCCCGAAGGCGTGCCCAAGGGATCGCAATTGCCTGACGGAAGCTATCAGATCAGCGCTACGGGACCTATGTACCGCGGCCCCGGAGCGGGTGCGAATGGTCCGTTTCACCACTATGTGTTTGAGCTTTACGCCCTGGATACCAAGCTGGACGTGAAGCCATCGGCCGACGCTTTCGAGACGCGCGCCAATGTAATCAAAGCGATTCAGGGTCACATCCTGGCAAAAGCCGTCTATGGGGGCCTGTTCCGCCGGCCGCAGTAATACGCCTACTCTTTCGCCCCAGCCTTTTTCAGGACTTCGGCGGCAGCAGGGAACTCCTTTTTGGCATTGGCGAAGAATACGCCGCCCGCCATCATCAGCGGAGTCCAGCCGCTCTTAGTCTTCGCGTCCAGTTTTGCACCGTGGTCAACCAGATATTGAACGATAGAAGCCTGGCCCGAAACCACCGCGGCATGCAGGGCGGTGCTGCCGCTCCAGCGCGGATCGCCCGGCACGGTTCCTGCCAATTCGCTCATGTTAAGCGGGTAGTACAACAGCATATATTCCGGCGCGCCCTCCATTTTGTAGTTTCCAAAAACGGCCGCAGTGTTGATATCGTTTCCCAGTTCGATGGCCAGCTTCACGGCCTCCAACCGTTCGGATTCGGACACTCCCGTATACGGACCGGCCGACTCGCCTTCCCAGTAGTCCAGGCCCGCCGCCACCATCAGCGGCGTGACACCAAGTACGGTCGGCATCTTGGTGTCCGCGCCATGTTGGGCCAACAGACGCATGAACGGCACATCGCCATTGCGAGCCGCCAAGTAGAAAGGCGTCGCGCCGGAGAACGTAAGGTAGTGCCGGCCAAGATGAATCAGGGGCGGATTTCGTGAAGTGCCTCCTTCATCGAAGACGTTTTCCTTGATACTCATGCGAATATTCGGATTCGCGCCATGCTCCAGCAGTCTCGCGGCCAAATCGAGCGCACTCAGCTTTCCGCTGGGCAGAGGCGGCGCCCAGGATCGTTTGCCCAGTCCATTGCCGCCGTCAGAACCCGGCTCGTTCAACCACGTCAAGGTATGCAGCGCGGAACCGCGGGCATCCGCTGCATTGGGGTCCGCACCGTGATCCAGCAGGATGGCAGCGACGTCGAAATTAGCGTTTACCACCGCGACATTCAAAGCGCTGGTGCCGTCCGGAGCCACGTCATTGGCATTGGCTCCATGCGCCAGCAACACCCTTGCGGATTCTCCGTGGCCGTTGCGCACCGCGAACAAGAGCGGCGTAAATCCGGATTTCGACTTCGCCTTCACATCGGCGCCAAACTCGACCAACGTTTCAACAGCGCCGGTATTGCCCTCCGAAGCGGCCCACATCAAAGCGGATTGCCCCTTCACCGGCTCCTGCACATTCACCTTCGCACCGCGCGCGAGCAACAGCTTGATGGCATCCACTTTGCCGGCCAGCGCCGCCGTCATCAGGGCGGTTTGCCCCTCTTCCGACGTTCCGTTGGGGTCCGCTCCTGCTTTCAACAGCCGATCGATCATCGCTGCGTTGCCGTTGGCGCAGGCAAGCGCGAGAGGCGTGATGTTGTAGCGGGTGGCAGCCTTCACAGAAGCGCCGCTTGCGATCAGCAAATCCGCAATTTCCGTGTTGTTGTTTTTCACCGCATGATGCAGAGCGGTGCTTCCGTCGGAGTCGCTTGCGTTCAGGGGCACGTGCTGCACCAGTAGCGCTCGAACCGCCTTGGCATCCCCTCTATCCACCGCCTGAATCAGGCGTAGATCGCCGCCAGCGGCGCAAAGCATACCCGGCAGCAGCAGAGCGAGGGCAACTGTGCAGACGAACTTCATACTGGCAAAAGTATATTACATCACCCCATTCGCCGGTGCCGCCCGTATATGATGAAAGACGGTCGCGGATGACTCATCAAGCAAGAGTTGTGGCTCTCGCCGGGATGCTGCTGGCAGCGTTCCCTG
>Ga0105242_10002799_pt1 | contig 13660 bp, 10 predicted proteins | sample KBSM24metaG_FD_81521 | JGI IMG/M metagenome (GOLD analysis project Ga0105242, IMG submission 81521) | Miscanthus rhizosphere microbial communities from Kellogg Biological Station, Michigan, USA - KBS M2-4 metaG | ecosystem: Host-associated > Plants > Roots > Rhizosphere > Soil | place...
ATATATTTCCTCATAAATTGCGAACAACTCACGGGCGTTGTCATCAATTGTCTTGACCGATAAATCCGGCGGGAGCACGCCAGGGCGAAAGGACTTCAGCGCCTCAGCCCAGGCGTTGACATCGCCGGGCGTCAGGAGCCGGCCATGCTCGCCCTTGCGCATGGAGTCCGACAAAGAGCCGATCTCGCTGGCCAAAACCGGCAGCCCAACGTAGCGCGCGGCCTTCACCACCAACGGCTCATTCTCATACCAGAGGGCGGGCATTGCCAGCGCATCTGCGGACTCAAGCACCTGGCCCATCTCACTGGGCGCGAAAGTCCCCATGAGCCGCACGCGCTGGTCAGCGGCGGCCAACTGCTTGAGCGAATCCACGTATGAATCAGTCTGGGTCGCATCACCGTAAACGTCCAGAGAGACTTTCAAATCAGGATTTCGCGCCAGCGCCTGGAGCAAAATATGCGGCCCCTTGTGATAAACCAAACTGCCGACATAAATGATTTTGACGGATCGGCCCTGCTGCCCGGTCGCCGGTCTCAATCCCTCGACGTCGAGCCCGTGATGCAACACCTGGATCTTATCTTCCGAATAGCCGTTCGTCACAAACATCTGTTTTTGAAAATCGGAAAGAGCGATGACGCGATCTGCTTGCTCGACAATCCGCTTCAGATACGTCTGCCGATTTCTAATCGCTTCGAGGTCGCGCCAGAAACGCGTCTGCTGCTTACCGAAGATGCGGGCACCGGCACGTGAGCCGAGGCGCAACCAGCCTGCCGGAAAAAATTCCGCGCGCGGCGCAAATCCATGCAGCCGGTTGAGACACGTCGCGCAATCCAGGTCGTGGGCGGGTCCGGCGCACAGCTTCTCATTCCATCGGATTAAAGTGTGGCGCGGACAAATGAACCAGTAATCGGCGAGCGTCAGGACCACCGGGATCTTCAGGTCAAAGCATAAGCTCAGCGCGGCTCCCGACAACTTCATGGCATGGACAACATGGACCAGATCAGGCTTGTCTGCTTCGAGTTCGTGCTTTAGCAGCTGCGCCACTTCACAGTTGTCAAACTCGGCGCGAGCAGGGTGAGCTGCGCGACTAAGATTGTGGTGCAGCTCGACCAACGGCACTCCGTCATGTTGCGTGTGTACCGCCCGGTAATCGGCTACATCCAGCGAAGGCGTTTCCACGTGTGTAATCACCCGCACCGCGTGGCCGGCCGCGCTCGCGCGCGCGGCCAGGTCGTGCGTATAGACCTCAGTGCCGCCGACGTGTAGCGGGAAATACTGGTGAGTGAAGTAGGCGATCTTCAAGAGTGCTCTTAACTTAGCAGCGGAAACAAGCTCCTTGACGAGCTTTATTGATTGTCTATAGACTCGCGTTGCCCTAACAACCCTGGCCAGTAACTCGCCATTGTTACCTCGATGAGCGCTTCAATCAGCGAGAACGACCAAGTCATTGTAAATCGATCTGACGCTGCAATCCGCCAACTGCCGCCGGTTCCCGTAATCCGAATCAGGCCCTCTCGATTCTGGGAAAATATCGACTTCGCAGAGCTTTGGCATCATCGCGAGGTCCTCTATTTTCTGATTTGGCGCGATCTCAAAGTCCGTTACAAGCAGACGATTATAGGAGCAGCCTGGGTGATTGTGCAGCCGATTTTAATCACCGCGGTTTTCGCAGTCTTTCTGGGAAGATTGATCAAGGTACCCTCGGACGGGATCCCTTACCCGGTCTTTGCCTACTCGGCCCTGCTACTCTGGACGTTCATCTCAAATAGCATTCTTAGCAGCAGCTACAGTCTGGTCGTCAACTCTCAGATCATCACCAGAGTTTACTTTCCGCGCATCATGATTCCGGCGGCCGCGATTGGAGTACGCCTGGTGGATCTGATGATCGCCTCGGCCGTGCTGATCGCAATGATCATCTATTACCGTGTGCCGCTCGGCTGGCAGGCGTTGATGTTTCCTATTTTCATAATTCACATTGGGGTGCTGGCGATGGCGATTGGTATTTTGGCCGCCGCGTTCAACGTTCATTACCGCGATGTCGGAACCATGTTGCCGATCCTGCTGCAGGCGTGGATGTTCGCCTCACCGGTTGTTTACGCTTCGTCACTTGTACCCGCGCGCATGCGGAGCTGGTACGCTTTGAATCCGCTAATGGGAATCGTGGAAGGATCGCGTGCGGCTTTATTTAATCTGCCGTTTGACTGGACCAGTGTGGCGATCTCGGCCGCAGTCACCTTAGGGTTGCTGCTGCTGGCGGTTCACTTATTTGCACAAATGGAAAACGGATTTGCGGACAACGTTTGAGCCGGCATTCATTTGCGATTATGAAGCCAATCATCAAAGCGGAAGGTCTGGGGAAAAAATACTACCTGGGGGCCCGCGAAACCGTCGCACCCACGGTACGGGAAGCTATTAAACAAACCATCGCGCATCACGCTGGATGGCGGCGAACATTGCCGATAGTGTGGGCCCTTGATCGCATCAGTTTCGAAGTTTATCCGGGCGAGGTGATTGGGCTCATTGGCCACAATGGCGCCGGAAAATCAACCCTGCTTAGGATCCTGGCACGCATCACCCGACCCACTGTCGGCCAGGCCGATCTGTTCGGTCGCGCCGGAAGCCTGCTGGGTGTCGGAACCGGTTTTCATCCGGATCTTACCGGACGCGAGAACATTTTTTTGAATGGCGCGATTCTCGGTATGAACCGGCACGAGATCGTCCGTAAGTTCGATGAGATTGTCGCGTTTGCCGAGGTCGAGGACTTTCTGGATACGCCGGCCAAACGATACTCGAGCGGCATGTACCTGCGTCTCGGCTTTGCCATTGCCGCGCACCTGGAACCCGAAATTCTTTTACTGGACGAAGTGCTGACGATCGCCGACGCTCCTTTTCAAAAAAAGTGTTTACAAAAAATCAGGGAGGCCAGTCGGGCCGGCACCACCGTGCTCTTCGTGAGTCACAAACTAACTTCGATCGAACAGCTTTGCGATCGAGTGCTTCACATTCAATCGGGCCGGATTCTCGAGGAAGGTAAACCCGCAGCCGTAGTCGGCGGTTACCTGAATCAGATTGCCACCGAAGCGAACGGAAAAGATGCCTAGAGTCAGTGTGATCATCCCGACCTATGAGCGTCCGTTGCTGCTGCGCCGGGCCGTGGAAAGCGCGCAAGCCGCCGGGAGTGACATCGAAGTAATCGTCGTGGACGATGCTTCAATCGACGACACGGCTGAAGCTTGTCAGCAGCTGAACGGAATCAAGTACGTGCGGGTGGAGCGAAACCAGGGAGTGGCCGGCGCGCGCAACATCGGCATCTTGATGAGCACGGCGGAATACGTGGCCTTTCTGGATGATGATGATCTGCGCCTGCCCGGATCGCTCGATATGCAGGCGGACCTTCTCGACCGGCATCCCGGCGCCGGCTTTGTCTGCGGGGCAATGATCATGGCCAACCAGGATTATGAACCGACGTGCGAAGTAGTCCGCGCAAAGGATCCGGGAGCAGACGCTTTTTGGAAATTGCTGGAATTGGAATTTCCGGTCATGCCTTTATGCGCTTTGATTCGGAAGGAATGTTTCCTCCGGGTAGGATTGTTGAATCCGCGGATTAGCACGATCGACGACTGGGACATCTTTACCAGAATCGCAGAAATATATTCAGTGCTGGTGACGCCGGAGCCAGTGGGAATCTACCGTCAACCCACGCCACTGTCAGGCCAGGGTTCGTCCGCCCGGGCGGCTCAGCTCGAACGCGTCACCCGGCATCAATTGAACTTGTTTAGACTACCGCGCGCTGCAACTGCATCTCCTGTCCGCCGTAAACAGGCACGCAGCAGAATGATTCGGCGCATTTCCGAGAATTTACTTTGGACGGCAGCTACGCGCTTCATTCCGAAGTTTCAATTCAAGCCCGCGCTGCGGAATGTCTGGACGGCCTTGCGTATTGACCCGTTTGGTTTCATCCGCCCGCAAGGCTATCAAAAGTTAATCAAGCATCTGATTCTCAGGACCGGAGTCATCAGGCGCCGAACGATCTAGCGTAACGCAGCATTGCGAGTAGTAATGGCTACAGTCAGCATCATCATCACCACTCACCAGCGGCCGGATCGATTGCCGGCAGCTATCGTCAGCGCCCAGAGTGCGAGCCAGGATGTCGAAGTCATTGTCGTCGACGACGCCTCGACAGATGAAACGGCTGATCTTTGCGCCTCAATTAAAGGCATCAGGTACGTCCGCGTCGAACGAAATCAGGGTGTGGCCGGCGCCCGCAACATTGGTTTAGTAGCCAGTCGCGGTGAGTTCATAAGCTTTCTGGATGATGATGACTTGCGTCTGCCGAACTCGCTCGACGAACAAATTGAAGCACTGTCGCACGCGCCCGAAGCGATGCTTTGCTATGCGCAGGCAATCCCTGAAGACGCGGGCGGCAAGCGACAGACGCCTTTTCCAGAACACTGTCCGCAGGGCGACATATTTTGGGAGTTGCTGGCGCAGAACTTTATTCCGTGCACCAGCGTCGTATTTCGTCGTTCATGCATCGGACGCGTGGGTTTGCTCGACCATCACCGAAACAGAATTGACGATTGGGACCTTTGGCTGCGGATTGCAGAAATCTTCCCGGTTGTCGGTCTCAGCAAACCGGTGGTGATCTGGCGCCAGCCAACTCCAACCTCGGCTCAAGGCAGCTCCAATACCGTTGAGTTGATCGCACTCGCGACCACGCACTTTCGCCACAACTGCCTGCGAATGCCGCGGGTCGCGCAGGCCTCTCGCCGCGAACGCCAACAAGCATGGCGGGCTTTTTCGATCAACTTTGCCGAGCACCTTGCGTGGGAGGCCTTTCGCGGTCTCTGCGATCACAAACTCGGAAGGGCTTTCGCGAGTACTCGCACGCTCTTGCGTCTGCATCCGGACGCCGTTCTGCGCGTGCCGCGTCGATGGATGCGCTTTTCAACCATCAACGCGCTAACCAGGGGCCTCAGGCGCGGCGATCTGGAGAATGCTAAATCAAAGTTCAAGCACATGGCTCGAACCTAGGTGACAAATGAAAATTGTTCTCTGCAAAAGCCACCTCGATGGGCCAATTAGCGGCGCCGATGAAACGCTGGTCACTTATGCGTCGCAACTACAAAAGGCGGGGGCCGACGTTTCGGTCCTGCTGATGTATTTGCACGCTGAAGAGGACCAGTACTATCAGCGGCTGCTGGAATCTGACGTCCGCGTTTCGTGGATAGCTTCCAACGTGACGCGCACTTCAATGAATGCCGGCCGCAGAGTTGCGAACCGGGTGTTCCTCACTTTTCCCGGTTCCCGGGATTTAATTCGGCGTAAGACTCAGCCGATGTTGACGGCCGTGGCCAACCGCTATTACCAGGAGTGCCGAAATTTCCTGCAAAAGGAAAAGCCCGACGTCGTCCACGTTATGACGCCTAACGCCGGCGCGACGGTCATGATTCGCGCCGCGTACGATGCCGGTATCTGCGTCATGTATCAGGAACTCGGCATTCCCTATCATCCACCCGGCTTTGATTATTATGAAGAGTTCACTTCCGTTTTGCCCCTGTGCGCAGAGGTGGCGGCGCTGTCGCCGAGACTATTTGCTGATTGCAGCGAAAAACTTACTACCTGCAAATCGTTGTCGGTCTTACCTATCATGTCTCAGGGATTTGGCAACGGTAACGGACACGCTGCGAGGCCGGCCGATGGAAAGGTGACCTTTGGCTATGCAGCCCGAATTGAAAAGCTAAAGGGAGCGCTCGTGCTGATTGAAGCGCTGGGCATCGCTTGCCGGGAGGAAGCAAACATCCTGGTTAAGGTGGCCGGCGATGGATCGCAACGACAGAAGATCGCGGCGCGGGCCAAAGTCCTGGGCGTCGCGGGCCACTATCGCTATCACGGCGTTTACACTCATCCCGAGGAATGCTGCACCTTTATGGAAAGCCTCGATGTATTTGTCATGCCTTCATTCACTGAAGGCACACCAAACAGCGTGGTCGAAGCCATGGCCTGCGGCAAGCCAATAATTGCCTCTGCCGTCGGCGGCATTCCCGACATGATCGGAGACGATGCCGGCCTGCTGATACCTGCCGGAGATGCGAATGAACTTGCGGCGGCTATGTTGCGGTTGGCTCGCGACGGCAAATTGCGACAGCAGATGGGCGCCGCCGCGAGAAACAGATACCTCAAACTCTTCTCACCGACCGTTGTCACCCCGCTGATGCTCGATACCTATCGCCGCGTGGTTAACCCCGAACGCAACCGCGACCTTAACGAGAGCAGTAGACTTCATCCCTGGGCGCGTGTCTAATTCACACTTCGGCCTGGCAGGAGCGCAAGCGTGAAAGATTGATCTATAGGTAAGCCAGATTTCGCAGATTACCCCAGGTCGTGAACTTGTTTTTTCGTAATCTCCGGATAACTCTTCGTTTTCCGATGGCGCCCAATAACGATTGTGAAGTCAGCCTCAACATCGTCGGTCTACGCGGCTACCAGCTTTGAAAACCAACTCCTCGCCACGACCATCGAGTGGTCGACTGCGGCAGTGTTGGCGATCGCGACGGGCGCGATCGTTATCTGGCAGAACGCGCACGTCGCGGTGTTGTGGGACCTTAGCTACACACTCGAGCATTCCTATCGCATCACGCTCGGTGACGTTCCCTATCGTGACTTTCCGTTCGTCCATCCACCGATCACATTTTTAATTCAGGCTGCGATTATCAAACTGACGGGGCGGGTCTACTGGCACACGACGGCTTACTGCGCCATCGTCAGCGCCGTCGGAACGATTTTGACCTGGCGAATCATGCGGCGGATTCTGTTCGCCCTCCCTTACGCCAGGACGCTCGCGCTGTTGCTCACTCTTCCGCTCGTGCTTTTGGGGATTTACTGTATCTTTCCGCACCCGTTTTACGATCCCGATTGCACGCTCGCAATTTTGGTGAGTCTGCTTTTCCTGTTGCACCTCGATGCCCGGCCAGATTCCTTCGCGTTGCCGTTGTTGACCGGTATCACGCTCGTGGTTCCTTTGTTCGTCAAGCAAAACACGGGGCTGCTGTTCCTGTTGAGTTCGATTGGCCTGCTGGGCGCGCTGACCATTTGGCAACGGATCAAACACGAGCGCGTCCGCCATTACGCGATCACGATGGCCGCGGCGCTCTTGACTCTCGCAGTGGCAATCCTCTTGATCCACCGCATCGCCGGGCTGGGAAATTACTGGCACTGGACGATTCGCTTCGCCGCTGAGCGGAGGACCCCCGCGCGTGGAGAGATGCTGGAGATCTACACGGCGAAAATGAATTTCGTTTGGCTGGCGATGATCGCCGGGGCGATCGCGTTGATCTGGTTCAATCGGGCCCGCCATCGCTGGTTGCTAATGTTGTCGGCCGTCTTGTTTGCATTTCCGTTTGTCTGGCCCGCGATCTACCTTGTGCGAGATTCAGACGCATCGGAACGCGCCGAGCGCTTAATCAATGTCTGGCCCGTGCTGCTAATCGCTTCGTTCATTATCGCCGCCGTTACAATTCATCGCCGCAGAGGGATCGCCAAAATTCTTCCGTTCATAATCATCGCCGCGATTCAGGGCTGTTTCATGTCACAGCAGCTTTGGGGATCGACCTACGCGATCTGGCCGCTGTTCGTAATTCTCTTCGCGATGACGCTGCGCGACATCTGGAGACTCGATCGCTTAGCTGCGTCACTTTTGCCGCGATTCGATGCGGCAAGTCCGCCCGCTAAACGATCTGATGGTTTGTATTGGCTAACATTGGCCGTGCCGGTTGCTTTCTCGTTGTTCATCGCCGGAGTGTTTTATGTGCGTTCGCACGAACGGTTGACCTACGCGAACCTCGACGAAGGTGAGTTGCGCCGGTCGACCTTGCCGAGTTTGAAGGGCCTATCGACGCGGGGCGACTGGATTCCCAGCTTCGAAGAATTGGTGCATGAGGTGAACGGGACGATCGCTCCCGATGCGGGCATCCTGCTGCTGCCCGGCGAAGACGCGTTCTATTACGCCACCGGTCGCCGGCCACAGTTTCCGGTGCTGCTTTTCGATCACACGGTGAATCCTTATTCGCCGGAACAGATTCGCGCCCTCTGCCGTGAACGAAACATTCAGTGGCTCATCGTGAAGCAGGATCTGCAGAATGAAGAAGATGCCGTTGACACCGAGAAGGAACAGATAACGAGCGCGCTCGAAGAGGATTTCGAGCAGGTGGAATCGTTGACGAATTACGATATCTACCGCCGCATCGATCCGAACGCGAAGAAGGATTCCGATGATGATGACGACGACGACAAGCCATAAGAGTAGCGCAAGTTGCCAACTTGCGATCTGATCGTCGATTAAGAAGACCGTCGCAAATTAACAATTTGCGCTACAGCGATGCAGCCTCAGGATTACGCTTACCTGTACGAACTTGAAGAGAGCTTCTGGTGGTTTGTCGGCATGCGCGAGATCACGCGCGCGCTGCTCGATCCGATCCTGTCTCGTGGCGTTCACAGACGCGTGCTTGATGCGGGCTGTGGCACCGGCGGGATGATGTCCTGGCTGGCGCGCTATGCGAACGAGGGCGAGGTCGCGGGTATTGATTTGTCGCCAGACGCTCTGGAGTTCTCACGGCGGGCCCATCGCAATGTCTCTCGCGCATCGCTGACCCGGTTGCCTTTCGCGGATGCCGGTTTTGATTTGGTGACCAGCTTTGATGTCTTACAGCACATTCCTGTCGACGAGAGTGCTCGCGCCGTGAACGAAGTCTATCGCGTCCTGAAGCCGGGCGGCGTAGCCTTCCTGCGGGTCTCGGCCTATCAATGGATGCGCAGTGCGCATGATGACGCGCTCGACGTGCAGCAACGCTTCAGCCTCAAAGAACTGACGAAAGAAATGCGGCGCGCAGGTTTTCAGATTCGGCGCGCCACTTATGCGAACACGCTTTTGTTTCCTGTCGCCGTAAGCAAACGCCTGGTGCTTTCGCGCCTGGGTTTCGGCGATTCAGAATCGGAAGTGAAACCATGGTCCAAAGGGTTCGCGTGGATGAACGGACTTCTCACAGTCCCACTCAAAATTGAAGCGCTGGCCCTCAAGACGTTTGGTTTTCCTTTCGGTCTCTCGGCAATTTGTATCGGCGAAAAACCACGCGCCTAAGGCGCAATCGTCTGTACTCCGGTCAAAGGAGTTACGTGGCCTGTCGTAGCATCGAAGGCCCACGCCGTAATGGTCACCGGCGAGTTCGGTACCTGTTCGGGCGCGAAGCGAATGGTCCATGCGGCGGTCTTAAGAAGATCAAAAATTGAGGCCGGCTGCTTCACCGGATGGGTCATCGCGAAAGCAATCGGATCTCTCTTGCCGGTGTCGTACGCCAGGATGATGGCATCCGGCACGCGCCGTCCGGGCGATCCGCAATAGCCCGAAGCAGTGAATCCTTCCGGCGTCGTGTCTATTCGCTGTAACTCTCCGAAGTATGCCGAGCTACTCGGCCCACTTAATTCATTCAAGTGCTTCGTCCGCACCAGCGATGGGCGCAGCAGCTTGAGCTGATCAAGTACATTCGCCTTCTCAACCAGGAACTGAAGATTCGGATACAGAATCTTGGTCAGGCGCGTGTCCGGCAATTGATTGATGAGCAGAATGCTCGCCTTCGCCTGCAACAGGCGTGTCTGCCACGCATCCATTTGCCGATACGACAACGCAAACATGAATGGTTGATACAGGATCAGTACGGCTACCGTCACCCACGCAAACGGATTCAATCGTCGCGCGGGAACTGGGCCGCGCCCTCGCATCATGTCCTGACCAACGATGTGACTGAGGAAAACTAAGGCGAGGAGAAAATAAACCGAGAAGCCAAGATAACGTGGGACCTTTGCTGGTCCCGTTGCCAATCCTTCGCGTCCGATGGTCGTCATCACGCCGGTGACCAGCGAATACGCGCCGATTACCAGCCAACCAAACGCGCGCTCCAGCAACCCTCGATCTCTGCGATGCTTGAGGAGGTAGCCACACGCCGCGGTGAATCCAATCATCATTACCGCGCCGGCCGCGACCGAGAGCCGCGCGCGTTCCAGACCGAGCGGTGCTCCAATGAAACCGAGAAAATAAACAAACGCATGCCAGGGATGATGAAGCCCGGTAGCCGGGCTCGGCGTCCACCAGGGCTTATGGTAACCGTCAAGATAAAGCGCCACGCACAAGCCGGTGGCGACAATCCAGGCGCCGCTTAACCAAATAACCAGGCGACGGTTCTTCTTTGGCCATTCGCTGAAGACCAGCAACGGCAACACGACGATCCAACACACGACGCCGTTCGCGGATGAGAACATGCTGACGAACGAAAGCACCGCGCCAACCGCGAACTTCGTAGTCGTACGCAGCCTGAGCGTGTTCACCGTAATGCAGGTCGTGACGCAAAGTATCGGCAGGTAGTAAACCAGTTGTTGCGCCTGCCACCAGTTTTCATACTGCGTCAAAGAAAAGATGACGAGGTTGGCGACGAAGAACAAAACAGCGAATTGAATTTCAGTTACTTCAGCAGTCAGGGCCGCCAGCCGTCTCACGTTCAAAGAGATCAGACCCACCGCGATGAAGATCAAAATCATTTCATAACGCAGGTCCCAATGCGTCAGCTTGCCCAACGCGACAAAAATTATGTTCGGGAAAAATTGGCGGTACTCATTGACTTGCCTGAACAGTAATTCGGCGGTGAGCGTGCCCTGCGACAGATGCTCAAAGAGCATCACTGAATCCCATTCGTCGTATTGAGGCACGTCCACCCAATACATCGGCAGGAGCGCCGCCAGCAAAATCGCCGGCGCGAAAGGAAAATACCGAAGGAGCGCGCGCTTGATCGGGTCAGGGGTCGTCATCCGCGGGTCTCAGCGACTATCGATGGCGTGCTCCATGGCGGCAAGTGAATCTCGGCGAAAGCGCGACTGGCAGAATCGCGTGTAAGGATATCCGATGCGAGCTAACAGCGCGCGCGGCTTCGAAGCCGCGCTGATTCTATAAATCACGTCGTCTGATTCCGTAATCGAAACTTCGAAGATCTCCTCGCCCATTTCTGCGTGATTTGTCAGCGTTCCGTAGGCAAAACCAAATGACGATTGTCCATCGCCGACACTATAAACAATCCGGCAGCCGTTAAGCGACCACAGTCCGAGATGATGAACCACGACCGCGACGACCGTTCCGGGCTCCGTCGGCGCATGTCGGGGAAATAATTCGACCCAGCCGAGTGCGAATTGTCGCCACTCTTGCAGAGCCCTTTGGGCCAGCCCGAACGCCGTGTTGCCTTTGCCAATCACGGCGCTCGCCGTATCGAAGCGGAATCCGGCGCCGCCGTTTTTAGCGATCCCGACGGGATCATAAGACAGCGAAAGGTCGCGCGAGTGGCTGAGGAAGTTCTCGATTTCCGAAGACGTCGGGCGATGGGTTAGAAACATTGCGCGCGCGGATTTACGCTACTCGAGCAGGAATCTTAAGAGGCCGCCCGCCGATGATAAATCGCCGAGCAACTCACCATCTGAAGAATACCCAGTCACCGAAGTTATCCGCAGCGTCACATTTCGCGATTCACCGCGCAGCTGTTCATTGCGAAGCTTCTCCTGCTGAAACTCGATCTCGTGACGCAGCTTTTCCCGCGACCGTTCCATGCCGCCGCCGCGAATGTACTCGACTATCTGGCGTAGCTCGTCCTTATCAAACCAGGTGCCGTGTCCTTTGCAAACATCGACGATGACATCGGAACACTTGGCGAAATTGATTCGATTCATCAACTGCTTGCAGTGGGGGCACGGGATGTAACGAATCTGCGTTTCGTGAGGCAGCGACGGCTGGTGCTCTTTCGCGAAGGCATCACCCAAGATCACCGATTGATGTTCGCGGTCGGCGCAGATCATCTGGAAGACGTGCGCCTCAAGCCAAAGCCCTCCACACCGATCGCATTCGCGCACGGGGGCGTTGCCGATCGTGATCGACTTCATGTCGATTCCGCAGCGCGGACATTTCAAAACCGGCAAAGGAGCGGGCGTAGCGCTGACCGCGGCCGCGCCGCAATGAGGACAGTGCTTGTTGCCGATGAACAGCATGCCGAAGCACGACGCGCAGGCGATCGTCGCGAGCTTCGATTCGCAGTATTGACATTGTGGCGCATCGGATGAAATCGCCGCACCGCAGTTCGGGCAATTGAGGGTTTGGACCGGCATAGACAATTCCAAATCTACCATTCGAGCCGCTGGTTATCTACAGAAATTCGCTGGACGAATTAATAACTGCTGTGCGATGCTCTCGCTTCAATTCCGTAGCATCTTTTCTTTCACAACTTTGCGTCTACGCGTAAACGTTTCGTTCGCGGCTGCGCGAAGTACGCGCAAATTGCTACTTTGTGAATCGACGCAAAAGTTAACAACTCGCGCTACGACTTGAAACTTTAAACTTGAAACCCGAAACTAACTCCATGAGCGCACGCATGCAGCAGGACACGAACAGCACACCTGAACTCGATCAACTTTGCATCAACACGATCCGCACGCTGACTATCGATGCCGTGCAAAAGGCCAAGTCCGGCCACCCCGGCTTGCCGCTCGGCGCCGCGCCGATGGCTTATGTGCTGTGGACAAAGTTCATGCAATACAACCCGCGCAACCCGCACTGGGAAAACCGCGATCGCTTCCTGTTGTCCGCCGGTCACGGGTGCATGCTGCTTTACTCGCTGCTGCATTTGACGGGATACGATTTATCGCTCGATGAGATCAAGAATTTTCGGCAATGGGGATCGAAGACACCCGGTCACCCGGAGAATGTTCTGACTGCCGGAGTCGAAATCACGACCGGCCCGCTCGGTCAGGGGTTCGCGAACGGCGTGGGCATGGCCATGGGTGCGGCCCACCTCGCGTCACGATTCAACCAGAAAGATTTTCCGCTCATCGATCATTACATCTACGCCATTGTTTCCGACGGCGATCTGATGGAAGGTGTCGCCTCAGAGGCCGCCTCGCTGGCGGGTCATCTCAAACTCGGCAAACTGATTTATCTCTATGACGACAATCGCGTGACCATCGAAGGTTTCACCGATCTGGCGTTTTCGGAATATGTGCCGAAGCGATTTGATGCCTATGGTTGGCATACCTCGACCGTGGAAGACGGAAACGATCTCGCGGCCATTGAAGCTGCCGTCCGAGATGCTCAGTCAGTCGGCGATCGGCCGTCTTTGATTTCTATCAAGTCAGTCATCGGCTACGGCATGCCGACGGCCGGCACCCGCAAGGCGCACAGCGACCCACCCGGCGAAGAAGCTGTCCGCGAAACCAAGCGACATCTCGGCTGGCCGGAAGACCGGCAGTTCTATATCCCTGACGAAGCGCTCGCGCATTTTCGTAAAGCGATCGATCGCGGCGCGCAATCTGAGAACGAGTGGAACGATCTGGTTTCGCAATACAAAGAAAAGCACGCCGATCTCGGCAAGCAATGGCAACAGGCAATCAGCGGCGAGCTGCCGGAGGATTGGGAAACCCATTTGCCGAGTTTCGATGATGCGGAAGCCATGGCCACCCGCGTCGCCAGCGGCAAAGTCATCAACGCGCTCGCGCCGCACCTGCCGATGTTGATTGGCGGCTCTGCCGATCTCGGCGTCTCGAACAACACGGACATCAAGGACGGTGGCGACTTTGAAGC
>Ga0105242_10002801_pt1 | contig 13659 bp, 16 predicted proteins | sample KBSM24metaG_FD_81521 | JGI IMG/M metagenome (GOLD analysis project Ga0105242, IMG submission 81521) | Miscanthus rhizosphere microbial communities from Kellogg Biological Station, Michigan, USA - KBS M2-4 metaG | ecosystem: Host-associated > Plants > Roots > Rhizosphere > Soil | place...
CGCCGTAGGCGGGGGCAGATCCCTGAAGGCGCCGCCTTCGGCGTCGCAACTACCTATTGCAAGGGTCGTCGGCTCGTTCCCCTGTCAGAACGCGTACCGCTGCTCCTTCCACGGGTCAGCGTCGTTGTGGTAGCCGTAGCGCTCCCAGAAGCCCGGGGCGTCGGTCGCGCGCAGCTCGATCGCGCGGAGCCACTTGGCGCTCTTCCAGAAGTACTTGCCCGGGACGACGAGGCGAAGCGGCCAGCCGTGCTCAGGCGCGAGCGGCTCGCCGTCGGCGTGGGTCACGAGCAGCGCCCCCTCGGCGTCCAGGAACGACGCGGGGACGTTCGCGGTGTAGCCCGCCTCCGCGTGGGCGATCGCATAGTGCGCACTCGGGCCCTGCCCGACGCGCTCGCGGATCGCCGACCACGGGACGCCCGTGAGCTCCGCGTCGAAGCGGCTCCAGCGGGTGACGCAGTGGATGTCCTGCGTGACCGTCTCCTTCGGCAGCCCATCGAGCTCGTCCCAGGTCAGCGTGAGCGGCTCGTCGACCTCGCCGTAGACCCGGAAGTCCCAGCCCGCCAGGTCGGATGGATAGGAGGGGACGTCTCCGGCGTGCAGCACGGGCCACTTCTCGGTGAGGTACTGCCCGGGCGGCAACCGCGCGGGGTCGTAGCCCGCGTCCTGCACCTTCCGCTCCGCCTTGTTCCTGAACACGATCGCTACCCTCGTTCTCGATGACGGTGACGACGTTACAGGCCGCTGCTCGGCCGAGATCCTACGTTTCGGTGAACGGGCAGGACGCCGCGTCGTACCTGAACCGAATGGTGTCGAACGAGGTCGAGGAGCTGGACATCGGCGCCTCGTGCGAGGCGCTGCTCCTGACGCCGAAGGCGCGCATCGTCGCACCGCTCGTCGTCCTCCGCCGGGCGCAGGACGACTTCCTCCTCCTGACCGAGCCGGAGGCAGGCGCACGCCTCGCCCGCGAGCTTCTCCGCGCCCGCTTCGCTGCGAAATGCGCGATCGAGGCGGAAGAGCACCGCTCCGTCGTCGTCCTCGGGGCCGCAGAGGAAGACTTCGTGTCGAGCTTGAACGAGCTCGCGCTCCCGAACCGCGACTACGGCGTGCCGGCAGTCGAGCTCCTCGATGCGGACGCGCCCGAGGAGGCGGAGCCGATCGGGGAGCACGAGCTCGAGCGCCTTCGCATCATCGCGCGCACGCCGCGGCTCGGACGAGAGCTCGACGACCGCGTGATGCCGGCCGAGGCGGGGCTCGAGGAGCGAACGATCAGCTTCACGAAGGGCTGCTACCCGGGGCAGGAGCCGGTCGCACGGCTCCACTACCGTGGGCATCCGAATCGCGGTCTCCGCGTGCTGGCGATGGACGGCTCCGAGCTTCCGGCCTACGACGCAGAGCTCGCGCTCGACGGCAAGGCCGTCGGGCGGGTGACGAGCGCAGCGCCCGACCCGGAGCACGGCGTCGTCGCGCTCGCCTACGTCCGGCGCGAGGTCCCCGCCGAGGCGACGCTCGACCTCTCCGGGCGCCGCATCACGCAGCTCGGCGCCTGAGCCGTGGGACGACCGCTCGCTACACTCATTCCCTCCCCGCGCCCGTAGCTCAGGGGATAGAGCGCTGCCCTGCGGAGGCAGAGGTCGCACGTTCGAATCGTGCCGGGCGCATGGCTCAACCAAGCGGTTGAGCCTGACGATATGCAATCCCGCACGGCGACATTCGGCCTCCGTGCTTTCGACCGAAAGCGTGACCGGGTGACACATTGGTGCCCGTGCCTCGCGACAGGGCCACGCCTGAACGTCGTGAGCGGCCAGGGAGACAGCTCTGGCGTGCGGTCACTCTTGGCCGCTAGATCGGGTCACGGCGACCACCAGCTCGCAGCAGCAGGCAAGCCTGAGGAAGTGGAAGGTCGCGAGGGCAGGCGAAACGCCTAGCCCTCGCGGAACCAGCCTCGCGGCTACACAGCCACTAGGCCGCCCTCGAGCGATATGTGGTGATGCTCGCAGCGCCCGTCCAGGTCACGAGCGCCACGGCGCCAGGGAAGAACCCGTAGCCGAAGGGGCTCCCGTCAGTTCACCCAGTCCTGGTCTGCAGCGCCGTAGTGGGGGGTCACGCCGCCGCTTGCAAACCAGCCGACCAGGAAGAGCGGGACGAAGATGATCCCGGACAAGCCGAGCAGCCGGTGTGAGCGCGCCTCGTCGCTCGCGGCTGGGATGTGCGGCGCGGCGACGGCTTGAGTCGTCATGCCGGATTCGGTGCTGCGGTCGGCATGGCGGTGTCTCGCTCATCCGCCTCGGACAGGATCGGCGCGTCCTTCCTGAAGCCCCAGATCGTGCAGTAGACGCCGAGGAACAACTCCCAGAGCGCCTCGGGGATCGTGGCGACCCCCTGCAGCCCGTGCAGCGCGCTGCTGGGATGGTTGCCGCCCAACAGGATGGCCGTCCCGGTGAGGATGAGCAGCGGCCCCCCGATCATCCCGAGCCACGGCCACGGCCGGGGCACGAGTTGAGAGCGATACATCATGTAGCCGAGGATCAGGCCGTTCCCCCAGCCGACGACCCAACCCGGGCCGAGCAGGAACGTCCAGTCTTTGACCGCCGCGAGCGTGTAGGCGACCGTCCCCTCGTTGGCACCCGCGGACTGGTTCCTCAGGGTGACGACCGCGACCACTGAGATGACGCCGACGAGGATGAAGGTGCACTCGACCAGCCGCGCGGTGACATAGCCGATCGACAGCTCCTTGTAGCGGCGCCACATGATCGGGACGATCACGACGGCCGTGCCGATGTTCGCGATGATCAGCAGCAACTCCAGGAACGCGGCGAACAGGATCCGTTTGTCGTGCCCGGCACCGGCGATGTAAGCCACGGGGTCGTCGAGCACCGGGCGATAGAGGAGCGCCGCCGGGATCGACGTGAGGAAGGTGATGAGATAGAGCACGCCGAACCAGCGCGCTCGCTTCTGGTCAGTGGTCATGCTGACCCCTTTCCGGGTGGTGAGTGTGGAGACCCCTGCCGCGTAGCTGAAGTGACGATCCTAGGTTCGTGAGGAAACACGTTCAAGACCGTGGTTCGCGCCCTGGTCGGTTCGCTCGACTGCTCGCGAGAAGACGACTGCGCAGGCGGTGCAGGTGCGGCATCAGCCCGTAGATCACGATCGGCACCGCGATCGTGGCAAGCACGAAGGTGCGCGTGACCGGCGACAACGTGCGAAGCCAGTGACCGAACGCCAAGCTGATGGCGGTCAGCGTCGGGAAGACGCAGAGCCAGATCATCAGAGCGAGCTGATGCTTGCTCGGCGGCGGGATCTGCGGGGAGTGCTCAGGCGGATTCGTCATTCGACTCCTTTCGATCGCTGGCGGCTGCCCTTTGGCGCCCGTGAAGCGCGTTGTCGATGTCTTCCTGGATGAGGTCTGTGTTGATGGAGATCGCGGCGGATGATCCTTCGCCTGCCGCGGTGATCACTTGCGCCCGCGGGTTCGCGGCGTTCCCGACCGCCCAGACGCCCGGGGCGTTCGTTCTGCCGACGTTGTCGACACGAACGAAGCCGAGATCGTCGGTGTCGCAGCCGAGGTGCTTCAGGAGACCGTCGAGACGCGGGCGGATCTCGGGCCGTATGAAGAGCGCGGCTCGCTCAACGGTTCGACCGTCGCCGAGCACCACACCCCTCAGTCGATCGTCCTCGACGACCAGCTCGCGAACCTCGCCATCGACAACGCGGATGTCGCGCGCTTCGAGTTCGTCGCGCTCCGCGTCGGTGATGGCGTGCGAGTGCGTGAAGAAGATCAGGTCGTCCGTCCACTGGCGGATGAGTTGGGCGTGCTCAGCCGACCCGGGGCCGGTGCCGAGCACCCCAAGCGGCTGATCGCGTACTTCCCAGCCGTGGCAGTAGGGGCAGTGGAGGAAATCGCGGCCCCAGCGCTCCTTGAGGCGGGGAATCGACGGCAGCTCGTCCGTCGCACCGGTTGCGATCAGGAGCCGTCTTGCCTCGAACTTCTCGCCGTCTTCGAGCGTGACTGCGAAGCCGGGTTCGAGCGAGACGACATGGCCGGAGTGGAACTCGACTCCGTAGCCGGCCGCTTCGGCGCGGCCGGCTTCCAGCAGCTCGGCGGGCGGCATCCCGTCCCGCGAGAGAAAGCCGTGCATGTGGCTCGCGGGCGCGTTCCGCGGCTCGCCCGCATCGATCAGGACGACGCGGCGGCGAGCACGTCCGAGCACGAGAGCTGCGCTCAGTCCGGCTGCGCCTCCGCCGACGATTGCTACGTCATGGGTGGTTGTTGCCATGGAGACGACCCTGCCGGGACGAAGCGGGCCGCGCCACTTTCGTTGCTGTTTCTGGGAACGCTCAGTAGCGTGAGCGCGTGGAGCAGGCGCCCGCTATCCCAGACGTTCTCGCCGAGGTCGGGCCGCGCCTGAAGCGGCTCCGCACTCGTCGCAGCCTGACCCTGACCGGCGTCGCCGCCCAGACCGGCATCTCGAAGAGCACGCTTTCCCGGCTCGAGAGCGGGCAACGAAAGCCAAGCCTCGAGTTGCTGCTGCCCCTCGCCCAGGCATACCAAGTCCCCCTCGACGAGCTGGTGGGCGCCCCCGACGTCGGCGACCCCCGCATCCGCTTCAAGCCCCGCACCCGCAACGGGCGCCTGGTGTTCCCGCTCACGCAGCAGTCGAATGGGCTGGCTGTCTGGAAGGTCGTCATCCCGCCTGAGCGAGAGCGCGAGCTACGCACCCACGACGGCTACGAGTGGCTCTATGTCCTATCGGGACAGATGCGCCTGATCCTCGGCGAGCACGACATCACCATGGGGCCGGGCGAAGTCGCCGAGTTCGACACTCGCCTGCCTCACTGGTTCGGCCCATCAGGTGATGAGCCAGTCGAGATCCTGAGCGTCCACGGCAGCCACGGACAGCGAATGCACGTCCGCGCAGCGCCACGCGGCACGACCGGCAGCGCTCGCAGCGGGCGCTAGCCCGGTTACGCGCGAGAGGTACGTCTGCGTCGTGGCGGCGGACGCAGAGCCGGCCGCCGGCCACAGGAGCAGCGCACGCGTCACCGGCGAGGTGTTGGGGTCCGCTCGTATTCTCCGCTCGTGAGCGATGCGCGAGCCGAGTTCGTTGCCGAGCCGTGGGGTGAGGACCGGCAGCTCGTGGAGGTGCTGGGAGAGCGCGGGGCGGACGGGTTTCGCGCGCTTCTCGACGGGTTTCCCGAGCCGGTCGGTGTGCTGTGGGCGATCCGGGACTCCGGCGAGGTGGTCGACTTCGCCTTCGGGTACGGGAACCCGGCGATGGTCAACGGGTTCCGGATTCCCCCCGAGACACCCAACCGATACACGCTTCTGGAGGCGCTCCCACGGATGCGCGGTAGTCGCGCGTTCGACGGCTACGTCGACGTCTGTGAGCGAGGGGAGCCCTGGGTCAGCGAGGTGACCTACGACACGCCGTTCGGCGACGGCTACATGCTCGGCACGTTCCTCCACCGCGCAGCACGGCTCGGCGACGGCGTGATCGTGTTCCTCCACGACGTCACCGCGAGCCGCCGGATGGAGGCCGAGCTCGTCGCCTACGCCGACGTCGTCGCGCACGACCTGAGCGCGCCGCTCGCCGGGATCGCGCTGCTCGTCAAGGTGCTGGAGCTCCGGCCGGACGAGCCTCCGGCGCCCGACGTGCTGCAGGAGCTGCGGGCGACCTCCGACCGAGCGCGCGAGCTCGTGGACGGGGTGCTCGACTACGCGCGCTCGGGCGAGCTCGTGCTCGAGAGCGTCTCTCTCCAGGACGTCACAGACGCCGTCGCCGCCGATCTCCGCCCCCAGCTCGCCGAGTCGGGGGGGACGCTCGTCGTGGGGGACCTCCCGGAGGTTCGGGCCGACCCGCGACAGCTCCGACGGGTAGTGCAGAACCTCGTCGGGAACGCGCTGAAGTTCCGCGGCGAGGACCCGCCGCGCGTCGAGGTCGTTGCGGAGCGCGGCCGCGAAGAGTGGGTCGTGACCGTGCAGGACAACGGCATCGGGATCGACCGCGAGAACGCGCGGCGTATCTTCGCGATGTTCTCCCGCCTCGAGCGGCGCGTGGAGGGAAGCGGCATCGGCCTCGCAGTGTGCCGGCGGGTCGTCGAGGCGCACGGCGGGCGGATCTGGGTCGAGCCCGCGGAGGGCGGCGGCAGCGCGTTCCACTTCACGCTGCCGTTCGACGGCTGACCACGGCCGCGCGACGTCGCGCGGGAGCCGCGTCGTAGACTCGCCGGATGCCGCTCTGGCTCTCCGAGGACGACGTCCGGTCGCTCGTGACACCGGCAGACGCCGTGCCCGTGATCGAGGAGTGCTTCCGGCGGATGGCGGCCGGGCAGGTCGAGCTGATGCCGCGACGGCGCTTTGCCGTGGACGGTGGTTACTTCGCGGTGATGGCGGCCACCGACCGCGGGCTCGGTGTTGCCGGGCTGAAGAGCTACCTCCTCGTCGAGGGGAGAATCGAGTTCGTCGTCTGCCTGTTCGACCTCGGGGAGGGGACGCTCGCCGCAATGATCGCGGCGGACAAGCTGGGGCAGGTGAGAACGGGCGCCGCGAGCGGTGTGGCGGCGAAGCACCTCGCCCGGCGGGGGGCTGCGAGCCTCGGGCTGATCGGTGCCGGGTGGCAGGCGGAGTCGCAGCTCGCCGCGATCCGCGCGGCCGTGCCGTCGATCGAGCGGGTCGTCGTCTCCAGCCGCTCGCGCGAGCGCGCCGAGGCGTTCGCGGAGGCCAACGGGACAGACGTCGCGGAATCTCCGTCGGAGGCCGGTGGCTGCGACGTCGTGGTGACCGCGACATCGTCGAAGGATCCCGTGCTGCGCGGCGACTGGCTTGCCGACGGCGCGCTCGTCTGCGCGATCGGGGCGAACGATCCCCGCGCGCGCGAGCTCGACGCGCAGGTGATCGCCCGCGCGACGGTCGTCTGCTGCGACTCGATCGAGGATGCCCGCCTCGAGTCCGGCGACCTCATCGAGCCGATCGCCGCCGGTCAGCTCGACTGGCTCGAGGTGCAGGAGCTGGCCCAGATCGTGTCCGGTGGGCTTCCCGGACGGCAGGCCGACACCGACGTCGTTGTCTTCAAGTCGAACGGGATCGCGCCGTGGGACCTCGCCATCGGGCACGAGGTCGTACGGCGCGCCCGCGAGCGCGGAGTCGGCACCCAGCTCGACGGATGAGGGAGGCAAGCCCATCGTGATCAGGGCCCAGTACGAGCGACGCGGCCCGGTGCCGCAGGACGTGATCCACGCGGTCGAGCTCGACACACCGCCGCTCGACGCGGGCCAGGCGCTCGTCGAGGTCGTCGCGGCGCCGATCAACCCGTCAGACGTCCTGACGCTGACCGGCGAGTACGGGCAGTTGCCGCCGCTGCCGGCGATCGGAGGCCGCGAGGGTGTCGGGCAGGTCGCCGAGCTCGGCCCGGAGACGTCGGGGCCGCCAGTCGGTCAGCTGGTGCTCCTGCCGACAGGCTGCGGCACCTGGTCGACGCACGTCGTCGTCGAGGCGGCCCAGCTTGTGCCGCTGCCGAACGAGGCCGACCCGCTGCAGCTCGCGATGATGACGATCAACCCGCCGACGGCGGCACTCCTCCTGAGCGAGTTCGTCACCCTCGAACAGGACGAGTGGGTGCTCCAGAATGCGGCCAACTCGGCGGTGGGCCTGTACCTCGTGCAGCTGGCCAGACTCCGGGGTCACCGCACGGTGAGCCTGGTGCGGCGCGAGGAGGCGGCTGCGGTCGTGCGCGAGGCCGGCGGGGACGTCGTTCTGGTCGACGGCGACGACCTCCGGCGGCGCGTCGGCGACGCGATCGGTGACGCCGGGATCCGCCTCGGTATCGACGCGGTCGGCGGGGCGGCGACCGGGCGGCTCACGGCGTGCCTCGGCCGGAGCGCGACGCTCGTCAACTACGGCCGCATGAGCGGCGAGCCGTGCACGATCGAGCCGGAGGCGTTCATCTTCCGCGACCTGACCGTCCGGGGGTTCTGGCTCGCGAGCTGGTACCGGCAGGCGCCCGAGCCCGAGCGCCGCGCCCTCGTCGGCGAGGTCGCCCGCCTCATCGCCGCCGGTGAGCTCCACGCGCCGGTCCACGCGACGTACGACGTCACCGAGATCAAGGATGCGGTGGCAGCGGCGGCAAGCGGCGGACGCTCGGGCAAGATCCTGATCGTGCCGCGACGCTGAACGCCGGGCCTCAGTCCTCGCGGAACACGATCTCCTGCGCGCCCTCCCAGAGGAACTTCTTGCCGAGCTCGCGCAGGTGCTCGTTGCCTTCCACGATCGTCGCGAAGTGGTTGCCCGCGAGCTGGCCCGCCTTCGACGCGAAGTTGACGTAGCCGTAGGCGAGCAGGATCTCCGTCTCCGAGACGCCGCCGGGGTAGAGGACGATTTCGCCGGGATGCGGATAGCAGGTCGCGTTCTCGGGGCCGAGCCCGAGGTCGAGGTCGCCGAAGGGAATCCAGCCGGCCTCGCCCGACCAGCGGACATGGATGATCCGCGACTCGAGCGGCAGCAGTCGCCGGAACGCAGCGACCGTGTCCGGAGCGTCCGCCTCCTCGAGACGCGCGGCGAGCTCGTATCCGCCTGCGTTGATCCTGAGCACCGGGCGATCCTACTTTCCGGCCGCGCTCGAGACGTACGCCGCGACGGCAGTGATCTCCTCGGGTGAGAGCTTTCCGGCGAAGGACGGCATCACGCCCAGCCCGTTCGTGACGCGGTCCGCGACGAGCTCTGCCGAGGGCCTGGCCGCGTCGAGGTCTGGGCCTACGGTCCCGGTCGCGCCGGCATCGGAGAGGGTGTGGCAGGCCGCGCATCCCGCCGAGGCGAAGACCTGCTTGCCGAGTGCGACGTGCGCGGGCGTCGTCGGCGCCGCGGCGGTGTCGTCGGCCCGCTCGACCCAGACCGCGAGCGCGACGAACGCGAGCGCTCCCGCGACCGGCATCCACCAGTGCGTCCGGCCCGTGTGACGGAGGTTGAAGAAGAGCCGTGCCCAGGCACCGATCGCCATCAGCACGATCAGCACGAACCAGGCGTGATCGGCACCGTAGGCGAATGGGAAGTGCCCCGCGAGCATCGTCAGCAGAACAGGCAACGTGAGGTAGTTGTTCTGGACCGAGCGCTGCTTCGCCTGGACGCCCGGGGCCGGGTCGGGCTCGCGACCCCCCTCCTTCGCGCGGACGAGCTCGCGCTGGGCCGGGATGATGTTGAAGAAGACGTTTGCGGCCATCACGGTCCCGATCATCGCCCCGACCTGGAGCCATGCCGCCCGCGGGCTGAAGAGCTCCGACGACCCCCATGCGGCGAGGGCGACGAGGACGAACAGGGCCGGCCAGAGCAACCGCGGGTCGGAGACGAGGCGGTTGAGGACGTCGTAGACGATCCACGCGGTGGCCAGCAGCCCGATCGAGATTGCGACGGCGACCCACGGGTCGAGGTCGTCACCGGGCTTGACGAGCGCGCTCGACGCCTCGAGGTAGTAGAGGACGAGCATCAGCCCAAAGCCCGAGAGCCAGGTCGTGTACGCCTCCCACTTGAACCAGGCGAGATGCTCGGGCAGCACGCGCGGTGCGACCACGTACTTCTGCACGTGGTAGAAGCCGCCGCCGTGCACCTCCCAGAGCTCGCCCCCGACGCCGGCCCCGGCGTCCGCCAGGTCCTTCGGGGCGCGGAGCGACTGGTCGAGCAGGACGAAGTAGAACGACGTGCCGATCCACGCCATCGCCGCGATGACGTGCAGCCAGCGCAGGCCGAGATCCAGCCAGTCGCGCACGCCGTCGGACAGAGCCAGCAGGGCCAGGGTGTCCGACTTCAGTCGGACACCTCCTCGTGCGCGGCGCTCTGCCAACGGTCGCGGGCGATCGCGACGAGCTCGCCGAGGGCAGTCTCCAACTCGGTCTCCGTCGGGTTGTCGACCCGCTCCCTGAGCACCTCGAGGATCTCCGCCTTGGGGCGACGGTTCACGAAGACGACGAAGCGGAAGCCGTGCCGCGCCTCGTAGGCCGCGTTGAGCCGGAAGAGCTCCTCGAGGACGGCCGGATCGCCGTCCTCGCCCTGCTCGGCGGTCGAGCGAGCGGAGAGGCCGGTGCGCTGGCCGATCGCCGGGTGCGCGTCGAGGATCTCACGCTTCCCGTCGAGCGGGAGCTCGTGGACGAGGGTGCGCGCGCGGTCGAGCGGATCCGGCGCCGCGGCGAGCCGCTCGACGAAGCGCGTCCGCCCCTCGAACAGCTCCGCGAGCTCTTCCAACGTGGGGAAACCCCTGGTTCCCCCACGGGCCCCCTCCTCCGGGTCGCGACTTCTCATACCGAACGTGGCCTCTCGGCCGGCGAAGCCGGCCTCCGGCCGCACTGCGTCGCGCACCGGCGACCCACAAGACGGTTCCTTCCCAAGGTCAGCTCCCGCGGTAGCTCGCGCATCCGAAGGGTGAGACGAGGAGCGGAACGTGGTAGTGGCCCTCGGCGAGCTCGACCTGCAGCTCGACGCGCGTGAAGAACGGCGAGTGCGGATGGAAGACAAGGCGGTACGTCCCCGGCGGGAGATCGTCGGCGAGACGTGCTCGGCCGTCGACGTCGGTCTCGGCGCTCCCCACCGCGGCGCCGTCCGAGAGCAGCTCGACCGCGACGCCCTCCGCGGGTTTGCCGGCGGCGGTGTCGAGCACGTGGGTCGAAAGTGAGCAGCTCACAGCGCGAATCTTGTCGCCTGGACCCGATGGGTGCGTGCGATCTCCCCCTCGTCCGCCCGAACAAGCGCGCCGCCTCGGACGACGTCGTCACCGCCGACCACGAGGCGGTCGACGCGATGCGGCCCGGAGAGGACGAGACCGGCGACGAGGTCGTCTGCGCCGCCGAGCTCGAGCCCGTCCGTGCGCCACACCGCGAGGTCGGCCTGCTTGCCGGGCTCGAGCGAGCCGATGTCGTCGCGGCGGAGCACCTCGGCGCCGCCGCGCGTCGCGAGCCGGAGCGCCTCGCGAGCTGTCATCGCCTCCCCGCCGCCCCGACCGCGCGCGACGAGGAGCGCCTGCTTGACCTCCATGAAGAGATCGCTCCGCTCGTTCGAGGCGGAGCCGTCGACGCCGAGGCCGACGCGCACGCCCGCGTCGCGCAGCCCCCGCACGGGGGCGACGCCGGCGCCCAGGCGCAGATTCGACGTCGGGCAGTGCGCGACGCCGGTCCCCGTGCTGCCGAACCGCGCCACCTCGGCGTCCGAGAGGTGCACGCAGTGCGCGCACCACACGTCGCGGTCGAGCCAGCCGAGCCGGTCGAGGTACTCGACGGGGCTGCAGCCGTAGAGCTCGCGGCAGTACGCCTCCTCCTCGACCGTCTCGGCGAGATGGGTGTGGAGCACCAGTCCGAGGCGCCGTGCGAGCGCCGCCGACTCCTCCATGAGCCGCCCGGTGACGGAGAAGGGCGAGCAGGGCGCGACGGCGATCTGCACGCGGGCGCCCGGGCCGGCCTCGTGCAACGCTCCGTGGAGGCGCTCCGTCTCGGCGAGCACAACATCGATCTTTTCGACGAGCTCGTCGGGCGGGAGCCCGCCGTCGGCGACACCGAGATCCATCGAGCCGCGCGAGGCGACGATCCGCACGCCGAGCTCGCGCGCGGCCTGCACCTCCGCCTCGAGGATCCCCTCGCGGCCGCGGGGGAAGACGTAGTGGTGGTCGAACACCGTCGTGCAGCCCGAGAGGGCGAGCTCCGCGAGCCCTGTGCGGGCCGCGGCGTACTCGGCCTCCGCGTCGATCCTGGCCCAGACGGGATAGAGCTCGCGCAGCCACGAGAAGAGGTCGGCCTGCTGCGCGCGGGCACGCGTCAGCGTCTGGTACAGGTGATGATGCGTGTTGACGAGCCCGGGCGTGACGACCGCGCCGCCGAGATCCACACGCTCGTCGTGCTTCGGCTCCGCGCCGCCGCCCGTGGCGGCGATCACCGTGTCGTCGACGAGCACCCAGCCGTCCCGGTGCTCCGTCTCCTCGTCGTCCATCGTGACGACCCAGCCGTTCGCGTAGAGCGTCCGCATGCGGGCGGACGTTATCGTCAGGCGTCGTGACGGGCACCGCCGCCGACGTCCTGGCCCGCTGCGCCATGCTCGGCGAGGTCAGCGAGGAGCTCGACGGCCTGACGCGCCGCTTCGCGACGCCGGCTCTCGCGAGCGCGGGAGAGATCGTCGCCGGCTGGATGAAGGACGCGGGCATGACGACCCGCCGCGACGCGGTCGGCAACGTCATCGGCCGCCACGGCGGCGGTGAGCGCGCCCTCGTCCTCGGCTCGCACCTCGACACGGTTCCGAACGCCGGGACGTTCGACGGCCCACTGGGGATCGTCGCGGCCATCGCGGTCGTCGAGCGGCTCGCGGTGGGCGGGCCGCAGCCCTCGTGTCCCGTCGAGGTCGTCGCCTTCGCGGACGAGGAGGGCACGCGCTTCGGGACCTCGTACCTCGGCTCGGCCGCATATGTCGGCGCGTTCGAGCCCGCGTGGCTCGACCATGTCGACGCGGAGGGGATCACGCTCCGCGACGCGATCCGCGCTTCCGGGGGTGAGCCCGACGCCGCGGTCGACGTTCGTCCACCCGACCTCGCCGGCTACCTCGAAATTCACATCGAGCAAGGGCCGGTGCTGGAGCGCGAGGGGCTCCCGGTCGGGGTGGTCACCGCGATCGCGGGACAGACCCGCGCGAGGATCGTGCTGACCGGCGAGGCGGGCCATGCGGGCACCTTGCCCATGGACGCGCGGCACGACGCGCTGGCGGCGGCGGCCGAGGCGGTGCTCGCGGTCGAGCGACGCGGGCGCTCCGAGCCGGGACTCGTCGCGACGGTCGGCGCGCTCGCGCTGTCTCCGAACGTCGGGAACGTCGTCCCGGGCGAGGTGCGGATGCTGCTCGACCTGCGTCACGCCGACGACGGCGTTCGCCGGCGGGCGGCGGCGGAGGTGCGTGCCGACGTCGAGGGCATTGCGGCGGCGCGCGGTGTCGACGCCGCCTGGACGACGCGGTACGACACACCGGCTGTGGTTCTGGACACGACGCTTCGTGCGCGGCTCGCCGATGCCCTCCGTGTGCAGGGCATTCCCGCGCGCGACCTCGCCAGCGGCGCGGGCCACGATGCGGTCGTCCTCTCGCGCATCTGCCCGGCGGCGATGCTGTTCGTGCGCTGCGCCGGTGGCATCAGCCACGACCCGCGCGAGTCGGTCTCCGAGGAGGACGTCGCGGTCGCTCTCGACGTCCTCGAGCACGCCGTTCGCGCGTCCTGAGAGGGATGGGCTGACGCCGTCAGCCGGATGGTGGAGAATGCCCCCCTCGAACCGGCCGAACCCGAAGGAGGGTATGCACATGCGAAAGGGGAAGCAGGCGCTCTGGGCGGCGATCGGGGTCGTCGCGCTCGCAGCGCTCGTTGCGGCCGCGACGGCGCCGGCGCGCACGTCCGCGCCGACTGCGCCGATCAAGGCAGCGTGGATCTACGTCGGGCCGCACAACGACGGCGGCTGGTCGCAGGCCCACGACATGGGACGCCTCTACGTCCAGAAGAAGCTCGGCAAGAACGTCGTCACCACGTTCAAGGAGAGCGTTCCGGAGGGGCCGCAAGCCTCGCAGGTGATCGACAGCCTTGTCCGTGACGGCAACAAGATCATCTTCGCGACGTCGTTCGGGTACATGGACGCGATGGCGGCGGCGGCGAAGAAGTACCCCGA
>Ga0105242_10002803_pt1 | contig 13655 bp, 13 predicted proteins | sample KBSM24metaG_FD_81521 | JGI IMG/M metagenome (GOLD analysis project Ga0105242, IMG submission 81521) | Miscanthus rhizosphere microbial communities from Kellogg Biological Station, Michigan, USA - KBS M2-4 metaG | ecosystem: Host-associated > Plants > Roots > Rhizosphere > Soil | place...
GGCGCGGAAGCCACCCACGCCAGCGCCGTGATCGCGAAGCTGCGCAAGGTCCGCAAACTGACTGGGCACGAAGTGCCATTCCTAAAGAAGTCCGCGGCGATGCTTTTCAAGATGACGGTCCCCGCGCCGTCGAATTTCATGGTCGCCAGTTACGCCGCCGGCGTGACCGACAAAATCTACGCCACGCACGCCGATCTGTTGCGCGACCTGACGGAGATCGTGCGCGACGAAGTGGAATGGCTGGTCCAGGAAGGCGTCGATTACATTCAGTTCGACGCCCCCTATTATTCGCATTACCTGGACCCGCAGGCACGCGAACAGTTTCGCGCGAAGGGCTTAGATCCCGATCGCGAATTGACGGAGGCCATCGAAGGAGACAACGTCGCATTACGCGCCGGCCGCGGGAAGGGCACGACCATGGCGCTGCACGTATGCCGCGGAAACAACCGCAGCCGTTGGTACACAGAAGGCGCCTACGACGCGATCGCCGAGAAGTTGTTCGGACAACTCGAAGTGGACACGTTTCTGCTGGAGTACGACACCGAACGCTCCGGCGGCTTCGAACCACTGCGCTTGGTCCCAAAGGGCAAGCGAGTGGTGCTGGGGCTGATCACGACTAAAGATCCGAAGCTCGAGCCCGTCGACGACCTGCGGCGGCGCATCGACGAGGCCGCACGCTTCGTCCCGCTGGAGAATTTATCGATCAGCACGCAATGTGGCTTCGCATCGACCGCAGCGGGCAATTTGCTGACAGCGGATGATCAATGGCGCAAGCTCGATTTGGTCGTCGAAACGGCGCGCAAGGCTTGGGGCTAGCCCTTTCGTTTCGCGATCGCCTGACCTTTCCATAAATCCCAAGGGCGGTCGTACTGCCCGGAATTAGCTTTCTCGGCGAGTTCGGCTTCCTCTTGTGAAAGATATTCGACCGGGCCGAGCGCCATCGCCTGCATCTGCACGCGCGCGTTCACTTCGGTGTAGACGGCGCGGAACATCACTTCTTTGAGGCTTGCGCCCACCACCGTGACGCCGTGGCCACGCATCAACGCGACGGGCGAATTGCCGAGCGCCATCGCCAGCGAGTGGCCCAGATCGTGGTCGCGGATCAGCATATCGGTCATGCGGCCGGTGGTGAGGCGGATGTCATACTTCTTGATGTTGTGCAGGAAGCCGCCCATGTGGAACACCGGGCGCAGCGGCGCAGCGGAAACCGTAAACGGAATCACGGCGGCCGAATGGTTGTGGACCACGGCCATTACGTCGGGGCGCGCGCGGTAGACTTCGCCGTGGATGAAGCGCTCTAAATACGAGCGGCGTCCAGCGGCATTGACGGGACTCGATTCGAGATCGTATTCGAGAATGTCATCGGCTTGCACCAGCGAAGGCGCCATGTTGCGGGCCAGGTAAAAGCGATCCTTGTGTTGATCGCTGCGCACGCTGACGTGGCCGAAGCCGTCAACGACACCTTGGTCGTAAAGAATGTGGTTCGCAACCACGAGATCGGCGATGAGAGGGCTGACGGGCATTGTTTCTCCTAACGGGGTTGCGTAACGACGTCGACTAATGCGGGCTCGCCGCGTTTGACTACGGCAAGCGCGCGGCCGATCGCGGGGCCAAGATCTTTGGGATCGGTGATAGGTCCTTCGGCGTAAACACCCATGCCTTGCGCGACTTTCGCGTAATCGATATTGGGGTCGGTGAGTGTAGTACCGACGCCGGCTTGCGAAACACCGCGCTGGTGGCGGGCAGCCATGCGCTGCACGTGCATCACTTCTTGATGATAAGCGCGGTTGTTATGCATCACGCTCAGCAGCGGGATGCGGTGATGCGCAGCGGTCCACAGAACGCCGTTCGAATACATAAGGTCGCCATCGTTCTGAATCGCGACAGTGATGCGGCCGTGTTTGCGATTGGCGAGCGCGGCGCCCGTTGAGGAAGGCGCTCCATAACCTTCGCCGTAACCGCCGGAGCCGCCGATGAATTGATAGGATTTCGTCATGTCCCACAAGCGCAGCGGCCAGTTGCTGACGAAATTGGGAGTGGACGCGAGCGACCAGTCTTCATTTTTGATCTGGCCGTACAGCTCGGCGCAAAGCCGCGCGGTGCTGATGGGGCTGGCGTCCCAACCGTAGGTGGCGGCGGTGCGCGCTTGTTCTAAAAGTTGTTGACGCGCGGCGGCGAGTTTCACGCCACGGTCCGCGAAAGCACTCTTGCGGTCCGCGGTGAGCTGGCGCTTGACAGCTTCGATCAGCGACGGCAGCGTGGCTTCGGCATCGGCCTGGATGGCGAGATCCACTTCTGGATAGCGCTGCAAGTCCTGCATATTGCCTTTGGCGTAGAGATCGCCGGCCGTGATACTGATGAGCTTCGCTCCCGGCTTGGTGATGGAGCGCGAGGTGCGGACCTGTTGATCGCGATAGGCGTTGACGGTTCCCCAGAAGTCCGTGAGCTCGAGTCCGAGAATGACGTCGGCGCTGGCGATCAGTGCCCGCGCGTTGTCGGTGTGATTCAACGGATGGCGCACCGGAAAATTCAAGCGGCCCCATTGATCGATCACGGGCGCCTGCAAGGTCTCGGCGAGGTCCACCAGCAGTTTCATACCGGCGGGCGTGCGCGCGGCGCGATCGGCAACCAGCACCGGGTTCTGCGCGGCGACCAACAGGCGCGCGGCTTCGGCTACCGCCGCCGAATCGCCTTGCGGCGGCGACATCGACGGGAGCTTCGGAACGTGCAACGCTTCGCGCGCTTCCATGGCGTGCTCTTGCAGATCGCCATCGGCGACAATCAGCACCGGCATCATCGGAGGCGTCATCGCGATCTTGTATCCGCGCACGGTGGACTCAGCGAAATGCGTGAGCGAGATGGGCACGTCGTCCCACTTGACGAAATCGCGCACCATGGCGGCGGCGTCGGGAGCGCTGTGCACCCACTCGACTCCGGGGCGGCGCTGCGTGGCGTCGAGCGCGTTGCCGACCAGCAGCACGATGGGAGCGCGATCGCAATAGGCGTTGTAGATCGCCATGGCGCCATGTTGCAGGCCGACCGGGCCGTGCAGCATCACAGCGAGCGGCTTGCCTTCGATCTTGGCGTAGCCATGCGCCATCGCGACGGAGGCTTCTTCGTGGCAGCAGGTGATCAGCTCCGGATTCTTGTTGCCGCCGTAGTTGACCAACGATTCGTGCAGGCCGCGGAAGCTGGAGCCGGGATTCGCGCAGACGTATTCGATGTTGAGTGACTTCAGAATGTCGACCATGAAATCCGAGCCGGGGCGGTCGGCGGTGAGGACTTCGAGCGCCGGCGGCGTCTGCGTTTCAGCGGCTTTCGAGAGCGGAGCGGGTGCCGCGGACGGCTGCGGCGTTTGCGCCTTCGCGGGGAGGGGAACGACGGCCGCGGCGGCTCCGACGGCGGTGCCCTTCAGGAATCCGCGGCGCGCTAGCGATTTCTTCATGCGGCCATCCTATCATCACCGCGCCACCAGCGGGCGGAATAAACGATGGCGGCGGCGCAGATCCAGCCCACGGCGTATTGCGGCTGCGCGCCCCAGCGCATGATGGCGGAATGCATTAATCCGAACCACGAGAACAGCGCGGCGATCGCGCACCACGCAGCGGCGCGTCCAAAATTGCGGTTGATCAGCTCGGTGAGCACGGAGGCGATGACTAGAACCAGAAACAGGAATCCGTTGCCTAGGGCCTGCACGGAGGCCCAATAAATCGTGCGGTTCAATGCGGACTGTACTTGCGGGTTGGCGGCGGAGAGGCCGAGCGCCGGGAGTGCGGAGTTGACATCCGCTGCAACCACTGCGCCGGTAGTTAATACGAATCCGAGCAGCACGGCACTCAAGTATTTGGGGTCGACGCGCCGCAGCGTGGCCATGCCGACGCCGATGGCGATGTAGGCGATCATGGCGGCGAGAATCGACCAGGGAAACAATTGCGCGATGAATAGGCTCAAGCCAGAAATCACGACGAGAGCGAAGAGAATCGGCGTCCACAAAGAGAAAGCGATCCGGGCGCCCATGTGTTTGTAGGGCGGGTGCAGCGCGTAGACCACGGGCGCGACGGTGCTGCCGGCAGCGCCGCAGATCAGCGTGCCCAGGCCGTCCCAGAAGAGAATTTCGCGGACGTCGTAGTCGTCGCCGGCGGCGCTGGCTCCTGCCACTGAGGCGATGTCTTGCAGCACATGATAGATCGCCATGGGTGCGATGACTGACAAGTAGGGAACGGCGAGGGGCAGCGCGGACAAGGGTCCGAGCGATGCGACCAACGGCAGCGTGGGGCGCAAGCCGGGCCAAGCGGGATGCACATAGCCAAGGGCGATGCCAGCGGCTAGCGGGATCAGCCACGCAACGAGAAACGGAGGGATACGCCAGCGCGTGATGGGGACGCCGGCGAGGACTCCTGTAATGACGATCGCTAGCGCGATCAGGCCGACTACAGGTTGGTCGAATACGCGCTGCAGAAGAACCAATGCGAGGTAGCTGTACATGGCGGCGCCGAAAACCGTCATGGCGGCCGGTTGCGGGATCAGTTTGCGGATGACGTTGGCGAACGGGCAGGCAGCGAGTTTGATGAGGCCGGTCCAGATCACCGCCGCCGCGCCGATGCGCCAGGCTTGTTCGGCGTCGTGTGTCTCGAGATAAACCGGCAGCATGATGGCTAGCGTGTAGGCAATGATCGCGGGAACGTTGTTGCCGTAGACGTGCGCGGTGACGTCGTCGCGATTTTCGCGGCGGGCCAGACGGATGGCGGCGGCGTAGAGTCCGAGCGAGCCGACTAGAAAGCCTAGCGCGTAGCCAGGGAGCAGATGGGTCACGCTGAACTGGAAGGGGATTCCGGCGGGCGCGAGCAGGAATACGGGGATAATCATCTGCGCAACGTTGAAGCCCACCTGTGCGATGGTGGCGTCGATGTCGCCGCGGGTCCGTTTCATCAGATCTTGAACGATTCCAGAGTTTCGGATGCGAATAGTTCTTTTGGATCTAACAGGCGCTTCGAAAGGCCTTGTTCGAAGGAGTAGCGCAGGAAAGTGCGGAGCGTTTCGAGGTTGGGTTGGTAGCCGTAGGGCCAGAAGTCACGCCCCATCAGGCGCTCGGTTTCTTCGACGTGCGGGATCAGCCAGGGAAGCATGAATTTGAGAGCGGCGAATTCGTGGAAGTCGGCGTAGACTTCTTTTTGTGCGGCGGCGAAGGCTTTGCAGAGTGATTGTGCAACCCAGCGATTCTTCTCGTACACTTCGCGGCGGATGGCGATCACGTGCATGATCGGGAAGATTTTGGTCTTGCGATAGTAGTCGCGTTCGGCGGCAGCATAGTCCGGAAACAGGTGGCGTACTTTCGCAGGATTGCTATATAGCGTGGACGGCGCGCGCGGGGCGTAGATGGCGTCGATCTCGCCCGACTCGAGCATGTTCGCTAGCGTCTTGTCTTCGGGGATGTCTTCGATGTGGATAGCCGGGGGCAATGACACCGCAGCTTTTTCGATGCGGCCGGGGTGCTCCAGGCCGCCGCGAAAATAGCGTACGCTGTCGATGGGAACGCCGTATTCGTCAGCGAGGAGGCCGCGGATCCAGACGTTGGCGGTCAGCTGGTATTCGGGATTGCCGACGCGTTTGCCGATCAGGTCGCGCGGCTCGCGGATGCCCGCGTCGGCGTTCACAAAAATGCCGGAGTGGCGGAAGGAACGCGACGGGTAGACCGGGATGGCGATGAAGGGCGCGGGCTCGCGGAACAGGGACAGCGTGTAAGACGACAGCGACATTTCGGCGACGTCGAATTCCTGGTTACGCATCATGCGGAAGAAAGTTTCTTCCACCACCAGGTTGAGGTAATTGAGCTCGACGCCATCGATGGGAGTGCGGCCTTCCATGAGTGCACGGGTGCGGTCATAATTCCAGCACGCCATCGTGAGACGCAGCTTAGACATAAACCAAGCCAGTGTATCTCAGATGGGCTTGCGGGCGACGATCTCGGCGACTTTGTGTTCCCACTGATCGCGGCCTTCGCGGTCATGGAGAATCTCCCAACCGTCGAAGTAGCCGCGCAGTTCACCCGGTTCTAAGCGAAACGAGTTATCTTTGCCCGGTTCGCTGAGCAAGGCGATCGCGACCAGGATTCCGCCGGGGACCAAGCCGCACTTCGATGGCTCGAATAGCTCTCTCTGCAGGTAATAGCAAATGGCGATTAGGTCCCAGCGCGCGGGTTCAATGACGAACCCGGTTTTTTCGAGATCGGCAATTTGCGTGTCGACCTCCACTTCCAGGTACGTGGCGCGATCGCGCAGAATTTGGATGGCGGTGGCCGAACCATCGACCGCAGTGACGCTCCAGCCCTGCTGGGCAAGCCACAGAGCGTTGCGTCCGCTACCGCAAGCTAAATCCAGCGCGCGGCCTGGGAAACAATTGCTAGCGGCTTCGACCAGCAACGGATGTGGAACCGGCTCCCTTGTTTCTTCCTGCTCACGATAGCGTTGCTCCCAACCCGCGAGATCCATCGCCACCAGTATCGCTAGTTCTTAAGCAGGAGCGACAAAAGATACAGCACGATGCCGGCCGCCATCAGCGGGCATCCGATCAGCAGGAATGCCATGAACGCGAGCGGGTGAATCACCAGCAGGGAGCCCAGTTGCACCAGCAAGCCGGCGCCCACCAGGAGACTGGCCCAGCGAATTCTGCGTTCCGTTAGGGAAGTATCCATCGCTACTGCTTCTCCTTCCAGAAGGTGGCGTCCTTGAGAGAGGCGACATCGTGAATGAACTCGTGGCACCCGCTGGAGGTGCAGGAGAGTTTGTTGGATTTGATGCGGCTCATCAGGTCGGGAGTTTTGTTATGCGCCGAACCATCCTCAAACAGGCGCGCTCCTTGATGGCAATGGAGGCATTCGCTGTTGGGAAAGGGATCGTACAACTTGATGGCCTCGGGTTTGGGCGCGCCCACGATGTATTGCACGTATAGATGCCGCAGCCCACGGATCTTGGCTTTAAGAGGGCCGAACATGGTGTATTCGGTGTGGCAGGTGTAGCAGGCGCGGTCGCGCGGAATGCGGTTGTTCTGGAAGTGGCGCGCGGGGACGTAGCTGGGGTCGTCGATATAGAGGCTCCGGCCGAAGTCGCCCATCACATGACAGGAGAGGCAGAACTTGGTCGATTCGGCGCGCTCCATTTGTTCGGAGAACCCGGTCCACGCGGCCATGATGGGCAGCGCGAAGAGCGCGATGAACGCCAAAATCTTGCCTTCGCGGGAGCGCGTGAGTTTCACCCGGAAGCCGATGAATAAGGCGATTAGCGCCGCCGCAAGGCAGAACAGGACGATGACGGAAGCCGGCATGATGGGCGGAGCTACTTCGCCAGGCCGCGATAGAAGTCGACCAGACCCTTGATCTGGTCCTTCGATAGCGTCTTGCCGTAGCCGTCCATATCCTGGCCTTTGCCATCGGTGACGATTTTGATCATTTCGTCGGCGCTCATTTTTGCGGCAGTGGCGTGGACGTCCTGGACTTTTAGCTTCTTTCCCCTGGCGGTCTTGCCGGCGCCATCCGGGCCGTGGCAGGTGGCGCATTTGCTCAAGTACAAGTCTTTGGAGTCTCCTTGGGCCCACGCGGTGGCGGCGCCGGCGAGAAGCAGAACTGCACAAGTCATTGTAAGTTTCATACGTGATTTATCCTTTTCGGAAGTCTAGAATCCGCGGGTCCACGCGATAGTCAGCAGCTTCGCGCCGAAGTTATTTCCAGGCACGATCTGTTCGATGTAATAAGTGCGCTGCAGTTGCGCCGTCAAGCGGCCGAGGCGCGGGAAATCGTAATAGATGGTGCCGGTGGCGTAGGGAAAGCTCAAGGGGCCGGAGATGGGGACTTCGCCTTGAATTTGACCGATGCCGGTAGAGCGCACATAGTTGCCGGTGAAGCTGAGGCCCAGGCGCTTGATGGGGTTGGCTTTGATACCAGCCTGCCAGACGCGGTCGATGGTTTGATCGCGCAGCGTGAGGTTGGTGAACGGCAGGGGGCCGCGCAGGAAATTGACCAGGCCGGACGCGAAGATGCTGTCATAGCTGAAGCCCGCGAAACCTGACAGGCGCAGATTGAAATCGTAGTTCGCGGTCAGCGCGTTGCTGCGCACGCTGCTGTGGTAATCGGTCAGGAGCAGGGTTTGGTTGCGCACCACTCCGCTGTCTTCGAGGTAAAACTTTTCGGTGGGGCGAAAGCGCACCGAGAAGCGGCCGCCGATGTCAGTGTGCGGCGAGATGGCGGTGTAGGCGGTGCCGGTGTTGATCTCCTGGATGTCGCCGCGCACGGTCAACATTTTCGACGGCTGGTAGTAAATGCTGGCAATCGGCCAGGCGGTCTTGATGCGCTTGCTGAGACCGGGGTCGCTCACGCCCTCATCTATTCTTTCGATGTCCTCTTTTAGGAGCCGGACTCCGGCCCTTATCAGGAGCGACGCGGCCGGGGTGAAGGCCATGTCGAAGTCGAGCGTGCTGGTGCCCACCATCCATTGTTCAAGCGACGTTCCGGTTGTGACCACCGCGGCGTTTACGCTGCGATAGTTGGCGGTGCTGTCTAGCGTGAAGCGCGAATAACGGTAGTCGAGCAATAGATTCCACCATTCGTTGACCTTGTAGGTGAATCCTTGATCGATCACGTTGTTGGGTTCGACAACGTGGGCGCGGGTCGAGAGTGAGACCGCGTAGGGAGCGTCGGTCGTGCCGCCGGTATTGGTACGGGCTGAGCCGTCGAAGGCCATGTCGAGCGAGGCGGGTCCTTGATAGCGGTAGTACATGTAGCCGCCGCGCATTTCAAATCTGCTGTTGACCTTGTTGGTATAGGAGAATTCGCTTACCGGCGTGCTCAATTTGCGGAAGTCTGTGTAAGAGATGCCGTTTGCGAGTTCCTTGGCGGTGGTGGGATCGTCGATATTGATGCTGCGTTCCGGGGAGGCGGCATTCGTTCCGTTGATCGAGTCAGTGAAACTTTGATAGCCCAGGCGGTAGTGCAATGCCCAGCCGCGATTGGTGTAATCGATGCCGCCGGTCACGCGGTCTGTGGCTTCGCTGAGCGGTGCCACGATCAGATACGGATTGGCGCGCGCGAACGAGCCCCAAGTTGCCGAGGACCCGAAGTAATCGAGCGAGCGCGTGGTTTGCGTTACGCCGTCGCGCGTATTGCGGTAATACTCGAAGCTGAAGCGCAGGTTGTTGGTCGCGTGCACCAGCAGGTTCACGGAACCCATTTTGCGGACCGTTGCCCAGTTGTGATTGCTGGTCAGGCCGTTAGCGCCGGTCGGCAAGGCGGCAAGGTCGTTCATGTTCCAGTAGTAGTAGCTCTGGCGGAAGTTGACGCGCAGATCATAGAGATGGTTCTTGCGAACCGTCAACTGGCCGCTCGCGTAAGGATCGCCGCCGAGGCCGCTGAGGGTGAGCGAATAGTCGTCGGCGAAACGATTTTCCTCCTTGGCTTTGCCGAACAGGCTGAACTCCAGCAGGCGGAAGCCGCTGTTGAGGCCGAACAGCTCCTGATAATTCGGGCGGTAGCCGCTGACGTCGGTGAAGCGGTAGCCGGCGGTGACCGATCCGGTATTCTCGAATCCGCCGGCTACGACGGGCCTGGCGGCGTCGTCCTGCGCGAGCAGGGCGGCCGGCAAAGTCAGGAGTCCGATCAGGAGTGTCTTCATCGCCGGTCTCTTAGTGCAGGAACGTGACATCGAAGTTCGATCCATGAATGCTGGCGTGGCAGCGGGTGCAGGTTCCGCGCGTCTGGAAACTCAGGCGGCTGTGGGGCACGTTATCGGCGATGGGATTCACATGACATTGCAAGCACAGAAAACGCTCCTCGCGGCGGACCAGCAGCATGCGGTTGCTACTGCCGTGCGGCGTGTGGCAGGCGACGCAGCCTTCTATTCTTGAAGCCGGATGCTCGAAGACAAACGGTCCACGTTTTTCCGCGTGGCACCCGACGCAGGTCTCTGAGCCGTTGCGCACCAGCTCGGCGCGGTTCGAGGTGCCGTGCGGATTGTGGCAGTCCGAGCATTTCATGGCGCCCTCGGGAACGCGGTGATGCGTGGGCAGCGCGAACTGTGCCTGGATGTTGCCGTGGCACTGGTAGCAGAGTTCGGGTTGAGATTTTACTAACTGGCTATTGTGCAGCCAGCGGGTTTGTTCCGGTAGCTTGGGCACGTTGAAGAAGTTGCCTTGCGCGGTGCCAATGGCTTGCGCCTGCGGATTGCGCCCGGCTTCGACCAGATGCATGGAATGGCAACTATTGCAGGCGACTCCATGTTGAATGTGGCTGGTGTGTCCGAAGTCCTTTTGATCGCGGCTGCTCTGATGGCACACCAGGCAGCGTTCGGCATTCTGTTTGGGATTCGCGTGGAACGAAAAGATGAGCTTGCTGGCCGCGGCGGTTTTGGTGTCGTCGCCTTGCGCGCCTTCCTCGCCGTCGGCATGCGCCTTACCTGGGCCGTGGCACATTTCACAACCGGTGACAGAATCCGCCTTTGCCGGCTTGAGCGCGGCGTGGTGCGTCAGATTGAATTGCTGGGATTCGGCTTTGTGGCAGGATTGGCAGCGTTCCGCTCCCACGAAGCCCGCGCCAGTGGTGCCTGTCGATGCCGTAGTGATCGATGGGGGCACGGGCGCTTCCGGGCGGGTCTGGCCCAAAGCGGCAATGCAGAGAAGAAACACCGCTAGCGCGTGAGTAAGGGTTCTGGGCCTCATCGTCTATGCAGTCCTCTAAAGCACGTCGGGAGCCGCGCGTCGAACCGGCGTATCATGCTGAAACAATAGCGCAAATAGATCTCCCATTACGGGGTTCCCGTGCCTTGACCCAACTGCGGGTGACCGCTGGGCGTCAGCTTCCGCAGGCTTGTCGCCACTACACTGTTAAATTAGTGTCCACTCAAGACAAACTTCTCAGCATAATTCCGCGGGGTGGGGCGGAGGATTACATCCTCGAAATTGCGGGGCGTGTGGGGATTACACCTCTGCTACACACGCGGCTGGGATACGGGCATGTGCGCGGCTGCGTGCCGGGCACGGCTGGAGAGGTGGAAACGCGCGAGGCTGATGGCTTTACGTGGCAGGTGGATCACTTCGATTTAGAGCGGGATTTTTATCCTTATCCGAGTGCGCATTTCAGGGCCATCGTTTGCGTTGAAGTTTTCGAAACTTTGCGCCATGACCCGATGTATATGATGGACGAGATCCATCGTATTCTGCGTCCGGGCTGCCATCTAGTCTTCACTACGCGAGCCTACGCTTCGCAAATTCGCGTACTGCTGGAAAATTGCGGGATGGAGGTTGCCTTGGCAGAAACAGAGGAGGACGGCGTCTATGCGGTGGGCCGTAAAATTGGCCCGCTGCGGGAGCGCTATCCGGAGTGGTTGTATCCTGACCGGCGCTAGTTTTCGGGCTCTATGGCGTAGTAACCCTTGCGGGCTTGGGGTTTGTAATCTTTATTGGATAGTTTGATGTCGATCTTGTGATACGTGCCGTCGCGTTTGGGGTTGGGGGGCTGATAGGTGATGGCGTATTGCGAGCGCATCTCATCCTGCAACTCGCGGAAGATATCGTCCAGCGAGTGGTTTTTGTCGACGTGGAAGACTTGGCCGCCGGTTTCCGACGATAAGCGACGGAGTTCTCCTTCGCCACCCCCGCCGCCCAGGCTGACAGTTCCGAAGCCGCCGCCGTAGGCTTGGCGGTCCTGATAGAAAATGCTGTAGATGATGATGTCACCCTTTTGCGCCGCTTCGATGGCTTTGTCGCGCGTGATTTTGCTGCCGGTATCGACGCCGTCGGTGATCAGGATGATGGCCTTGCGCCCCACCTCACGCTTCAGTTCATCGTTGGCGGCTAGATATACAGCGTCGTAAAGGATAGTCCCGGCTTGATTCTGCATAGTCGGGACGGGGCCCGGATGCAGGCCTCCTACCGGGACGCTCAGGCGCAATTGTTGCAGACCTTTTTGTAACAGGCGGGCGGAGTTGGTCAGATCCTGCAGCAACTCCGCTTCGGCGCCGAATTGGATCAGGAACGCTTGATCCTTCGTGCGAAGAACTTTGCTGAAGAACTGGGAAGCCGCGCGTTGTTCGGTGTCGATCAGACGCTCCTGGCTGGAGCTGGTGTCCACTAGCAGGCCGAGGGTCAGGGGCAGGTCGGTCTCGCGCGTGAAATTGCGGATCTGCTGCTCCTTGCCGTCTTCGTAAATCTTGAAGTCGTCCTTGGTCAGGTTGCTGATCAGCGCTCCGCTTTTGCTGCGAACGCTGGCCAGGATGCTCACCAGGTTCACGTCTAAGCGGATGGTGTTGTCGTCTTGAGCCAGAACTGCCACGGTGCCTGCGATAACCAGGGACAGAGCGAGCACAGTTAGACGCTTCATACTTACAATGTAGGATGTCTGGGAGCCCAATAGAGTTGCATGCGAAAAGCAATTAATCACTTGAAGAAGGCCGATCCGGTGATGGCGGCCATCATCGCCAAGGCCGGGCCTTACCGGGCGGGGTACACCGACCCCGTGTTTCAGACACTGGTGCGGTCGATCGTCTATCAGCAATTGAACGGAAAAGCGGCGCTGACGATTTTCAACCGCTTGGCGGCGGCGGTCAAAGTGAGCCCCATGACGCCCGAGGCGGTTCTGCAGCTGCGCCCACAAAAAATGCGGACGGTGGGGCTATCCAAGCAAAAGACTCTTTATATTCGGGAGCTTGCGCGGCTCACTCGCGACGGCGCGATTCAATTCGAACGCCTGCCGGAGATGGAAGACGCGGCGATCATCGAGACTCTGACTCGAGTGAAGGGCGTGGGCGTCTGGACAGTGCAAATGTTTCTCATGTTCGCGCTGCAGCGGCCCAACGTCTTGCCGGTGGGGGATTTAGGCGTGCGTGCGGCAATGAAGAAAGCTTATGGGCTGGCGGAACTGCCGAAACCCCAGGAAATGGAACGCATTGCGGCGGCTTGGCACCCTTACTGCAGCATCGCGAGCTGGTACTTGTGGCGGAGCTTGGAAAATCAAGACGCGACGTAACGCTTTGGTACAATACGGTGCTTAGGGTCTTTTCATGTCAAATATCATTACTCAGACGGCGGCGCCGGCTATTGTTGTGGGGGAAGAGCGGATCGATGAGGCGCTGCGGCTGCGTTTGTATCGTCTGCAGGTGGAGATTCGCGAGGCCGAGCAGCGGGCTTACGATCTGTTTTTGCAGAGTTTAGTCAAGGGCACCAGCCATCTTTCGCTGGGCCAGGAAGCGGTAGCGGCCGGGTGCGCCGCAGCCATGCAGAAGGGGGACCTGAGTTTCTGCACGTATCGCGGCCACGCCCACACCATCGCTCGCGGGGTGTCGATCGAAAAAGTATTGGGCGAACTCATGGGCCGCGACAATGGATTGCTGCGCGGTAAGGGCGGGTCCATGCACTTGACGTCTGTGGAGCATGGCGTCATGGGATCCTACGCCATCATCGGAGCGCATCTGCCCATCGCTTGCGGCGCCGCCTGGCGCGCGCAGTACAAAGGTGCCAAGGACGTTTCGGTGTGCTTCTTCGGTGACGGTACCACCAACATTGGCGCGTTCCACGAGGCGCTGAACTTCGCGGTGATCTGGAAGCTGCCGGTGGTGTTTGTGTGCGAGAACAATTTGTACATGGAATACACGCCCATCAGCGAAGTGACCGCCGTA
>Ga0105242_10002804_pt1 | contig 13654 bp, 15 predicted proteins | sample KBSM24metaG_FD_81521 | JGI IMG/M metagenome (GOLD analysis project Ga0105242, IMG submission 81521) | Miscanthus rhizosphere microbial communities from Kellogg Biological Station, Michigan, USA - KBS M2-4 metaG | ecosystem: Host-associated > Plants > Roots > Rhizosphere > Soil | place...
GAAGTTCAGGTCGCCGCTCTTCCAGAAGATCGCGTGATAGCCGTGCCGCGTCGCATCGCCAGGCAGCACCGAGCCCTTGTCCGGCCATACGAACAGGTCGACGACGTGGCGGCCGTGGCGGTAGACGACGACGGCGGCGCGCGCGCCCGCGATGCTGTCGACGCGCCCGCCGGTCAGCACGAAGCCCTGGCCGGGAAAGTCGGGCGTCGGCGGCGACACTTCCACCCGGCCCGCGAACCAGGGCTTGACGACGTGATGGCTGCTGGAGGCGACCTGGATCAGCGTGCCGTTCATCAGCGCGTTGGTGTGATCGTCGGTGATGGATTGCGCCAGCGTCTCGGCGGAAGGCGGAAGCATGAGCATGAAAGCGACGCTCGCCGCGGCAGCCACCGCGCCGGCACCCGTCAGCGCGCCGGCCCAGAAGCTCCGGCGCCGGAACGGCACGGCGACGCGGGCCGCGCTTTCTCCGTCCAGCACCGCGCCGATGCGCGCGCGCAGGGCTTGCGGTGCTGTGTGGCGCACCGCCTGGCCGCGGATCGCATCGCTCAGCGCGGCTGCAGCGGCGCTCGCCTCCCGGCACGGCGCGCAGGTCTCGATATGGGCTTCGGCCTCGCGCGCGGCGGCGCCTTCGAGCTCGCCGTCGAGATAGGCCTGGGTGCGCAACAGCTCGGGGCAGCTCATGCCTGGTCCCTCAACCATTTCTTCTTCAGAAGCGCGCGGGCGCGCGCCAGCCGCGACATCACCGTGCCGATGGGGACACCGGTCACCTCGGCGATCTCGCGATAGCTCAGGTCTTCCATCTCGCGCAGGATCAGGACCTCGCGGAACTCGTTGGGCAACAGCGCGATCACCGCGTTCAGCCGCCGCCCTTCGCTCGCCGCCGCCACGGCGGTCTCGGGATCGGGGCCCTCCGCGGCAAGCGCTGTGCCGTCCTCTTCCGGCAGCGGCACATGCCGGCCGCGCCCGGCGCCGGCATTGCGCCAGCAGTTGCGCACGATCGCCAGCAGCCACGGCTTGATGTCGCCGCCGCGGAAGCCGTCGAAGGCGCGGAAGGCGCGCAGCATCGCCTCCTGCACGATGTCCTGCGCGTCGTCGGGCGAGCGCGAAAGCCATCGGGCAAGGTTGTAGGCCGCGTCCAGGTGCGGCAAGGCAAGCGCCTCGAACTGCCGTCGCCGGTTGTCCATGCGTCAGTATAGACCGGCGACCGGCACGGTTTATTCCCGGGCGTGCGGAAAATTCCTTAGGCCCGCTTCTTGGCGGCGGCGGCAAAGCGCTCGAACAGGTAGTGCGAGTCCATCGGGCCGGGCGAGGCTTCGGGGTGGTACTGCACGCTGAAGACCTCCTTGCCCTCGACGGCGAGGCCGCAATTGCTGCCGTCGAACAGCGAAACGTGGGTCTGCGTCACGCCGGCGGGCAGGCTTTCGGCGTCGACCGTGAAGCCGTGGTTCATCGACACGATCTCGACCTTGCCGGTGCCCAGGTCCTTGACCGGATGGTTGGCGCCGTGATGGCCCTGGCCCATCTTCTTGGTCTGTCCGCCCAGCGCCAGCCCCAGCATCTGATGCCCCAGGCAGATGCCGAACACCGGCACCTCGGCCTCGACCAGCGCCTTGATCGTCGGGATCGCATATGTGCCGGTCGCGGCCGGGTCGCCGGGTCCGTTGGACAGGACCACGCCGTGCGGCGCGTGCGTCATGACCTCGTCGAAGGTCGCGGACGCGGGCACGACGGTGACGTCGGCGCCCAGGCCCGCGAGCTCGCGCAGGATATTGTGCTTGACGCCGTAGTCGATGACGACGGCGCGGAACTGCGGCGCCGCCTGCTCGCCATAGCCTTCGCCGAGCTTCCACGGCGTCTGGCGCCATTTGCGCGTCTGGCGTCCGCTGACCTCCTTGGCGAGGTCGAGGCCCTCGAGGCCCGCGAAGGCCTGCGCCTCCTTGACCAGGGCCGCGGCGTCGGCGGCGCCATGGGCGATGACGCCGTGCGGCATGCCCTTCTCGCGGATGTGCGAGGTGAGCGCGCGCGTGTCGATGCCGGCGATGGCGGGGATGCCGTGGCGCTTCAGCCAGCGGTCGAGCACCGCCAGGCTGCGCCAGTTCGACGGGTTCCTGGCATCGGCGCGCACGATGAGGCCGCGCACGGCCGGGTTGATGGTCTCGATGTCCTCGTCGTTGGTGCCGACGATGCCGATATGCGGGAAGGTGAAGCACACGATCTGCCCGGCATAGGAGGGATCGCTCAGGATCTCCTGATAGCCGGTCATCGCGGTGTTGAAGCAGACCTCGCCCACCGCCCTGACATTCGCGCCGAAGGCATGGCCCGCGTAGAGCGTTCCGTCCGCGAGCGCCAGGGTCGCGGTTTCGATATCGGTCATGGGAGCCTCGAATTTTCCTAGAAATAGGGGTGCAAGGCGTGAGCGTCAACGTGCTAATTTCGGCGCGGAAAACGGAGCGGATCCATGGGCCTGCGAGAGCAATTGAACGAATCGACCAAAGAGGCGATAAAGGCCAAGGACGCCAAGCGCCTTTCGACCCTGCGCATGGTGCAGGCGGCGCTCAAGGACCGCGACATCGCGGCGCGCACCGAGACCAGCCGCGAGCTGCTCGGCGACGACGACATCCTCCTTCTGCTCGCCAAGATGATCAAGCAGCGCGAGGAATCGGCCGCCGCCTATGACACCGGCAACCGGCCCGATCTCGCGGCGTCGGAACGCGAGGAGATCGCCGTCATCCGCTCTTTCATGCCCAGGCAGATGAGCGACGGCGAGACCCGGGATGCCGCCCGCGCGGCGATAGAGGAGCTGGGCGCCGCCCAGATGAAGGACATGGGCCGCGTCATGGCGGCGATGAAGGAACGCTTCGCCGGCCAGATGGACTTCGCCAAAGCCAGTGGCGTGGTCAAGGAGCTCTTGAGCGCGCCGAAGTGAGCGATTTCAGGATCGAATTCGTCGAAGACCGGGACGACGACGGCGAGCGCGCCGGCCGCATCGTCATCGGCGATTTCGCGGAAGGCTTCATCGCGACGACCGAGCTCTGGGACGCGCAAGACTATCGCCGCCAATGGCTGGAGGGCGCGCGGCGCTTCGCGGACGGCGCCGACCGCTCCTGCTTCGTCACGCAGGCCGAGGACGACTTCCTGGAATGGTGGAAGGTCTATCGCCTGGACGCAAAGGCGGTATTCCGCAACCAGCATGTCCATTTCGAAGCGTTCGCGGGAGGCTTCGACTATGGGCGCCTCTACGAGCGCATCCCGGACTACACGCTGCTCGACGGCGACGGGCCCGGCGTCTCGGAATGGATCCTGGACGCGGCGGCGCTCGAACGTTTCGTGAGGACGCATGGAGGTTAAAGAGGCAAGGACCGACGCCGAGATCGCGCGGGTCTATCCGGTGATGCGCGAGCTGCGCCCGCATGTCGCCGACGCCGGTACGTTTCTCGCGCGCGTGCGGCGCCAGCAGCAGGGCGCCGGCTGGCGGCTCGTCTATGTCGAGGATGCGGGCGTGCCGGTCGCGGCGGCGGGGTTCCGCGTGTCGGAGTGGCTGGCCTGGGGCAAGGCGCTCTATGTCGACGACCTGATCTGCCTGGAAAGCCATCGCGGCAGGGGCTTTGCGGAAAGCCTGATGCGCTGGATGGAAGACGAGGCGCGCGCCCAGGGCTGTGCCGAGTTCCACCTTGATTCCGGCACGCACCGCCTGGGCGCGCACCGCTTCTATCACCGCCTCAAGCTCGCCATCGCGAGCTTCCATTTCCAGAAGAAGCTTTAAGCCGCCGCGCGCACGACACGCAGCGCGTCGCCGACCGCACTGGCCAGCGCCTCCACCGTCGCGATCTCGCGCTCGGAGAAATTGCGCGCGTCGCACCAATAGGCGCCCAGGGCGGCCACCGGCGACTCGCACGAGACCGGCGCCATGATCAGGCTTTTCACGAAAGTCCTGCGATAGACGTCGTGCGGGATGCGCGGGTCGGCGAAGATGTCGCCGATCGCGGCGGTGCGCGCATTGTGCATGCACCAGCCCGAGATGCAGGCGGTCATGGGAAAGCGCTGGCCCTTCCACAGGGGTGCGATCGCGTCCTCCTCGACATAATGGCATTTGTCGCCTTCGCGCAGGACGAAGGTCACGCCGTCGGCGGAGCAGGTGGCGCGCACCGTCGAGCGCACGGTCTCCATCAGCGAATCCAGCGTCTCCGCCACCGCGATCCGGTCCTTGGCCGCTTCCAGCAGCTTCCAGCGCGCGTCGAAATTCCTGTTGAGGTAAAAGCCCTGTTGCACCGTTCCACCCGTTCGCCGTGCACCACAAGACCCTACAATCGCGAGTTTAACAAGGTACGAAAATCAAGCCGGAAAACTTTGCAATCTCCGGAAGACTGTCAAGGGCGCGCGCCCTATACTTGTCCGCAAGGGCAGGGGGGATAGATCATGGTTGCACAGGCGCTGATTCCGGCCATCCGCGAAACGGTCAAGACCAACGAGATCGGCGGCGATACGCCCTACAAGACCAGCTTCGCCCGCAAGGGGACGAGCGGCACGAGCTTCGGCTTCATGCAGGGCGACATGAACAAGCGGCCCGACGCCGTGGCGGCCTTGCGCAACGCGCTCGACGCCGCCGGCGTGAACGCGGCCGCCGCCGCCCGGCTGGTCCAGGCGCTGAGCGGGCCGCAGCCGGGCGGCAATCCGCTGTCCGCAGCCGATACCAAGACCGTCAATGACGCGCTCGCCGGCGCCGGCGGCCGCCCGCTGGTCGATACCCTGGACATGACCATCCTGCAGGGCGTGCTCGACAACCTCGACGGCTGCATCGCCGCGGCGGCGGGGCGGGCGCTGGAGGTCGAGCCGATGGCGCTGCTCTATATGGCGCCTTGGATCAACATGACGGGCGCGCCGACGACCCTGAAGAAATGGCTGGGCGGCACCCCTGTCGACGGCCTCCCGCCGCCGCCGCCCGCACCCATGGTCACAGCCGAGCACATGGACGGGTATATGCGGGCGCAGAAGTTCTTCCGCGAGAACCCGAAGAACTACACGCATTTCACCGACAGCGTGAAGGCCGGCGCCAGGTTCCTGCCCTCCGCCTGATTCACAGGATTTGTGTGGACGGACCGCGCAATCCGCGCGCCGGCGTCCTACATTGGCGCCATGCGCTACAGCCCCAACCTGCTGGAGGAGATCCTGCGCCGGACGGACATCGTCCAGCTCGTGGGCAAGCGCGTGAAGCTGACCCGGCGCGGCGCCCAGTTCTGGGGCTGCTGCCCGTTCCACAAGGAGAAATCGCCCAGCTTCAAGGTCGAGAACGCGCGGCGCACCTACAAATGCTTCGGCTGCGGCAAGGGCGGCGACGCGTTCAAGTGGCTGACCGAGACCGAAGGGCTGAGCTTCCCCGAATCCGTCGAGCGGCTGGCCTCCGAGGCCGGCGTCGAGCTGCCCAAATGGTCGCCCGAGGACGAGGCGCGCGAAGAGAAGAAGAAGTCGCTCTATGACGTGGTCGAGGCGGCCTGCGCCTTCTTCGAGGAGCAGCTTCAGGCCCGCGCCGGCGCCGAGGCGCGCGACTACCTGAAATCGCGCGGCCTCGACCTGGAGGCGGCCAGGCGCTTCCGCCTGGGCTATGCGCCGGGCGGGAATAGTGCGCTGCGCGATCACTTGACGGGCAAGAACGTCACCATGGACGACATGCTCGCGGCCGGGCTGGTGCGCCCGTCGCAGGACGGCCGTCCCGCGCGCGATTTCTTCTTCGACCGGCTGATGTTCCCGATCACCGATACGCGCGGCAGGGTCATCGCCTTCGGCGGCCGCGGGCTGACCCCCGACGCCAAGCCCAAATACATCAACACGGGCGAGACCTCGCTCTTCTCCAAGGGGCAGCTGCTCTACAACTTCGCCACCGCCCGGGCGGCCGGCATCAAGGCGCAGACCATCGTCGTCGCCGAAGGTTATATGGACGTGATCGCGCTGGTGCGGGCGGGCATCGACCATGCCGTGGCGCCGCTGGGCACGGCGCTGACCGAGGAGCAGCTGGGCCTTTTGTGGCGCGCCGCCCCGGAACCCGTGCTCTCATTCGACGGCGACGAGGCGGGGCTCCGCGCCGCACAGCGCGCCGCGCGCCTGGCATTGCCGATGCTGCGCCCCGGCTATTCCCTGCGCTTCGCGTTCCTGCCCAAGGGCGAAGACCCCGACAGCCTGATCGCGGCCCAAGGCCCCGCCGCCATGCGCGGGCTGCTGGACAAGGCCGAGCCGCTCTGCGAGGTGCTCTGGCGGGTCGAGACCGAGGGCAAGGTCTTCGACAGCCCCGAGCGCCGCGCCGGGCTGGAGCGGACGCTGGCCGACGTCGTGTCGCAGATCGGCGACGGCAAGGTCGCCGATTACTACCGCGAGGATTTCAAGCGCCGGGTCTTCGCGCTTTTCGCCCCGCCGCCCCGGCCGGTCCGGACGGGGGCTGGGACCGGCCCCGGCAAGACAAGTTTCCTTAAAGGAAAGCAGCCGCCCGCCCCCAGCACCTCCCAGCTGCGCAACAGCCTGCTCGTGGTCTCGCGCGAGGCCGGGGCGCGGCATATGCGCGAGCTCGAGATCGCCCGCCTGCTGCTCCAGGACCCCGAGATCGCCGAGCGGCAGGGAGAAGTGCTGGCCCAGGTCCCGTTTTCGGACCGTTCGCTTGACATGTTGCGCCGCGAGCTTCTAAACCTCGCCGCTTCCGGTTTCAGGCTTGAAAACGAAGGTCTTAAGACCCATCTAGACGCCAAGGGAATGGCCGAACTCGTCACCCGTCTGGGGCGGGGAAGCGGCGGTCCGGCGGTCGGGACCTCCGCAGGGGACGCCGATGTCGAGGCCCAATTCCTCCGTGCTGCCCAGGATTTGCGGGACATGGTGGAATCCGGCCCCGAGCTTCAACGGGCTGCGGCGCGTTTATCCCTCGAAGCGACCGAGGAAAGCTGGGCAGAGTACCTGCGGCTCAGGGCATCTTCGAACGATTGAGGACTCACTCTCCTATTAGTAGGGGCACAAAGTGTGCGGGCCGAAAGCCCGGCATAGCTTTGGGCCCGGTACACCTTTGGGAATGACAGGCGTGGCAACCAAGACGACGAAAAAGACGGCGAAACCCACCAAGGCGGCGAAGAAGCCCGCCGCGGCAGCCTCTGCCAAGAAGGCTCCCGCCAAGAAAGCGCCGGCGAAGGCTGCGGCCAAGCCCGCGCCCAAGCCCGTGGCGGCCAAGACCGTCCAGAAGACCGTTCCCGTCAAGGCCGAGAAGCCCGAAAAGATAGATCTCAAGGCCGCCGCCGCCGCGCTCAAGGCCAAGCAGGCGGCCGAGCTCGCCAAGAAGGCGTCCGTGGTCCCGCTCGCCGCCAAGCCGGGCGTGAAGGTCCCCCCGCCCAAGGGCGTGAAGCCGGGCGAGAACGAGACCCCGGGCGACGCGGATTCGCCGCTGCTCGACATGTCCGATGTCGGCGTGCGCAAGATGATCCAGCGCGCCAAGCAGCGCGGCTATGTCACCTATGACGAGCTGAACAAGGTCCTGCCCTCCGACAAGACGTCCTCCGAGCAGATCGAGGACACGATGTCGATGCTCAACGAGATGGGCATCAACGTCATCGAGAGCGAAGAGCAGGAAGAGGCGGGCGAGGGCGAGGTCCCGGCGCTGGCCGACGGCAAGGAAGTCGTCGTCAAGCCGGGCCAGGCGGCCGAGCAATACGATCGCACCGACGATCCCGTGCGCATGTACCTGCGCGAGATGGGCTCGGTCGAGCTGCTCTCCCGCGAGGGCGAGATCGCCATCGCCAAGCGCATCGAGGCCGGCCGCGAGTTGATGATCGGCGCGCTGTGCGAAAGCCCGCTCACCTTCGAAGCGCTCACCGTGTGGCGCGACGAGCTGAACGAAGGCAAGGTCCTGCTGCGCGACATCATCGACCTGGAAGCGACCTATGGCGCCGGGCCCGAGGGCCAGGCGGCTGCGGCTGCGGCTGCGGTTGCCGCGGCCAATGCGGTCGGGCCGGACGGCAAGCCCCTGCCGCCGCCGATGGCGATCCCCGGCGTGACCAACCCGGTGCTCGAGGCCAAGAAGGCGCAGACGCCGAAGCCCTCGTCTTCGGGCGAAGGCGATGCCGATCCGGCCGAAGCGGCGGCGGCTGCCGATGCCGCCGGCGACGGCGACGATTTCGACGACGAGGGCAACCTGCCTCTGTCGGCGATGGAAGCGGCGCTCAAGCCGCAGGTCCTCGACACGCTCGACCAGATCGCCAATCTCTACAAGAAGCTCGGCAAGCTCCAGGACGCCAGCGTCGAAGCCGCGCTCGGCGCCGACGAGCTTTCGACGGGGCAGGAGCGCCGCTTCAAGAAGCTGCGCAACGACACCGTCGACCTGGTCAAGGGCCTCAAGCTCAACAACAACCGCATCGAATCGCTCGTCGACCAGATGTACGGCATCAACCGCCGGCTGGTGTCGCTCGAAGGCCGCCTGTTGCGTCTCGCCGAGGCGCATGGCGTGGCGCGCGAGGATTTCCTCAAAGAGCATTTCGGCAACGAGCTCGATCCCAATTGGGCGCGCCGCGTCGGACGCCTGAGCCGTCCGGGCTGGCGCGACTTCGTCGCCGACGAGCGCGACAAGGTCCATGCCCTGCGCGACGAGATCCAGACCCTGGCGCAGGAGATGCGCCAGTCGATCGTCGACTATCGCCGCATCGTGCAGACGGTGCAGAAGGGCGAGCGCGAGAGCGGCCAGGCGAAGAAGGAGATGATCGAGGCGAACCTGCGTCTGGTGATCTCCATCGCCAAGAAATACACCAACCGCGGGCTTCAGTTCCTGGACCTGATCCAGGAAGGCAACATCGGGTTGATGAAGGCGGTCGACAAGTTCGAGTACCGCCGCGGCTACAAGTTCTCGACCTATGCGACGTGGTGGATCCGCCAGGCGATCACGCGCTCGATCGCCGACCAGGCGCGCACGATCCGTATTCCCGTGCACATGATCGAGACCATCAACAAGCTGGTGCGCACCTCGCGCCAGATGCTGCACGAGATCGGCCGCGAGCCGACGCCGGAAGAGCTGGCCGAGCGTCTCGCCATGCCGCTCGAGAAGGTCCGCAAGGTGCTGAAGATCGCCAAGGAGCCGATCTCCTTGGAGACGCCCATCGGCGACGAAGAGGACAGCCACCTCGGCGACTTCATCGAGGACAAGAACGCGGTCCTGCCCATCGACGCCGCGATCCAGGCCAACCTGCGCGAGACCACGACGCGCGTGCTCGCGACGCTGACGCCGCGCGAGGAACGCGTCCTGCGCATGCGCTTCGGCATCGGCATGAACACCGACCACACCCTCGAAGAGGTGGGCCAGCAGTTCAGCGTCACCCGCGAGCGCATCCGCCAGATCGAGGCCAAGGCGCTGAGGAAGCTGAAGCACCCGAGCCGAAGCCGGAAGCTCAGGAGCTTTTTGGATAATTAGCTAGGGGTTCGCTCCAGGCCGCTGTCATGGCCCGGTTTATTTGGGTCAACCGGTTTTCGCGTGTGGATGCCATTGTTGCTCAGAGCGCGTTGTTCGTCCCCTGGCTATCGAATTAAATCTCGGCACGCTGAATGAGTTCCTGAACATTTGCGCGGTGTTGCTCGACGTAGACAGATCGGGTCTCAGCCAACCTTCGCTTCAAAATCGTCCTAACCAATTCATACTTGGACAGATGTTGTGCAAACGACAATAGCTGCGTTCCGCGATGAGTAGGAAATGTATTGCGCAACGCGAAGTCTATTGCGTTCGCTATAGCCCCGATCACAGCTTGTTTCTCATTTTCGCGAACGAGAAAGTCCGGAAGAATTGATTGCCACCCCTCAGTGGTATGTGGCCGACGAGATAGGGACGCGGTGAGTTCGGCCACGATCATTTGTTCTAATTTCGCTCTTGGTCGATAGGTAGTCAGCAAATTTAGTGCTTCGCCCGGGGATGAAAGAAGCCTGTCCATCAAGATAGCTAATCTATCTTCTTGTCGGCCATAGATCGCTATTAGCTGTGCCGATTCAGCGATGCTTTCGACTGGTGAGGCCGAATCGACAAGCGTGTTCTCGTCTTGCTTGACGTCCGCGTTTTCTAATCCTGTGAACTTCATACCTCTCAAATCTTGGCCGCGAATATCTGCGCCATCGAGGTTTGTGCCGACATAGAATGTCTCGGGGTCACCGCCTGCGAGTCTCGCCAATTGGCGAAGATCGGCAGTGTCGGCTTGAATGAGCTCGATTACCTTTGTGAGCCAATGCGACATTTTATTCGCTGATCGGTTCAGCCGTGGTGCTTGCGAATGTCAGTTCGCCAAAAATGTCATTGATGTTATCAACTTGGAGACCCTCCCGCGCGAGTTGGTCGCGTATATAAGCTTCCGCAGCTTTCATGCGATTTTGAAAACCGACCTTTGCTTTCGCTCCAGCCCAAATGCCCTCATCTTTGATTTTGAGATCAAGAATTTCGATGTCTTCGCGTCTACATCGCACTTCAACTCGGACGCTTGGGGGGATCCCGCGTCCGGGATCTCTTCGCCGATCAATCAGCTTAAGTCGCGGCGCGTTCGCCCCATCCCAAGGTCGTCCGTCGAGATAACCGTCCACCAAAGCTTCAATCGTCCATCGATAGTGACCATCGGAAGTTTTGGACTGAGTTACCTTCATAAGGCCCAAATCGCCAGACAATTCGATCTTTTCTGTTTTGGTTATTTCGGTTCTGGCAGATGCTTGAGCCTGAATCGATATCGCAACACCATCCGCCGAAGCCTTGGCGCCCGCGTTGGCCCCGGCCGCTATCCCGCTCAAACGGTCACTCGTTTTACTGAAATGAGCGTGAAGTTGAGGTGAATCTCTCGATACCGACTGCTTCTCAACCTCGACTGGCTCGGTCTCTGAGATCACTACAACAATATCTGCACGCTTCATCCGGAGCCTGAAGCGCACGGCCGATTCAGCTTCTCCGCCGATTCTTGCGGTGCCAAAAACTACATCTGCATGCAGATCGGCTTTCGCATTATCTGTGGAGAAAGCTTTGTGCCAAGCTTCGACACTGACGACCTCCGCGAAAGCGCGCTTCCTATTGTTTAGATCGTTACTCATCCCCGCCTCCAAGGGCGATAAGAAGGTCGCTTCTTGCGCGTTTTAGCGCAACGCCTGGTGCACCGGTATCAGTGAATTCAATTCCCGCATTTTCTAGTGCTCGTCGAATCGCGCTCATATTGTTCTGCAGCATGTTCGGTACGCCGTCTTCCATCTCGGCCCGGCGGACCGTCGCCACGCCAACTCTGGCTGCTTTCGCCAAATCCTCCGCCCGCCAGCGCAGGAATGCCCGCGCTGCCCGAATCTGCCCGCCCGTGATCGCTGGAATATCATCTGACACGCTATTGATCTCCGGCGCGGCATGTGATATGCCGTTGATCGTGTAGGCATTCATCTATCATAGGAGGCGCCGATGACCAATTGGCGTAAGCGACGGCGCTTTACCGAGGGGGAGCTGGATGCTGCCGATGCGGTTCTTGGGGACATCCGCTCTGCTGTTCGGCGCTGCACGTCGGTCATGGAAGCGCCGTTGCGTGAAGCGATGCATCTCGTCGGCGCCCTGGAAATGGCGATGCATGCGCCCGAGGAGCGCGTGCGCGCGATCGGTTTCGTCGCCATCGAAGCGCGCATGCGACTCGAAACCGTGCAAGATGTGTGGCGGGAGCTGCGCGCGGAGACTTGCATCGACACCGAGCCGAAAGCGTGCGCAACTTCATATGCGAGCGACGCCGAAGTCGAGGCTGCGCTTCGCCGCTTCGATCTGTAACGTTCCGCTCCGGCCTGAACACTCTCCTCGACATTCCCGCCCCCGCCCTGTAAGCCGGGGTCTGCGTTCGGGAGCCTGCGCGGTGGCGCGGCTCGGAGCCGGCTTGTCCGGCGATACGCTGCGCTCCGCATCGGAAAGGGCATGCATGGCCGACAACGTGAAGGCGTTTCCCAAGGGGCCGGTGAAGCCGGTCGAGACCAAGCTCTTCAAGTATCCGAGCGAGGAGGAGACCTTCATGCGCCGGCTCGGCAGCGCGGCGCTGACGCTGTGGCCGGAGCTGCCGCCCGAGGTCCAGGCCAAGCTGCTGGCCGAGGCGGTCCTGGTCTGGGACCGCGAGTACAACGTGCCCGGCCTTGCCGCCAAGCTCGAAGCCTTCGTGAAGCGGCGGCGCACCGGGGGGATCTAGCGGCAAAATGCCGAACAATTCCGTTGCTCCAGCAGCGTGTGTCTCAGCACGAAGATTTCCCGGCGTGGCATCTGCCGTCTTGCGCAAATGGGCGTTTGGCGATAGGTGCACGGCTTCCAACACTGTTTTGAAAGACGCCAGACGACCATGAAGGGTTCCGACCCCAGCAAATTCGGCGACCGCCTCAGCGATGCGCAGAAGGCGCGCCAAGCCATGCTCGAAAAGGCGCGCGCCAAAGCGGCGGCGCTGGCCGAGAACAAGCCCGAGCGCGACGCCGAGCGTGCGCGCATCTCCCAGGAGCGCGAGCAGCGCGAGGCGCAGCGCAAGGCCGAGAAGGAAGCGCGCCTGAAGCGCGAAGCCGAGGAGCGTGCCGCCGCCGAGACCGCCCGTCTCGAACAGCAGCGTGCCGAAGCCGAAGAGCGCGAGCGCGCCGCCAAGGAAGAGAAGCACAAGCTCGCCCAGCTGCTCGCCGACCAGAAAGCGGCGCGCGACGCCCGCTACGCCGCCCGCAAGGCGCGGGGCAAGCGCTGACGCCGGCTTAGCCGAGGAACCGGCCGCGATATTCCGGCTTCGGCGCGTAGCACACGTCGCTGCGCCCGAAGAGCCGGTAGCGGTTGCGTGCGACGAGGTCGTAGAGCGCCTCGCGCCATGCCTTGGGCAGCGCGCGCAACACCACCGCCAGCGACCAGGGAAAGCCCAAGCCCATCGCCATGCGGATCGAGCCGTCGGCCTTGAAATAGGCGACGCCGTCCTCGATCAGGATATTGGTCTCGTAAGCCTTCGGGTCGAGGCCGAGATGGCGGTACAGCGCCTCGCCGAGCGGCGACTGCGCGGGCAGAAGCCGGTAGCGCGCCCTGCGGTCCGCGGCGAGCACGAAGCGCGCCCAGCCGGAGCAGAACACGCACTGGCCGTCGAAGACGATGACCGGCTTGTCGTCCGCGAAGGCCGGACCCCCCGGATCGTCGCGATAGCTGTAAGGCGCGCGTGCGGTCATCGCGTCGCTCATGGCACGCGCGCGAGCCAGCCGCGATAGCGCACGATCAGTCCCGTCCACGGGAAGCCGATCTCGACATGGAAATGGAAGCGTCCGTCCTGCGCGCTCTCGAAGGTGTTCCCCGCCGGCATCGCGATGCGCGGCAGCGGCACGCCGAACGCGCTCCAGCCGCGCACGGCGAGCTGCATGCGGCCGTCCTCCACGACCAGGGCCATCGCGAAGGCGAGCGGGCCGAAGCGCTCGACGATCAGCCGCGCATTCCGCCCGCGCCCTTCGTATTGCCGGCTTGAGAAGCTGCGGCCGGCGAAGTCGCGCGTCCAGGTCTCGCACCCGTCCTTGGCCTCGAAGCGCACGCGCACCGGCACGTCGCGTCCCGCCTTGGGGAAGCGGTTGACGAAGGCGGCGAGGCGGGCGAGCGGATGCGTGCCGCGCTCGATCTCGGCACGGCCTTGCGCCGTCCACACGCCGGTGCCGTCATGCA
>Ga0105242_10002805_pt1 | contig 13652 bp, 12 predicted proteins | sample KBSM24metaG_FD_81521 | JGI IMG/M metagenome (GOLD analysis project Ga0105242, IMG submission 81521) | Miscanthus rhizosphere microbial communities from Kellogg Biological Station, Michigan, USA - KBS M2-4 metaG | ecosystem: Host-associated > Plants > Roots > Rhizosphere > Soil | place...
CCGGGGATCGACATGCCGAGCGCCTCGCCGACGCACGCCATCGTGTTCGCCGTGTACATGCCGGCGCACGAGCCGGTCGTCGGACACGCGGCGCGCTCGACCGCCGTCAGCTCGTCGTCGGTGATCGTGCCCTTCGCGTGCGCGCCGACCGCCTCGAACACGTCCTGGATCGTGACGTCGCGGCCCTGGTAGGTGCCCGCCAGGATCGTGCCCCCGTAGAGGTAGACGGCCGGCAGGTCGAGCCGGGCCATCGCCATCAGCATGCCCGGTTCGGATTTGTCGCATCCGGCGATCCCGACCAGCGCGTCGAGCCGCTCCGCGTGCATCACGAGCTCCACCGAGTCGGCGATCAGGTCGCGCGACATCAGCGAGGCCTTCATGCCCTCGTGCCCCATCGCGATGCCGTCGGACACCGAGATCGTCGTGAACTCGATCGGCACAGCGTCGCCCTGGCGCACACCCTCCTTGGCGAGCGCGGCGAGCTTCCCTAAGTGGTAGTTGCAAGGGGTGACCTCGTTCCAGCTGGACGCGACGCCGACCTGCGGCTTGCCGAAGTCCTCCTCGGAGAACCCCACCGCGCGGAGCATCGCGCGCGCCGGCGCGCGCTGGGGGCCGTCGGTGACCTCCCAGCTCCGGGGACGGTTCGGCTGACGCTGACTCATGGGGCGCCCTCACGCAGGAGATTGGGGGCCTCACGGTAGCAACCGGTTGTGGCGGACGACTCGCTACGATGCGCCGATGACGGCGATCGGACGTATGGACGGCGTCGTGATCGACGGCGCCGACACGATCGCGCTCGCGCGATCCTGGGCGGCGATGTTCGACACCGAGATCGCGTCGATCGCGAACGAGGGCGAGACCAACGAGGCCCACTACGTCGACGTGGCGGCGACCGAGGGCACGCCGCTGCTGCGGTTCCAACGCGTCCCCGAGGCGAAACGCGTGAAGAACCGCCTCCACCTGGACATCGAGGTCGGAGAGCTCGACCCCGCGATCGCCCGGGTCGAAGCGCTCGGGGGGTCGGTGATGCAGCCGCAGCGGACCGAGTACGGCTACGACTTCGCGATCATGGGTGACCCAGAAGGCAACGAGTTCTGCTTGATCACGGCCGCTCGTTGAGCGGGCACGTCCTGCCGTCGCGCGAGCGTTCCGTACACTCGGCCCCAGCCCGATGACCACCATCCCACCCGACCACGGCCGCAGCTGGTGGCTCCGCGAGGCGCTCGCGCAGCCCGAGTTCGCCGGCGACCCGTGTCCACCCCTCACGAGCGACACCACCGCCGACGTCGTGATCCTCGGCGGCGGCTACACGGGCATGTGGACCGCCTGGTTCCTGAAGGAGCTCGACCCCGGCGTCGACATACTCCTGCTCGAGCAGGACATCTGCGGCGGTGGGCCGAGCGGGCGCAACGGCGGCTTCGTGAACTCCTTCTGGGGCGACCTCACGACGCTCTGCGAACGGTTCGGAGACGAAGCCGCCCTCCGCATGTGCCGGGCCGGCGAGGAGAGCGTCACCGAGATCGGCGCCTTCTGCGACAAGCAGGGGTTCGACGCGTGGTACCGCCCGGACGGCGATCTCAACGCGGCATCGAGCACGTCGCAGATCGGCGAGTGGGCCGACGAGATCATCACCGCCGACCGCCTGCAGCTGGACCACCTGGAGGTGCTCACCACCGAGGAGGTGCGGGCGCGGGTCGACTCGCCCGTGCTGCACGGCGGCGTGTTCTCGCGCTACGGCGGCACGCTGCACCCCGCCCGGCTGGCGCGCGGCCTCCGCAACGCGCTCCTGGGCGCCGGCGTCCGGATCCACGAGCACACGCACGTCGCCCGGTTCGGCATGGGTGACCCGGTGATCGCCGAGACCCCGACCGCCCGCGTCACGGCCGGTGCCGGCGTCCTCGCGATGAACGCCTGGGCGCAACACTGGAAGCGCTTCCGTCGCGCGATCACCGTGCGCGGCTCCTACATCGTGATGACCGAGCCCGCCCCCGATCTGCTTGCCGAGATCGGCTGGACCGACGGCATGGGGCTGTCGGACTACCGATCCGCGCTCCACTACATCCGCAACACGCCGGACGGACGGATCGCGTTCGGGATCGGGGGCATGCAGCCCGACATCGCGCGCCACATCGATCCCCGCTTCGCGTACGACGAGGCTTCGATCCGCGTGGCGATCGAAGATCTCCACCGGATGTTCCCGTCGTTCCACGACGTCGCGATCGACGCTGCGTGGGGCGGCCCGATCGACGTCAGCGGCGACCATCTGCCCTTCTTCGGCACCCTCGACGCCGGCACCGTGCACTACGGCCTCGGGTACACCGGCAACGGCGTCGGGCCGGCGCACCTCGGCGGACGGATCCTCGCGCACCGCGCGATCGCCAAGTACGACGACGTCCTCGCGCTGCCGGTGGTCGACCTCGAGCCGCGCCGGTTCCCCCCGGAGCCGATCCGGTCGGTCGGCGCCGCCGTCGCGAACCGGGCGATCCACCGCCGCGACGAGTCGCTGGACGACGAGGAGGATCCGAACCCGTTCGTCGACTTCGTCGCGAAGCTCCCGCGGAGGCTCGGCTACAACCTCGGCCCATGACCGCGTCGCCCCGCCAGGCGCATGTCTCCTGGTGGATGGAGGAAGCCCGCGCGGCGCTCGGACCCGAACCGCAGCCGCCGCTGGCCGGCGCGACGACCGCCGACGTCGTGATCCTCGGGGGCGGCTACACCGGTCTGTGGACCGCCTGGTTCCTCACGGAACGCGACCCGGGATGCGACGTCGTGGTCCTCGAAAGCGACGAGCTCTGCGGCAGCGGGCCGAGCGGACGCAACGGCGGCTTCTGCTCCGGCATGTGGGAGGACCTGGAAGGGCTGATCCGCTTCTTCGGTGAGACCGAGGCGCTGCAAGTCGCGGAGGCCGCGCGGCGGAGCGTCGACGAGATCGAGGCCTGGCTCACCGCGAACGGCGTGGACGCGTGGTTCACGCGCGGCGGGCACCTGACGATCGCAACCTCGCCCGCGCAAGACGAGGCGTGGGCGTCGCTCGTCACGACGGCGCGCCGGCTCGCGGTCGGCGACCGATTCGTCGAGCTCGACGCGGACGCCGTGCAGACACGCTGTTCGTCCCCGGTGTTCCGGGCGGGCCTGTTGCAGCCGGACAACGCGACGCTCCAGCCGGCCCGGCTGGCGCTCGGGCTTCGAGCGGCGCTGCTGGAACGAGGCGTTCGGATCCACGAGTCATCACCCGTCGTCCGGTTCCGCGAAGGCCCGCCGGTCGAGGTCGTCACCACCGCCGGGAGCGTCCGAGCCGAGCGTGGCGTGCTCGCGCTCGGCGCCTGGTCCGCGTCGCTGCCCGCGTTCCGCCGGTCGATCGTGCCGCGCGGGACCTACATCGTCGTCACCGAACCGGCGCCCGACCGGCTGGCCGACGTCGGGTGGACCGGCGGCGAAGGGCTGGCGGACTGGCGCACGGCGCTCCGCTACTTCCGCACAACGCCCGACGGCCGGATCGCGTTCGGCGCCGCCGCCGCGACCGCCGGCGCCGGCGTCGGCCTCGGGCCGCGGCTCCGGTACGACGCAGCATCGATAGTCAAGTTAGTTGACGACTTCCGGCGGTTCTTCCCGTCGTGGCGCGACGTCGGGATCGACGCGGCGTGGGGTGGCCCGATGGACGTCACGGGACGGCATCTGCCGTCGTTCGGAGTTCTTCCGGGCAGAGCGATCCACTACGGGGTCGGCTACACCGGTGGTGGCGTCGGCCCGTGCCACCTGGGCGGCAAGATCCTCGCCGCGCTCACGCTCGGCGCCGAGGACGGAGACACGGGCCTGCCGCTCGTCGGGACGCCGATGCTGCGCTTCCCACCGGAGCCGTTGCTGTCGATCGGCGCGGCCGTGACGCAGCACGCGATCGTCCGCAAGGACGAGGCAGAAGACATTGGCCTGCAACCCGACCCGGTCACCGACCTCATCGCGCGGCTCCCCCGGCGGATGGGGTACGAGCTCGGCCCGTGACAGGTTCGCACCTCGCCGACCGATACCCTTGGCTGATGCGCCTCCGCTTCCCCGCCTTGGTCCTCGCCGTCGTGCTCGTGGTCGGCTCGATGACGAGCACGCTCGCCACGTCGCGCGGCCCCGAAGCTACCGGAGGCGGTGCGTACCCGGTGCGCGGGATCGACGTCTCCCATTGGCAGGGCACGATCACGTGGTCCAACGTCGCGGCCGACAACGTCGCGTTCGCGATCGTCAAAGCGACCGAGGGGCGCAAGTACGTCGATCCGACGTTCTCGACGAACGCAGCCGGAGCGGAGCTCGCCGGGCTCCATGTCGGTGGCTACCATGTCTGGTCGCCGTCCAGGTCACTCGATGACGCGCGAGCAGAAGCGAACCACTTCATCCACGTCGTGCATCCCGGGGTGGGCGACGTGCTCCCCGTCCTCGACATGGAGATGAACCGTGTCCCCTCTGGGATGAAGCCGTCGACGCTCGAGGCTTGGGGCCGGGCATGGCTGAACCGGGTCACGCAACGAACCGGCGTGCGGCCGATGGTGTACGGGAGCGTCTCGCTGTTCCAAGACATGCTGCAGAACACCACGTGGTTCGCAGACCACGGCTTCCCGTTGTGGCTCGCGCGATGGGGTCCCCTGCCCGATCCGCTCCCCGCGAGCGACTGGCAGGGCGAGGGATGGACGTTCTGGCAGTGGACCAACACGGGACACGTCAGCGGCATCAGCGGCCACGTCGACAAGGATCGGTACACCGGCACGAACCTGCAGAAGGCGCTGATCGCGCAGCTGACCGCGCAGCCGGGAACCGGCGGCTCGATCACCGACACGACCGACAAGATCGACTGCGCCGCGACGCTCTCCTGCTCGGCGCTCTTCAGCCCGGGCGACCTGATCACGTTCACCGCCACGCCCGACGACGGGTACTCGTTCGTGTCGTGGGGCGGTGCGTGCGCGAGCGCGGGAACGACCCCCACCTGCAACCTGACAAGCCTGGGCAACAAGACGGTGACGGCCACGTTCAGCTACACCCTCAAGGTGAAGGTCGCCGGAGCGGTGCGAGGAACGGTCGTCTCCTCACCGGCGGCGCTCCATTGTCCGGGCGACTGCGCGGCGGCGTTCGGACCGGGCGCCACGGTCGACCTGACCGCGAGCACCGACCAGTGGGCCGGCGTGACCTGGTCGGGCGACTGCAGCGGCTCCGATCCGAACGGGTGCACCGTGACGATGGACCAGCCGCACACCGTGATCGCGACGTTCGACGACCTCGGCCCGGCGACCGCGCACCTCAACCCCCCGGACCGCCGTACCGACCCGCTGCGCGTGACGTTCGACGAGCCGGTCCACCGGCTGACCACGAACAACGTCGTGCTCCGGCCCAAGCAGGGCCATGCGGTCGCCGCGTCGCTCCGGTGCTTCACCGGCACCGGCGACCGGACATCCTGCTCGACCGGCAAGGTGCGCCGCGCGACGCTCGCCCCGAGGGCGCCGCTCGACCGCGGGAAGACCTACCTCGCGATCGTCGATCCCGCCGGTGTCGCGCCGATCGTGGACCGGGTCCGCAACCCGGTCGCCTTCACGCGGGCGACCTTCTCGATCTAGCGGTTTGCCGCCGGGCGCCCGGGCCATGGACGATGGAGCCATGGCGGATGACGTCATCGTCGCCCAGCATCTGACGAAGTCCTACGGCGCGACGCGCGGAGTGATCGACCTGTCGTTCTCCGTGCACGCCGGCGAGGTCTTCGGGTTCCTCGGACCGAACGGCGCGGGCAAGAGCACGACGATCCGCACGATGCTCGACCTGATCCGGCCCACGGAGGGGCGGATCGAGGTCTTCGGGGTCGAGCCGCGCGCCCATCCCACCGACGTCCATGCGCGGATCGGGTACGTGCCCGGGGAGTTCGGCTTCTACGAACGGATGCACGTGCGCGAGTACCTCGAGGCGTTCGCGTCGTTCCGCGACGGCGCCGGTCGCGATCGGATCGAGCCCCTGGCAGACCTGCTGCGACTCGATCTCGACCGGCCGATCCACGAGCTCTCGCACGGGAACAAGCAGAAGGCCGGGCTCGTGCAGGCGTTCATGCACGATCCGGACCTGCTGGTGCTCGACGAGCCGACACAGGGGCTCGACCCGTTGGTCCAGCAGACCTTCTACGGGTTGGTCGACGAGGTGCGGGGGCGCGGGGGCACCGTGTTCCTGTCGTCGCACATCCTGCCGGAGGTCGAGCGCACGTGCGACCGGGTCGGGATCATCCGCGACGGCCGGCTCCTATCCGTCGACGACATCGGCGACCTCAAGGCGAAGGCGCTGCGCACGATCGTCTTCCATTTCGCGGAGCCGATCGACGTCGCGTCGTTCCAGAACCTTCCGTCGGTGGTCGCGGCCACCGGTCACGGCGATACGGTCACGTTGACGGTGCAGGGCGAGCTCGACGAGATCGTGAAGGCGGCGGCACGCCACACCGTGGTCAACGTCGAGACGAAAGAGCCGAGCCTCGAGGAGATCTTCCTGCGCGCCTACCAGGACGGAGCTCCGACATGAGGCCGCTGATCCGGGTCTCGCTCTCGGCGCAACGTCGCGCCGTGATCGGCTGGGGCATCGGCCTGGCAGCGGTCGCCTTGACGTACGCGGCCATCTACCCGTCGATCAAACAGAGCGCCGCCGACCTGGACACGTACATGCAGAACCTGCCCGATGCGCTCCGGTCGATCATCGGCACCGACTACACATCGCCGGCCGGGTACCTGCGTGCCGAGCTGTTCGCGCTCCTTGGACCGGTGCTGCTGCTCGTGTATGGGATCGGTGCCGGCGGCAAGGCGATCGCGGGCGAGGAGGAGGCGCGCTCGCTCGACCTCTTGCTCACGACGCCGATCCCGCGGGGCCGAGTGGTCGTCGACAAGGCGATCACGCTGGCGCTCACGGTGCTGGCCCTGTCCGTCCTGGTGTTCGTCGTCGTGATCGCCCTCGGGCCGCCGTTCGGGCTCGACGTCGCGATCGCGAACGTGGCTGCGATGTGCCTGATGTTCTTCCTGCTGGGTCTCGCGTTCGCGTGGTTCGCCCTCGCGGTCGGGTGTGCGACCGGTCGGCGAGCCTGGGCGAGCGCCGTCGCGGGCGGGGTCGCCGTCGTGACGTACGTCCTCAACGCCATCGCCCCGACGATCTCAGGTCTGTCGTGGGCGCAGACGTTGTCGCCGTTCCGGTGGTACCTGGAGCCCGATCCGTTGGTGACCGGCATCCACACCGAGAACGTGCTCGTGCTCGCCGCGGTCGCCCTCGTGTGTCTGGTCGTCGCGGTGTGGACCTTCCGTCGGCGAGACCTCGCCGCCTAGCCCTTCGTGGCCACGAGCCACAGGCGATCAGACGTGTCGCCGAAGGGCGCAAGCTCGCCGTCATAGGCCTGGAAAGATGTGCAACCGCACGCCGCGAGCAGATCGGTCAACTCTTCCATGGCGTATATCCGCACCGACGTCGCCTGCGTGGCGCTCGTTCCCTCGGACGTGAACGTCCACGTCGTCTCGACGCGCTTCGTGTCGGCGTCGTAGCGACGATGCTCGCGCACGCCGACGTCACCGACCGACCACTCCGCGTCCGGAACGAAGCCGGGCAGGAGGGTGTCCGCGACCAACGTGTCGATGAGCAATCGGCCGCCGGCCACGAGCGCATCGACCAAAGCTTCGGTCTGCCGTCGGTTCCCCTCCTCCTCGAAGTAGCCGAACGAGCCCCACAGGCAGAAGGCCGCATCGAACGACGACGGGCGCACGACCGCGGTCCGCATGTCGGCACGGATCACCGGCACCCCGGCATCCCGTGCGACGGCGACGAACCGATCCTCGATGTCGACGCCGACCACGTCGTGGCCGAGCACCCGCAGCCGCTTCGCGATGCGGCCGGTTCCGCACGGAACATCGAGCACCCGCGCAGATGCCGTGAGATCGAGCGCTCGCACGACCTGTTCCGCGTCCGTGTCGGCATCGTCGGCCTCTTCCCACGACAGCTGCACCCGCTGCCATCGCGGGAGAGCGAACATGTCGCGCCACCAGTCCACCACGCGAGCGTAATGGGCACGGATACCCCCTCGGAACAGCCTCAGCCTGTCGCGATCAGGCCTACCCCGGCGAACGCCAGCGCAACGCCGACCCACTGCGACCTGGTGAGCCGCTCGCGGAGGATCGTCCACGCGAGCAGGACGGTCGCCACGGGGTACAGCGACCCGACCACCGAGATCAATGCAAGCAGCCCCGTCTGGCCTGCGAGCGCGAACGTCAGGTTCGCAAGGTTGTCGAGCAGGCCGACGCCGACCATCGTGGCGGTGTCGCGCCGAGTTGGGTGGCGTCCGCGCCACGCACGTGTGACGAGCAGGGCGACGAGGAACACCGGCACCGATACCAGCCGAAGCGTGAAGACCGCCCACGGCGCGCTCTCCTTGCCCGCCTCGTTCAGGAACGTGACCAGCAACCCGAGGAAAACCGCCGCGACGACCCCATACACCACACCCCGGATGCGCGGCGCGGTCGCATCCTCGTCGGCCGCGGTCTCCCGTGATGCCAGCACAACCCCGACCACGCCGACCACGATCCCCGCGATCTGGACGGTGCTCGGCCGGTCCCCTCGCACGAAGCCGACGGTGACCGGCACGACGACCTCGAGCGCGGTGATCGGCGCCACGACGCTCATCGGCCCGACGGCGAGCCCTTGATAGAGGGCGCCGAGGCCGATCGTCGCGCAGAGCCCGGCCGCGACCCCGAACGCGATCCCGCGCCCGTCGGGCATCGGCGACCCACCGATCACGATGAACAGCCCGGTGAGCACCAGCCCCGCCGCCTGCGACACGACGCCGACGAGGAGGACGCCGAACCGCCGGGTCGTCAATCCGCCGAAGAAGTCCGCCGTCCCCCACGACAGCGCGGAGAACAGCGCCAGCTCGAGGGCGCCCATGCGAGCAGGTCAGACGACCCGCACGCCGTCCTTCCACACCTGCTCGATGCGGTCCTTCAGCGTCTCGAACGCGAACGGGTCGCCGTCGACCACGACGACGTCGGCGATCTTGCCGGGCTCGAGCGAGCCAAGTTTGTCCTCCCAGCCCATCAGCTCGGCAGCCGACAAGGTGCCGGCGTGCAGCGCCTGCTCCGGCGAGAACCCGTTGTTCGCCATATGCGTGAGCTCGTTCAGGTTCCAGCCGTGTGGGAACACCGCGGCGTCGGTGCCGAGCGCGACCTTGAGCCCGGCCTGCGCCGCGAGCTTCATCGCGTCGAACTCCGGCCGGCCGAGGTCGGCGAACTTCGCGCGGATCTCGGGGGCGAGCTTCTCGTCCTTCGCGAGCTCCTCGGTCGTGTCGCCGGACGTGATCGTCGGCACGAGCCACGTGCCCCGCTCGAGCATCAGCTCGGCAGACTCCTGATCCAGGAACGTGCCGTGCTCGATCGAGCGAACGCCCGCCCGCGTCGCGCGCTTGATCCCCTCGGGCCCATGCGCGTGCGACATCACCCACCGACCGAGGTCGGCCGCGGTCGACACGATCATGTCGAGCTCGTCCTGCGCGAAATGCGGGTGCATCGGATCGTCGGCCGGTGAGAAGAAGCCTCCGCTCGAGGCGATCTTGATCACGTCGGCGCCCGCACGGATCACCTCGCGCACCTTCTCGCGCACGCCGTCCACCCCGTCGCAGACGCCGCTTGGGAACCCGGGGTACGGCTGCCAGCCCGCGGAGATACCGCCGCTCGGCAAGACCTCGTCGTTGTGCCCGCCGGTCTGGCTGAGCATCGTGATCGAGACCTGCATCCGGGGGCCGACGAGCACGCCGTCCTCCACCGCCCGGCGTAGCCCGGCGTCGGCACCGCCCGCGTCGCGCACCGACGTGATCCCGAGCCGCAAGGTCGTCATGAGGTTCGCGGGGGTCTGGTAGAAGCTGTAGCTGAACGGCCGGTGCTGGATCGTGAGCTCGTCGTCCTCGTACGTCCCGGTCAGGTGGACGTGCGCGTCGAACAAGCCGGGCAACAGCGCCTTGCCGGCGCAGTCGACGCCCTCGTCGCCGTCGAGGCCCGGGCCGACCTCGACGATCCTGCCGTCTTCGATCACCACGTCGGCGTCGGCCAGCGGCGCCATGGTGCCGTCGAAGACCCTCCCGCCCCGGAACACGGTTCTCATCGCAGCACCTTTCCGTCGTCGACCACCAGCACGCCGTCCTTCCAGACCTGACGAACCCGCTCGCGGAGCGTCGTCACCTCGAGGGGATCGCCTGCGAGAAGGACGAGGTCGGCCCGCTTGCCGGGCTCGAGCGTACCCAGCTCGTCGCCGAGTCCCATCAGCTCGGCGGCGCTGCTTGTGGTCGCGACGAGCGCCTGCTGCGGCGACAACCCGCACCGGACGAGCCGGTCGAGCTCGCGCAGGTTCGCGCCGTGCGGCGCGACCCCGCTGTCGGTTCCCATCGCGACCCTGACCCCGGCGTCGATCGCGCGAGCGACCGACGCCTCGTGCACCTCCACGGTCTCCCGAGCCTTCTGGACGGAGACCTCGGGGATCGACGCGCCGGCGGCCGCGGCGTCCAACACGCCGAGCGGCGCGACGAGCGTCGGGACGAGCCAGACGCCGCGCTCGAGCATGAGGTCGATGCCTTCGTCGTCGAGGAAGATCCCGTGTTCGATCGAACGGATCCCCGCGCGGATCGCGTTCTTGATGCCCTCGGCCCCCTGCGCGTGCGCCATCACGAACAGCCCGGCCGCCGATGCCTCGGCGACGATCGCGTCCAGCTCGTCCGGGCGGAAGTGCGGATGCCGAGGGTCGTCCGTGGGCGACAGCACGCCGCCAGACGTCGCCACCTTGATCACGTCGGCGCCGGCGCGGATCAGCTCACGGACCTTGCGCCGCACCTCCTCGGGACCGTCGACGATGCCACTCGGGCTCCCCGGCCAGTCCAGGTTCAGATCGACACCGCTCGGAACCCATCCGTCGTTGTGCCCGCCGGTCTGCGACAGCATGGTGATGCTGAGCTGCATCCGCGGTCCGGGGATGACCCCGTCGTCGACCGCCTTCTGGACCCCCGCGTCCGCGCCGGACGCGTCGCGGACCGTCGTGATGCCCGTCGAGAGGGTCGCAGCGAGGTTGCGGATCGCGTCGTAGTACATGAACGAGAAGGGCGTCATGAGCGCCTCGACCCAGTCGAGCGACGAGAACATGACATGCGTGTGGGTGTCGAACAGCCCGGGGAGCACGGTGAGCCCCTCGCAATCGACGCGCTCCTCGCCATCGAGGCCGGAGCCGACGTCGACGATCCGACCGGCCTCGATCACCACGTCGGCGTCGCCGATCGGCGCCATCGTGCCGTCGAACACCATCCCTCCGTGGAACAGGGTCCTCGTCACGCCGCTCCTCTCTGTCGTTCCGGCCGTCGCGCACGCTACCTCCCGCGGCGTGACCCGGCCAACGCGGGCCGGCTCACCGGCATCGGGTGGACGCCTCTATGCTCCCCGGCACGACACCCGGGGGTGACGGTGGAACTCAAGCTCCGCGAAGACGACGCCGCCTTGCAAGCGCGCGCACGCCGGTTCGCCGACGAGGTGCTCCAGCCGTTGGAGCTCGAGTGCGAGGAACACGACGGCCTGACCCCTGCGAGCGCTGCGGCCGCCAAGCAGGCGGTGCTCGACCACGGGTTCGCGGCGATCAATCACACCGTGAAGGACGGTGGACAGGGCCTCGACACCTTCCAGGTGATGCTTGTCGAGGAACAGTGGGGCCGGGTGACCAACGCGCTGTGGGACGTCCCGTGGCGCCCGTCGATCCCGCTCGCCGCCGGGACCGAGGAGCAGAAGGAACGGTTCCTTCGGCCGGCCTGCCGGGGCGAGCGGCGCGACGCCTACGCGATCACCGAGGCGGGCGCGGGCTCCGACGTCACGATGGTCGCGACCTCGGCCCGCCGCGACGGCGACGCATGGGTGCTCGACGGCGAGAAATGGCACGTGACCAGTGGCGACGTCGCCGACTTCTTCCTGGTGCACGCCCACGTCGACGGCGACCCGGCGAAGGCCACGGTCTTCGTGGTCGACAAGGACACGCCGGGTGTGCGGCTCGTCAGGACGCCGAAGTACACGCACACGTTCGTGTTCGAGCACCCGATCTTCGCGTTCGAGGGCGTCCGCGTGACCGACGACCGCGTGCTCGGCGGGGTCGGCGAGGGGTTCGACCTGACGAAGGACTGGTTCGTCGAAGAGCGGCTGATGATCGGCGCACGCACGGTCGGCGCGTCGCAGCGGTGTCTGGACGAGGCGCTCGCCTTCGCGGCCGAACGTACGCAGTTCGGCTCGCCGATCGCGGACTTCCAGGCGATCGGCACGATGCTCGCCGACATGGCGGTCGAGATCATGGCCGCGAAGTCGCTCCTGTATCGGGTCTGTTGGGAGGCCGCCCGCGGCGACATCGATCGCAAACAGCTCCACGCCGAGGCGAGCGCGGTCAAGCTCTTCTGCTCCGAGACCGCCGGGCGCATCGCCGACCGGGCGGTGCAGATCTTCGGCGGGCGAGGCTACATGCGTGAGTTCGCGGTCGAGCGTCATTGGCGCGAGCTCCGCGTCGACCGGATCTGGGAAGGCACGAGCGAGATCCAGCGCCTCGTCGTGACCAACGAGCTCCGCAAGCGCGGGACGCGTGCCTATACCGCGTGGCCCGGCGGGATCTGAGCGGGACCTAGCCCCCGACCGGGTTCGGTACGTGCCGCTCGATCACGTGCAACGCGTTCAGCACCGGATACGACAGCGCGACGATGCCGAGGATGATCGACAACACCGTTGAGCCCGCGCCGCGACCGCCGAGGCCGCCGATGATGCCGAGCACCACCGCGATCCCGCCGAACACGATCGCGAGCGTGCCGAGCTGGTCGGCGAGCTGACCTCCGTGGATCATCTGCGCCGAGTACGAGCCGAGGATCGTGGAGTCCGGGTTGAAGTGGTAGAGCCACAGCAGGATCGAGAACCCCGCGCCGATCGCGCCGACGACGGCGCCCACGACACCGAGTGGGTTCGAGGTCTTTCCGCTGCTGCCGAACATCCCGGCCACGGAGGGATGATGCCCGACCGCGGTCAGCCGGGCAAGCGTGCGGGCTCGACCGGCATCGCCATCGACGCCCCCCGCGGGACCACGAGCGCGGCGAGCACCGCGACGCCCAGGAAGCACACGCCGACGAGGAGCAGCGCGGCCGACGGCTGCACGCCGACGCCGATCGCCGCCACGATCGCCGCCCCGACCACGTAGGCACCGTCCGAGCCCGACTCGACGGTCGCGAACACGCGGCCTCGGAACCGTTCCGGCGTCCCCACCTGGAGCATCGTTTCGTAGGTGACGTTCACGCACCCGCCGGCGAGGCCGTTGCATGCCCATGCGAGCAACACCACCGGGACGAGCGTCGTTCTCGATGCGATCAGGAAGGTGACGCTGACGACCACCAGCGACCCGACGAGCATCGTCCACCCCCGGATACGGCCGCTGAGGAACGGCGCGAGGAGCGACCCGGCCACCATCCCGCCCCCGAAGCACGCCGTCATGGCACCGAGGATCGCCGCGCGGGTGGCCTCGTCACCGCCGGGCGCAAGCACGTCGCGGACGAAGGCGACCTGGAACGCCCCCTGCCCCGCCAGCAGCAGCAGCACCGACGCCATCACGATCGCGATGCCCCG
>Ga0105242_10002807_pt1 | contig 13645 bp, 9 predicted proteins | sample KBSM24metaG_FD_81521 | JGI IMG/M metagenome (GOLD analysis project Ga0105242, IMG submission 81521) | Miscanthus rhizosphere microbial communities from Kellogg Biological Station, Michigan, USA - KBS M2-4 metaG | ecosystem: Host-associated > Plants > Roots > Rhizosphere > Soil | place: Michigan...
CCTGCTGCAGGTTCGCGTTCGTCGCCGACACGACGCGCACGTCGACATGCCGCGACTTGGAAGACCCGACGCGCTCCACGTCCCCGGTTTGCAGCACGCGCAGCAGCTTGGATTGCAGCGCGAGTGACACCGTGCCGATCTCGTCGAGAAAGATCGTCCCGCCGTCGGCCAGCTCGAACCGGCCCACGCGATCCGTCTTCGCGTCGGTGAACGCGCCCTTCACGTGGCCGAACAGCTCGCTCTCGAACACGCCTTCCGACAGACCGCCCATGTTCACGGCGATGAACGAGCGCGCGTTGCGTGGCGACGACGCATGCAGCCACTGCGCGACGAGCTCCTTGCCCGTCCCATGCTCGCCGGTGATCAGCACGTTCGCGTCCGACGGGCCGACGCGCTCGAGCAGCTGCAGGATCGGCTTCATCTTCGGCGACTCGGCGATCATCTTCGGCAGATGATCGCGGCGGAGTATCCGGTTCTCCGACTCCAGTCGCTGGGCGCGCCGGAGCGCGCGGCCGAGCTCCACCTGCGTGGTCAGAATCGACACGAGGCGCGCGTTGTCCCAGGGTTTCTCGACATAGTCGCGCGCCCCCCGGCGCATCGCTTCCACCGCGTTGTCGATGCTGCCCCAGGCCGTCATGACGACGACGGGCATGTGCGGCTCGAGCGCTTGCAGCGTCGACAGCATGTCGAGTCCTTCCTTCCCCGACGTGGTGTCGCGCGTGTAGTTCATGTCGAGCAGCATCGCGTCGTAGTCGCGCCGCTCGAGCGCGGCGAGCGCGGCACTCGGCGACGTCGTCGTATCGACGTCGAAGCCATTGCCCTTGAGGAGCAAGCGAAGCGCCTCGAGGACGTCGTTTTGATCGTCGGCCACGAGAATGTGCGGACGACCGTTCTCGGTACTCATCGGGCCGAAAGTTACGGCAGGGCTCAGCGTGCGGCTATTCACTGCGTAACGCGATCATCGGGTCCACGCCGGCGGCTCGACGCGCCGGGATCCAACAGGCCGCCAGCACCGCGACGGAGAGCAGACAGGCGCCCAGAGCGAATACGATCGCGTCGCTGACCCGGAGTCCGAGGAACAGCGACGCGAGCACCTTCGCCACGCCGACGGACAGCGCGATCCCGATGACAATGCCCGCGACCGCCAGCTTCAATCCCTCGCGAACGAACATCGCGACGACCTGCGCGCGCGCCGCGCCAAGCGCCACGCGAACGCCGACTTCGCGCGTCCGCTCGTTGACCGAGAATGCCATCACCGCGTAGACGCCGATGGTAGCGAGCAGTAGGGCGAGCGCTCCAAAGATCGCCAGCAGCGTCGATCCCAGCCGCGATTCGGCTCCGCGGTCATAGCGATAGCGCGCCAGGGTCTGCACATCGTATACGGGGAGGTTGCGGTCCATCTCGCCGATCATCTTGCGCAGAGCCGGAGCCAGCTGAACGGCACCGCCGGGATGGCGCACGAGCAGCGTCAGGTCGAGAACTTTCGGGTTCTGTGCCTGCGGCAAGTAGATGATTGGCCGGCGGCGCTCGGTCAGGCCATACGTTTGGGCTTCGCGCGCGACTCCGACGACGGTCATGAACGGTCCCCGCTCTCCGTTCGCGCTGACTCGCTTCCCGATCGCGTCGTCGTTCGGCCACGCGGCGCGCGCGAAGTCCTCGCTCACCATGGCGACCGGCTCGGCGCCGATGCGGTCGTCGTGCGTGAAATCCCGCCCCCGGGCGATCGGAATGCCGATCGTTCTGAAATAGTCCGGGCGGATCGTGCTTTCGTAGACCTCGAGTCCTCCCCCGGTGGTCTCGCCGAAACGACGAGTCGCGGTTGGGTCTCCTTGAATCCTGACGTCGGTGGCGATGTACCGCTCGCCCATCGGCACCTGGTTGGTGAACGTCGCCGACTCGACGCCCGGCAGGGCCATCACGCGCCCGTGCAGCTCATCGATGAATGCCGCGCCGCGCTCGGGAGTGAACCCATTCAGCTCGAGGCTGAAGGATGCGGCCAGCACGCGATCGCTCGCGTCGAAGTGCACGTCGGTCCGTGACGACTTGTACAGGGCCCCGAGGAACATTCCGGCTGTCACGAGCAGCACCAGACTCAGCGAGACCTGCGCAACGACGAACGCCCGCTGCAGCCGCGCGCGCGAGCGGTCGAAACCAATCGCCGCTTCTTTCAGCACGCTCGTGATGTCGGCACGCGTCGCGCTGAGCGCGGGCACGACGCCGAAGCTCACACCGGTGATGAACGCGATCCCGACCGTGAACCAAAGCACCGTCGCGTTTGGCGAGACGTCGATCGGCGCCGGAATGATCGACACGATGAGGTCGGTCGCCCAGCTCGCGAGAATGAATCCGGTCACGGTGCCGCAGGCCGCGAGCAGCACGCTTTCGGTCAGGAGCTGCCGGACGACGCGCTGTCGCGCGGCTCCGATCGAGAGACGCACTGCGATCTCGCGCCGCCGCGCCACGGCGCGGCCGAGGAGGAGATTGCTCACGTTGGCGCACGCGATCAACAACACGAGGAGCGTCACGGCGAAGGCGAGCGCCGCCACCGGCGCTACGTCGTTGCCGTCGGTCGGTCCGAGGCCGCCGCGCACTGGAAAGGCTCGCGCCGTGACATGGGCGTGCTCAACGGTGTCGCTCTTCGCGATGCGCGCCGCCACGGTGGAGAGCGCGGCGTTGGCGCGCTCGATCGACACACGGCTCGCGAGTCGGCCGACGGACGTCAACCACCAGGTGTCCCGGCTCTTGAGATAATTCTCAAATCCGGGGAGTCGCGTGCCGGCCAACGAAATCGGCACCCAAACGTCCCGTCGCTCCGAATGTTCGGCGCCGTTGAAGCGTTCGGGTGTCACCCCGACGATCGTGAACGGCTGGCCGTCGATCGTCATTCGCCGGCCGATCACGTTGCGGTTCCCGCCGAACCGCTCTTGCCAAAGGTGATAGCTGATCACGGCCGCGCTGCTCGTCGCGCCGATCACGTCTTCCTCGGGAAGGAAGCCGCGGCCTAGCGCCAATCGAACGCCGAGCATGCGGAAGTAGTCGCCGCTGACCAACGTGCCGCGCACGCGCGCCGGTTCACCGCCCGTCGAGATCGCGAAGTTGACGTGCGCGATCGCCGAGGCTTGCGCGAACGCCTGTGTGGAATCGCGATAGTCGAGAAAGTCGGGGTACGACAACATCAACGGGTGGCCGCCACGCGAATCGACCGGAGTGATCCACACCAACCCTTCGGGTGTGGCGAGCTCCGGGAGTGGCCGGCTCAGAATCGCCGTAGCGAGTGAGAAGAGCGCCGTGTTCGCGCCGATTCCCACGGCCAGCGTCAGCGTCGCGACGATCGCAAATCCCGGCGAACGGAGGAGCTGTCTCGTCGCGTACTTGAGATCCTGGAGGAGGGCTTCCATGGCGGTTGAACGGGTGGGGGGGAAGGCGTTGGGTTTTGGCTCGCCTGCGATTCACACCCTGAGAAAGCCCTGTGCCACCTTGTGATCCGCGTAACCGACTGAGTGAGAATCAGTTAGAACGCGAGCCGGATGTCTTTGCACCGCGGTGGGTGCGCGGATGTGGGACGATTCGTCCGAAAACGAAACGCGGCGCCGATTCGGCGCCGCGTTGTTTCTCTCAGACGACCGGTCCTTCCGACCCGGTTATCCATCCGTCTTTGAGCTCGATGATTCGATGGCCGTACTTCGCGTTTTCCTCGGAGTGGGTCACCTGAATGATCGTCGTGCCCTCGCTGTTCAACTTCTTGAACAGCTCCATGATCTCGCGGCCCTGGCTCGAGTGCAGATTGCCGGTGGGTTCGTCGGCGAGAATGAGTTTCGGTCGCGCGATAACCGCGCGTGCCACGCCGACCAGCTGCTGCTGTCCGCCCGACAACTGCCGCGGATAGAGGTCCTTCTTCCCGACCATGCCGAACTTGTCCAGCGTATCGGCGACGATCGCCTCGCGCTCCGACCGCTTCACGTTTCGGTACGACAGCGGGATGTCGAGATTCTCGGCGACGGTGAGATCGTCGATCAGATGGTACTGCTGAAAGACGAATCCGATGTGTTCCTTGTTCAGTGCGACGCGCTGCTTGTGGCTCATCGCGTGCACCGGGTGCCCGAGAAAGAAGAACTCGCCCGTCCACGCGCTGTCGAGCATGCCGAGGATCGCGAGCAGCGTCGATTTCCCGGCGCCCGACGGTCCCATGATCGAGACGAACTCGCCTGGCTGAATCTCGCCCGAGATGCGCCGCAGTACATAGGTTCGACCCGCCGGGGTCTCGAAAACCTTCTCCATGTTGCGCATCGCGATGAGCGGGCCGACGATCGGCGTCGGCGGCGTGTCGCGGCTGACGGTTGCTGGTTTCGTGAAGAATGCCATAATGACTCCTAAACTAACGTGAGGCGCGGGTGTTCACTCGGCACGCAGTGCCTCCAACGGGTCGATGCGTGCGGCGCGACGCGCCGGCAACCAGACGGCCAGCGCCGCCGTGAGCGTCAATAGGGCGGCCACCGCCGCGAAGACGGGAAAATCGATCGGGCTCGCTCCGAACAACATCGCCCGCAGCACACGCAACAGCAACGTCGATCCGACGGTACCGAGCACGACTCCGAGCACGACGAGTCGCCCGCCCTGACCGGCGATCATCGTCATCACATGCCGGGGCTCGGCGCCGAGCGCGATGCGCACGCCGATCTCCCGCGTCCGCTGCGCGGCGTTGTACGCCACGACGCCGTACAGGCCAATGGCGGCGAGCAGAATCGCGAACAGGGCGAATGAGCCCATCGTTGTCGCGTAGAGCTGGTACGGTGCCGTATCGGACCGTCGCTGCTGTCGAACCGTTTGCAGACGCAGTATCGGAAGATCCTCGTCCACCGACCGCACCACCGCTCGCACGGTCGGCACCAGCGAGAGCGGGTCTCCGCTGCTCCGAACGTGCAGCGTCACGCGCTGGTCCTGACCAGTTTGCGCGAACGGCACGTACGCGTAGTGCGCGACGGTGTCGCGTGACGTTATGTCACCGACCAGGCCGACGACCGTGAGCCAAGGGAGCGAATCGGCCGTGCCGAGCTTGATCCGCCGCCCGAGCGCGGATTGGCCGCGCCAGAGCACGTCGGCCATCCGCTGGTTGATCATCACGACCGGCTGGGATCCGACGCGGTCCTGCGCGTTGAACGCACGTCCGGCGCGAATCGGCAGCTTTTCCGTGGCGAAATAACTGGGAGTGACGACGAACGCAAAGCGCGGCGACACGCTGCGGGCCGCCGCGCTGTCGGCGCCGTCGGCGCGAATGGTTCGATCGGAGCGCCCGAAGCCGGCGACGAACTGAAAGCCGTGCGCCGAGGCGCTGACGACGCCCGGCGCGTTCTGCAGCCGGTCGAGAATCGCCGCGACCGCGCCGTGAACGGCTGTGCTGTCCGCGTACCGTGCGTCGAGAAACTCGAGGTCGCCCGTGAGAAGGTCGAGCTCCTCATGGCCACGCTCCGGCGTCGCGATCCGGACCACGCTGCGCGTCAAGATGCCCGCGCCGGCGAGCAGAATCATCGCTAGCGCCAGCTCGCCGATGACGAGCATGCCGCGCGTCATGCTCTTCTTGATCGCCGGACTCGATTCCTTCAGCGTCGAGTGCACGTCGGGCGAAGACGCACGCAACGCGGGAAGAAGCCCGAAAAGAAGTCCGGTGAGAACGGAAACGCCGAGGGCGAATGCCAGCGTCGCTCGATCGACGTCGAGCGTGACGTAATACGGAAGCCGGTCAGCCGCGAGGTTGCGGATGATGTCGATCGCCCACGAAGTCAGGAGCAGTCCAAGCGCGCCACCGGCCGCCGACAAGATGAGGCTCTCGGTGAGCAGGTGCCGAACGATGCGATGTCGCGTCGCGCCGAGCGCGAGGCGGACGGCGATCTCGCGCTGGCGTCCCGCGCCCCGGGCAAGCAGAAGTCCCGCGAGGTTGGCGCAGACGATGAGCAACACGAAACCAACGGCCCCGAGCAGGGCGCCATACAACGAGCCGGGCATGGCGTCCGAGATTCGGAAGCGTGTTGCTTCGGCGGTCCACTCTTTTTGTTCGGGGTATCGCTCCTCGAGCGATTTGGCGATGACGGCCATTTCCTGATTCGCCATCGCGGGGGAGACCCCGGGCTTGAGTCGAGCAACGACACCGAACTCGCGCTGTTCGCGTGCGCCGCCGGCGGCGTTCGGCTCGAACGAAACCCACAGATCCGCGAACTCGGGAAACCGGAAGCGCGGCGGCATGACGCCAATCACCGTGTGCGGCACGCCGTTCACGCGAATCGTCTGTCCGATGATGCGCCGGTCGCTTCCATAACGCCGCGCGAAGAGTGCGTCGCCGAGCATCACGACTGGTGGCGCACCGACGCGATCGTCGTCGCGCGTGAAGGAGCGCCCAAGGACGGGATGGATACCGAGCAGCGCGAAGGTCTCCGCGGAAACGAGCGCGCCGCCCACGCGCTCGGCATTCTCGGTTCCGGAGATGTTGAACGGCCGCTCGATGTACGCGCCGATCTGCGAGAACGAGCGAGCGTTATCGCGCCAAGCTATGAATCCTGGATAGGAGGTACCTACGCCGCAGCCCGAACACAGCTTAGTCGCGCTGAACTCGTGGAGGTCGACGAGTCGGTTCGCCTCGGGGAAGGGAAGCGGCTTGAACGCGAGCGCGTTGACGAGGCTGAAGACCGTGACGTTCGCGCCGATCCCGAGCGCGAGCGACAGCAGCGCGACGATCGTAAACGTTCGCGACTTGGCCAGACTGCGAAAGGCGAATCGGATGTCCGACACCAGTGCATCCATGGCAAGCCTCCGGCTCGGGATCGTGGGCGATCCCTCGTGCGCGTTCAGTCTTGAATGAAGGCGGCCCAGCTACTCGGCCGCTCGGCGACTCGGCTGAAACCACGATCGCCGAGTCGCCGAGTCGCCAATCAGAGCCCGACGTTCTCGCCGCGACGCTCTTCGACGACGCGTCCGTCGAACAGGTGCACAGAGCGGTCGGCGTGCGCGGCATACCGCGGATCGTGCGTGACCATGCAGATCGTCGCGCCACCGCGATGCAGCTCGCGGAGGAGTTCCATCACGGCTTCACCGTTCGTCGAATCGAGGTTACCCGTCGGCTCGTCGGCGAGGAGGATGAGCGGATCACCGGCAACGGCGCGAGCGACGGCGACGCGCTGCTGCTGACCGCCGGAGAGCTGCGCGGGATAGTGCTTCATGCGGTGGCTCATGCCCACGCGCTCGAGCGCGTCCGTGACGCGCTGCTTGCGCTCGGCCGCCGACATGCCGCGATAGGTGAGCGGCAGCTCGACGTTCTCGTACACGGTGAGATCGCCGATCAGGTTGAACGCCTGGAAGATGAAACCGATCTGGCGGTTGCGGATGCGGGCCCGCTGCGACGGCGTCAGCTGCGCCACCGGCTCGTTGGCGAGCAGGTACTCACCCTCCGTCGGCGTGTCCAGCAAGCCGAGGATGGAGAGCAGCGTCGTCTTTCCGCAGCCGGACGGTCCGGCGATGGCGACATATTCACCCGGCGCCACCTCGACGTGAATGTCCTGCAGTGCGTGGGTCTCTACCTCGTCGGTGTAGAAGACCTTCTTGATCCCCGACAGGCGGATCAGAGGTTGGTTGCCTGACCCCGTCGAAGCGGAGAAGGCGGCCTGGGACGAGGATGCGGACTCAGTGGCCATAGGATGCTCGGGGTGAGGGGAGGTGGGGATGGTGGGTGAATGTTGTTGAATTACTTGATTCGCACGCGGTTGGTATTGTCGAACGGCGTCATGTCGGAGACGATGACGCTGTCGCCGATATTGAGACCGCCTTTGATCTCGATGGTGTTCACCGAGGCGCGGCCGAGTTGGACGGTGACGCGAGTCGCCTCGCCCTTGCCCGGAATCACTTTGAAGATTCCGACGGAATTGTTCGGCTGGCCGAAGCCAGGCCGGGCGACGTACATCACGTTGTTGAGGCGCTCGAGCTCGATCGTGCCGTCGACCGCGAGATCGGAGCGCGTCCCCGCGGGAAGCGGCTCGTCGATCGCGACTTCCACGGTGACGGTGCCGGCGACCGACGACGGGTCGGTGCGCGTGACGTGACCCTTCACGGTCGTGTTGTTGTGCAGATCGATCTTGGCGGACATGCCGCCGACGATGTCGACCGCCTGATTCTCGGGGACGCGGAGCACTGCTTTGAGCTTGCCCGGCTGAACGACGCGCGCGAGCTGGGTTCCGGCGTTGACGTATTGTCCGAGCTCGAGCGGCGGATTGCCAAGCATCTGCAGCTGGCCGGACTCCGGCGCGGTGACCCGCATGGCGGCGACGCGCTTCTTCTGCTCTTCGACAATCCGTTTGAGGCTCTGAATCTGCTCTTCCTGGAGCTGGATCTGCTGCTGCTCCGAGCCGACGACATCGGTGAGTCGCTTCTGTTCGATGTCGAGCCGCTGCTTGAGCTCTTCGACGGCGTCATGCGCCGCGGCGACGTCGTTGTTGGGCGACAGGTTGCGCTTGGCCAAGGAATCCTGCACGGCGGCCGTGCGCACGGCGTTGTTGTACTGCGTGTGCATGGTCGCGACGTTCCCCTGTTGCAACAACACCTGCTGGTGGAGCGACGTCTTGAGGCTCGCCAGGCCGGCGACCGCCGAGTTGAGCGACTGCTCGTTCTGCAGGAGTCGAATGTCCTCGTCCGGGTTGCTCATCACGACGAGCAGCGTTCCCTGTTGGACAGGGACACCCGGTCGGACCGGCAGCTCCTCGACGCGACCCGTGGTCAGTGCCGTGACGTTGCGAACGTACTCGGGCTCGAGTGTGCCTGGTGCGTTGACGTCGCGGGTCATCATCCCCTTCTTCACGGTGTCGAACCAGAGCGTCCCGCGCTCCACGGGCGGGGCGGCCGGCTGCAACTTGCTGATGAAGCCCGACACGACGACGATGGCAACGACGCCGAGGCCGATGAGGATGTACTTCTTGGTTTTCTTGGGTGGTTCGCGCTTGATGTCCAAGGTGCAGTCTCGCGCAGTGAGGTCGAGGGTGGCGTGGCAAATCCCACGAGGCGCCTAGGGAAGGACCATGCCGAACTTGAACATCTCCTAAACCTCAAAGCAGCAAATACTTAGGGTATATTTTCGCAGTCGGGATTGTATCGTGCTTGGCCGAGTTTGGGATTGAACGTCCCACAACCGAACAGTCCTGACGGAAAGGTGCCTGACGCGGTTTCAGCCATTGTGAGACAATTCGAGCCGGAAATAGGTTGACCGGGGTACCACGCGGCTAACGGTGCATACCGAACTCGCCATGAAACCGTTCCTTAGTCCGGTGCTCGTGACAATTGGCCTTCTTGGCGTCGCGGGACGCGAGGTGGCCAGGCAGGAGCCGCGATCGCTGAGCGCTCCCTTTACGCTCTGCGCCGGCGGTGACGTCACTCTTGGAACGAACCTCGATCCGAAGTGGGCTCGGTATGCGGCTGACACGCTTCGATCTGTCTACGGACTGCGACCTCATCCCGACAGTTTAGCGACATCATTAGCGCCTTTGCTCGCCGGCGCCCAAGTTGTGCTGCTCAACGTCGAGGGGGCGATCGGCACCGGTCCAGCCCCGCAGAAGTGTGGTCCGCGCTCTCAGAATTGCTTCGCCTTCCGGCAGCCAACCGCGGCCGCCCGAGCTCTTCGCCACCTCGCGGACTCATCCGTCGCCGTGGTCGGGAACATCGCCAACAACCATTCGCGCGACGCTGGAGATGCAGGACGCGATAGTACGATCGCTCACCTCGAGGAGGCCGGAGTCCTCGTAACCGGAGGCGACACGATCGCCACCGCAGTCCCGCTGCCGTCCGGCGACACGATCGGCGTCCTTGGCTTTCACACCGATTCCATGACGCCGGACGCACGCGATCTCGCCGCGGTGCGTCGTCACGTCGCTCGGGCCGTCGCCACCTACGGCACCGTGATCGTCACCATGCACCTCGGCGCAGAGGGGCCGACGGCGCAGCGCACCCGAAACGCCGTGGAGCGCTTCCTCAAGGGCAACCGGGGAAATCCGGTCGGCTTCGCCAACGCTGCCTTTGACGCGGGGGCGACGCTGGTCGTGGGGCACGGGCCGCACGTCCTGCGGGCCGCCGAGTGGCGCGGCGACCGACTCGCTCTCTACTCGCTCGGCAACCTGCTCACCTACGGTCCGTTCAAGCTTCGCGAGCCCACCGACCGCGGCGTCGTCGCATGCGTGACGATCGATTCAGCGCGCCACGTCGCTGCCGCGGAGCTTCGTCCCACGATGCAGAAATGGCCGGGCGTGCTCGAGGCGGATTCCAGCAAACGCGCTTGGAGGCTCATCGACTCACTGAGTGCCCTCGATTTTCCGAGGACAGGTGTCCGTGTCGATTCGCTTGGGAGGCTGATCAAGCGACACGGCACTCGAGGCACGAAGCCAGTTCACGACTCGTAACGCCGATCCGTGCCTGTCCGCGAAATCCGTGTCCAATTCTCAAAGCTGGAAGGCTGTCGTGGCCAACCGGCAACTCGAAAGCTCGGGGTTCGTCAACGGCAGTTGACACGGAAGAACTGCACGGAGATCCGCGGGAAGGCGCGGAGACGGCGTTGCAGGTGAACTGCCGGAAATGCAAAAGGGGATGCCAACGCGGGCATCCCCTTCTCGAATTCAGTTACAGCTAGTTGCTGCCGCCCTTTGGTCCAGCAGTCGCGATCGATGCGCTGTCGTCGAGCGACAGCATGCGTCGCGCGCCGCGCCAGACTTTGATCAGGGGAGAGAAGGGCCGGTCGATCGAGCTCTCGATGACATGCCCGGCGACGCTGCTCGCGTGGACATAGCGTCCGTCGCCGACGTAAATGCCCACGTGGCTCACACTCCCCTTCTTGCCCTTACCGAAGGTCAGAATGTCGCCCGGGAGAAGACGGCTCGTGTCGCGCTTGATGGCCAACCCGGATTTCGCCTGCTGTTTCGCCGTGCGCGGGACGTTGAGCCGCAGGGCTCCCATCACGTACTGAATCAAGCCGCTGCAATCGAAGCCCTTTTCGGGCGTTCCGCCGCCGAGCCGATATTTGGTCCCGATCTGCGCCCGTGCGACCGCGACGACCGAGTCGCGCAGCGTGAGCGCCGAATTGCTGTATGCCTCGAACGGCTTGCTCTCGACGCTCTGCTGCGCCCCGAGCGGCGCGGTAGCCGCCACGACGCCCGCGATGACCATTGCGGTCACGCGGAGGCGAAGAGTGCGGATATCGTGCGGTCGGTTCATTGGATCGAGAGCTTCGTGAGTGAAAACGGCACTTGGTCGCCGCTGTCGAATGCTCGACGCTCTCTGAGAGCGTCGCGCAACGGCCAAAAAAACATCCTGAGGAGGCAGGAATTGCCGCGCTCAGTCTAATTGATTCGACCCAGTCGGGTCAACGATTCCAGAGCAATTTCAAGAATCGCGCGCGACGACGCTCACCGCGCGAAAAGCCTCATCGAACGCCGAGCAGCTTATGCGTTTGCAGGCTTAAACGCCACTTAGGATGCGCGAGACAAAAGTTCACAGCCGCGCGAGTGTTCTCCTGCAACGCCGGGCCGTCCATCGGCTGTAAAAAAAATTGCTCGAAATCCAGCGACTCGAAGCGCAGCGGATCCACACCCTGTTGCGGAAATACCACCTTCAATTCGTCCCCGTGGGTCAACACCAGCGAAGCATTCGACTTTGGGCTTACACACACCCAATCGAGGCCCGGCGGCGCTTCCTGAGTCCCGTTCGTCTCGACGGCGACGGCGAATCCGCGCGAATGCAGCGCGTCCACTGCCGGGGCATCCAGCTGCAATAGCGGCTCACCGCCCGTGCACACGACGAAGCGATTCGCCCGCTCGGGCGTCGGCCAGCGGGATTCGATGGCATCGGCGAGTACGGCGGCCGTCGCGAATTTGCCGCCGTCCGGGCCGACCCCGATGAAATCCGTGTCGCAGAAATTGCAGATCGCCGTCGCGCGATCTGCTTCGCGGCCCGTCCACAGGTTGCATCCGGCGAAGCGACAGAACACGGCCGGCCTGCCCGCGTTGGCGCCTTCGCCCTGCAGCGTGTAGAAGATCTCTTTGACGGTGTACATCTCTGTCAAACGTAACGCGCGGGGTCTTTCGCTCCGGCTTCGGCGAACCCTTTCAAGCGCAGGTGGCAAGCATCGCAGTGCCCGCAGGCCGCGCCGGACGGATCCGGATCGTAGCAGCTCTTGGTGAGCGCGTAGTCGACGCCGAGCGACAAGCCGAGCTGAATGATCTGCGCTTTGGAGCGATCGATGAGCGGAGTCTGAATGCGGATCGGATTTGTCCCTTCGACGGCGCCCCGCGTGGCGAGATTCGCCATGCGCTCGTAGGCCGCGATGTACGGAGGCCGGCAATCCGGATATCCGGAGTAGTCGAGCGCATTCACGCCGATGAAGATGTCGCCCGCCTCGAGCACCTCGGCCCAGGCGAGTGCGAACGAGAGGAAGATCGTGTTGCGCGCCGGCACGTAGGTGATCGGAATCCCGACGTCGTCGACGCGATCCTTGGGCACGGCGACGTCGCTCGTCAGCGCCGAGCCGCCGAACGTGCGAAGGTCGATATCGACGATCACGTGATCGCGAACGCCGTAGAGCGCCGCGATCTGCCGCGCCGCCTCAAGCTCGACGACGTGGCGCTGCCCGTACCGGAAGGTCATCGCGTGGACGGTGAACCGCTCGTTGACCGCGTAGGCGAGGAGCGTCGTCGAATCGAGACCGCCGCTCAGGAGCAGCACCGCTCTGGGCATCAGCCGCGCAGCGCCTGGTCGAAGTCGTCCTTCAGATCGTCGATGTGCTCGAGGCCGACGGAGACCCGCAGCAAATTCTCCGGCGCGCGGGTTTCCGGCCCTTCCACCGACGCGCGATGCTCGACGAGGCTCTCGGTGCCGCCGAGACTCGTGGCCTGCGTGAAGATTTTGAGCCGACTGGCGACGGCGAGTGACTGCTCGCGATTCTTGCCGGCTTGAACGGAAAGCATTCCGCCGAATCCGCTCATCTGCCGTGCCGCCACGGCGTGACCGGCATGCGACGAAAGTCCCGGATAGTGCACTCGCTCGACGCACGGATGCTCGGCGAGGAATTTGGCCAGCTCGCCGGCGCTCGCGGTCTGCGCGCGAACCCGCAGCGGCATCGTGCGGATTCCGCGCATGGCGAGCCAACACTCGAACGGTGACGGCACCGCCCCGCCCACGATCTGCACGGTATTGATGCGCTGATAGAGATCGCGGTCGTCGCGCACGATGAGTGCGCCGCTCAGCACGTCGCTGTGGCCACCGAGGTATTTCGTGGTCGAGTGCATCGAGATGTCGGCGCCAAGCTCGAGGGGTCGCTGAAGCGCCGGCGTGCCCCACGTGTTGTCGACGGCGCACAGGGCGCCGCCGTGATGCGCGATCGCGGCGACTGCTTCGATGTCGACGACCCGCAGCAAGGGATTGGACGGCGTCTCGACCCACACGAGCTTCGTATCGCGTCGCATCGCCCGCGCGACGTTCTCCGGCTCGGTCATGTCGACCAGTGACAGCTCCAGCCCCCAGGGGCCGAAGACCTCGCGGGCGAGCTTGATCGTGCCGAAGTACGCGTCGTCGGGAACGATTACGTGGCCAGGTCCCACAACCTGCAACAACGTCATCGTCGCCGCTGAGC
>Ga0105242_10002810_pt1 | contig 13640 bp, 10 predicted proteins | sample KBSM24metaG_FD_81521 | JGI IMG/M metagenome (GOLD analysis project Ga0105242, IMG submission 81521) | Miscanthus rhizosphere microbial communities from Kellogg Biological Station, Michigan, USA - KBS M2-4 metaG | ecosystem: Host-associated > Plants > Roots > Rhizosphere > Soil | place...
TGCGCGCGCTCGACCTCGTCCCGGGCGGCGTCCACGGCGACCAGCCGGCGCACCCGGTCGGCCCGGGAGCGCTGGGCCTCGGCGGCGAGCGCGGTTCCCGCCGTGAGTCGGGCCGCGGCGAGATCCCGCTCGGAGCGGAGGCGGTCCACCTGCCTCGCCACTCGCGCTGCGGCTTCCTCGAGCTGCGCGACGTCGGTCTCGGTCCGCGAGAGCTCCTCGCGGATCCCCTCGGCCCGCCGGTCCTCGCGACGGGCGTCGGCGTCGAGCACCTCGGCGGCCCGCCCGTCCCCCGCGGATCGCGCCCGGTCCAACCGATCCCGCAGTACCCGGGCCACCTGCTCCATCCCGGACAGCTCGCGTCCCAGCCGGGAACGCACGGTGAGGAGGGTCGCGGCTGCGCGCCGCAGCTCGGCCGCCTCCCCCGCGAGGTCCGAGACCAGGTCGTCGTAGGCCGCGATCGGATCCGGCGCGGGGGCCGGGCGGCGGCGGAACCAGCGGAAGCCCATCCAGGGCGAGCTTAGGCCGCCTCGGATCCCCGTCGCGCCGAAACGTTCCAGCGGTGACGGTGCGCGGCTCCCGGACGGGCGGTCCGGGAAGAACCTGCCGCCGGTGCGACAGCACAGTTGTCGCCAGTTTCTCGCAGACGGATGAATCCGGATGCCTGGCTGGAGCGTCTAAGGGACGAGGAGGTTGGTGACATGGCGATCGCGCTCACGCCATCGCAGCTGAAGGCCATCTGTCCGGACGCGCCGGCCAGCGCCGTCCTCAGCCTCAACTCGATCCTCGCTCGGACCGGCGGAGTCACGCATCTCCGGGCGGCGATGGTCGTCGCGCAGCTCGCCGCGACCTCGAGCTCCTTCCGGCGTCTCGAGGAGGAGGACGGGCCGCACCGTCCGTCTGCTCCGTTCTTCGGCCGGTCCTGGGTCCAGCTGAGCGGCCGCCGGAGCTACCGCGAGGCGGCGGCTGCCCTCGACCTCGATCTGGTCAGGCACCCCGAGCTGGCGACCACCAGCAACACCGAGGTCTCCACCTGGTTCTGGCAGGCGCATCACCTGAACGCCTTCGCCGACGTAGGCGACGTGGACGGGTGCACCCGGGCGATCGCCGGCGCCGCGGCGACCTCGGAACGGCTGGAGCTGGGCCGCGGGCTGTACGAGCGCGCCTGCCGCGTGCTCGGCGGGTGCCACGACCTCGCGGCCTGACGCCGACACCACGTCCCCTGTCTCGCCGGTGACCCCTGGCCGGCGCCTCAACCGGCCGGGCGACACAGCAAGCGTAAGCGGCGGAGCGCATCGGCGGTGCGCGGGCCCGGACGTGCGTGCCGCGTGAGGTGCGCGGCCACCGGAACCTCGCGCTGGGCCAGGAGGTGCTCGAGCAGCACCACTGCCTCTGCCGCGCGCTCCTCGAACGGAGCGAGCGAGGCCGCCTCGGCGATGGCCTCGAGCGCGTCGACGGTCCAGGCGTCGTCCTCCCCGGTCGGCCCCTGCGGCTCGGGGAAGAGCGCATCGAACCGGGAGGCGTCCACCGGCGGCCGGGCAGGCTCCTCGCCCGCCGCGACGCGGGCGAGGGCTTCGAGGTGGGGCCTCAGCTGCTCGAGCTCCACGCCCTCCACTCGCTCGGGCCCCGGCAGGAGCGTCGGAGGCCGGAAATCGAAGTCGCCGGATCTCCCGGCCAGGCTCGCGTCGTCGAGGTGCAGCCAGCCGGCGTCCCTCCCCGCGGCGCGCTGACGAGCCACCCACCCTTTCAGCCAGGGGTTCTCGTCGCCGAGGCACAGGACGCGAAGGCAGACCGGCAGTCCGCGGAGCGCGGCCCAGGCCATCTCGATGCGCGCGGCGTCCACCGCGTCCTCGCCGTCGGTCACCACCACGACCAGGGCCGAGGCGAGGCTCGGATCCCGCCGGGCCTGGTGCAGCCACTGGGCAACGCCCGCGAGGGCGGCGCTCAGCTCGGTCATCCCGCTGCAGGGGCCGCCCTCGACCAGCTGCCCGATCCACGTCCGCGCCTCCTCCGCGGTCTCGACGCGCTCGAAGCGGAGCGTCCGGTCGCCGAAGAAGCACAGGTCCACCGGGTCCACCGGCGCGCCTGCGAGCGCCTGCCGGCGGAGCGCATCCAGCTCGGCGAGGAGCAGCCCGTCACGGAGCCGCGCCCGGGCACCGCGCATCGAGCCCGACGCATCCGCGACGTAGACGCGGGCGCGGACCCTCCGGGCCGGACGCAGCGCGGTGCCACCCACCAGCCGCCGCACCCTCTGCGCACCCGAGGCCAGGTCGTGCACCAGCCGCCGCGGATCCTCCACGACGAAGTCGCTCACCTCCGCCACACGACCGGTGACCGCCAGCTCCAGACGCCGGTCCGGAGCGATGGCTTTCGTGTCGGCGGACGCGACCCGCTCCTCGGCGAGCGGGGCGTCGTCCCAGGCGACCAGCCGTGCGGCGGCCCGTCCGAGGTCGAGGAGCGGCCGGCGGCCGGCCTCGGTCCCGAGGAGCAGATCGACCAGGCGGTCCTCCCCCGCCGTCTCCGCGACCGGGGGCGTCGGCAGGATGGCCGGGCCGGCGGGGAGCGCCAGCCGGAAGCTCTCCAGCGCGCTCCGGAGGGCGAGCACGGCCTCGGCGCGCCCGGCCTCCACCGCGCGGAGGTACTGGACGCGGAGGGCTGCGTACGCTGCTCCGGGGTCGCGGCGTGCGCGGTCCAGCGCCCACCCGGCCTGCCCCGCCCACCCGTGCACGGCGGGCACCGCGGCGTCCCATGTCCGGTCGCGGGCCGCGCGGAGCCGAAGCTCGGTCGCGTCCTCCTCCAGCGCGCCGGATTCCAGGAGTGCGTGGGCCCGCTGGACGTCGAGGCGGCGGCGCTCCGGATCGGCGACCTCGGCCAGCCCCCGCTCGAGCAGCAGCGAGGCCACCGCGGTCCGCGGGCGCGCCCAGCGCTTCGGGGCGGGCGCTGGCGGGGGGAGCAGCGTCCACTCCGGGCTCACCTCCCCCGGTGAGGCCAGGAGATCTGCGGTCCGGACCACCCGCTCCGCCCGGAGGAACGCACGCTCCAGCCGCGCACGCTCGCCGGCGGCCCACCGTCCGTCGGGAGTCCGGCGGTTCCAGTCGAGGCGGGCCTCGAGCGCGGCGACGGCGCCGTCGGCCTGCTTTCCGAACCGGATCGCCAGCTCGGCGTGGCCGCCCTGTCGCCGGGCCAGTCGCAGCAGCAGGCGCAGATCCGCCGCGGTGTGCACGCCCGCCCGGGTCAGCCGTCCATCCAGCGTCTCCAGCGCCTCGAGGGACGGCGCCGGCCGGCGGCCAAGGAAGCTCCGGCGGGGACCGTCGGTGCGCAGCCGCTCGAACCGGGCCCGGAGGCGCTCGAGGCGATCCGCCCGCATCGCGTGCCCCACGGCTGGCTAGCCCCGGGCCGCGAGCAGCGCGCGGCTGAAGGTCCCGAACCCGTCGGCGAGCGCCGCCAGCTCGGTGCGGAGGTCCTGGGCACGGCGCGCGGTGGGGCCGGAGCCGGCGGACTGCAGCTCGGCGTCGAGCCGGGCGAACTCGCTCTCCTTGAGCACCAGCGCCGGGAACCGGCTGGCGACGAGCGAGGCGAGCCGCCGCTCCGTCTCGGGACCGCTGGCCAGCGGTCCGTGCGGAGCGAGCGCGGCGTGGAGCGCGTCGTACCAGCGGCGCAGGAAGGTGAGGCGCGCGGCGACCTCCTCCAGGGGATCCACGCCGCCGGGTTCCTCGCCGAGCCGCCGGAGGACGCGGGCCGCGTCGCCGTCGGTCCCGTTCAGCCCGCCCCGGTAGCGGCGGTAAGCCTCGCCCGAGAGCGCATCCGCGATCTCCACGCCGGGAACCGCCGTGGCCGTGCGGGGCCGCGCCCTCGCGGTGGTCGCCAGCGCCGCCCGCACCTCGTCGGAGAGCAGCTCGGAGGCCTCGAGACGTTCCAGCGCGGGGAGGAGCGGCTCGTCCGCCCCGAGCGCGGCGACGTGGCCCAGCGCCAGGGCGCGCGCGACGGGCGTGAGATCCAGCCCCGGCCGGAGGCGGTGGATGCGATCCGCGGTCCGGTCCAGCGAGGCGCGGAGGCGCGCGAATCCGGCCGCGTCCCCTGGCACCGCGCCGGCGCCGGTGAGGAGCAGCTGCAGCGCCTCGGCCGCCGCCTGCGCCGCCGCCTCCCGGGCCGCGCATGCCTCGGCGTCGTCCGGTGCGAGCGCGGCGCTCCAGCGAGCCAGCGGTTCGAGGCCCTGCGAGAGGCCCTCCACGCTCGCGTGCGGCGTCCCGGCGAAGGCCCGGGCCTCCTCCAGGAAGCGGACACGGGTCGCCGCCCCGGCCTGGCGCACGCGGTCGCCGAGGCGGGCACGGTCGGCGGCGAGCTCCGGAGCGTCGAGGAGCGGGAGCAGCTCGGCGGCGCGGCGAAGCTGCGCCTCGTCCACCTCGTCGCGGAGGACCGGCTCGAGCGTCCGGACCACCTGCCCGGCGAGAGCGAGCAGGACGGCGCGGTGCTCGGCCCGGAGCGGTCGGGCGAGGCGATCGCGGATGGCGCCCAGCAGCGGCGAGGCGCGGGTGAGCACCACGGGGGCGGCGCCGCCCGCGGCCAGCCGCTCGGTCTCGGCGGTGAGCGTGTGCAGCTCCAGCGCGCGTGCCTCGGCGTCCGCGGCGGCCCGCGTCTCGGACAGGGCCCGCGCGAGAGCCTCGGCGTAGCTGCGCTGCTCGTGGCGCACGGTGGAGAGCTGGACCTGCTCGCGGGGATCCGAGGTGTGGGCGATGACCGACTCCAGGGCCTCCCCCTCCGGCCCGGCGGTGGCGAAGAAGAGCGAGAGCGCCCGCAGGTCCTCGGTGGTCGCCCGCAAGGGTCGGTCGTGGCGGCATGCGTCCCGCACCACCGCCGCCCGGAGCGCCCAGACGGCGCGCACCAGCGTGCGCTGCGAGAACAGACGCGTCCCGGGCTCGCCGGAGGCATCTGCGGCCAGCGCCGGCTGGAGCACGTCCACCAGCCGCTCGAGCGTGTCGAGGACCTCCGGGGGGACCTCCACCTCGGGGAGCCGCGCCTGGAGGCGTGCGAGCGCCGATCGGGGGAGCGTCACGTCCACCTTCGGCGAGCGCGCCCGGAGCGCCCCCTGCAGGAGCGCGCGGCGGCTCTCCGGTCGCGCGAAGCTCGAGGGGACGAACGCCCGGAAGGCGATCCGATCGGCGAAGGCCAGGAGCAGCTCCGGGACCCGGGCCACCACCTCGGAGAGGAAGCGGTTGCTGGTGAGGACCGCCGTCTCGAGCATGCCCCGCTCCACCGAGGGGCCCTGCTTCAGCTCGCGCTCGTGCAGCGCGTTCAGCACCGCGCGCAGGAGCATGTCCCGGCCGTCGAAGATCTCGTCCAGGAAGGCGTAGCGGTGGCCGAGCATCCCCTCCTCGAGGATGTGGCGGGTGCGGCCGGTCTCGGTGAGGACCTTGAAGTCCACCGGGCCGAGCAGATCGGTCTGCACCGCCCCCTCGGTGAGCTGGCGGGTGAACAGCGAGGGCTCACCTTCGTCCTCCACGATGCCGCCGAGCACCGCGTGGGCCAGGGCGCTCTTGGCCGTGCCAGGCGGACCGGTCAGGAGCACGTGCTCCTTGGCGAGCAGGGCGAGCGCGAGCTGCTCGAGCACCGCGTCGCGCTCGAGGAAGGCCGTGCGGAGGGCCTCGAGGAAGGCCTGGAAGGCGCGGGCGTCCGGTGCGAGGTCGCTCATGCTGGACAGGGTGCCCTTCACCTTACCGCCCCTGCCCCGGGGACGTCCGTCGCCGCCGGCGATTGCGCTGCATTCGACCCGCAAAAGAGAACGGGGCGGGCCCGATGGACCGCCCCGTCCGGGGATGCTCGACCGTGTCGTCGACGGCTAGTTGGTGCGGAACTCCGCGTCCACCACGTCGTCCTTCTTCGGTGTGGCCTGGCTGCCCGGCGCGTCGGGGTTCGGCGTCGCTCCGGGGGCGCCCGGCTGGCCGCCCTGCGCACCGGCGGCCCGGTACATCTCCTCGGCCGCCTTGTGGCTCGCCTGCTCGAGGGCGCTCATCGCGCTCTCGATCGCGGCCTTGTCGTTGCCCGACCGCACCGACTCGAGCTGCTTCAGCGCCGACTCGACTGTGGTGACCGTGTCCGCGCTCAGCTTGTCGCGGTTCTCCTTCACCAGCTTCTCCATCTGGTACTGGAGGTTCTCGGCCCGGTTCTTCACCTCGACGAGCTCGCGCCGTTCCTTGTCCTCGACCTCGTGGCTACGAGCATCGGCGACCATCTTCTCCACCTCGTTCTTCGACAGACCCGAGGAGTGCGTGATGGTGACCTTCTGCTCCTTGCTGGTGGCCTTGTCCTTGGCGCTGACGTTGAGGATGCCGTTCGCGTCGATGTCGAAGGTGACCTCGATCTGCGGCAGGCCCCGGGGCGCCGACGGGATGCCGGTGAGCTGGAACTTCCCGAGCGAGCGGTTGTCGGCCGCCATCTCGCGCTCACCCTGGAGCACGTGGATCTCGACCTGGGTCTGCCCGTCCGCCGCCGTGGAGAAGGTCTCCGACCGCTTGGTGGGGATGGTGGTGTTCCGCTCGATGAGCCGGGTCATCACCCCGCCCAGCGTCTCGACGCCGAGGGACAGCGGGGTGACGTCCAGGAGGAGGATGTCCTTCACCTCGCCGGAGAGCACGCCGCCCTGCACCGCCGCGCCGACCGCGACTACCTCGTCGGGGTTCACGGACCGGTTCGGCTCCTTGCCGAAGAGCTTCTTCACCGCCTCCTGCACCTTGGGAATGCGCGTGCTGCCGCCCACCAGGACGACCTCCTGGAGGTCCTTGGGCTCCAGGCCGGCGTCCTTGAGGCACTTCCGGCACGGCTCGAGCGACCGCTCGATGAAGTCCTCGATCATCGACTCGAACTTCGCGCGGGTCAGCTTCACGCTGAGGTGCTTGGGGCCGGTCTGATCGGCGGTGAGGAACGGGAGATTGATCTCCGTCTCCATGGTGCTGGAGAGCTCGATCTTCGCCTTCTCCGCCGCCTCCTTCAGACGCTGCAGGACCATCTTGTCCTTGCTGACGTCGATGCCCGAGTCCTTCTTGAACTCGGTGATCAGCCAGTCCATGATCCGGAGGTCGATGTTGTCGCCGCCGAGGTGCGTGTCACCGTTCGTGGCCAGCACGTCGACCACGTTCTCGCCCACCTCGAGGATGGAGATGTCGAACGTGCCGCCGCCGAAGTCGTAGACGGCGATCTTCTCGTCCTTCTTCTTGTCCAGGCCGTAGGCCAGGGCCGCGGCGGTGGGCTCGTTGATGATCCGCCGCACGTTCAGCCCGGCGATCTCGCCGGCGTCCTTGGTCGCCTGGCGCTGGGCGTCGTTGAAGTAGGCCGGGACGGTGATGACCGCGTCCGTGACCTTCTCGCCGAGGTAGTTCTCGGCGGCGCGCTTCAGCTTGAGGAGGATCTGCGCCGAGATCTCGGGCGGGCTGTACTGCTTGCCGTCGATGTCCACCCGCGCGTCGCCGTTGGGGCCGCGGACGACCTTGTAGGGGACGAGCTTGATCTCCTCGCTGACCTCGTCGAACCGGCGGCCCATGAACCGCTTGATGGAGTAGATGGTTCGCTCGGGGTTGGTGATGGCCTGCCGCTTCGCGACCTGGCCCACCAGCCGCTCACCATCCTTGGTGAACGCGACCACCGAAGGGGTGATCCGGCTGCCCTCCTCGTTGGTCAGCACCTTGGGGTCGCGGCCCTCCATGATGGCCACCACGCTGTTGGTGGTCCCCAGGTCGATGCCGATGATCTTCGCCACGTGAAATGCCTCCTGAAACCTCTTGAAATCCGGGAACTTCGAAGCCGGGCGCGGCCCGGCGTCACGCGGTCGAAGCTAACCAGGGGTGAAAGTGTGTCAAACGCGCTGGAGCGAAGAGGCTGCCGAGCGGCCGCCCCTCCCCAGGGCCGGCCTCCTTGCCGAGGAACCCCGCGAACTTCCTGGCGCGAGCGACGTCTCAGAGACTTCGTCCGGCGGCCTGGGTGCCACCTGGACGACGCACCTGGCTGACACCGCGCGTTTGCACCAGCCGCCCGGCCCGGCGGCCGCGTGGCCGCAACCTGTCGAAATCGTTACAGCAGCGCAACATCTGTCCACCATGGCGCCCCTGGCAGAGGAATTGAACGCACTGCGCCAGCCAGGAGCGACCCCCCTGACCGCCCCGATCCTCTCCGACCCTCCGACGGCCACCGAGCCGGCACTGCCCCGCGTGGCGGTGCTGCTCAATGCGCGCGCCCGGAAGGTCACCCCGCGGGTGGTCCGGGCGCTCTCGCACGTCGTGCCGCGCGCCGACCTTTTCCTCTCGCGGTCGCCCAAGGACGCCCGGGCCATCGCGCGCACCATCCTCAGCCGCGGCTACGACACCGTGTTCTGCGGCGGCGGAGACGGGACCTTCATCGGCTTCGCCGACGAGATCCTCTCCGAGGCCGAACGCTCCCACGCCTCGGCTCCCCGCTTCGGGGTCCTGAAGCTCGGGACCGGAAACGGCCTCGCGGCCCTGGTCCAGGCCTCGCCGCTGAAGGACGGCGGCGTCGTTGACGACGTTCGCCGCGCGCGCGAGGGCGCGATCCCCGGCTACCGCCCGCTCGAGCTCCTCAAGGTCGACGGACGGCGCGCCCAGTTCGCCGGCCTCGGCATCGACGCCCGCCTCCTCAACGACTACCTCGGGCTCAAGTCGAGGGTGCAGGGCACCTGGGGCCACTGGGCCCTCACCGGCGCACGCGGTTACGCGCTGACCGTGGGCCTCCGCACCCTACCCCACGCCCTCGTGCGGTCGCTGACCGAGGAGGTCGAGGTCCACAACTCCGCCGACGTCCCCGCGTACCGGCTGGACGCGAACGGCCGCACCGTCGAGGAGCTGCCTCCCGGAGCGCTGCTCTACCGGGGCCCGGCGATGCTGGTCGCCGCGGGCACCATCCCCTTCTACGGCTACGCGCTCCGGATGTTCCCCTTCGCCGGGCTCCGTCCGGGGTTCCTCCAGCTGCGGCTGGGGACGGTCAACCCGCTCGCGGCGGTGGCAAATCTGAAGGCGCTCTGGCGCGGCGAGTGGTTCCCCTCCAGCATCCACGACTTCCATGCCGTCGCGGTGAACGTCCGCGCCGCCCGGCCGATGCCGCTCCAGATCGGCGGCGATGCCGCCGGGGAGCGGACCTCCGTCGAGTTCCGGATGTCGAGCAAGCGGCTCGAGCTGGTCGACTGGTCGCAGCCGGCCTGCGCCTGAGGCGACGTCAGCTCCCGCGCGCCCGGTCCGCGAGGCGGACCAGGTCCACCACGGAGTGCGCCTCCAGCTTGTGCATCACGCGGCCGCGGTGGACCTTCACCGTCTTCTCGCTCGTCCCGAGCTCCACCGCGATGCGCTTGTTGGGCTTGCCGAGCACCACCTGGTCGAACACCTCGAGCTCGCGCCGGGTGAGGGACGCCAGCCGATCCGCCGCCTCGGAGCGGGTGGCCGCCGCCTCTCGCCAGGCCCGGGCCCGGGCGACGGCCCGGATCACCGCGTCGAGCAGAGGTCCCGGCTCCACCGGCTTGGTCAGGAAGTCGATCGCGCCGTGCTTCATTGCCAGGACCGAGCTCGTCACGTCCGCCTGCGCGCTCATGAACACGACCGGGACGTAGACCGGCTGACGCTCGATGGCCGGGAGCACGTCCAGCGCCGAGGTGTCGCCCAGCCACAGGTCGAGCAGCACGCAGTCGGGCTGCTCCCGGTCGAGCCGTTCCAGCAGCGAGACCGGGGCGTGCATCACCTCGACGTCGACTGCCGCCGTCCGGAGAACCCTCGCCAGCGCCGAGGCGACCGAACGATCGTCGTCGACCACCCATACCCGCGGAGCCAGCACGCCCATCCCCGTTCCTGTGGTGCGGGGCGCATGAGACACCTGTTCGGCAATGTCATCCAGTGGCCAAACGTTCAGCGCCTTGGATCCGCCTGCCCGCTCGCCGCTCCCGGGTCGACGGGGTGACCACCCGGTGTCAGGAAGAGACGTCGTACGTGCCGGGTGGCTCTTCGCGAAGCGTCCGGTGCCCGCAGCACGGGTAGGGGAACTGCCGTGGCGGAGGCGTCTCGTTCACGCGTCAGCCGCGATCGCGTGACGGGCGTGGCTTCTCGTCCGACTCGCGGCGCCGACCCACGGCGATGGCGAAGCTGATCGCCGCCGCCCCCGCGCGGTACAGCGCTGCCTCCTCCGCGAGCTCGTCTGGCGCCGCGCCGTAGAGCGCATCCATCTCGTCGATGCCCAGCGCCTCGGAGAAGTCCGGCTCGTATCCGGATGCGGGCAGCGCCGCCAGCAGCTCCTGCGGCGTCCGGAGCGCGTGCCCCCAGTGGCGCTCCCACTGCTCGACCAGCCCGGGCGGCGGCCGGAGCAGCACCTTCACCGGCCGGACGAAGGCCACCCGCCCCTCCGGAGCGAGGAACTCGCGCGCCTCGCTCGTGACCTCGTCGCCCAGCGCGTCGCGGGCGTGCAGCAGCACGAGCGCGAACCGTCCGGCCATCGCCGAGGGCGGCCGCTCCGCCTTCACCGCGTTCACCTCGACCCGCGTCGCCTGGAGGACCCGATCCAGCGCCTCCTCGTCGGGCTCCACCAGGGTCACGCTCATCCCCAACTTCACCAGCGCGGCGGCAGTGCTCCCCCGCGCGACGCCCCACTCGAGCACCTCCGAGCCCTCCGGCAGCTCCAGCCGGCGGACGAGCCGCGACACCACCGAGGGCCGGCAGAACGGGGCCCGCGGGTCGCTCCCCTCGAACTCCTCGGTCGGGCGGTGGCCGGCAGGCATCGGGCGGTCGCTCAGAGGTAGTACAGGATGCGCCGCTCCTTGTGCAGCTCGGTGTACACGTGCCGGCGCTGCTCCTCGCTGAGGAGCACCACGGTGACCGAGACCGAGACGTACTTCTCCCCGCGCGAGGGCTGCTCGCTCATCGAGTCGGGGGAGATCTCCTGGCCCATGATCCGGTGGAAGAGCCCCCGGACGTACTCGCGGAACCCGTGCTCCTGCTTGCCCATCACCTTGAAGGTGTAGGTGGTCGGGTACTCGATGAGCGGCTTCCGCTCCGGTCCTGGCTGCTCCGCACCGGCGTCCTGTCCCTGATCGCCGCTCACAGGAGGTTCGCCGCCAGCTCGGCGAGCGCGCTCCGCTCGCCCTTGGTCATGGTGATGTGGCCCGCGATCCGCTCCTGCTTGAAGCGGTTGACCACGTGCACCAGCCCGTTGGTCGTCGAGTCCACGTAGGGATTGTCGATCTGGAAGGGATCGCCGGTGAGCACGATCTTCGTCCCGTCCCCGACCCGGGTGATGATCGTCTTCACCTCGTGGGGCGTGAGGTTCTGCGCCTCGTCCACGATGATGAACTGGTTGGGGATGCTCCGACCGCGGATGTAGGTCAGCGGCTCGATCTCCACGATCCCCAGGTCCATCAGCTCGTGGTAGCCGCGCCCGGCCTTCTTGTCGGCGCGGCTGAGATTCATCAGGAACTCCACGTTGTCGAAGATGGGCTGCATCCAGGGATTCAGCTTCTGCTCGATGTCGCCCGGCAGGTACCCGATGTCCCGGCCGAGCGGGAAGATGGGCCGGCTGACCAGCAGCTTCTGGTAGTTCCCCTCCTCCGTCGTCTTGTGCAGCCCCGAGGCGATGGCCAGCAGCGTCTTCCCCGTGCCCGCCTTTCCGACGATGGTCACCAGCTTGATCTCGTCGTTGAGGAGAAGGTCCAGCGTGTAGCTCTGCTCCATGTTCCGGGCCCGGATGCCCCACACCCCTTCCTTCGCCGGGCGCACCAGCGGGACCAGCTTTCCCTTCGCCGCGCTCATCCGCGCCATGGCGGTGTGCGACGGATTCTGCGCGTCCTTGAGCAGCACGAACTCGTTCGGCGCGAGCCCGTCCATGCCAGGGACGCTCACCTCCGCGCTGGGCCGGTACATCTGGTCCACCGCTTCCCGGGAGACGAAGAGCTCGGTGTGCCCGGTGTACAGCTCCGAGATCTCCACCCGCTGCGCGTCGTAGTCCTGGGCGATGAGGCCGACGGCGTCGGCGCGGATCCGGAGCGACGTGTCCTTGGTGATGAACATCGTCGGCATCTCGGCGTCCCGCTCCTTGACGTCGAGCGCGACCGCGAGGATGCGGTTGTCCATCAGGGCCGGATCTCCCAGCGACGCGGGGATGGTCCGGTGGGTGAAGACGACGCTCAGGAGCCCGCCGCCGGGAAGCGGCACCCCTTCTGCGAGCGAGCCCTCGGCGCGGAACGCGTCCAGGTAGCGAGCCACGACGCGCGAGTTGCGCCCCAGCTCGCTCTGGTCGCGCTTGAACTTGTCGACCTCCTCGATGACGTAGATGGGAATGACGACGTTGTTGTCGTCAAAGCTGAACAGCGACCGCGGATCGTGCAGCAGGACGTTGGTGTCGAGGACGAAGTTCTTTTTCATCGACTGGCCGGGGGGTTCCCTCGGGCGAGACCTCGTGATGCTGCGGTGGGCCTTCTGGCTCCTCGTTTCCGCCAGTATAGACACGGAGCCGACGCCCCCGGGCCGCTCAAACGCCGCCGGCCGGGGGGCGGAGTAGGTCCTGCAGCGTCCGGGGGACCGGTGGCCCCGGCATCCGGTCCCAGGGAAACCGCCGGCGGAGGCAGGCCAGGTCGAACCGGTACGCGCCCCGCCTCCCCCGTCGAACCGCCGCACGCCGCGCGACGGTGCTGATCGCCCTCGCGACGTGCCCATCCAGTGGCGCGATCATCAGATCCGGCGTCCACGTCACCCGTTCGACACCGGACCGAACGCAGCCCAGATCCAGTGCCCAGGAGAGCAGCCACAGCGGCCGCAACCGCGTCTCTCTGCGAAGCGCCTCGAACCTCGCCTGCGCCTTGCCGTCCACGAAGACGAAGTGACGCGCGTACGCCCACGCTGCGTGGAAGCTGCTCGGGCGAAGCGCCATTCCCTCGGCGCCGACCCTCTTGGCCATCAGCAGCAGCAGCTGGACCACCTCGCCCGACAGGCTGAGCCCGGGGAACTGCTGACCGGGGAGCGGCGGCCGGTGCCAGTCGAACTGCTTCCCCGGGTTCTGGAGCAGGAGGGACTCGAGGAACACGAGCTTGGCTTCGCTGACCGAGCGCCCGAGGCCGAGCTGATGCCCGCTCACCTGGCGCAGCGAGACCTCGGCCACGGGCGCGTCGAAGAGATCGCTCCGCACCACGAGGGTCGGCGCGAACGGATCGCCCAGGTCGAGGTTCACCGAGAGCTTGCCCAGCCCTCGCGCCTGAAGCCGCTCCAGCGTTCCGTACGCACGGAGCGCGTGCTCCAGCCCGCCGCGGCTGTAGGTCTCCCAGCCCAGCCGGGTTCGGCCTTCTCGCGTCGCGAGCCCGAGCGGGTCCCCGTCCTCGTCCTCCTCCTCGGTGAGGGCGGCGAGGTTCATCCGCCGGTAGATGCGCCACAGACGTGGCTCGATCCGGACGGTCGCCGTCATTCCGCGTCCCGGCGGTACCGGATGGTCCGGACCACCAGCTCCACCTCCCCGCGTGGACGCCGCACCGTCACCTCGTCACCGGGACGCTTGCCGAGCAGCGATCGACCCAGTGGGGATTCCACGCTCACCCCGGTGCCGCGGGCGTCGATCTCGTCGGGCCCGACGATCTGGTAAGTGCGCTCCGTCCCCTCCTCGTCTTCCAGCGTGACCCA
>Ga0105242_10002813_pt1 | contig 13637 bp, 13 predicted proteins | sample KBSM24metaG_FD_81521 | JGI IMG/M metagenome (GOLD analysis project Ga0105242, IMG submission 81521) | Miscanthus rhizosphere microbial communities from Kellogg Biological Station, Michigan, USA - KBS M2-4 metaG | ecosystem: Host-associated > Plants > Roots > Rhizosphere > Soil | place...
AATGTTCCTGAGAGATGAGCAATCAACGCGGCGGATTATCGCGTAAATATGTTTTCATTCGCAAACGGGTCGCTTTCTTGTTGGTCAACTCGGCGTTATACTTTTTTCGCTCGCCATGAAAAGGGAAAAGATTTCTGAACTCACGACCAACCGCTTGAGCGTTTACCTCCGCTGTGTAAACGAGCTGGCGGCTGCCGGAATCAGGACCGTTTCATCTCAGGAGTTGGCCGAGCAATTCAATCTCAATTCGGCGCAGATTAGAAAAGACCTCGGATACTTTGGCGAGTTTGGCGTGCGCGGCACGGGCTACTACATCGAAGACCTGCGCGCGCACCTGACGAAGATTCTCGGCCTGGACAAACCGCATCGGGTGGGAATCGTCGGGGCCGGCCGCCTGGGTCGGGCGCTGGCGAATTACAACGGGCTCGAAAAATCGAGCTTCACCGTGGCTGCGTTGTTCGATAACGATTCGTCGAAGATCGGCGAACGCACGCGCAGCGGCGTTGAAATTTTCGACGTGAATAGAATCGCCAAGGTCGTGCGCGACGAGTCGATTGATGTCGCCGTCATCGCCGTACCGGCACGCGCTGCTCAACGTGTGCTGAATCAAATTATGGCTGCCGGAGTCAAAGCGGTTTTGAATTTTGCGCCCGCGCCTTTGAAAGCACGGCTGGGAGTGAAGGTGAAGACGGTTGACCTGACGACCTCGCTGCAGTCTTTATCGTATTTTTTGGCGCAACCGCCGAAGCCGCGACTGCAGAATCCCACGACCGAAAAGTCAAAACAGATTTCTGAGATTCAAATCGACGAGCAGCACGCCTGACACTTATTAATGGACGAACAAACCGCACGCCGCGACCTCCTGCGCATCTGCCACCTAATGTATGAGCGCAGCTACGTCGTCTCGTCTGACGGCAACGTGAGTGTGCAGCTTGATGACGGCCGCGTGCTGGCCACGCCAACGATGACCTGCAAAGGCCGCATGACGGAAGATCTGATCGCGATCACAGATCTCGAAGGAAGATCTTTGAATGATCGACGCGCTTCGAGCGAGCTCGCGATGCACCTCTTAATTTATCGGGAGCGGCCGGACGTCAGAGCAGTCTGTCACGCGCATCCGCCGCACGGCACCGCTTTCGCGGTGGCTGGCTTGCCCATCGATCAGCCGATTCTTTCCGAAGTGATTCTGACACTCGGCTGTGTGCCGCTGGCGGAATACGGGACTCCTTCAACCGAAGAATTGAGTGATGCGATGCGGCCGCTGGTGAAACATCACAACGCGTTGTTGATGGCGAATCACGGCGCCGTCGCTTACGGCTCGGATCTTTGGCAGGCCTGGGACCGTTTGGAGACGCTCGAACACACCGCAAAAATCGCAATCCTTTCGCGAGTGCTTGGCGGTTCGCGCAATCTTTCGCCGGATGCAATCGAGAAGTTGATCAATGTCCGCGAGGCTGCGGGCTATCTGGATCAGGGAGCGCGCTGCCAGGCTTGTGGATACCTGCATGAAACGAACCTCACGTGTCCCACAGGCGATCGTCCGGCGGCGCGGGCGTATTCGTCCACGGCAAATGGATCGGGCAAAGTTTCGTTAAGTCGGGAAGAGTTGGTCGAATTATTAAGCCAGGCTGCGCGACTGAATGACTAAATCGTAAGTCGTGAATAGAGCCGCCGTGTTATTCTATTTACGATTCACGATTTACAATTCACTGGTTCTCACGGGAGAAACTGAATGCAAGAAGCACTGGGAATGGTTGAAACCAAAGGACTGGTCGCAATGATCGAAGCCGCTGACGCGATGGTCAAAGCGGCGAACGTTACTTTGGTTGGTTACGAGAAGATCGGCGCCGGATTCGTCACGGCGATTGTGCGTGGCGACGTGGCTGCGGTCAAAGCAGCTACAGATGCCGGTGCCGCCGCAGCGCGCCGGGTCGGCGAGCTCGTCAGCGTGCACGTGATTCCGCGTCCGCACGGCAGCGTCGATGAGGCCATGCCGGTGACCGCGCAAGCACACGCATGATCATCGCGCGGATTATCGGCACAGTCGTTTCCACTCAGAAGGACGCGCGGCTGGAAGGTAAAAAACTCCTGATTGTCCGGCCCATCAACGTTGACGGGTCGGATACGAGTGGCTATGTGGTTGCCGTTGATACTGTCGGCGCCGGATTTCATGAACGCGTTCTGGTAGTGGCCGGATCGAGCGCCAGGCTGGCGCAAAACATGAAGGATGCGCCGGTGGACGCGGCGGTTGTTGGGGTGATCGACACGGTCGACATCATGGCTCCGGAAAAAGTCTGAAGTCTGGAGTCTGGAGTCTTCGAGTCTGGAGTCTGAAGTCTTAGAGTCTGGAGTCGAAAAACATGATGAAGTCCAGTTTCAGACTTCGGACTCCAGACTCCAGACTTCAGACTTCAGACTCCAGACTGATTTCTTATGCAGCTCGCACGCGTTATCGGAACAGTTGTCGCCACGGTGAAGAACGATTCACTGCGGAACCGCACTTTGCTCGTCGTTCAATCGCTCAACAAGAATTTGGAGCCTCAGGGAAAGCCTTTGGTAGCGGTTGATGCCGCGGGCGCCGGCGTCGGTGAATTGGTTTTCTGGTGCCGGGGAAAGGAAGCGAGCTTTCCTTTCAAACGCGAAGACACGCCAACTGATTGCACGATCGTCGGCATAGTTGACTCAGAAAGTCATGTTTGTTGTCAGTGATTAGAGCTTAGAATTTAGAGCTTAGGCTGTTGACATTGGAAACTAAGCTCTAAGCTCTAAGCTCTAAGTTCTAAATTCTATTTTCAAAGCAATGCTTCTCGCCAAGGTTCTCGGCAACATCGTCGCCACCCAAAAAAATCATCGCTATGAAAATGCGCGCGTGATGTTGTGCGAGACTATTAATCCCGAAGGCGATCCGACCGGCAATACCATTCTGGCGCTCGATTCGGTCGATGCCGGAGCAGGTGACACGGTATTAATTGTCCAGGAAGGCTGGAGCGCGTCAACCAGCGCGACCGGAAAAGCCGGGGCCGCAATCGATTCAGCCATCGTCGGCGTCGTCGATCGCATCGATCTTTTGGATGACGTCAACCAATAGACCTGTTTAGAGACGGCACTTGTGCCGACGGTCGCCGGACAAGTCCGGCGTCTAAACGATCATGGATAAGAAAGAATGAGCGGCAATCAAGATCCAGCGAGATTAATTGCAGAACGCGTCGCCCGTCGCCTGGCTGGAGACTCCGCGACTCGCGAACCTTCGTCATCTGCCGCTCACGGCGCAGCCCAAATTTCCGAAAGACCGCGCGCGCGGGTAATCAATTTCATCGCTCAGGCGCCGCCCCCACGGACGCAGTCCTCAATTGGTTCGCCCACCGAAACTGAGCCGAATCAGCGCGAGTCACACTCGACCTCTGTTCCCCCGGTAGCGCAGTCACCGTGGCTTGCTCCTTTCTCACGCGCCGGCCAGGCGAGCCCGCAAGCAGCCGACCATCCGAGCCAGGAAAGATTCGGCGTCGAAGAAGCCGTTGTGTCAGAGCTGGTCGAGTTTTTCGAAACCGAAAAGCAGTGCTCGGTCGATCCCAGCGGTAAGCCCTGCGACCATTGCGCCATGTGCAGCTCGCGGGGATTCTGAGCGCCACTCCACTACGGGCCACTCGAAAGGCGAACGCTCCCTCGAGCCCGGCCGAAAAAATCAATAAAAAGTATTGACAGCCCTTTAATCCAAGCGTACTATGCGCCGGTGGAGCGAGATGGAGTGAAGTGGAGCAGGCGACACGAACCAAGCTCGGGACTGGCGCAAACGGCACAATCGTCCCCACTCATCTCCGGAATCAAACAAGGTGCTTCGAGGGAACTACACGGCACGAATCGATTCCAAGGGCCGGCTCAAGGTGCCGGGCCTGTTCCGGCGTTACGTTGAAGAGAAGTACGGCTCGAGTCTTTACCTGACGAGCCTCACGGGTGAATGCGTGCGCATCTACCCGATGCCCGAATGGGAAGCCATCGAACAGAGATTGTCTCTCTTGCCCTCGATGGACCCGGCCCGGCGCAAGTTCCTTGACAGGACGAACTACTACGGTCAGCAGTCGACCATGGACGCGCAGGGACGCGTGCTTATTCATCCGCTGCTGAGAAAGAGCGCGCAGGTCGTAGGCGACGTAGCGGTGCTCGGATATTTGAGTTACCTGGAAGTTTGGGAGCTGGATCGATTCCAGCAGCGCCTGCTCTCGGATGCTTATACCGAAGAGGACGAAGCGGCGATTGCGCGACTAGGAATTTGAGGATGGTGAATGGCGATAGGTGATAAGTAAGAGGCACAGTCGAAGCGGTTTTCGTTTATCACCCATTACTTTTCACCTATCACCAATTCACAGTTCTTTGAACGAGATCGCGGGGCGGTGTTGATGGCGAAGCCTTTGGGGGGCAGGGGCGCGCTGGCGCATCGCCCCGTGCTACTTCGAGAGACGATCGAGTTGCTCGCGGCAGAGCGCGGCGGATTGTTTGTCGATTGCACGGTAGGCCTGGGCGGGCATAGCGAAGCAATTTTGCAAGCATCTTCCGACGCGCAAGTGTTGGGAATCGATCGCGACGAAGAAGCTCTCGAGTTGGCAAGGCAGCGATTGGCGCATTACGGCTCGCGCTTTTCGGCTGTGCATGCTGACTTTCGTGAACTTACGCGGGTCCTCGCGACAGCGAAAGTCAGGCAAGTGCACGGTGTCCTTGCCGATCTCGGTGTTTCGTCGTTGCAGCTGGACTCGCCGGGACGTGGGTTCAGTTTCCGGCATGAAGCGCCGCTCGACATGCGCATGGACATGTCGCAAGGCGAAACCGCGGCAGAGCTGCTCGGTCGTCTTTCTGAAGTACAAATTGCAAATCTGATTTTTGAATACGGCGAAGAGCCGCGCTCGCGAAGAATTGCCCGAGCGATCGTGCAGCGACGTGAACGCGGACAGCCGGTAGCGACGACGACAGACCTCGCAAATGTCATCGAGCGCGCAGTTGGTAGAGGAAATAAACGGAGGATCCATCCCGCCACTCGCACGTTTCAAGCGTTGCGGATCGCGGTCAACGCCGAACTCGAAAACCTCGATCGTTTCCAGTTCGATGCGGTTGACCACTTAGAACAAGCAGGGCGTCTGGCAATCATCAGTTTCCATTCGCTGGAAGACAGGATTATCAAGCGGACGCTTCAGAAGCTTTCCGGGAAGTGTCAGTGTCCGCCGCGTTTGCCGAAATGCATCTGCGGCGCGACCAAGCGGGTCGAGATTCTTACTCGCCGGGCCATCGTGCCATCCGAGACAGAGATCGACGAGAATCCGCGGAGCCGCAGCGCGAAACTGAGAGGCGCCGTCAGGATTTAATCTCAAACTTATGCGCAGAGTTCCTTCAAGACATCGCAACGCGCCGATCGTGGTTAAAGAGCCCGATCGCGGCGCGCTGAAGCGTTTTTCCTCCTTGCTGGCGGCGGCAGCGATCCTGGCAATCGGTTTTCTCTACGCCGGCCATCAACATTTCGCGGCTTTGAGATTGGGATACGAAACCGAGAAGCTGCGCAACACGCTGACAGATGCCAAGGAAGAGCAGCGCCGTCTGGCCGTGCAGAAAGAAGTCGTCGCCAGTCCGGCCCGTTTAGAGCAAGCCGCGCGTCAATTGGGAATGCAGCCGATGCAGGCTGCACAGCTTGATCCCCTCAGGCGGCCCGCGGAGACGCGCGATTCAAAGTCACCTGAGGAAAAGAAACCCGCATCAAAAGCGCCCCCAATCCAAAAGAGCCAGCCGCCGCGCGTGGATAACCGCGGCCGGTGAGGCCTTCACCCGTGGGAGAGTTTAATGCCCCGTCGTGCTAGTCGGACCGATGCGCCGAGTGCGCCAAGCGCCCACCGCCGAATACTGTTTGTGGCGATTGGGCTGGTGGCCTGGATGCTGGTGATTGGCGGCCGGCTGGTTCAACTGCAGGTGCAGAGGCATGAGGAACTCGCCTCACGGGCCCGCAACCAACAGTTCAGTTCCATTGAAACCGCACCGACGCGCGGCCAGGTCCTTGATCGACAGGGACGCGAGCTGGCGCGCAGTCTCGACACAGAATCGTTCTACAGCGATCCCAGCGAAGTTAAGAACGTCGAAGAGACGGCGCGGAAGATCGCCGCGATCACCGGCATCGATCGGGCCGAGCTCGTAAAGAAATTCAACGAGGCCCAGGACGCAAACAAGAAATTCATCTGGCTAATTCGTCGTTTGGAAATGGAGCGGGCCGCGAAGCTCGACGCTCTCGAGCTGGATGGCGTTTACTCGCGCAAAGAGCCCAAGCGTTATTACCCGAACGACGCCCTGGCGGCCCACGTGCTCGGCTTTGTGGGGACGGACGAAATTGGACTGGCCGGCGTCGAGCAGTATTACAACGAGAAGATCCGCGGCGAAGCCGGCAAGGTTTTCCTGGAGCATGATCGGGCCCAGCGCAGCTTCGAAAGTTACGAGGTACAGCCGCGTCCGGGTCAGACGATCGTCCTCACGATCGATCAGTTGATTCAATATCGGACCGAGCAGGCTTTGACTGAAGCGGTCCAGCGCGCGCACGCGAAATCGGGCAGCGCCATCGTAATGGATCCTCGCACGGGCGAGATTCTCGCGCTGGCGAACGCGCCGACATTCAATCCCAATCAACCCGCGGCTGATTCGCCGGAGACGCGTACCAACGGTGCGCTGCAAAATACTTACGAGCCAGGCTCGACCTTCAAAATCGTCGCTTACTCGGCCGCGATCGAGAAAGGCCTGGTCACGCCCGACGACAAGATCGATTGCCAAAACGGCTCAATCACCGTCAATGGCCGTTTGGTTCACGACGGTCATCCCTATGGCGTGTTGACTATTGCTGATGCGCTGGCCAAGTCGAGCAATGTCGGCGCGATCAAACTTGGGCTGATGGTCGGCAACGATTCGATGTACGACTTTATGAAGCGGCTCGGATTTGGATCGCGCACGGGAATCGATCTCGCCGGCGAATCGGCCGGCATTCTGCGGCCGGTCGCGCGTTGGCAGCCGGCTTCGATGGGATCGCTGGCGATCGGGCAGGAAGTTGCCGTCACGCCTTTGCAGATGGCGGCGGCGTATTCGGTCCTGGCCAACAACGGCAGTTGGATCAAGCCGCACATCGTCCGCGAATTACGTAATCCTGATGGCGGCGTGTCGTTTCAGGCGAAGATCGACGCGCGGCCGGCATTGAAACCGGAGACGTGCGCGGCGCTGCGCACAATGATGGAAGGGGTCACACTACATGGCACTGCCCGCAAGGCCCAGCTCGAAGGTTACACTGCGGCCGGCAAGACAGGCACGGCGCAGAAAATCGATCCGAAGACGCATGCGTACTCTGCGACGAAATACATTGGTTCATTCGTCGGGTTCGCGCCGGTCAGCAATCCCGCCATCGTTATCATCGTCGTGATCGACGAGCCGGAGGGTGCTTATCACGGCGGCGATGTCGCGGCGCCGGTCTTCCGGGAAATCGCCGAACAAGTGTTGCCCGAGCTCAACGTCGAGCCGGACATCGAGACCAAACCGCTGCCGTCGTTGATTGCCCAGGATTCAAAACCCTCGCCCCAGCAAATGCAGGAACAGGCCGCGCAGGTCGAACGGCGGCAGGAAACATTGCCGCAGGTGACTTCGAAGAGCTTCGCCGGCAGCACGAGGGAAGTTGTTTTTGCGATGGCCACGAATCGCGGCGCGTTGATGCCGGACCTGCGTGGCCAAAGCGTGCGTGACGCATTGCGAACGTGTGCTCAACTCGGATTGAAGCTGGAGGCGCGCGGCGACGGTTTCGCGGCGCAGCAGAATCCTGCGGCGGGAGCGGAAGTCGAAACAGGCCAAACCGTGCGCGTGGATTTTGCGCGCCGAAACTGAGTCGCAAAGTATTTAGACGAAGGTGTTGCCTTCGTCATCGGGCCACGCGCGCGGCTAAACAGAGCGATGCGGTAAACTGATAATGTGAAGATCAAAACTGCAGCAGAATTAATGGGCGCGACCATTGATGGTCTGCGTCCAGAGTTCTTTGACAAAGAAATATTGGACTTCTCGATCGACTCGCGCACGGCGGAAGCAGGTGAGCTGTTCTTTGCGCTGTCGCAACCCGATTACGAGCGGGCCGGCTTTAACGGAACTTTCGCGGATGCGCACGGGTTCATCGCCGGCGCGTTTGAGAGAGGCGCAATCGCCGCGGTCGCGCGACGACAGCGCGTCGAGGGCGCGGAAGATATGAAGCCGCTGATTGATCGGCTGCTAATCGTTGACGATGTGATCGCCGCGTTACAGACACTCGCGCGCAAAGTTTATGAGCAGTGGGGGATGCCTGTCATCGGCATCACCGGCAGCGCGGGCAAAACGACCACCAAGGAATTGACGGCGCACGTGCTGTCGCACTGCGGTTATCGCGTGCTGAAGAGCGAGCGCAATTACAACAACAATCTGGGGTTGCCACTTTCAGTTTTACAGATGGTCAGTCGCGGTCGCCAACCATCGGATTACAACCTGGCTGTACTCGAAATGGGGATGTCCTCGCCCACGCACGAAATCCGTCGCCTCGTGCAAATCACGCCGCCCGACGTCGGCGTGGAATTAATGGTCGCGCCGGTGCATCTCGAGCACCTGGGCACGATCGAAACTGTCGCCGCGATGAAGGCCGAATTGATTGAAGGCCTGAAACCCGGCGGCGTGGCGGTGCTTAATGCGGATGACAAGCTTGTCATGGAAATGAAATCAAAGACTGACGCGGCGGTGCTAACTTTCGGGATGCAGAAACCCGCGGACGTGACGGCGACTGAAATTGATTCATCAAGATTTGGATCGATTCGCTTTCGCTTGCGCACGCCGCTCGGCGAAGCAGCCGCGGAACTGCCGATGACCGGGGCACATAATTTGATGAACTCGCTGGCGGCATCTGCGGTGGCGACTGCTTTGAAGGTCAAGCCCGAATTGATCGCCGAGGCGTTACGTTCAGCGAAGCCGCCGAAGATGCGCGGCGAGGTGCTGCATTTCGCGGCCGGCTTCACGGTGGTTGATGATTCGTACAATTCAAATCCGCGTTCCCTGCTCAGCATGGTGCGGACCCTGGCGGAAGCGCGGGACAAGGTAAAACGGCGAATCGTGATTGCCGGCGAGATGCTTGAGCTGGGGCCGGACTCGCCACAGATGCATCGTGAGGCTGGCCACGAGATTGCGCGGCTGGGAATTGATTTACTGTGGGGAGTGCGCGGCTTCGCGTCCGATTTGATTGCCGGCGCAAACGAACAAGGATCATCAGCCACGCGATTGTTTGAGAATTCTGACGAGGCTGCGGCAGCGGCGATCGATGAAGTTCGGGAAGGCGATTTGGTTTTGGTTAAAGGCTCGCGTAGCGTCGAGACCGATAAGGTTGTGAAGGCATTAAAAGAAAAATTTCCGTTAGCTTGAAATTGTAGGGGCAGGGCTGGTCCCTGCCCGGTTTTCGATTGGCCAAACCGCGGGCAGGGACAAGCCCTGCCCCTACAGACGAATGTTCTATTACATCCTTTACGATCTGATCTTCAATCACTTCAAAGATCAGGATTGGTATCTCGTAAAGGCGCTCAACGTTTTTCAGTACGTCACGTTCCGTACGGCCTACGCGTCGGTGACGGCGATGCTGATTTCGCTTCTATTTGGAAAGAAGCTAATCAACGCGCTCAAGCGATGGAACATCGGGCAGCAGATCCGCGAAGAAGGTCCGCGGGCGCACATCGCCAAACGCGATACGCCGACGATGGGTGGACTCTTGATTATCGGGTCCGTGATTATCTCGACGCTGCTGTGGGCCAAGCTGTCGGGGCTCTACATCTGGATCACGATTTTGGCGACGCTGGGCTTCGGTGCGGTCGGATTCGCCGACGATTACATCAAGCTGGTGAAGCGACGCAGCCTCGGGCTGACCGGCCGGCAGAAGATTCTGTTTCAGCTACTCGTCGCGATCAGTGTCTGGGTGGCGCTGGTGGTGGCGAATTATTACGCGAGCAAGCATGGTTTGAATCCGAAGTATTCATGGAACGTGAGCATTCCATTTTTCAAGAACACGGCCGAGCCGTTTGGGATCAGCTATGTCGGTCCGATTATTTATCTGTTTTTCATCGTCGTGTTCTTACTGGGCTGGACCAATGCAGTGAACCTGACGGATGGGCTCGACGGGCTGGCCATCAGTGTGACCTTTATCGCGATGATCGCTTTGACTGCTTTCACTTATCTCAGCAGCGACTCGCGCTGGGCCGCCTATCTTGATCTGACACACCGGCCCGAGGCCGCGGACTTGACGGTTTTCTGTGGGGCGATGGCCGGAGCCAGCCTGGGATTTCTTTGGTTCAATTCGCCGCCGGCTGAAGTGTTCATGGGTGACGTCGGCAGCCTGGCGATTGGTGGAGCGGTAGGAACGATCGCGGTGCTTACGAAAATGGAAGTCATGCTGGTCATGGTCGGCGGCGTGTTCGTGATGGAAGCGCTGTCGGTGATGTTGCAGGTCAGCGTCTTCAAGATGACCAAACGCACCAGCGGCGTGGGGCGGCGCGTCTTTAAGATGACGCCGCTGCATCATCATTTCGAGATGGTCGGATGGAAAGAATCGAAGATCGTTTTTCGATTTGTGATTTTGGCGATCTTGTTTGCGCTGTTGAGTCTATCGACGTTGAAGCTGAGGTGATGTTTCAAGTTTCGGGTTTCAAGTTTCAAGTTGAAGCTAAGAACCTGAAACCTGAAACCTGAAACCTGAAACTTGAAACTTGGATGTTGCGGGACGAAAAGCTTTAGTCATCGGTGCGGCGCGCAGCGGGATTGCCAGCGCGCGGTTTCTCCGCCAACGAGGCGCGACTGTGGCTCTGAATGATCGCAAGCCGCTGAGCGATTGGTCGCCAGCCGCGCTCGACTTGAAAACTGAAGGCGTGGGCTTGATCGCAGGCGATCCGCCGTCGTGGCTGCTCGATCAAATCGATCTCGTGGTAGTCAGTCCGGGCGTGCCGACCAAATCGATCCCGATTCGTTATGCGGATCGCAAAGGCGCAGAGGTCATTGGCGAAGTCGAGTTGGCTTCGCGCTTCATCAAGGGTCGCACAGTGGCGATTACCGGATCGAATGGCAAGACGACCACGACGTCGCTGATTGGGCAGATGCTGAAGGACGCGGGCTTGAAGGTGCAGGTGGGCGGAAATATTGGGACCGCGCTGATCTCAATGATTGATTCATCGCGCGAGGACGGTTGGAATGTCGTGGAGCTCTCCAGCTTTCAGCTCGAAACGATCGTGGACTTTCATCCGAACGTGGCCGCCGTTTTGAATGTGACGCCGAACCACATGGACCGTTATGAATCACTGATGGACTACGCTGCCGCCAAGCACAATATCTTTCGGAATCAAACCACGAGTGACGTGGCGATTCTGAATGCCGACGACGAGATTGTGTCGTCGTGGGCCCCGGGGCTGCGCGCGCATGTAGTTGAGTTTAGCGTCGCGCGCGAACTCGACGAAGGTTTGTTGCTTCGTGGGAGCGACCTGGTGGCAAAAACGAAAGACGGTCAGCGCGTGCTGATGTCGCGCGATGAAATGAAGCTGCGCGGGACGCACAACGTGGAAAATGTGCTCGCTGCATTTGCGGCCGGACTGGCCTGCGGAGCCGCGCCCGATTCGTTGGCGGAAACGGTCCGTAATTTTCGGCCGGTCGAGCATCGCCTGGAGGAAGTTGCCGAGATTGACGGCATTCGATTCGTCAACGATTCGAAAGCCACCAGCGTCGACGCGGCGGCGAAGGCACTCGAGGCATTCGCTGCAGATCGCGGCAAGGTGGTGCTGATTCTCGGCGGCCTCGGAAAGAAAGCGCCTTACGCACCGCTGTCTGAACTGATCAAAGCGCGCGTACGCAGGATGATTTTGATCGGCGCAGACGCGCAGACAATTGAATCGGAGATCGGAGATGCCGCGCCGTATGAACATGCGACCGACATGCATGACGCGGTGAGCAAAGGTTTCGCAGCCGCTGAAGCCGGCGACGTGGTGTTGCTTGCGCCCGCGTGTGCGAGCTTTGACATGTTCGAGAGTTTCGAACAGCGGGGCAGGGTCTTTAAGGAAGAGGTTTCAAGTTTAAGGTCTCAAGTTTCAAGTTCGCATCAACCTGAAACCTGAAACCTGAAACCGGTTATCGTGATGACGCAGAAGTTACAAATCGATCGGTGGTTGTTCTCGGCGACGATCGGCCTCGCGCTGTTCGGGGTGGTGATGGTGTACAGCGCGTCGGCGGTGATCGCGCAGCAGGAGAACCACAGCCAGTTTTTCTATCTGACCAAGCAGGCGCTCTGGACCTCGATCGGTCTGGGCGCGATGTTTGTGGCGATGAACTTCGATTATCAGAAACTGAATCGGCGGTGGATTGTCTACGGGCTGCTGCTGGTGACGGTTTTATTGCTGGTCGCTGTCTTTGGGTTCCGTCCGATCAACGGCGCGCGGCGTTGGATTCGGTTGAGTTCGTTTTCGCTGCAACCATCGGAAATCGCCAAGCTCGCCCTGGTTCTTTTTCTGGCGCGATTCCTCGATCGACGCGCCGGCGACGAGGCTTCATTCTTTCGCACCTTCATCCCCTGCATGCTGGTGATCGGATTGCTTGCTGGCTTGGTAATCAAAGAGCCGGATCTGGGCACGGCTTTGATGCTGGCGATTGCCGGAGTGACGGTCTGTTTCGCCGCGGGTGTGCGGCCGCGCCACGTCTTCTATGCGTCGGTGCCGGCGCTGTTATATGTCGGGAAGATGCTGATCTTCACGCCGTTCCGCATGCGACGGTTGGTTTCGTTTATGGATCCGTGGGCCGATGCGCAAGGCGCGGGTTATCAAACTGTGCAGGGTTTGATTGCCGTCGGATCGGGCGGCACGCACGGGCTGGGCTTTGCGCAGGGAAAACAGAAACTCCTGTTTCTGCCGTTCGCGCATTCTGATTTTATTTTTGCGGTGGTGGGCGAGGAGCTGGGACTGGTCGGCGCGCTCATCGTCGTTTTCGTATTTGCGATTTTTCTGTGGCGGGGTCTGCGTGCGGCTTTGCGCGCGCCCGATCGATTTGGAATGTTGCTCGGACTCGGCATTGTGATCGGGATCGTGGCCCAGGCGCTTTTAAATATCAGCGTGGTGTTGGCGATTGTGCCGAACAAAGGCATTCCGCTGCCGTTCATTTCGTATGGTGGGTCGTCGCTCGTGCCGACGCTCGCAGGTGTCGGCATTCTGCTCAACATCTCGCAGTACGCGGCGCTGGGCAAACGCGAGCGCGCCGATGATGGCGAGTACGAAGAGGACTGGGACGAAGCGCCGCGTCCCCGGCGAAAGCGTCTGCCGCGACAGCGGGCCACGGCGGTCGCGCGGGCGCGTTATGGGTGAGCCATGCGCGTGTTGATTGCCGCAGGCGGCACCGGCGGACACATTTATCCGGGCATCGCGGTGGCGAACGAGATCATGCGTCGCGACCCGGCGTCGGTTGTTCGCTTTGTCGGCACGGCCCGCGGTTTGGAAAATCGTTTGGTGCCGCAAGCAGGTTTTGAACTATCGCTCATTGAAAGCGCGGGACTGGTGAACATGGGCCTGGCTCAGCGGCTGCGTGGCCTGGCCGTCCTGCCGAAAAGCTTTTTG
>Ga0105242_10002817_pt1 | contig 13629 bp, 14 predicted proteins | sample KBSM24metaG_FD_81521 | JGI IMG/M metagenome (GOLD analysis project Ga0105242, IMG submission 81521) | Miscanthus rhizosphere microbial communities from Kellogg Biological Station, Michigan, USA - KBS M2-4 metaG | ecosystem: Host-associated > Plants > Roots > Rhizosphere > Soil | place...
CGACGATTGCGCCAAGGCGGGTGGACGGTTCGTGCCACGGCTCTTCGGCTGGATGGCGCACGTGTATCTCTTCGCCGGCGACGATCCGAAAACGATCTGGGGCGACGACGAGCATGGAGCGATGAACGTCCACATGCACCATCCGCCGGACCCTCATGGCGGCTGAGGAAACCCTCTCCTCGCTGATCCGCTCAGTCCATCGGCTCGGTCACGAGCCGCCGCCGGTCGTCGCCAAACTCGGGTGGCGCTTTCACCACATCGGCATCCCAACCGATGAGCCAAGGCCCAACGAGACGCATCTGGAACCGTACGGCCTTCACGTCGCCGGTTTCTCGTCGAGTCCATTCGGGATCGAGTGGATGCGGTACTCGGAGGGCAGTCCGCTCCACCCGGCAATCAAGACGCTGCCGCACGTTGCGTTCGAAGTCGACGACCTCGATGCGGCGCTGGAGGGGCAAGAGGTCATCCATCCGCCCGGATCGCCATCCGACGGCGTTCGCGCCGCGATGATCCTCGTCGACGGAGCTCCGGTGGAGCTCATTTGCTTTCGGGCGACGGAACGCTGAGGGAACGGTCGGCTCACGCCTTCTCGCTATCGTGGTGGCGTCTCGGATCGGAGCACTGATGATTTCGCACGCGCCACGCCGGCTCGCACTGAGCATTGCGGTTTGTGCCCTGATGGTGGCCGCCGCGTGCGGCGATGCATCGACGCATCCCAAGCCGCCGGTGCAGACCGACCTCTCGGCTGTTTCTCGTACGACGCTTTCTGGAACGGTTGGAGCGGTCGTTGAAGAGGCACCGTCGGTCATTGCTCGGGACTCACTCGGTCGGCCGGTCGCGGGTGTTCTCATCGTCTTCACCGTGACGGAGGGAGGAGGCCTCGCTCAATCACGCTCCGCGGTGACCGATTCGCGCGGGATCGCCACCGTCGACCGATGGAGGCTGGGAACCGTTCCTGGACGCAACGCGCTGGAAGCGCGGAACCCATCAAACGCCACGGTGGCGTTCATCGCCAATGCGGTCGCGGGTCCGCCAACTGCGATCTCGAAGCTCGGTGGCGACGGACAAGCCGGCCAGCCTGGTGCAGCACTCTTCATTCGTCCGCGGGTCAGGGTAAGCGACGCATGGGACAATCCCGTCCCGGGAGCCGCGGTGACGTTCGAGGTGGCGGCCGGAGGAGGATCCGTGTCCGAGGCACCGGCGCTCACCGATTCCGCGGGAATCGCTATATCCGGAGATTGGGTGCTCGGGGCCGCCGGAGCGCAACGGTTGGTGGCGCGGACCGGACAGATCGCGTCACAGCCGTTCAGCGCACGGATCGTCACTGCCGCCGTGCCCTGCACCGACTCGGGCGTACTCAAGGGCGAAAGCGTAACTCCCGGTCAGCTCTCCTCGCTCGGGTGCAACGTGTACACGATAGTTGTTGAGCTAATGGGCACGTACACTTTTTCCGCCGTGTCCCCCGATTTCGACACGAACATCCAGCTGCGGGGGGGAGGGGGGAGCGCCGACGTCGCCGAGTTGGCGGGAAACGACGACGTCGCGGTCGGGACCACAAATTCGGGCTTCTCGGCGTTGCTCGTTCCCGGGACCTACACGCTCACCGTGTCGTCTTCGAAGCCCGGGACGAGCGGCACCTTCGACGTGCGGTACAACTACAACATTTTTACCGTGGACGGTTGTGCGGAAGTCTTCGTCGTCCGAGGAATCGACGTGCGAGGCACCACGTACACCGGCTGCGCGCCCGAGGCGGACAATCCCGCCGATCGCTTCCGCATTTACGTCGAAGCGGGCGATCCGATCGATATCGAGGTCGAGGATTGGAGCTACTCTGGTCCGAACATCCGGATGATCACGCCTAACGGCGGTCGTGTCGACGCGAGCGCAGGGCCGAACTACCTCACGAAGCTGCAAACCACCGCGCCGGTGAGCGGCTACTACCTCGTGATAGTCGGACTCGCCTTCGAGTCGGGACTGCAGTACGAGTTACGGATACGCTGATCGCGATCAGCGGCTATGACATCGTCGGAAGCGCTTTCCGATTCGCGAACAGATCGGCCCACAGGTCGCCCTGCGCCTCGAGCCGGTTGGACATCGTCCGAAGCGTGAAGGTTCGCGGCCCGGCTTTGCCACTCTCGACTTCCTCCCAGGTACACGGTGCCGACACCGGTGCGCCGGTTTTTGGACGGACCGCGTAGGGCGCGGCGTAGGTTGCTCCGAACTCGTTACGCCCGGTGTCGATGAGGATCTTGCCGCCGCGATCGGCCTTGTAGAACTCCTGCGTCAACAGACTCGGCGCGCGTCGAACGAGCTCGCGACCGAACGCGTGGGCGAAGCGCGCGACCTGGCCGCTATCGGATTTCTCGTCGAGGGCGAAGGCGACGTGAAAGCCCTTCGACCCCGACGTCTTCACCCAGCTCTCGACGCCCAGCTCGGCGAGCGTGTCGCGCACGAGGAGTGTCGCGGTGCGCAGCGAGTCCTCATTCTCGTCGAGCGGATCGAGATCGAACAGGCACAGATCCGGATGAAACAGGTCCGGCACGCGCGATGTCCACACGTGCGGCGTGATGCAGTTCTGGTTCGCCAGCCACGCGATGCCGCGCTCGTCGCGCACGACGGGATAGTTGACGACACCGTCCTTCTTCGGCACGGCGACGCGCTCGAGCCACGACGGCGCGCCCTTGGCGATGTTCTTCTGGAAGAAGCCTTTCTCGCCGATACCACGATGAAACCGCTCGAGTGTGACCGGCCGGCCTGCTACGTGCGGCAACATGATCGGAGCGACCAGCTCGTAGTACGACACCAACTCTCCCTTGGTGATGCCGTCGTCGGGGAACATCACCTTCTCGGGATGCGTGATCGCGACGTCGCTCATTCGCCCGGCCGCGACTCACGGACGACGTCGCGCGGTCGCACGTCGCTGCGCACGCTGAGCAGCCGCGAGTGGCGCAGCTTCGTGTGCACTGTCCACTCGATGAACGCGACGCGGACGACGACCTCCGGCTTCACCCAATGGGCGCGCAGTCGCGGCAGCCCCTTCGCCTTGGTAAACGGCGTCTTCTCCAGCTCCGTCGCGTCGAAGCGCGCGCGAAGCTCCATCAGCAGTTTGGTGTCGAAGCCCGTGCCGACCTTGCCCGCGAACACGAAGTCATCACCCTCGTAGTAGCCGACGAGCAATGCGCCGAGTCCGACGCGCGATCCCTGCGCGTCGGTGAAGCCGCCGACGACGAAATCGTGCGACAGTTCGCACTTCATCTTGAGCCAGTGCTTCGATCGCTTGTGTTCGTACGGCGCGTCGCGGCGCTTGGCGATGACGCCTTCCCATCCTTCGGCGCAGGCGCGATCCCACGGCGCCGCGTCGTCGAGCTCGCGCACTCGGCGCATCGGCGCGGTGAACGGCAACTCGCCGAGCAGCCGCCGGCGCTCCGTCAGCGGGAGTCGCGTGACGTCGCGGCCGTCGATCCAGATCACGTCGAAGACATGATACGCCGTCTGGCCGTCCCATTCGACTTCACCATCGAGGATCACGTCGGCGACGGGCAGTGCCGCAACCGCGGCGGCGATGCCGGGAAGCGACTTCTCCTTTCGTGTACGCGAGTAGAGGCGTACGACGTCGCCCTGTTTGAACGCGACGAGGCGAATCCCGTCGTATTTCCGCTCGAAAGTCCACTCCGGGCCGGTGAACCGTTCCTGTGTGAGCGTGGCGGCCATCGGCTCGATCCACTCAGGGAACTCGAGACGAGCCGGTGGACCGGAGCGGTCGGGTTTGGCCATGCCGGCGAAGTTACGCCGCGAGTCTAGCGCCGCAAACCGTCAGGCAGTATCCGCGACCACCACGATTTAGCCGGCTCGCGCAACGGCACCGTAACGAGCGGATCACCGATCGCCAAAAACGCGGCCCAAATCCGTGGTGGCTCGCCGGCCGCGAGCGCGCCGACCTTCGCCGCTCTCAGCGCATCGGTGACGTTGAGTCCTCGCGCGAGGCCATCATAGAATCGTTCGATGAACGGCACCACGCGCTGATCGTTGATCCGCCAATTGGTTGCGACGATGGACCGTGCGCCCGCTTGAAGGAGCGGCGAGGTAAGTCCCTGCACTCCCTCGCCCCCGATCAGCACGCCGCCCGCCGAACGACACGCCGACAGCACAACCAGATCGGCGTCGAGCGAGAGCGCGGCGAGGTCGCCGGCTCCGACCAGTCCGTTCTCGCCTTCACTGGGCGTGAGGGCGAGCGCAGTGCGCGCCACCGATTGCTCGTCGACGAGCGCGTGGGTCGCGAAGTGCAGCACACGGTATTGGCGCAGGTCCGCCTTACGGAGGAACGACGCCGTCGCGTCGTCGCCGAGTCGGACGTCGGCCGAGGGCGCGTACCGGGCGACGAGACGCGCCTCTCGCGACGCGCCAACCAGCCGCGGCGCACCGTTCATCGTCGCGAGCGCCGAGAGATCGTCGTCGGCCTCACCGTCGCGCGACGTGTCGCGCACAGTCGTGGCGATCGCCGGATCGGCGATGGCGAGCAGGCGGAGCGGCGAGGTCGCCTGGCTTCGCGCGGGTCGTGATCGTATCGCAACCACCGCCGATGCCGACGGAGCGACGCCGACCGCATAACGCTCGAACAGATACCGGCCATCCGACAAGCGCAGTGCGTCGAACGGCACGCGATGCAGCGCGCCGTCGGGCACGATGACGATGCGCTTCACGCCCGGCGCGAGGATCGGGAGCAGCGGCTCGATCAGGCCGGCGCCGAGTGTTCGGCCGAGCCGCGCCGCGTCGGCGCCGCTCTCGAGCAGCGACGTGAAGCGGGCGATCAAGCTCGTCAGCGAGTCGATCGGCGGGAGCACGCGCGCGCGTACCCCGTTCCGTTGCACGACGAAGCCGGTGATCGGCGTCCCCTCGGCGGCGACGAACTCAATGAGCGCCGTCTCGTCGTTCGGCAGCGACGCGGCGATCTCGCGCACGGTGCGAACGGGTGCCCTCGAGTGCGATGCGGCGCCGCTCGATTGATCGATCAGCAACGACGCGGCGCGCATGAGGCGCTCCGTGAGCTCGCGCGCGCGCCAACGCTCGGCCAATGCGAACGAGACGTCGACCCGTCCGCCGTTCGTGAGTGCCGCGATGACGCGGGCCGCTCGAATGCCGCTCGCGCCGGGTTCGGTCGCGGCCGCGTCGACGGTGACCGCCGACTGAAAGGTCAGCGTCCGCAGCTCGGCGTCGCTCAACCCGGCGCGGAAGCGTTCGATGTCGTCGGTGGCGCGCACCAGCTCCCGCTCGGCGCGCGCGAGATCCTTTCGACGCGCGTAAATGTCGGCGAGACGCATGCGCGCGTCGAAGATGCAGACGTGGCACGTTCCACGCTTCGCGAGATCGAGATAGGCATTGAGCGATCGCTCGGCCGCCGCGAGATCGCCGCGCGCCAACGCGTGACGGGCGTCGTCATGCAGCAGCAACACGGGATAGTCTCCGCCCGGCAGCCGGCGGAGCTGTGCGCGCGCGCTGTCGAGCGATCGAAGCGCCGTCGGGATGTCATTCTCTCGCTCGGCGATGTTCGCCATCAGCCGGTACGTTTCGTAGCGCGCGTTGGTGTCGTCGGTGAGCTGGGCCCAGTCGAGGCGCTTGCGCGCCAACCGCTTTGCGGTGGCGATGTCGCCCGCGGCGAGCGCGACGTCGGCGAGATACTTCTCACTCGTCATCACGCCCGACGAGTCGCCGGACGAAGCCGAAACCGCGACCGCGCGCCGAAAGTGCGCCGACGCCGCCGGCCAGTCGCCGAGCATCGTGGCGACCACGCCGAGCGAGCGATGCGCGTCACCCATCGCGGCGGGGTTGTGCGTCGCTTCGCCCTCCGACAGCGCGCGCTTGGCGAGGTCGCGCATCTCGCCGTATTGCATGCGATTGCCGAGGACCTGAGCATGCCAGATCAGCGACCGGGCGAGCGCCGCGCGGTTGTGCGCTTGGAGATAGAGCGACTCGGAGCGATGGAGCGCGACGAACGCGGAATCGAATTGGTTGCGGTATTGCAGCACCTGGCCGATGACGCGATAGGCGTCGGCCTCGAGGCGCGGGTCGCCGGCCCGGCGCGCAAATACGACGCTGGAGTCCGCGGCCGCCGAGGCCTGCGTCACACGACCCCAAAGCGCGTGAACGATGGCGCGTCGGCTGAGGAGTCGGCTACGCAAATCGAACGACGTGTCCCGAATGAGTACCGCCGCCGAATCGATGTATGCGGTCGCCACGTGCACGCCGGCGAGTCGCCCGCGCGAAAACGCCAACAAGAGCAGGGTCTCGGACTCGGCGACCCGGTCGCCGACCTGCCGCGCCATCGCGAGCGCGCGATCCAACTCTGCCATCGCCTGGCGCGCGATGCCCCGCGTCTCGTCGCCGTCGGCGACGCCGAGCTGCGCGTAAACGGAGTAGCTGTCAGGCTCGCCGGCGATCAGGCGGCGGTACAGGCCTTCGGATGTGGGATAGTCGTAGCGAAGCCGGGCTAGCGTAGCGAGTCCGAGTATGGCGGCGCGGTCGTTCGCGTTGCGACCGATGCGCGCGCGCCAGCGGGACTCGAGCCGCGCGGCACTGTCGCCTTGGATGGCACGTGTGGCTGTCCGAACGATCGTGCGGGGCTCGTCTGCGCCTTGCGCCGAGCCGCGTTGCGTGGCCGTGCCGAGTGCGAGGACGAGAAAAAAGCGGAGCACGACCGATCCAATGGGGGTGGGAGACGATAGGACAGGGCGTTTCGCGAGGCAAGTGAGAATAAGCCGCTCATGCCCGCGTGACACTCCTACCGCAGTCTCGAACAACACACTCAGTAGGGAGGAGGGTCAGGTACGATGAACACTCGCTTTGCGTTTCTGAAAGTCGCCACGTTCGTTGCCGTCGCGGCCGCGGCGTTGTCGCCGGCCACGGTCCAGGCACAGAAGAATCGCGGTCAGTTGGTCCAGGCGGTGGTCAAGCTGAATCAGGCGCAGCTCGCTTTCGCGAAGAAGTTGGCCGAGGACGCGCAGTTCGCCGCCCAGTTCGACCAGGCCACCGCGAGCGGCAACTACGACGCAGCGGCGTCGCTCGCCGCCTCGGCGACGGGCCTCTCGAAGTCGAACATCCATCTGAGCTCGGGGCCGGTCGAGGGCGATGATGACCACGCCACCGCCAGCAACGCGCCGACGCCGTCGGTCTACAACTTGGCGTCGTTCTCACGACGCAACGAGCGGATGGCGACGTCGGGCAAGATCTGCTTCAACCTCGTCGTCGTGGCAGGATGCATCGGATGGTAAGGTACGTCGCCCTCACGGTCGGCGTGGTGTTCGCGCTCCGGCTCGCGCATCGCGAGCCGGGGACGCGCGCAGCGAATGCGGGGGAAGCGCCGAACTATCGCGGCGTCATCACCTTCGCCACGACGGGCAACGGCGATCCGTTCCATCCGGGCGTGGTGCAGGATCTCGATCTCGCGACCGGCGCGCTGACAGTGCGCTTCGACGGCCTCGATGCATCGCGCACACGCTCCGGCGAGCTCGCGTTCGTTCAGCGCCTCGCGCCGGGCATCTATGCCGATCACGGCATCGTAGTGGTCGACGCGCGCGGTGTTCCTGGTGCGCCGGTTTTCTTGTGCAAAGGGTTTCGGTTTTCAGACAACAGAACTTGCGCCGTTCCCAAGCTGTCTCCCAACACTCGTTTGGTTGCTTTCGTCACGGTTGGTTCGGGCACGGTGTGCGACGGCGGGTATGGGATGAAGTGGGGAAGTTTCGTCGTCGTCAGCGATCGGCGCGGAACTGAAGTGGCGCGGTTTGAGGGATATGGTGCACCCGAGTGGTTGCCCGACGGACGGCTGCTCATGATGGGCACGCAATGTCGGCGCGGCGGCATCTGGCTCGCCGATGGAGCGCTGCGATCGCTGTCGCGCGTCGATGGCGATCAGGTCAACACACCGGCGGGTGCGCCCGCGGTGAGCCCCGACGGCAAAACGCTCGCCTTCGTGTGGAACAACCAAGTCTGGTCGCTCAAGCTCGCCGGACAGCCCGAGCTCACCCAACTCACGGCGCTCGCCAAGCCTGTGTCAGCGGCCGCCTGGTCGCCGGACGGCAGCTCGATCGCCGCGCTCATGTTCGACGTGAGCATGCCCGTGCGCTCGATGGCGCTGTTCCGGCCGGGCGATCAGAAGTCCATGGTCTTCAAGGATCTGGGAGTCTATCCGTATGGCCCGATTTCCTGGCGCTGAAGTCTTCGTTGCCATCTCGCTCTGCGTCGTACTGCCGGTGGGGGCGGCGGCGCAGGGCGGGTGGCGGCAATGGGATCTCTATCTGCGCGACGGCTCCCGTATCGAAGCGAGTCCACTCGGGGCGCCCGACGATATCCACCTCGCCATTTCTGTCGGCGGGATGGAGCATCACGACAAGACGATCGCGCGGCGGCGGATCGCGCTCCTTGCCGCTCAGACGACCGTCGGTTCGCGGCGTGAACCGATTCCGGGCGACACGCTGCCAACCCGTCCGACCGGCCGGGCCTGCGATGACCTGGTTGTCCGTCGTGACGGACGCAAGACAACCGGCCATGTGTCGCTGACACGCATTCAATACTCCGCGGGTATCGTGACACAGCGAGGAGTCGAGATCTCCCTCGACTCGATCGCGTACATCAAGTTCGCGGACCAGACGACCTCCAAATGCAAGGCGCGGAAACGCGCAGAGTTCCATGACGCACCGTGACAGCCGGCCGACTCTGAGCGTGATGACGACGACGGGCAGCCATCTCCGGCTGGTCCGCGTCGACGAGTTGCCGGCGGCCAAGGAGCAGCCGTACGTTCGCGGTATGACCGGCGCGGGACTGGACCACGTTTCGTCGGCGATCGAAGGGGTGATCGCGCGCTTTCGCACGCTGGTCCGCAGCATCGGCGCGCGCCGCGGTCTGGTCGAGGCCGACCTCGACGAAGTGTTGCAGGACGTTCGCATTCGTCTCTGGCAGGCCGGCGAGGGCGGAAAGACCCTGGAGGAGTTGGGGTCGTCGTATCTCTACCACGTTGCTACTACCGCGGCGCTCGACCTGCTCCGCCGCCGGCGCGCTCGTCGCGCGGCCGACACCGAAGACATCTCCGAGCGAACCGAGTTGAGGACCGAAAACGCATCACCCCACGACGACGTGGAAGCACGAGAGCTCGCCGCGCAGATCGACGCGGCCATCGATATGCTGTCGATCGACCGGCGCGTGGCCGTTCGCTTCCACCTCGCGGGTTACGATCGCGCGGACATCGCGCGAATGCTCGGCTGGACCGAAGCACGCACGCGAAACCTGGTTTACCGCGGCCTCGATGATCTGCGCCGCCGACTCACCGACATGGGCATCTCGCCGCGGAGGACAGGATGAGCCGTTCCTTCGATGACGAAGCGCTCCGGGCGGCTTACGAGCCCGCGCTTCGCGAAACCTCGACGACACATGGTCCGGACTGCCCGACCGAGACGCAGTTGTTCGCGGCCGTGCGCGGCGAAGGCGACGAGCCGGAGCGGTTGCGGGTGCTCGACCACGCGCTCAAGTGTCCGGCCTGCCGGCGCGATCTGGCGCTGCTGCATGCCGTAGCGACCGGCGAGATGCGCGCTGTACCGCGCGCCATTCGAGAACGCTCATGGAGGAACTGGGTGCCGGGAGCGCTCGCCGCCTCGCTCCTGCTCGCGGCCGGTCTTGCCGGTGTCGCGCGGTTGCGCAATCGCGGCGCGGAAGACATCACGCGCGCCGGTGCTGCCGCCGGTCCAGCACTCCTCACGCCGGCCAATGGCGCGGCCGTCCGCGCGGGCTCCGTTCAGTTTGTCTGGCGACCGATCCCCGGCGTGATCCAGTACACGTTGGAGGTCGATGCGACGGATGGCACGGTGCTCGTCTCGTCCACGACTCGAGACACGACGTTCAGAGCGCCGATCGCGGCGACGGCTGTCGGCGAGAATCGATGGTTGATTCGCGCGAAGCTCGAGGACGGGAGTGAGAAGCGTTCTGAAACCTGGGTATTGAAGGTCCGATAGCGCGTCGCGCTAAGGTTTCGGAATGGAGCGTCGGCGCAATTGCGCCGACGCAGGGAGGGGCCTTACTTCAACGCGACGTAGCCGGGCTCAAGCATCTCACCTCCTCCCAGGATGCGCCCATGCCAGTCGGCGGATTTCTCGATTCGTTCCCCTCGCTGGTCTTCGTCGCTGCCCACGTTCTCTTCCTGCTGGTCGGCGTGTGGGCAGTACGCACAGCAGGGCTCCCGTTCGCGTCGGCGTTTTGGCTGTACATCTTGTCGCAGATCGGATTCCTCGCCGTGTTCGGCGGCATCATGACGCTCAAGATGGGAGTCCTCCTCGAGCAAACGCTGATGCTGATCTTCGTGGTGATGCTCGTTCGACGAAGAGCGGGGGCCTCAGTATCATTACCCAGAACATAGAGGCGCCCGTTGGCGCCGAGGAGACGCCAATGCGATCCATTCTGCGGACCGTCGTTCTGTCGACCCTTGCCGCGTCCGCGCTTTCCGCGCAGGCCCCGGCCCCCAAAGATCCTGAAGTCGGACTGGCTCAACTCGCACTCACCAACGCACCCGCGAAGGGAAACGCGACGCTCACCGTGACGACGCCCGCGTTCAAGAACATGGGCGACATCCCATTCGAGAACACTCAGTACGAGGGGAATAAGTTTCCCGGTCTCGAGTGGACGGCGGGGCCCGCGGGGACGAAGACGTACGTCGTGATCATGCAGGACACCGACATCCTCCGAAACGGCGCGCCAATTCTGCACTGGACGATGGTCGACATTCCCGCGACGACGACCAAGCTGGCCGCCGGAATGACGGAAGCGCCGCAGGGGACGATGTATGGCCCGAATATCCGCGGCACGATGCAGGCGTACATGGGGCCGCGGACGCCCGCGGGTCCGAAGCACCGATATCACATCCAGGTCTTCGCGCTCGACAACAGCGTCGGCAACGAGTCGATGCAGAGCTACGACGCGATGCTGGCGGCGATGAAGGGTCACGTCCTGGCGAGCGGCCAGGTCATTGGCCTCGGCTCGGCGCCCGCGAAATAGCTCTCAGAATCGAAGCGATTCGCCGACCATAAGGCCGTTCGCGCTCGGCGCGACGATCGCGCCGAGCAGCCAGCGATCGAGTTTGTTGCGCTTATGCGTGTGCGCGTAGTTCACGACCTTTGTGCCGAGGACGGCGCCGAGGACCGCGCCGGAGAAGACGTCGCTCGCCCAGTGCTCGTCGAGGTAGAGGCGCGTCACGCCCGGGATGAGCGCCGCCGTGTACAACAGCGGCGCCGCCCACTTGTTCGCCTCCGGGTGGCGAAAGTGAATCTCCTGCACGATCACGGTCGCTGTCGTGAAGCCGACCGCCGAGTGTAGCGACGGATAGGCACGGCGAGCGAAGTCGGTGAAGCCGCCCCAGAACAGGAAATCGTGTTGGTCGTTCTGTGAATTGCGTGGACGCAGGCGCCCAACCGGTCCGCGGATCGCTTCGCTCAGCCCGACCGTAAGGACCAGCGCCTCGGTTGCGTGTAGTCCGACGTCGGCCACCGTCTCGCTGTGGGCCAGGCGACCCACGCCGTACGTCACGACCGCGCCGATCGTGAGCGGGGTTTCGTTGACGACGGTGAGCGACTTCACGAAGTCGTGGCGCGACGAAGAGCCTTGAACGCCGGGCGACTGCCACCAGTAGGCGATGCGCTTGTCGAAGATCGAGATGATCGCGCCGCCGGCCAGACCCGCCCCGGCCCAGTACAAATCGCGCCGCGTGAAGAAGGTCTTCGTGGCGTCCTGCGCGTGCGCGAACAACGGCAGGGCGAGAAGCGCCACGCTGAGTGCGCGGAATGATCGAGCGGTTCGCGGCATCGGGTTGAAGGCGGCAGACGATTGGCCGAGGCGACCTTTGCACGATCCGCGCCCGTCGCCTTCGAATGACCATGGCGGGAGAACAACAGCTGTCGAGGCTTCGCCACAGGGTTGCAGCCGCGGACAATGAGCACAATCGTATGGGCCCGACGGTGGGCCGTACTTCTTCCGCTACTCCGGCGACGTGACATGAGATCAGCCGCGCCAGAACGGTCGGCAGTCCCAGTCCTGTCATTCACGACGTGGTCCCTCGTTGCGTTGGGGGCCGGGTTGGCGATTGGAATCGCCGGCCACGGTTCATCCGCGGCGCCGTTTGCGCTCGTCGCGACGATCGCCGACGCTGCCGGCGAGGTGTGGATTTCGCTGCTCCAGCTGGTCGCGCTGCCGCTGGCTCTCGTGCTGACGCTCGCCGCGACGGCAGGGGCAACCCGGGATTCGGCGGAAACGTTGGGCGTGCGGTCGATCATCGTCTTCGTGCTCGCGCTGACGGTCGCTGCGTTCTTCGCGGTCGTCGTCGTGCGGGCGGGTTTGACTGTAGTCGACGTACCGGCCGGGGCAGCCGCTTCGGTTCCGTCGATGCCGCTGTCGGCCAACCCTACGGCGAATCCTCCGCCGGCCAGTCAGGCGTGGTGGTCGACGATCATCCCTCGAAACATCTTCGCCGCGGCGGCGCGCGGGGACATCTTCCCGCTGCTCCTTTGCGCGATCGTCTTCGGTATCGCCGTCGCCAAGCTTCCCGCGGAACAGCGGGCGCCGATGGCGAGCGCGTTCTCGTCGACGTCGCAGGCGATGATGATCGTAGTCCGCTGGCTGCTCGCCGCGACGCCGCTGGGAGTGTTCGCTCTCACTCTCGTCATCGCGCTCCGGACAGGCACGTCGTGGGCGAGCGCGCTGGGCGTGTATCTGTTGCTGCGCATCGGCGTCACGCTGCTCTGCGTGGTGCTGCTCTATCCGATCAGCGTCGCGCTCGGCCGGACGACGCTTCGCGCGTTTGCGCGGGGCGTGTTTCCGGCCCAGGTGGTCGCCGTGAGCACGCGGTCGTCACTCGCGGCGTTGCCGGCGCTCGTCGCGGGCGGAAGTGCGCAGCTCGGGATGGCCGGCGCCGCCACGGATTTCGTTCTGCCGTTGAGCGTTTCCTTGTTCCGGATCGGAACGGTGATGGCGAATCCGATCAAGCTGCTGTTTCTCGCCCACGTATACGGCATCGCGCTTCGCCCCGACACGGTCGCGATGTTCGTGTTGACCGAAGTGGCGTTCAGCTTGAGCGCGGCGGGAATCCCGAACAGCGGAGCCGCGGGAAGCGGGTTCCGCATGCTGCCTGTATTCATGGCGGCGGGCATTCCGGCCGAAGGGGTCGTGATGCTCGACGCCGTGGAAACCATTCCGGACATCTTCGAGACACTCGCCAACGTCACGGGACAGATGAGCGTGGCGACGATTCTCACGCGCCGGACCGCTCGTCTGGTTCCCGCTGCGCAACCGGCGCCGTCGCCCGCGGCGGCCGATATCATCCCGTGATCCATTACGTCCTCCCGGGGCCTAGCAGGTTCACGATGGAGGAGTTCTTCTCATTCGAAGAGCCGGTCTTCGTCGATCGATTTCGCGTCATCGATTTCGAGAAGCTGCCGTCGATGCGGCGATTCGAGCGCGGAACCTACGTCATTGCCGGGATCGATCAGGCCGGCTCCGCGATGAAGGCGTTGCTTGCCGATCTGTGCGATCAACTTCACGCCGCGGGTGGAAGTCGCATCCTCAACTGGCCGCGACGCACCCTTTGTCGCTTCGACCTGCTCA
>Ga0105242_10002818_pt1 | contig 13625 bp, 17 predicted proteins | sample KBSM24metaG_FD_81521 | JGI IMG/M metagenome (GOLD analysis project Ga0105242, IMG submission 81521) | Miscanthus rhizosphere microbial communities from Kellogg Biological Station, Michigan, USA - KBS M2-4 metaG | ecosystem: Host-associated > Plants > Roots > Rhizosphere > Soil | place...
CAGCACCGCCATTGCCACTGTCAGAATCCGTTTCATAAAAGTCTCCTGGAACTCTCCCATCGAGTCTATATTAGGCGAAGCGGCGGCGCTGGACGAGTAGAGGTAGTATCCTGTGGACGTGAATGGAGGTAATTATGCATTCAAGACTCGCGTTTTCGATCGGCTTAGGTATTCTCGTCCTTTCACTTTCCGCGCTTCCCGTTTCCGCGCACCACGGTTGGTCAGGAAACTTCACTGAGGAATTCGAACTCACCGGCACGGTGGATACAGGTGTCAGCCTGGCCGGGCCTCACGCGACCATGAAGGTGAAGGCCGATGGCAAGGTGTGGGACATCACGCTGGCTCCGCCTGCTCGAACCGAGAGGGCCGGCTTGAAGGAAGGCGTCATTCCGGTGGGCGCCACGGTCACCATTCAGGGGCATCGGAATCGCGATGCCAAGCGTCTGGAGATCAAGACTGAGCGCGTGATCTGGAACGGCCGCACCTTCAACGTGTATCCTGATCGCACGTAAAGCGCGGAGAATCGTTTGCACGAATTCATGGCGTGGCTCGAAGGCTCGGCCCTGGGCCACTTGATGCGCGAATCCGGCGTGTGGACTTACGCTTGTGTGAACCTGATCCACATTCTGGGCGTGGCGTCGCTGTTCGGCGCCCTGCTGGTGCTGGATCTGCGGCTGTTGGGGCTTTGGCGTAACGTCGCGCTGCGTGCGATTAGCGAGCCGGTCGTGTCGATTGCGTTCACCGGCTTCGTCCTTGCGGCGATCAGCGGCGTATGCCTGCTGGCCACCAAAGCGACGGAGTACGTTGGCAACCCATTCCTCTACATCAAATTCCCGGCGATCGGACTGGGGCTGGTGAACGTGGCGATTCTCAATTCTCAAGCGGCGTGGAAGCAGCACCGGGTGCGCGAGCTCTCACTCCACGAACAGTCGAGGTTGGCTTTCGTCGGAGGAATTTCGCTTTTCTGCTGGCTTACCGCGGTTACTGCCGGGCGCATGATCGGGTACTGGTAATTCCCCTGAAAGTTTTTTCTTGATCGATACGACCGGTCGTGCTATTCTCCCTTCATGGGAAATCCAGCGACCACTCGCGAACGGATTCTCGACCAAGGTCTCGCCTTAATGAGCCAAGCGGGGCTCGAAGGCGTGACATTGGGCGTGCTGGCCGAGCAAGTGGGGATGTCTAAAAGTGGGCTGTTCGCGCACTTTCGCTCTAAAGAAGAAGTACAGATTCGCCTTCTGGAACACACCGCGGTGGTGGGAGCCGCGCACATCATCGCGCCTTCGCTGAAGGAACCGGCGGGACTTCCCCGCCTCAAGGCGCTGGTGAAAAATTGGTTTGGCTGGGCTCCGCGCGCGGGTCTGCCGGGCGGGTGCCCGGTGGCCGCCGGAATGTTTGAATTTGACGACGTGCAAGGTCCGGTGCGCGACAAGATCGTCGAAATGGAAGCGGAGTGGCGAGGTTTGTTGACCCAAACTGTAGCCGATGCGAGTTCCCTGGGGCATCTGCGGAGGGATCTGGACGCCGCTCAATTCGTGTGGGAATTGTGCGGCATCTATTTGAGTCATCATGCGGCGCAGCGCTTTCTGAAATCACCGGATGCGGATCGGCGTGCGCAGACCGCGTTCGCCGCGCTTCTGGAACGAGCCGCGCCGGCTAATCGCAAGAAACAGTAAATCCAGTCTTTGCAGTGGCGAGTGGAGGCGTTGCGAAAAACGTCGTGGGTGAAGTGTGTCAGTTCATAAACCAAAGGAGAGAACATATATGAAGCGAAGAGATTTCAGCAAGGGTATAGCGGCCGCGGGATTGGCTTCCGCGGTGCTCGGAACGCATAAGGGTCTCGCGGACGATAAGCAGATTCAGGTTGGAATGCTGCTCTATCCGCAGCTCACGCTGTTAGACCTCATCGGGCCCCAGACGGTTCTGTCCGCGCATGCGAAAATCCACCTGGTCTGGAAAACCCGGGACATGATTTTGACCGACACCGGCATCGGCATCCAGCCAACCGCCACTCTCAGCGAGTGCCCGAAGGACTTGGATGTGCTGTTCGTGCCCGGCGGTCCCGGCATGATTCCGGTAATGAAAGATCCGGAGGTTCTGGCGTTCCTCGCGGATCGTGGCGCGCGTGCGAAGTACGTGACGTCCGTGTGTTCAGGATCGGTCATCCTGGGAGCGGCGGGTTTGCTGCGCGGCTACAAAGCCACCTCGCATTGGGCAGCGACCAGCTTGCTACCTCTCTTCGGTGCGGAAATCGCGGAGGGTCGCGTGGTCACCGACCGCAACCGGATCTCAGGAGGCGGCATCACCGCGGGTATCGATTTCGGGCTGGTCCTGTTGGCGAAACTGCGCGGAGACGACGCGGCGAAGATGACGCAGCTATTCATGGAATACGATCCGCAGCCACCCTTCCATGCGGGATCGCCAAAGGCTGCGGGTGAGGCGATGACCCAACAACTACTGGCAATGGTGGAACCGGTCAACCGGGAGACGCGGCAGATCGCAACACAGATCAGTACGGCCGGAGGAGGCAGATGAAAAGACTCATTACGTTGGCGCTGTTAGCCGCGGGTGCGATGCTCGCGCAGCATTATTCGAGCGGCGGAGACCTGGCACCACCGGACTACCGCAAGTGGGTTTACCTGGGCTCGGGTGTGGGAATGTCTTACACCGAAACCAGTCGCGAGAATCCACCCTTCACGAATGTATTCGCCGAGCCGGCGGCGTACGACAAGTTCATGAAGAGCGGCACTTGGCCGGACAAGACGATCTTGATCGCGGAGATGCGCGAATCGGCAACAAGCCTGTCGATCAACAAGAGCGGGCGTGTGCAGACCGCCAAAGTGCTGGCGGTGGAAGCAGAGGTGAAAGATTCCGCCAAGGGCGGCTGGGCGTTCTATGGGTTTGAAAACGGAGCGCAGGCCGGCAAACTGTTTCCCAAGTCCGCGGCTTGCTACAGCTGCCACGAAGAGCATGCGGCCACCGATAACACTTTCGTGCAGTTCTATCCCACGCTGATCGAGACGGCGAAACAACACGGCACATACAAAGAGAGGTAGCGATGAGAACCGCAAACTTCGATACGCCGATTCAATGGATCATGCCCGTCGTCATCGCCCTGGTTTTTATACTGCTGATGTCGCTGGTCAAAGAACCGGCCCGCCAGAAAATCATGGCGGTGACGATAGCCGGGGCGGGCGCCGCCTATTTGAGTGGAGGCGGCTTTGGGCTGTGGGAGATGGCCTTCTGCACGGTAGTGTCCGTGGTCGCTTATTATGGCCTGCGTTCTTACGGCTTCATTGGAATCGGGTGGCTGCTGCACACGGGTTGGGATGTTCTGCATCATTTGTACGGCAACCCGCTGCTGCCGTTTAGCCTCACGTCGTCCTTGGGCTGCGCGATCTGCGACCCGGTGCTTGCGGCCTGGTGCTTGGCGGGCGCGCCTTCCCTGTGGGGACTGATGCGGACGCCGCAAACTACTTGAAGTGTTGCACGTCCTTCTCATTTTCTGAGCAGAAGAACTCAAACAGGTCCGTGTCGAGCAGGATGACCTGGTTGATTTTGACGGTCCACGGCTTGGTGTAGGCCTTAGGATCGTCGACGGTGATCTCGAGTTCCAGATGTCCGTAGTTCGGGCGCCGAAAGCGCTCGGTGATTTTCGCCGAGCCGGTGAACACGGCGCCGCGAAAATCCAGCCAGCCGTCTTCCTTGAAATACTTGGTCTCGACAACCAGGGTGTCGCCGACCCATTTGCCGGCCGAGTAGCCGTACCACCACGGCTGCGGATCATCCACGGGTAACGATCGTCCATCGGTGAAGATCTGGCGGAAAATGCCATCTTTCTCGTTCAGAATCGCCAGCAGTTCGGGAGTCTGCATGATTCTGCGCGGGTAAGGGTGCGTGTCGAGCTGAACGATTCCGATGGGCTTGCAGTGCGCATCGGGATTGCCGCGTCCGAAGTCGGCTATGCGCGCCTTTACCAAGTCCGCGGCCCACGGCTGGTAGGGCAGACCTTCCTTCAGGCCCCAGCCGATATCCATGAACTGCGCGGGCAGCGGGAGGAACTCATCTTTCGTGCCCGGCGGACACTCTCCGGTGCAGGGAGGATTTCCCCACACGCCGCTGAAGTCCGGCTTGCCGTTCGCCATGCGCGGCGCCGGCGCGTTCAGATTGGGCTTGCCGTCGCGAGTCTTGGGAACTCGTGCGGTAGGATACTTTTCCCATTGCGCCAGCAAGGTCGCGGGCATGAACGCCAATAGTGCCGTTAACGCAATCGTTGGGCGCATTGGTCTCAGGTTACTAAAGGCCGAACCCGAATGCTGAGACGGTAGCGCCCATCACGCGGTCTTGAAATAGCTTTCTTCCCTGCTCATCTCCCGCTGCGCCGGCGGCCACCATTAGCGGCAGCAGGTGTTCTTCCCGCGGATGTGCGAGCCGCGCTCCGGGAGCTTTCGTCCACGCCGCGAGGCTTTTGTCGCGATGCTGAGGATCGGCAGCGCACACGGCGTTCGTCAGCCATTCATCGAATTGATCCGATACCGGGCCCGCGGCGGGTCCGAAGGCGCGCAGGTTGTGAAAGCTCATGCCGCTGCCTACGATTAGCACGCCTTCGTGCCGAAGAGGGGCGAGAGCCCGGCCGATACGGATGTGGTCCTCCGCATTGAGACCCGCGCGCAGCGAAAGCTGCACCACCGGAATATCAGCGTCAGGATAAATCAGCTTGAACGGGATGAAGACGCCGTGATCAAATCCACGGGCGGCATCCTTCTTCACTGCGAAGCCGGCTTCCGTCAGCAACTCTCCGACGCGGTCAGCCAAGGAAGTCGAGCCTGGCACGGGGTATTTCAATTGATACGTGTGCTCCGGAAATCCATAGTAGTCGTAAAGCAAAGGGGGAGAGGGATGCGATGTAACCGCAACCGGTTCTTCTTCCCAGTGTCCTGAAATGACGAGGACGGCCTTGGGCGTTGCGCCCACCAGGTCAGGGACGTGACGCAGCCACTCGGCCATGCGGTGCCAGGTATCCGGAGGACCCATGGTCCAGTCCATGAAAAAACATGGGCCGCCGCCGTGAGGGATGTACAGTACGGGTAGTTCGGCCATAAACATTAGAATGATACTGTAGTGCTCAAATCGGGAGGTCAGGTGAAGATTGCATTGATGGGAGCGAGTGGCTTCGTTGGGTCCAAGCTGCTCCAGGAAGCTTTGCATCGCGGCCATGTGGTGACAGCAGTTTCGCGGGCTCCGGAGAAACTGCCGGCACATGCGAATATTCGTCCGGCAAAGGCGGAGGTCAGCGACGTGGCGGTGTTAGCGGAATTGTTTCGCGGTCAGGATGCGGTGGTTCACTCCTACGCTCCTCCGCCGGACCCGGACGTCCGTGCCTTTGTGCTCGCCGCGATCGAAGCAGGACACCAGCGGATGGAGACAATCTCGAGCTACGTGCCGCGCGATAGAGCGGCTCACGACGCGCATGTGAAATCTCGAATCGACGCGCAGACCTCCGGCACGAAGTCGATCATCGCCGCAGCGAAAGCCGCGGGCGTGAAGCGGATCCTCGCAGTGGGCGGAGCCGGGACCTTGCTGGTGGGCGGCGTGCGCACGATGGATCGTCCGGAATTCCCCAAGGCTTTTGAGGGAGGAGCGAAATCCACCGCCGTGGTGAAGGAATTGTTGCACCACGAGCACGACATGGATTGGACAGTGTTATCCCCTTCGATGGCGATCGTGCCCGGCGAGCGCACCGGAAAGTTTCGGCTCGGCTTAGACGATCTGCTGGTCATGCCCGACGGCTCGAGCAAAGTATCGCTGGAAGATTACGCGGTAGCGATGATCGACGAGTTGGAGCAACCGCGGCACACGGGACGACGATTCACAGTCGGCTACTAGTTACTCCGTGGCAGGAGGCGCATTAGCAAGAATGGTGCCGTCGGACTTCGTCACACGCGCGACCAATCCGGTCTTCGAGCCATCTTTTGCGGGACTGAAATCGATGGTCACGGTATCGCCCACTTTGACAGAACTTCTGCTCCAGCCAGCGCGCGCTAACACTCCGGGGGCGCGCCCTTCGACGGCCCACACCGTTTTGACGCCCTTACCGTCATCGACGCTCAAGCCGATCCAAGTATGCGGATTGACCCAGCGAAACTCGGTTACCACACCGGTGAGTGTGATGATTTTGGTAACTTCAAAAGCTACGTTACTGTGATGCGGCAGCGCCGGGGTGGCAAACAGAAACGCCGCCAACACAGTCAATGCCGGAATGAATCGTATCTTCATTGCATGGATTATACAGCTTCGCCGACTCGATAGGTATGCTGAATTTTAGGACCTCCCATGGCACGTGGCAGCATCAACAAATACGGTAGCCCCACCGAAATCAGGGACGAAGCGTTCGCGGAAACCATTCGTTCGATCCCCCGCGGCAAGGTCGCAAGCTACGGTCAAGTGGCCGCTGCGGCGGGCTACCCGCGCTATCACCGGGCCGTCGCGCGTTTTTTGAAAACAATGATCCCAGGTGAGCTTCCCTGGCAGCGTGTGCTGGGCGCGGGCGGCGAGATCAAACTCGCGGGGCGCGCGGCCGCCGAGCAGAGACTGCGTTTAAAGATGGAAGGCGTGACGTTCGTCGGCAAACGCATCAATCTCGACCGGCATCAGCACGTCTTTGAGTGAATGGACGGCGCGGGTTCCGTGCTAGATTGAGAGCCATGTTTGCCTTTCGTGTCCTGGCAGCTTTCGCCGCGTGCGCTATTCTGTCTTCCGGCGCGGAATTGCAGGGGACCTGGAGTGCAACCTCGCCACGCGGAGTATTGGCCGGAACGTGGAACGCGGAAGATCACCAGAGTGCTGGCGTCACCGGCGCGTGGACACTCCAAGACGCCAGCGGCAAGATTCTGCTTCAGGGCGGTTGGTCGGCCAGTAAGTCCGCGCAATCTTGGAACGGTGCCTGGAGGTCCACGGTCGTAGGAAACGGCGGCGAATTCGCAGGAACGTGGACGGGTTCCGTATCAGCGTCACCGCAGGCCAACCTGATTGAGATGTTCTCATCCGCGTTGCGTGCGGTGGTCTCTGGCGCGTGGAAGGCGGGCTCAGCCTCGGGCGCGTGGTCCATCCGCGCACTGCCCTGATCTCTGTCTACTTATAAGAAGCGAACGGCCCGGCCGCGTAAACGATCTTCCCGCCTACCATGGTGAGCACGGACTCAAGCCCCCCGATCTGCTCGACCGGAATCGTCATGTAATCCTTGGTAAGCACGGCGAGGTCGGCGAACTTGCCGGGTTCGAGCGATCCCCGCTTGTCGTCGTCATGCGAAAACCACGCGCTGCCCTGCGTGTAAGCCTGCAGAGCATTCGCCCGGCTGGGCGTTTCCTCCGGACCGCGCACCGCTTTCCCGCCCACGGTCTTGCCGTCCAAGGACCACTGCAGGGCCGTAAACGGACTGTACGGAGCCACGCGATGAGCATCCGTGCCCGCGCCCACCGGAACTCCGATTTCACGCGCCGTTTCCACCGGGGGCATCCGTCGTGCCGCGGCTGCGCCCTCCGTGCGTTCGGCTTCCTCGCCCGAGAAGTACATCGCGTCCTGCATGGTCCAGCCCATGCCCAGCGCTTTCATCCGCCGGAGACTCGCCGGAGATGCATCGTTCAAGTGCGCAATCGACCAGCGCAGGTTCTTGATGGAGACTTCGCTATCCACTCGCTCGAAGACTTTCAGGATGGCGTCAACGGCGGCATCCGTGCCGCAATGAAAGGTGAGTCCGTAACCGCGCCCGGCAGCCCATTTCGCGATCTGGTAGAACCGTTCGAGGTCGGCAGGGTTGGGCTTCTCGACGTTATTGATCGCCCACACGATTTGCTCACCAATGCCGTTAAAATGCATCATGTCGTCGCCAAAACCCATCGGCATCAGTCCGAGATACTTCTGGTATTCCTCCACCTCGTGCGGCGGGTTAAAGCCACAGATCGTATAGGCTACGCGCACGGTGAGCTGCCGGTCGCGCCACACCTTGTTAATGGCTTCATACGTCTCCGGGGTCACATTGTTGCCGCAAGGGTCGCTTACGCCCGTCATGCCCAGGCGGTTCAACTCGCGGAAAAACTTCTTGGTGCCCTCCACGCGTTGTTCGAGCGTCGGCCTCGGCAAGCGGTCAAATAGGGGAACGATGCCGCCTGTGATACCGCCCGTCGGCTTACCGCTGGCGTCGCGGTCGAGCTTGCCGCCGCCTGGGAGATCCGCATCGGACTTGATATTCAAAGCGTCCAGACCGCGCTGATTCATCAGCGCCGAAGCGTATAGCATCTGCACGTAAGCGGGATGATCGCCCGCCGCCTCGGTCAGCTCCGCCTGCGTGGGAAAGCGCTTTTCCTTGAACTGCTCGGGCTTCCAACCACCGCCCACCACCACCCATTCGCCCGGCCGCTTGGTTTTTGCCGACTCCCGAATTCTATCCAGCGCTTCCGCGAGCGTGGGCACGCCCGCCCAATTGGATTCGGTGGCAAAAAACGACGCCGCGCGTATCGCGTGCATATGCGAATCGATCAACCCGGGTATCACGGTGCGCCCACCCAGATCGATCACTCGCGCCCTCGCGCCAGCCAACTTGCGGATTTGCGCCGTGGTCCCGACAGCCGTAATCTTGCCGTCCCGCACCGCAAGCGCTTGTTGCGCGGAAAACTGCGCGTCGGCTGTCAGGATCTTGCCGTTTATAAGGACCGTATCGGCGTCTTGCGCCAGCAGAGAAACAGTCAAGGCCAGCGGGATCAAGCAAATCAATTTCATGGGCATGGCTATGGGACAGTATACTCCCGGGCACCTTCTTCGTTGCCTTGCGAGGCGGTGCCTCAGTAGCCGCGCACGATTGGCTTGCCCGCGTCCGCTTGGCCGCGTTTGTCCACCATCACCTCGCCGTTCTTGACCACCACGACGGCGGTAAGGAAGTTCCAGTATCCATCGAAGGGATTGCCTCCCAGCAACACCACGTCGCCCAACTTGCCCACCTCAATGGTCCCCAGCTCCTTCTCGCGGTCAATGAATTTCGCGGAGTTCGGCCCCATAATCTTGATGAGATCAGGAACCGAGAACACCAGATTCAGACTCTTGAGTTCATGCGCGAGAGCTGCCGGGGCGTTGAAGGTAGTGTCGGTGGCATAGGAAACGTCAACGCCGGCATCGTAGAGAGTGCGCAGATTCACCGGCATGTAGCCAGCCTCCTGGCCCACACCCTGGCTGTCGACGATCCCCTCGGGCCACGGCTTGCCATCGCGAAACTTGGGCTTATTATCGTGGCTGAACACATCGAAGTTCGGCGAGCCAAAGCCGCAGATGGAGGCGACCTGGACGCCGGCAGCGGCCACCTCTTTGGCCTGTTCTTTCGTCACCCAGTTGATGTTCTGCGAGTGCACCTGCTTGCGGGCGCCGAGCCGCGTGGAGTCGACCAGCGCCAAGTCACTCACCGCGTGGACCTGAAACTCGACGCCTAGCTTCTTCGCCTCGTCGATGCCGGCAGCCAAATTCTTGCTCTCCTGTTCTGTCGGATGGTACGGCCAGACCACGTTGGGATAGTGCACCTCGGCGATCGAGTCCGCTCCGTCCTTGACCACTTTATCGACAGCGGCCCGGACCTCGGCCTCATCCTTGATGCGCGCGGTGGGAACGCCGCCCGATGCAATGATGCGCGGGCCTTTGATCTCGCCTTTCTCGATCTTCCGCTTCAATTCGAGAATTCCCGCATTGTCGTCGCCGCCGGACTGCACCGTGGTGACGCCGGATTCGAGAAGCTCGCGCATCCGGTCGGGCGCCTGCTCCTTCATCCACTTCGCGACGGCTTCCGCACCGCGCGCCTGGATGATGTGGCGATGGTCGTCAATATATCCCGCGATCACCGTCATGCCCGTTGCATCGATGACCTTCGCGCCTTTGGGAGCGGCCGGCGCAGCGCCCGCGGTCACCGCAGCGATCTTGCCGTCCGCGATGACGACTGCGCCTTTTTCGATTACCTGTCCCGGTCCGGCGATAATTCGCGCATTGGAAATGAGAAGACTCTGCGCCGCCGCTCCGCTGGTCATCAGTAGACCACTGACGAGCGGCACGGACAATACCATGATGGTTCGGATCATTTGGAACTCTCTGCTGGATGTTTTCATAATGGCCTCTACTAGAATAAGCTTGCTTTTCCCCACGCTCGACTTACGGGAGGGGGCACTAAGCGAGTGTGGACGGCGTCGCCAGGAAAGAGGCACCTTTTCGTTCCGGTCCAGCCCAGATGACAACTGCTCCCACTAGTAGGACTACCGCCGCCAGCCCGCCCATGGAAGCTGCATAGCCGAACTGCTCGCCCAATACAGCCTCAATGTAGCCGACGCTGGAAGAGAGAACCACACCCAATTGATAGGCCAGTCCCGGAAAGATTCCGCGCAAGGGACCAGGCGAAAGTTCGTTCATGTGAATGGGGACCACACCCCAGGCGGCTTGCACCATGAACTGCATCAAGAAGGCGCCCACCATGATCAAGGGAGTGCTGGGCGCCAGCACCCATAAGGGAATGGACAGCACGCCTAACAAGACGGCGGCCACCATGACTTTTCTACGCCCCAATCGGTTGGAAAGATGCCCACCGATGAGTCCGCCCAGAATGGCGCCCAGCGTGGAAATCGCTGTGATCAGCGCCGTGAAATTCACATTCATCCCGCGTTGCCGCAAATAGGTGGGGTACATATCTTGTGTGCCATGAGAAATGAAGGTCATCATGGTCATGAGCAGAACTAGATAGAGAAACAAGCGTGAGTTTCCAAAGATAGCCTTCCGATAGCTGGTCCAATCCATGGACCGCGCCGCTTTGCTTGCTTCCGGCTCCTCCACCGTGGCGCATAGAAGGATGGTTATCAAGGCCGGGAGCGTCCCCAAGAAAAACAAGGAGCGCCATCCCCAGTACGGAAACACTGCGAAGTAAGCGCCCGCCGCCAAAAGGTTTCCCAGCGCGTATCCTTCTTGCAGCAGCCCAGACACAACCCCACGCAATCTGGTGGGCACAGACTCCAGAGCCAGAGAAGCTCCGACGCCCCAGTTCCCTCCCATTCCAATACCGTAGATCAGGCGACAGAAGAAGAAGACGCCATAGCTGGTGGCCAGTCCTGACGCAACTTCCATCACGGAGTAGAACAAGACATTTGCGATCAAGGTCGGGCGCCGTCCGTAGCGGTCTGCCAAGAGCCCGAAAATTAACGCTCCCACCGGTCGCATCGCCAAGCTGGCCGTAAGCGTCAAAGCGATTTTTGGAATGGAGGTGCCAAATTCCTTGGCGATCGCTGACATGGCGAAGACCAGAACAAAGAAGTCGAACGCATCAATCGTCCAGCCCAAAAAAGCGGCAGCCACCGCCCGCTTCATTTTGCTGTTGCTCCCGGCGGGCGCGATATTCGGCTTGTTGGACTCGATATTCGCTGATGTGTTCGGCATTTTCGATGTGGACAGCGGCGTCAGCCTTCTTAGAGTACTGCAAACAGGGTAGCGAAACTCGACAGGGGTCTGTTACCCATCAGATCTCAAGGACAGCGTGCGCTTCTTGTTTCCTGGAGATGCCGGCGAATTGTGCTGGAACAGCACAGCCACCGTATTTCGCACGTATTGTTCATCAGTAAGTTGCTCCACTATCTCGGCAGGGTATGAAACCACATTTTTCAAGTACTCGCCGAATTCGCGAAACAGAATCAGCCGCGCGGCAGGTTGGATTTCATCGCGCCGCAGAATCGCTTCCAAAGCCAGATGTGCCACCCTGGCCGGCACTTTCTGGCGCAAGCGGGCCGCTAGATGACGCTGCTCGTCGAGTGAATTAAACTTGCGGCCGAGCACCTGGTCCACGTCAGGCTCTTTTAGCTGCGGAGTGCGGATGACGATGGTGCCCGCCGCAATGTCGCCCAGCCTCTGGCGTCGATAGCTGAGAACGCAACAGACGCCGCCAACCAGATACAATCCCGGCAGCAGATCGACCAAACGCAGCAGGTTACGGACAATAATCTGCGATGGCTTCAAGCGTAATCCGCTGGCCTCCACCACGCGCAGCCCGAGCAGCCGCTTGCCGACGGTTTGTCCCCTCCAAAACCATTCCGTCAAGATTCCGTAAAGCATTGAAATTGCGAAATACAAGACGGTGATTATGCTTTGCGCCGCATCCGCACTTAACAGTTGGAGTGGAGCCAACAGGCGCGCAACCAATACGCCCGCCGCCGCAATCGCCGCAAAATCGACAGCGAAAGCCAGCATCCGGCTGAGGGGACCGGCCAACGGCAAAGCGAATTCGATGCCTTCCGGCGTTCGCACCAGCACGGTTTCAGCGCGCATCGCGTGCCTCCCGAGACAAGCCAGAGCGCGCGAGGAATGTAGTTAGCAGCAACGCCTCGATCAAGCCGAAGGCAATTTTCAAACCATAGGGAACCACCGGTTCGTGGTATTGGGAAACGAACGCTTCGACCAATCCCGCCCATACCAGCAGAATGGCAACGCCTCCCGCCAGTGTCACCACGTCCCGCGAGACGTGCCGCAAACGCTCGGCGCGTGAACTTCGATCATCCCAGCCAAGCAAGGCGTGCGCGATCACCAGGCCTGCCTGTCCGCCGATCAGGATCGCCGGAATTTCAATCACTCCATGCGGCAAAAGCCATCCCAACAAAAATATCGTCTGCCCGCCCGTGATGTAGTCGAGCGCCACGGCACCCAACAGGAGTCCGTTATAAAACAATAGAATCACCGTACCGAATCCGAAGCTCATACCGAGCGCGAGTGCAGTGAGCGCTACCTGCGTGTTATGCGTCATCAATTGTGCCGAAAAACTTCCCTTCCGGCCTGTCAATTGTTTCCCCTCCTGGGCGCGCTCGATAGCCACGCGTTCGGCGGGCGTGATACGGAGATTATCGAAAGGCATCAGCACCGCTTTCGCATCCGGATCATAATGGATCGCACCCCCTCCGAAAACAGCGCCCAGCAGCGTCAACAGCGCCGCCAGTTGAAATGCCCGGACATGACACCGGAAGGTGTTGGGAAACTCCACTGTGAACCATCGCCACGGACGAAAGGGGGTATGATGCCGCGCTTCGTGGATTTCCGCGTAGGCCCGGCTCACCAGCCACGCCAGGTACCTCTGCAACTCGCCTTCCGCCGCGAAACTGGCGACCCGCGTGAGATCGTCTCCCGCCCGCTGGTACAACTCGTGAAATCGAGCCGCCTCCTCTATAGTGAGCTTCCCGCCCGGATTCGTTTCGAGCCACGTCAGAGTCTTTTCGAGAGCCATCCAGTGCGGCCGCTCCGCTTCGACAAAGCGCGGCAGATCGAGAATCATAGCAATTGCCTTTGCTTGACGTCGTCGTAAAGATTAACCAGATTCGCCGCGAACGATGCCGGCTCAAACAACGCGAGGTGCACGCCTTGCCGTGCCATAGCGCCTTGCAACTCGCGCAGCTTGCTCCAGGCCAGATGGCCGGCGAGCGCGCTATAGATGTCCTCGGCGGATTCAATCGACGCATCCTGAAACAGCGGTTGTGCGGCTGCCGGCCGGAGGGTCGCGGCCATTACCAGATGCCGCCGCGCCAGCAGCCGCGCGGAGCGCTCAAAGTGTTCGGCGAGCACTGGTTCATCCA
>Ga0105242_10002821_pt1 | contig 13616 bp, 10 predicted proteins | sample KBSM24metaG_FD_81521 | JGI IMG/M metagenome (GOLD analysis project Ga0105242, IMG submission 81521) | Miscanthus rhizosphere microbial communities from Kellogg Biological Station, Michigan, USA - KBS M2-4 metaG | ecosystem: Host-associated > Plants > Roots > Rhizosphere > Soil | place...
AGCGGAGAGAGAGGGATTCGAACCCCCGGACCTTTTGGGTCAACGGTTTTCAAGACCGCCGCATTAGACCGCTCTGCCATCTCTCCGGCGCAAAAATAGCCTTGCACAGTTAATCAGCAAAATCGATTTTAAACTAAAAACAAAAGCTCCCTAAAATCGGGAGCTTACTTTATAATAAATTTTGGCTGACCAAAACCTATGATTGCTTCACTGTTTTTTTTCTTCAGCGTCAGAATGTTCTTTATGCGTTTTTTTTGCGACTGCTTTATCCGAGAGCACATTACTCAATGCAACCTTTACTTTGTTTTTAAATCCTGATACTACCATATGATCTCCACGCATCAGCGCATCATAACCATCCTGCGCTACTTTTTTTGCATCTGATAAGTCGCCTTCTTTTGCAATTTTTGATTGTTGCATATCGGCTTTATTAAAAAAATCAGTATCGGTAGCCCCAGGGAGCAATGCCGTTACAGTGATTCCTTTCTCTTTTACTTCAGCCGCTATTGCCTGTGTAAATGATTGAACAAAAGCTTTTGTACCATGATAAACAGAATTAAGTGGGCCGGGTGATTTACTGGTAACTGAAGAAAGATTTAATATTTTTCCTCTTTCCTTTTTCAGCATATCCTGCAAAAAAAGTTTTGTAAGAACTACAAGAGATGAGATGTTGAGTTGGATGATGGATAATTCTCTATATATATTTGTTTCCGAAAACTCTCCATATTGTCCTTGCCCTGCATTATTCACTAATATGTCCACATCATATCCTTTTTCATTGATCTCATTATAAAGATCAAAAGGAGTTTGCTTGTCAAATAGATCTTTTGAAATTATGAGAACTTCAACTCCCAATTCCAACAACTCATTTCTTGTAATTGTTAAGTCGGCTTCATCACGTGAAACAAGAATAAGATTATGCCCATTGTTTGCAAATATTTTTGCAAGTTCATAACCGATACCGCTTGTTCCACCGGTGATCAGCGTATATGTTTTATTTGTTTCCATGTTTTAACTTGAGCAAGAAACGTGCAATAGTTTAACCTTCATCTTCAGATTCGACTTTTTCTTCTTCTTCATTTTCTTCTTCCTCTTCGCCTTCTTCTCCGGCTTCCTGTGCTGCTGCTTGATTCACATTCCATTCAGCTATTTCTGTCAATTTTTCATCGGCCTGTTTTTCTTCTTCAAGTGTTTGATGTAAGATCTCAGCAGCGCCGTTCATTCCCAGTGTTTTTGCGAGTTGCACCAAAGAACCATAGGTTGCAATTTCATAATGTTCTACCTTTTGCGCCGCCATTATTATTCCTGCATCTCGTGTCATTGTATTAGGTTCTGTTTCTTCAACAATTGAATCGGCTTCTTTGGTCAATCCTTCCATTGCATCACATTTTTTTGCTTGTGCTTTTTTTCCACATATTTCAAATACTCGCTCAAGCCTTGATACATGCTCTTCGGTTTGGGCAAGATGTTCCTCAATTGCAGATTTTAAATCATCTGTGGTTGCTTTCTTTTTCATTTTAGGTAATGTCTTGGTCAAATGTTTTTCCGCCCAATAAATATCTTTTAAAGAATCAATGAAAAGTTTATCAAGTTGAGAATTCTCATTAACAGACCCATTTTCAGATTTTGATGACTTACCATTTGATGGCTTTGTTTGCTTTAGATCTGAAGACTTGGATGAAGACGTATTTGGAGTTCTTAGTCTTCTTGTTCTTGCGGATGTCCTAGTGTTTGTAGTTGGCATAAAATAAAATTTATTTGGATTATTAAATGAATGAAACCAAAGAGGTACAAACCTTATGCCACCAGGATCAGTGTAAAGACATGCATTATTGCTATGCAACTTTACTGATCGGGCATTTATAATTTAAGTTGGTACAATATTTATTAACTTAATCCTATGGCATTAACTCTTTATAAAAAGAAAAGATCATTTAAGGATACTCCCGAACCTACAGGAGGAAAAGCTGCAGGTACAGGTTTACGATTTGTTATACAAAAACATGATGCCACCAGATTGCATTATGATTTTCGTTTGGAAATGGAAGGGGTATTAAAAAGTTGGGCAGTACCTAAAGGCCCATCTCTTAATCCTGAGGATAAACGTTTAGCCATGATGGTGGAAGATCATCCTTATGATTATCGAACATTTGAAGGAATTATTCCTGAAGGAAACTACGGAGCAGGCACAGTGATCGTTTGGGATGAAGGAACTTATGAAGCCTTGGAAGGAGATAGTAAGAAAGAGCAGGAAAAGTTATTGCTTCAACAATTAAAAAAAGGGTCATTAAAATTTAAACTGAATGGAAGTAAACTTAAAGGTGAGTTTGCCCTCGTAAAATTGAAAAACGCTGAAAATAATGCTTGGTTATTGATCAAGCATCTCGATAAGTATGCAAAAGAATCTGATATAACTAAAAAAGATAAGTCTGTTGTTTCAGGTAAAACGCTTAAAACAATCGAAAAAACAAGTAAGAATATATGGGGTAGTTCTCCAAAGAAAAAGTCTGCTTCCAAAAAATCCCGTAAACAACGGGTCGAAAAAAAAAAGATCCTGACTGAAGGTAAAAAAACACCATTCCCTAAAACCGTTCGGCCCATGCTGGCCACTTTAGTAGATCAGCCATTTGATGAACCGGGCTGGCAATATGAAATTAAATGGGATGGATACAGGGCCGTAGCAATGATCAATAAAGGAAAAGTAAATCTCATCTCAAGAAATAATAAGTCCTTTAATGAAAAGTTTTATCCTGTTGTCGATGTATTAAAGAAATGGGATATTGATGCTGTGATCGATGGGGAAGTAGTTGTATTAAACGAAAAAGGTATTTCTAATTTCGGATCATTGCAAAACTGGCGCAGTGAAGCAGATGGCGCACTCTTTTATTATGTTTTTGATATACTATGGTTAAACGGTTATGATTTAAAATCACTTCCGCTAACAAAAAGAAGGGAAATACTAAAAGATGTTTTACCGACTGAAAATATAATCAGGTTAAGTGAAAATTTTGAAACTTCCGCTACTGAGTTTTTAGCAACTGTTTCGAAAATGGGAATGGAAGGGATTATGGCAAAAAAAGAAGATAGTGTTTATATTGAAGGAGACAGAACTCGAGAATGGTTAAAAATAAAATCAAATAAGAGACATGAAGTGATAATAGGAGGGTTTACGAAAAACGAAGGGACTGTAAAAACTTTCAGTGCTTTATTAGTTGGCGTATTTGAAAATGGCCGTTTGGATTATATGGGAAAGATTGGAACAGGCTTTAACGATAAAATGCAAAAGGAAATGATGGCAAAGATGAAAAAGTTGGAAACGAAGAAAATTCCTTTTACTGAAAAGCCCGATGTAAACAAACCTTCACGATTCAGACCCAACCCTCCCAAAGCAAAAGTAACCTGGCTAAAACCTCAATTAGTTTGTGAAGTGAGTTATACGGAGATAACCAGTGATGGTGTAATGCGTCATCCCTCTTTTGAAGGGTTGCGAACTGATAAAAAAGCAAAGGATGTAAAAAAAGAAAATGCAATTCCGGTTGAAGACATAAAAGAAACAACGAAAAAAGAAAAGTCAAATAAATATACAAAGCCTGTTACAGACAAGGATCGGAAAACTCTATTAAATCCAACTGACGAAACTCAGGTAAGAAAGATCAATGGTCATGAAATAAAATTTACTAATCTCAGCAAAATATTTTGGCCTGCGGAAAAATATACAAAGCGGGATATGTTGAATTACTATTACCAGGTCGCTGCATATTTACTTCCTTATTTAAAAGACCGTCCTCAATCGCTGAATCGTTATCCAAATGGTATTAATGGAAAAAGTTTTTATCAAAAAGACGTCACGGGCAAAGCGCCGGACTGGATAAAGATGGAACCTTATACGACCGGCGAAGGAGAGGATAAAAATTTTTTAGTGCCGGAAGATGAAGCGAGCATTTTATATATGGCAAATGCCGGCGCCATTGAAATGAATCCATGGAATAGCACTATACACAATCCGGATAATCCGGATTGGTGCCTGATCGATCTTGATCCTTCTGATAAAAATGGTTTTGACATAGTGATCAAGGTGGCACAGGCAACAAAAGAAGTGTTGGATAATATTGGAGTGACTGGTTATCCTAAGACATCGGGCTCAACAGGAATTCATGTTTATATTCCACTGGGCGCAAAATATACTTATGATCAATGCCAGATGTTTGGAAGAATAATTGCCACGCAGGTGAATAATATGTTGCCTGATATTACAAGCATTGAAAGACTGACCAAAGCAAGAAAGAATAAATTGTATGTGGATTTTTTACAGAACCGGCCAAAAGCAACATTGGCTGCGCCTTATTCCTTAAGACCAAAACCCGGCGCTACAGTTTCAATGCCGTTATACTGGGAAGAAGTCAAAAAAGGTCTTACCATGAAAGATTTCACAATTGAAAATGCGATGGATAGGATCAAAAGTGAAGGTGATATTTTTAAACCAGTGCTTGGGAAAGGAATTGATCTGAATAAGATCTTAGAAAAATTATAAACTACCCGTTCCATGATCTATCTTTTGCAGTCAAGATCATTCTTAATTTAATAAATAAGAAGTTATTTTAGTGTATAAACCTGATAATGGATTCAATTACCCATATAGCTCTTGGTGCGTGTATGGGCGAAGCATTTCTTGATCGTAAGCTTGGAAAAAAGGCAATGCTTTGGGGAGCGTTGGCGCAAAGCATCCCGGACATTGATTTTCTTGCTTCCTTCTGGATGAATACTTCAAACAATTTATTAGCGCATCGTGGTTTTACTCATTCCTTTTTATTCGTTGCGATTGTTGCCGTGTTCTTTGCATTGATCGCAGAACGATGGCACCGGCCGCATAATATAAGTTTTAAAAGATGGTTGTTATTTTTTGGTGGTGTTATTTTCATTCATGTTTTTATTGACGCTTTTAATAATTATGGGGTAGGATGGTTTGAGCCGTTTAGTCATAAAAGAATTTCTTTTAATTCAATTTATGTTGCTGATCCATTTTTCTCAATATGGCCGGGAGCAGCCGTGTTATTGCTTATTATTTCAAAACATAGCTGGAGACATAGAAAAAAATGGTGGATGATGGGATTAGTGATGAGTACGATCTATCTTATGTATTGTACTTTCAATAAAACAAAGATCAATAGTGATGTAAAAGATATTTTACAAAAACAAAATATCCAATATTCAAGATATTTCACAACACCAACCGCTTTCCAAAACTGGTTATGGTATGTTGTCGCAGGGAATGATTCAGGTTATTATGTTGGGTTTCGTTCCGTGTTCGATTCAAAAAAGCAGATCGACTTTGAATATTTTCCACGCAATGACCATTTACTTGATTCGGTAGAAGATCATGAAGAGCTGCAGAAGCTGAAACGTTTCTCCCAACAATTCTATACTGTAGAAAAATGGAATGACACATTGGTGTTTAATGATCTCCGTTTCGGACAAATTATGGGATGGCAGAACCCCAAAGGAAAATTCGTTTTTCATTATTTCTTAAAAGACAGCGCAGATAATAAGCTTGTCGTTCAGCGTGGTCGTTTTGAGGGATGGAATAAGGACGCTTTTAACTCATTGGTGAAGAGAATAGGAGGGAATTGATCTTCCTGTTTAACGTAAAAAGTAAGGAGAGTTAACATCCAGTTCACGATATGAACGACGTGTATGATAGAAGGATGGTTTAGCTTTTTACTTTATCAAACAAATCAATTCCCAACACCAGCACCTGTATCACATTTCCTTGCTGGTCTTTCATTACCTGCAGAGGATAAGATTGCTCATTGTTATAAAAATATGTTTCTGTTTGCGGATCAAGAACAATCTCTTTATTATCCCAAAGTTGTTTTACCACTAGCTTGTTATTCCGGATAGTTAATTGAATATAATTATCGGGATCGTCTTTGAACTGGTATTTGCCTTCGACTGTTTTTAACTGCGCTGTTGTCAACTCTATTTTTTTCAACTTATCCCATTTATCTCTTTTGAATATTAATGCCTGGGTAACCGAGCCATCAGTAGCTTTGGTGAATGTGCAAGAAAACAGGGGAGCTTCACGACTAAAGAAATCAAGCTCAGTCTCGGGAAGTAAACGGACCTCGGTGCCATCCCAATGTTGTTTCAGTACCAGTCCATTATCTTTTACAATCATCTGTATAAATCTTGGCCTGTTACCCTGCAATTGATATAATCCTTCATATGGTTTCAATTGTTCAGGTGTATGCTTCATCTCTACTTTTACAACAGGTTTGTAATTATCTACCTTGTTCCAAAATTCATTTCTGCCTAAAGATATTTTGGTAACCGTTCCCGCAGCATCCTTTACAAAGATGATATGATCAGGTCCTTCTTCTTCTGTATGAACAGTAAACACTGAATCGGATTCCGGTGTTAGCTTTAGTTCAACATTATTCCAAAGCAACTTTGCCGTCAGTTCATCTCCTTTTATCACGAACTGCACGTTCATTTCATTATTACGCGGATTCTGAAATACACCTTCATATGTTTTCAATTGTTTTGGGCTCAATTGCACTGTAGGTTTTGGTTGATCCTGTGCATGAAGTATAACCGACGTAAAAGGAGTTAGAATAAAAAAGACCAGCATCAGTCCGGCTATACATGCCTTATTATAAGTTTTGCTGGCAAAAGATTTATAAGAATTTATCATAGCAGATTTTTAATTTCAAATTAATTCACTCATTTTATCCAGATCGCATAGATAAGGTATGCAAAAAACAAACCCAATCCAGCAACTATCAGCCCAGCTACACGTTTTCGCTTTATAAAGAGAAGCAATACCATTCCTGTAAGTGATACAAGCGACATTAATATTGCGGCAACATCTATCACTACTGACCACACCTTACCTGTATCACGTCCCTTATGCAGATCATTGATCACACCCACAAACCCGGCGCTTGTTTTGGTGATATCATAAGTCCCGGTTTTCCTGTCAATGAAAATATCAGCCGCATAACCCGGTCCTTTAAATGAAACAGATACCTGCGCATCATCTATCCTGAAATCACTCATGGCCGCAGTAATACTATTCTTCTGCCGGAGAAACTCAACTATTTCCAGTTTAGCGATCTTATTCGTATCAGGAGCATTTACCCAATTCAGATTTAGCTTTCCTTTATCTTGCGTACTATGTATCTGGTCGCCAAATTTATCAGCGTGATTCAACGTAAGACCGGTGATAGCGAAAAAGAAAATGATAGCAAAGCTGACCATCGATAAATAAATATGCAGCCATCTTGAAAGCATGGCGACCCGGCGCCTCCACCTGAAGTAGCGTTCTTCCCTGTTAAGGGATCTTTCAGTTGATGCCGGCTTATTAATTGTCACTGGTTTTTTTCCGGTAATCAAGTGAAGCGGAAGCAATTTCAACATTTCCTGCCAGGTCAATTTTCTTTGGCGTTTCATCACAAACTATTTCTTGTCGCATCAACTGGTAAGTTCCATGCTCACGGGATGCTTCGATCTTGATAATATACTTACCGGGTTTTACAAATTCACCTTTATCATCTTTGCCATCCCATTTTACAGAGTATTTCCCGGCAGAACGTGTAGCACTTGAAACTGAACCTGAAAAGTTATTGTCTGTCGTATATTGTCCACGATATTTAAGATACCATGATTTAAGTTCATTTATATACCTGTTACTGCCATGCCAAACAGAAATAGTACGAATAGCTGAATGATTTTCATCTTCTACCCAAACTGCTACGTAAGGTCTTTTCACAGGTCCACCTGCTTTCTGAAGATTTATTTCAAGATTGACGATCAATTCAAAATCCTTTTGCCATCCGCCTTTATTTTTTTCATCCTTTGTAACCGGAAGTTTTGTTTCCAAAGAACTCCATCCCGGGCTTGCGATCCTTTCACCATTTTTAGTAATAATAAGATATTCCGCACCCGGTATTGTAGCAGCAAGTTTGATGCTTTCTGAAGGAGTCATCACATTAAATGCAGTTGCCAATGCTCCTGCATCTGTAGCATTGTATGCAATTACAGTAGTGCTGATAATATTGTCTGCAGGTTGACCGGTACGTGGATCAACAATATGGGAATACCAACGTCCATTGATCATTTCACCACGGCGATAATTACCACTTGTCGCTATTGCTTTATTACTGATCATTACCTGGTCAATAGGAGTTTCATTCTCTGCATCTGCTCTTGGGTTGCTGATACGGACAGTCTCATTGATGTCGCCGGCAATTACTATATCACCACCTATGTTAACAACGATAGCCTTCAATTTGCCGGCTTTCATTGCCACATTGGTTGCTTCTTTAATTATATAACTTTTTACAAAAGAATTAAGCATCAATGGTGAGTGGGTGAGATGGGTGGCAGTTTGTGCGGCAGCATCGAGTTTCCAATGAGATTGTTTTACTTCGGCTACTGCGTTTGTCAATTCTTCGTTTGTCGGAATGCGTTGTTGTTTTGCAGCATCTTTCCATAATTTACTGACCACTTCTGCTGAAGCATCCAGGGCGCCTGAGGTTCGCAATTTCCATTGATCAAAAAGATTCAGCACCTCAAATAATTCTTTAGATATATGAACCGGTTCACCATGAGTTTTGAACCAATTGGAGAACTCACTATTGGGATCATAAGCACTCAATATTTTTGTCATCCTGCTGATCTCGTGCATAACTGTATTTTCAGCAATGTCGGCATCGGTTTCTGATAAAGCAGAAACTTTTAATTCCATGGATGTTCCTAATACGTTTTCAAACTGGGATACATACAAATGTGGTTGATCATGTGAAGGATTATGGTCAGCTGATCTGCCGAAAATGTTAAGAAGGGAAACGGTTAAAAGAATGGCTAAGAATTTCATGAGGCTCTTTTTTGATGTATGTTATATGACGCCAAACGGTTCTGAATCCATGTGGCAGGATCAAATTTATTCATAATTACGTTATAAGAGTTTTTAACAAGTTAATTTTGGTTAACAACGTTGGGGAAATAATCTATAGCAATAATAATATCTCCTGGCGGGGATAAAGGTTATCAGACTTAAAAGGTTGGACAATGTTTCATCGCGTTTTAGGAAATACCCATAAGCTCCTGGAGATCGTTAGGTATAAAAAAATATCAATCCTCATTTATTGGATTCTGATTTCATAAGCTCCCAATAAACTTTCTTAGGCTTTAAGTCTTTATCAAATAAAAGAGGATAATCCTTTCTTCCTCTTACGGGAAAATTATCAAGCCAGCTGCCACGGTCAGAGATATTCCAGAAAGTAACCGCAGAAATATTTTTGTGATATTTTTTAAATAATTCAAAACAGTTCTTATAAACATCTATTTGTTTCGTTTCTTTTTCAGCGGTGAAGACTGTATCATTGTCTTCAGGTTTTCTCTCTCTTGCATTATGCTCCTTTGGGTAAACGGATATATCCAGCTCAGTTACCTGGAGCGTTAAACCAAGTTGAGAAAAATCTTTTAAGGTTTGATCAAGCTGATCCTTTGATGGTTCATTGATTGCCCAATGTCCCTGCAAGCCGATACCATTTATTGGAACTCCTTTTGCCTGGAGGTCTTTGACCATCCTGATGATCTTTTCTCTTTTGCCCGGGTTGATCTCATTGTAATCATTATAAAACAACAATGCTTTGGGATCAGCTTCATGTGCCCATTGAAACGCTTTGGCAACAAACTCTTCTCCACATATCTGGTACCATAACGATGGCCTGAAGTACTCTTCCGGTTTATCGGAAATAACTTCATTAACGACATCCCATGCATAGATCACATCCTTATATCTTGTTACGACAGCTGTAATATGATCTTTCAAACGCTTTAGTAAAACTTCCTTTGTCACTTGCTGATTAGTGGACGAATCAAAAAATAGCCAGCGTGGAGTTTGATTATGCCAGCAAAGACAATGACCGCGAAGTTTCATTCCATTTCTTTTTGCAAATGCAGCAATAGAATCACCACCCGCCCAGTTATACTGATTTTCGAATGGATGTATTGGTCCCATCTTCATTGCATTTTCTGGGGTCATGCTATTAAACTCTTTTACGATGAGTTGGCTCTCATCCGTTTTAAGAGCACGGGGAGAAACAGCGACACCTATTGTAAAGTAATCTTTGAAATAATCTTTCAATCCTTTGCTGGTGGATTGTTGTGCTTGTACACTGAAATATCCGCTGAAGAAAAGAATTGATAATAATGGTATCCTGAGTTTCATAAACATAATTTATTTGATAGTTATTTTTTTACCAGTCCTCATTGCTTCGTAAACAGCAGCAATGATCTTTACATCTCTTTTGCCCAATTCTCCAGGCACAATAGAAGTTTGATTGTTCTTAATAGACAAAGCAATGCTATCCATCTGTTTTGCCTGCTGATTTATATTTGGAAAATCCATTGGGGTTTCGCCAATTTTTCCTTTCAATCCTCCATAGTTAAAAGCCGGCGATAATTCAAAAGTTCCTTTCTCTGCTTCTGCCTTTAAAAAATTTAATGCATATCCATAACTGGCTTCGCCTTCGGCAATTATTCCACCGGGCATTTCAAATTGCCATTTAAGTGATTGCTCAACTTCACTGAACTTATCTGCAATTGTTTTTGGACCTTCCTGTGCAGTTACTGCAATTGGCAGAAGTCCCGTTGTATAACAAATTCCCTGGACGCCATAAATACCCAGGTCCTGCATTGGCCCGCCACCAGCCAATGCTTTTTTTAATCGCCATTGTGTTGGATCGCCAATAAGAAAACCAAAACCTGCTGTTATCTTTTTTATATCACCATAAACTTTTTTTGTTCCCAATCTTACCATTTCGAGATTGTAAGGTTCAAAATGCAATCGATAACCGATGGATAATGATTTGCCGGCTTGTTTGCATGCGGCTATCATTTTATCACAATCTTCAACGGTTAACGCCATTGGTTTTTCGCAAATAACATGTTTACCTGCTTTAGCTGCCCGAATGGTATATTCAGCATGCATGAAGTTGGGTAATACAACATATACAATTTCTATATCAGGATTGTCTTTAATGCTGTCAAAGGTTTCGTAGTTGTAAATGTTTTTATCAGGGATCTTATACTTTTCTTTCCATACAGGAATTTTAGAAGGCGTACCTGTAACGATCCCTGCTAAATAACAATTGCCGGTTTGCAATAGGGCAGGAGCTAACTGACCTCCCGCATAACTGCCGAGTCCAACTAAAGCAATGCCGAGTTTGCCTGCTTTTTTGTTTGCATCTCTCATCGTCTGAGTATTTGTTTTTTTATCACCGGCACATTTAATACCTGATGAAATAAGCGGAACACTTAAACCTGCAAGACCAAGATCGTATAAAAACTTTCTTCTTGATTTGTTATGCTGTTCCATGGTTGTATGTTTTAATAAGTATAAAGTTTTACAAGCTGAATGCTATGATCATTTGCGGGAATTCTTATATGTCTTCCCTGGTGATCCTGGTCTCCGTTCATTCTACGTCCCGGTTTCCACACACCATTCTCAAATATTCCTTCATCAACACTGATAAAACCTGCCTTCTTATTATTCGCTTTGGGGGTAAACGTCATTACAAAGCCCGTACCTGCCACATAGAATTCACTTGGCGCAACAGCAATGATTAATCCACCAGCCAATGGCCAACTACTATCTTTTGCTCCCGGTGACCATCCCATTTTATATTCATGGTAAACAGTGAAAAGATAATCGCCTATAGCAATGCCCTTTTGAATAGAATCTTTTTCAATTAAAAACCCTTTCACTGCACCTGCTGATTGATATTTTGTGATTAAAGGTGTTAGCTGACTTAAAATACTATACGTTTTACCGATCGGTTCTTTCCCTGGTTCACTTGTTGATTCGATAGAGAAAGGAGAAAAGGCAAGACAATTATAATTTCCAAATGCAAAAAATGCTTTTGCATCAATTCCCTTTTCAAAACGATGTTCAGGAACGAACAAAGGATCACCTTCTCTCGTATAAAGATCACACCAATGTTTAAAATCAGGGTTGTAAAAATCAGGCGCTAAAAAATCAACAGAAGGAGCTCCGGCTTTCCAAATATCCATTACATGTGGCAATGGACCTGCGCTTGGATATTGACCCGGTTTTGCTCCCGGACGATTCAATGCAGCGTTCACATACATGGGTAAATTATAAACTGCTTTTCCTGCTACGGAAAGTTCATCTGTAAAATCAGCATAATACCAGGCCATGAAAATCTCATCTGTTGCAAGATTTTTTCCAAATACTTCTTCCCAATTACCAGAAGTTTTTGATCCATTCGCTTCCCAGATCGATTTGATCTCAGGAAGCAGATTGTTTTTGTTTTTCTCGAGTTGGTCTAACAATTGACGTGGAACTGATGAATTAAAAGTCTTATTGGCTGCATCATCATAAGTTCTTGCATCTGGAAGCATTCCTATTTCATTCTCTACTTGTATTGTTATAACTGTATGTTCTTTGCTGTCTACCTCCTTGATATGTTGCATCAATCTTGTAAAAGCTTTCTTATCTGCTTCAAGATTATTTTTATTGAAGGGGGTAATAATTTCTTGTGGGATCCCGGTTTTATCCAGTATTCTCGGATACTTTGTTGTATTAGTTTTTACCCATGCAGGTGCATAACATGACATGCTATTTTTCCATCCACCAAACCATAACAACACCACCTTCATATTGAACAACCGGGCATTTTCAATTAAACTGTCAACTAATATAAAATCAAATTTTCCTTCAACAGGTTCCATCAACTCCCAATAAACAGGTGCAATGACTGTATTAAGATTCATTTCCTTCAGTTTGGGCCATATTGGCCGCATGTACTCATTGCTCGATGCACTTGAATTGCCTAGCTCACCTCCCAGTACGAGAAATGGTTTGTTATCAACCAAAAGTTGAACATAGTTTCCATTTTTTACAAGCTTTGGTATTTCTTGTGCAGCAACTTGTAACAAGCAACTATAAATTAGTCCTATGGTGAGTACTGTCTTTTTCATCGCTTAGTTTGTGATGCTTTTATATATTCTGCAACCTCCAGCATCGGTGCGATCCAAATATTTTTTTCATTCTTCTTTAAATACAGTAAAAATTCCCTGTGTGCAGGCAATGATACATTTAATGCATTACCACCACCAACACCATGAAAAAGTATTACGAGAAGAGAATTTGTTTCCATTGCTTTCTTTACCCATTCGATCATTTGTGTACCGGTTTCACCATTTACCATATAACAATCTACGTTGAGCAGATCGATCTCATTTATTTTATGCATTTCTGCCCTTACTGCCCTTGCTGCAACAAAATCATCTTTCATTGCATATATAAAAGAGGAGTCGCCGATCTTCATATCGCCACAGGTAAAAGCAAATGTTCTTTTTGTTTTTCCATCCAATGCTTGCAGAAACACGTTTGTCATTCTCGTTTCATCAATCATTCTTTTTACTGTATAGTTATTCAGGTCATACTCTGGTTTCACCCATTCTCTTCCTTTACCTCCAATGCAGGGATGATATAAAGTATGGTTGCCCAATTCATATCCTTTCGAAGCTAATTTTTTCCACTCTTTTAAACGTGTTTGCATGGATTGAGAAAATGCAGTTATATA
>Ga0105242_10002825_pt1 | contig 13604 bp, 22 predicted proteins | sample KBSM24metaG_FD_81521 | JGI IMG/M metagenome (GOLD analysis project Ga0105242, IMG submission 81521) | Miscanthus rhizosphere microbial communities from Kellogg Biological Station, Michigan, USA - KBS M2-4 metaG | ecosystem: Host-associated > Plants > Roots > Rhizosphere > Soil | place...
GGCCTGGTCGCGCTCCACGTCGGGGTAGACGACCGGCTCGCAACACGGGTCGCCGGCCGAACGCTTGGTCTTCGGGGACATCTCCAGATCGACAGGCATCTATCTAGATATATCTATTGAATTGACAACTGTCAATGCTTAGGATCGGGCCGTGATCGGCGCTCCCCTCCCCCGTCGCGTCCTCGCCGAGTTCCTCGGCTCCGCCTTCCTGACGGCGACCGTGATCGGCTCGGGCATCGCGGCGGCGCGACTGTCGCCCGGCGACACCGGCCTCCAGCTGCTCGAGAACGCGGCGGCGACGGCGGCGGGCCTGTTCACCTTCATCCTCATGTTCGGCCCGGTCTCCGGCGCCCACTTCAACCCCGTCGTCTCCCTGGTCGACGCCGCCTTCGGCGGCCTGCGCTGGCGCCACGCCTTCGCCTACATCCCCGCCCAGGTCGCCGGCTGCATCGCCGGAGCCGTCGTCGCGAATGCGATGTTCGACCTGCCGGCGATCAGCATCGCGACCACCCACCGCGCCTCGCCGCCACATCTGTTCGCCGAGGTGGTCGCGACCCTCGGGCTGCTGCTGGTGATCTTCTCTTTGGCCCGGAGCGAGCGCGGCAGCCTGGCGCCGGCCGCGGTCGGCGCCTACATCGGCTCGGCCTACTTCTTCACCAGCTCGACCAGCTTCGCCAACCCGGCGATCGACGTCGGGCGGATGTTCTCCGACAGCTTCGCCGGCATCGCCCCGGCCTCGGTCCCCGCCTTCGTGCTTGCCCAGCTGGTCGGCGGGGGGGTCGCGATCGGCGTCATCCGAGTTCTGTACCCGGACGTCACCGCCGAGCAGGCGGCTCCCTCACGGGGCGGGGGTGCCCTTACCCACCGCCTTGGCGGGGTCGATCTTCATCCCGCAGACCGGGTCGGTGGCGCCGCGGCGCATCGTTAGCCAGAAGAGCGCTGAGAAGACCGCCAGCCCGAGGACGTTCAGCGCGAGCTTGTAGTCGAGCTCGATCGAGCCGAAGATGTCCTCGCGGGTCGGCCGCGGGCCGCTCGGGATCAGGCCGAGGGCGCTGAAGACGCCATCGACGATCAGCGCCGCGACGACCATCGTCACGAACATCAGAACCGTGATCCGCCAGGCGAAGGGCCAGCCGTAGTACTTGCGGTAGGCGGCGACGATCGGCAGCACGATCAGGTCGGCGAAGATGAAGGCCATCACCCCCGCGAAGCTGATCCCGCCGGACCAGAGCACGGCGGCGAGGGGGATGTTGCCGACCGAGCAGACGAAGCTCAGCACCGCGATCAGCGGGCCCACGATCACGTTCTCGATCGTCACCACCAGGGGCGGCGCGTCCTCGAGGAAGAGGCCGTTGAAGAAGTCGTCGCCGAGCAGCCCGATGAAGCCCGCCAGGAGGAAGCCGATCGTGATCTCCTTCCAGAGCATCTGCCAGTCGCCGCGGAAGTTGTGGGCGACGTCCGACCAGGACTCGGCGGTCGTCAGGCGCTTGCGCCAGCTCGCCCCCTCCTCGCTGCCGGCGCTGTGGTGCTGGTGGCCGGTGTCCGCCCGCTGGGCGTGGCGGCGGGCGCTCTCCTCCAGCCGGGGGGAGACGAAGAGGCGCAGGGCGGCCGCCATCAAGACGATCATCACGATCCCGCCGACGTACTCGCCGAGGGTGAACTGCCAGCCGAGCAGCACCCATAGCACCAGCCCCAGCTCCCACACCAGGTTGGTGGAAGCGAACTGGAAGGCGAGGATCGAGGCGGCCGAGGCGCCCTTCTGGAACAGCGACTTAGCGATCGCGATCGCCGCGTAGGAGCAGGAGGAGGACGCCGCACCGAGGCCCGTCGCCTTCGCGACGGGGTTGGCACCACTTCCCGCGAGCGCGCTCTCGATCCGGTGCCGCGGCACCCAGGCCTGCACGATGGCGGAGATCGCAAAGCCCAGCACGAGGGCCCACCAGACCTCGTAGGCCATCAGGAAGGACTGCTTGAAGCCCTCGCCGATCGTGTTTATTGCCTCGCTCATCGATCTCCTCGCGCAGGGCGCATTCTCGCCGGTTTTGTCTCACTAACCGTGGGTAGCTGGACAGCCGGGCCGCCGGCCTGGACCCCCAGCGGCTTTCACCGATTCCGGTTCCCGCTTGGGTGAGAAGACCAACCGCATTCGACGGCGAGGCGTCCGGGCCGGCGGCAGGTGTCTCCACCGGCGCATGGTTCGCGCTGGCTGGGGTAATCGACCGGCTGAACGAAAGGAGCAAGCCCCATGCCCCCACGCGGAGTGAAAAAAGGAACCAAACGGGCCCGGCAATACGAGCACATCAAGAAGAGCGAGAAGGAAGCGGGCCGCTCGGAGAGCCGGGCAGAGGAGATAGCGGCGCGCGCGGTGAACAAGGAAAAGGCCCGCTCGGGAGAATCGAGGAACTCCTCGCGCAGCTCGACCCGGGGCCGCTCCGCCAGCAGCCGCGGCGGCAAGCGCTCGGGCAGCGGCCCCGGCGGCCGCACCCGCGAACAGCTCTACAACGACGCCAAGAAGCTAGGGATCGACGGCCGCTCGACGATGAGCAAGACCCAGCTCCAGCGCGCAGTGGCCGGCGCGGAAAGCTGAGGAGGGCGGCGGCGCAGCGCAGCTTTGCGGGCGAGCGGCTCGGGGGACGAACTCGGCGGCAGCGGTCGTCTCGGCGGCCATGCTCCGGACTAGCCTCTTCGCGGGTTTGCAGCTCTAGGGCAGCGCGGCGTCTCTCAAACGAGTCTGAGATGTACTTGAGGCAGATGAGGCCGAGAACCAGCTGTACAGGGACTTTCGCGCATGGAGCTAGGCGGACGACTCTCGAACCTTGCCGAGGGTTTGAACGAGAGGGCCTTAGTGGAGCTAGCCGGACTCGAACCGGCGACCTTCTGGGTGCGATCCAGGGAGGCGCGGATGTAGAAAGCTGCTGATTTGCAGGGAGTTAGTGGTCTATCTTCGGGCGGAAGAACGCATCAGATACCCGCGGATTACGGTCGATTACCGGCGATTCAGCCACTCGTCGGCCTCGAGTGGCTCAAATCGAGCACGGATCGCACCCCCGCATGTTCTCGCCGAAGACGTAGAAATCGATCGGCAATGAAGGAGTCTCATTACGCTTAGAGCTTCGGTAGATCGGCTCGTGGCGTCTTGGCGGCCGGCAGGTCCCCCTTGCTCTTCGAAGAACCCTCACCGAGTGGCGATCGACCCAGATCTAAAGCGGCAGATAGATGGTGTGACCGCGATGCGGCCGCGTCGCGTTCTCGACCACATTCTGAAACACGGCTACATCACTACGGCGGAGCTGGCGAACGACTACGGCTACAACCATCCGCCACGTGCTGCTCGCGATGTGCGAGAGCACGGGATTCCTCTCGAGACCTATCGAGTTGAAGGTCCAGATGGCAGGAGCATTGGCGCCTATCGCCTCGGCGATCCGAAGGATGCGACTATCGGCAAGGGCGGGAGACGTGCCTTCCCGAAGAGTTTCAAGCAGGCTCTCGTAGCTAAATATGGGGAGCGCTGCGCCCTTTGTGGATGGCAATTTCCGTCAAGAGCCCTTCAAATCGATCATCGCGTTCCATACGAGGTGGGCGGAGACTTCGCAGAGTTTTCGGACCTGGATGCCTACATGCTGGTTTGCGGTTCATGCAATCGATCGAAGAGTTGGACTTGCGAGAGCTGTGAGAACTGGCGGAGCCACAAGCGAGCTGAGACCTGCCAAAGCTGCTTGTGGGGCTCGCCCGAGGACTACCAGCATGTTGCAATGGAACAACGGAGGAGCCTCACCATCACCTGGCAGGGTGGAGAGATTCCTTTTTTCGAGAAGCTAAAAAAAATGGCGGAAGAGGAAGACATTCCTCTTCCGGACTACGTGCGGCGCATTCTCGACCGCGACGCTTGATTACGCAGCCTCTAGAAGCCTCAGCTGGTCTGGAACGTCGACTGTGTCTCCCAGGTGTCGGGATACGTAGAGGCTCTCAATGGTCACTATCTCCCTACCGTTGAGCGTTGCCTGCGACGACCGTCCGGCGTGCAATTCCAGTCGTTTGGCGCCAATTGTCAGGGGGAGTGGCGCGCCGTATTCCTTCGTTCCGTGGCGGCCGTCGTAGCTGAGGATGTATGGAACTCGCCGCGCGTCCAAATCTTCTAGTGCCTCAACAAGTCTCGTTCTGGACAATCCTGCGTGATAGCGCCTATCGTGACCGACGCTCGTTCCTTCCCAGGGCGGGTCGAGATAGACCAAGTCGTTGCAGGTTGCGTCCTTGATCTGCTCTACGAAGTCGGCGGAACGAACTTGCGTCTTGCCAAGCAGAACCGCGTTTGCGCCGGCTAGCTCTCTTCGCATCTTCTGAGGGGACATTCCACGACGACGATGATCCGGAGATTGGTTGAACTCTCCTCTGGAGTTGAAGCGTGGGGAGTTCTTCACGCATCGGGCCAAGAGGTAAAGGAGTCGCGCTGCTCCCCCTTCGCGATTAAAGGCATTCCTGACGGCTAGATAGTGGCTTCGTGGTTCGTCTAGTTGAGCGGTCCATATCTCCTCGTATTCGAAAGCCAGTTGCTCGGGTGTGGCGAGTATGCGACGCCAGAGATCGGTGAGCGGAACAAGCGAATCGCCGATCACGAATGTTGTGGCCATTCCACGGCCGGCAGCTGCAAGAGATATGGCGGCCGAGCCAGCAAAGGGCTCATACAGAACGTCGAAGCTTCGTCCCTCAGCAACCCGAAGGATCTCAGGGGCAAGCCGCCGCTTGCTGCCTTGGTACGGGATCGGATGTGGTGGCCGTGGCACTTGGCTCATCTCAATGCAAGCTAGTCGCCAGATGGGATGTCTTCTCCCCCTGCCAGCTTGTCATCGCTGTCCTCTCTCCGCAGCTTGCGACATGCCCCGTCCACGGACCTCAAGAATTGCCTCGGACCATCCTGGGTCGCCCCGAGGCTGCCGTAACAGGCAGCTGACCGTAGCTCGTTTCCGAACTGAGGATCACCCCGAATCCATCGCAATCCACGGCTATCCGCGGGATTTGAGCCACTAGTGGCTCAAATGGAAGCGCGATACGGCGGGATTGCTGGGGATTCCGAAAACACAGAAGGCCCCGACTAGCAGGGCCTTCTGACAGTGGAGCTAGCCGGACGACTCTCGAACCCAGATTTCCTGGCAAGGATAGATCGGTTGCTCAAGGGATTGGAAGACTTCTGTTGACGCCTCTTGCCTCGAAAAGCAGCCTTCGACGTTCTTGTCTCACGCCGACGACCGGCTGCTGAGTAGCTATCGGCAGGCGGGCTGCTGCTTTCAATCCGCCCTTTTCGGGGTACGTCGGAATCGCTCACCGAGCGATTGGAGGCAGGCCCAAAAATCGTCGTCGACGAGTCGCATGATCTCCGGGGGCTTGCCGCGCCCGCGCCGTTCAGGAGGGTCCGGTGGGTCCGGATGAGTCTCGATCAGCTCAAGGGCGGTGAAATCAGCGAGATGCTTCTCAATCTCGGGATCGTGAACGCCAAGCTCTCGGGCGAGCTTCTGCTTGTAGAAATTGTGCGGCTCTTTTCGGGCAACCCGGAGCACTGCCACAGCAAAACTGAGCCGATGCTTGGCTCCAAACATCACTTCCGAAAACCGCTGCAACTCGTCGGTATCAGCGCCTTCTTTTTCCATCTAAATCGACTGGAAATATAGAGGGCGATTGACCTAGGCGCTGCAAGTTTTAATTTCCATCCGGATCAAGTGGAAATCTTGACCTACCGATGCTGGGAGCGGAAGATGGACCCCCAATGAATGGACAAGGAAATTCGGGCGTTGTCATCGAGGGAGAGCGATTCCCGTTCTCCGATGCTGTGGCCTTTCTGATGGCCGACGACATTGTCCGAGGTGGCCTCGCTGATCTTCCCCCAGCAGAACTTGCAACTGACCTCCGAACGCCCGAGCAACGTGCGAGTGAGGAAGCGCGGTTCGCCGCAATATCAAGCGTGTATGCCCGTCTAGAGACTGTGATGGGAGCAGAGGCGCGAGTTTCCTGGCTGGTCTCGCCGAATCCTGATTTGGACGGCGGCCGTCCCTTGGATCTCCTTGCGTCGAACAATCCTGAGCCCGTTTTCCGGGCCGTCGAGAGAGTCGAGCAAGCGGTTGGGCGCAATCGACGTTCCGCTTCGGCATCATAGGCGTACCCGAGACAGCTAGGTCGTATATCTTTACGTGCCGATTACCGTGATTTCTTGCGGCACTAGCCCATGCCTATTCCAGACGGATTTAAAGACCATTACGCCAACCTGCTCGCAGAGGCAGCAAGCGCCAGCAAAGAGGCTCCCCTCAGCATCGAGTTGATAACGGGCTGGAATCGGGAGCTGCTTGAGCCCTTCTATCCCGATCTAGCCGGGAAATTTCGCTCCGAGCGGCGCACGCTTGAGTTCCCCCATCGCCCCAACGGTCGCGGTGAGTGGGCCGAGGTCGTGACCGAAGCTACCCCGGTCCGCGAGATGCATGGCCACTTGATGAAGGCCTTTGAGCAGTTTGAGCAAGTGCGTTCCAGCAACTTCGCCTCGGCGGAGGAGGCTGCTGGGCCGGTGGCTTGGCCGGCGGCGCTAACGATGCGCTGCCAGCCGTTTGAGTACGGCTCGACTCTGATCGCTTTCGCTGTCTTGATTGCTGCTGGCCAACGCGCAGGTTGGGAGGTCAATCGCATGGATTGGGATGACAAAGTCGTTCGGGCGCGATTGTATTGGGCGGTGCGGAGCAATCGCCCCGCAACGATCAAGCCGTTTGCTGAACATCTCGCCGAGTACATGACGAAAGCAGGTAGCTAGATGGCATCGAAGAAAGCCCCGAACAGCAAGCCCGTTCCCAAGAAATTTCAGGTGCTGGCCGAGAACATCGTCGCGTTTGCCGATCCAGACCTTGAGCGCGAGATTGCCGCGCTCAATGCCGAGGGCGTCGAGGACGCAGAGGTTGACGCCCATACTCGATCCGGCGGCCTTCGGCGGCCGGAGCGTCGCCGGTTGGCGGGACGGCGTAAAGCGCTGAAGCGCACCTCGCCTCCAGAGATTCCCTAGCCGTCGCTCCGGCCCGCTCGCCGGATTTGTCGCGGAATCCGCTTCGCGTAGCGGTGGCCGTCATTCGTTCGAACGCCAATATGCGTTGCGAAGCGTGGCCAGCGTTTCCGCTTCGGGTCTAGTCGGAAGGCTTCGTAGTCTGATAGGGCCAGCACGTAGGTGACGGGGCGTTCGGCAACAGCCTTGTCAGCATCAGAGGGGTCCGAGAGAAAGTTCGGTGGAGGATCTTGCTCCGCGCGGCGGGTCTTCGGTTTCCACCGCCGTGGCCTGCCGAAGTAGAGTCGGACGTCGCGGATGGTCATTGGTCGGTGGTTGCACGTGATCCAGACGTGAAGTTTTGTCTCTTCAGTTTTGCTATCCGCCTCCGCGAAGGTGGAGATCGTTAGGCCTCGGCGGAAAAGGCGCTCATGCCTCGCCCCCAAGAACAACGAGACTAGGGCGATGGCCACCGCGAGCCAAGCAGGATTCATGCGTACCTATCTACCAGATTAAGCCTGGCGGAGCCAGCGGTGGCGCTCCATGTCGCCTGGCGGAACGCACGAGCGACTACCCTTGCGTTCATCGCATCGCTAGAGACCAGAGCCCTGCTCCGCCTCGCTGACAAAGCTCTGCGCACGGTTTCCGAAGTCAATGAGGCGCTTAGCCACACTCGAGGCGTGGGATCGGCAAAATCACCGGGCTTGGAGGAGACGGAGAAAGCGCTGCGACGACTTGAGGAGCGGGGCCTGGCGGAAGAGGTGGATGGGCGATGGCGCCAAACGCCCGCGGGAGCCACTGAAGACAACCGCCTTGAGTCGGTATTCGACAGCTCAGGTGGCTATGGCGACTACGGCTTCTAGGCGTCGCCCTTGAGTACCCGTTCAACTAGGGCGAGGTCTACAACCGGCTGGAAGGCACTCGGTTTCCAGCCGGTGTACTCCTGAATGAACCCACCGTTCCAATCGGCTCCGTTCTCTATCGCCTCGCGATTCCACGCCTTTTCCTCGATTGGAAGATCAAACCATCGCAGGCGCACCCCATCGTCATCAACCGGCCAGGTGTAGAAGCTAAGGAAGTTCTCTGATCCAACGGCGTGAGGGACGAATGGAGCGAACTCAGATATGCCACCGCCGTGGACGCTCCAGTAGATCGGCTGCTCGTCCTCTTTGGCATAGCGCCGGCGCCACATTGACCAGAGTTCGGCGGCGGAAACGCCCTCGACGGTGTAGTCGTCGGTAATGCTGTCCCCGGAAAGACGCCAACTCAGGTGGACCGATGAACGGGGTCCGGTCAGTTGGATCTACACGACGTACCTCGATGTGATCGAGCAGAGAGTTCAGGCGCTCAATGTAAGGATCGAAGTTCGCAATCCCTTTCTTCTCGCTTGCCCTGAAAACGGCTAGTTCTAGACGGCGAAACTGAGCAACGCTCTGCTGACGAAACTGGCCGAACTGATTGACACGCCGAGTTTCGCTGAGCCATTGAAGGTTGCTCGTTAGGCTTTGCTCAATGTGCGGTTCGTAGTCCAACGCCCCACCCCGCTCCGGGGTGATGTACTTCTTCTGCCCGTCACTGTTAAGCGCAGCCTCAACTGCCTTCAGAAGGGTACTCTTTCCGCTTCCGTTCTTGCCCAGGACAACGTTGATGCGATCCAGGTTTGTCAGGTTATAGCCGCCTGCCTCGATATCCATTCTTTTATTATGACGCTAGGGTCCCTGTGACCGCTAATCGGCGCTACGGTAAGCAAGTAGGTGTGGTGAGGAAACCGCATTTTGCGTACTCGGGTTTTGCATTTTAGAGTCGCTCATATGGCTAACTCCCAGTATCAAGCCCTGGAAGCCGAACGGCTCCGCGAGCGGATAACCCACCTCGAGGAGGCTCGCTCAGGCCTCATGGCAGCCATTCGCCACATGCGCGGAGGACGGCTCGACGCTCGCTTTCTCAACGACATACTGCGCGCTGAGTTGGCCCGCAGTCCTCGCTATGGCGTTCTGCTCGAAACCATTGAGGCCGAGATTCGCTGCCTGCGTCGCTGCGTCGATCTATGAGTGGTGATCTGCCCGCCACCCCGCGCGGTCTGACGTGGCCCGAATACAAAGCGCGCTGGCAAGAGATAGATCGCCGCGTCGTCGCTGGCGACTACACCCCCGAGGAGGCGGTCGAAGCCGCCCGCCACGCTGGCCTGATTGCGGCCGGACTCGTCCCGCATCTTCCTCACGAGATGCGCGACATACTGGCTTTCATTCCGGGTGGCTTGGAGGAGTTCGGGCCGTGGCTCCTAGTCGTGTTCGCCGACCACGCCACCCGCATTTACCGTCCCGACCTGACTATCGGCTGAGCGGGCCAAAGCTGCGCCGCCCTTCGGCGCTGTTGGGTTTGAGCGTGCAGACCGCAAGTTGCAACGCATATCCACACCTCTATAGCCTCGCTAGCCGTCTCTAAGGAACGCCCCGGGCGGCGCTGACACGCCCCCGGGGCCGGCACAGGAAAGAGGCTTTCCCATGCAAGATCAGCGTAGCTGCTGCTCCCGGCCCGCAGCCCTCGACGACGCCAACGCCGAACAGGGCGTTCTCACCCTCGTCCTCGGCGACTACCCCGAGGTCTACACGGAGAACGAGCTGGTTCGCGGCGTCGCCTTTGACCCCGAGAACTTCCACGAATGCGACACCGTGCGGCGGGCCCGTTCGCTCACTCTGGGACGTCGGCCTGCTGCGCCGCTGCGGTCCGCTGATCTTTCCGAGCCGCGCCGCGATGCGGATCGACCGGCTGGAGCGGGAGGTGTCGTCGTGACGGCCGAACACCGAGCGCAGAAGAACGCGGTCGCCGTCCGCTTCGGCGAGAACCTGCGGCGCTACCGCAAGCGGGCCGACCTCTCCCAAGAAAACCTCGGCTATGCCACCTCGCTCCATCGCACCGAGATCGGGCTGTTGGAGCGCGGCGCGCGGATACCCCGGATCGACACCCTCATCAAAATCGCGTCCGGCCTCGACATTGAGCCAGATCGACTCCTTGAGGGGATCACCTGGAACTCCGGTGAGGTCACCGAGGGAACCTTCCGGCTACGGACGGAGTAGACCCAAGCGCCCCGGCGATCAGGAGCGGCTGCCGGGGCGGCGTCCCACTTTCAGTATCCGCTCGGCGCGGGCCAGCAGATCAGACGGGTGCGCCTTAAACCCGTTGGCGATCTTCCAGATCGTTTCGAGCGTCGGGTTCTTCTCGCCCCGCTCGATCTTGCCGTAATAGGCCCGGTCGACGCGACACGCCAGCGCCGCCGCTTCTTGGCTCAGGTTGCCGCGCTCGACCCGAAGTTGCCTGACGGCCTCCCCGAAGGCTTGGGGACGTGAGAGCGCCATCGCGGCAGCCTTCCTTGTTGCGGCTCATTGCTCCACGGTCTAAAGTACCCCGGCTTATGAGACTCAGGACGTACCGAACAGGAGGAGTGGGCATGGGAAATAGAGGACGTGGCAGGCGTCGGGCCTGGTCAGCGAGCGTTGTTCTGGTCGTGGCGATCTTCATATTGGGCGCAGGCCCGGCCGGGGCGGCGTCGAGGGGCACTCCCAAAGCACCCGACACACTCACATTGAAGTACCGGATGGAGCCGATGCCGCCACTGGCGGAACCGATCCCCGGCGCAATCACCGAAGGCCGCGCCTACTACGGGAAACTCACGTCCGCGCGGCCCGCCTGTCAGCGCGGCCGCGTGGTCTATGCCCGCTACGAATTCCCGCCCTCCGACGCTGATCCGCTGATCCGGCCGATGTGGGGCGAGGGCGGGGCGCATGTGCTGACGGATCAACGCGGGTTGTGGAAGGCCGAGCCGGTCGTCTTCGCCGGACTGGCCCTCCGCGTCACCGCCTTCGTGAAAACCAAACCGGCGGGTCCCAAGCCCTGCCCGAAAGTCGAAAGCCCGTCGCTGTCGCTCCCCGCCCAGGTGGCGGGTTGATGAGTCGGCTCGTCCTCCTGGTTGCGCTCGCTGCCTTGGTGCCCGCCGCCGCCCTCGCGGCTCCTGCGAGCGTCCCGGTCACGGCCACGATCCAGGCGAAGCCACACCCGCAGGCTTACTGCGAAGAGTGCATCCGTTTCTCAGGCCGGGTCTCGTCGCCGAAGGCGGTGTGCCGGGCCAAACGGATGCTCGAAAGTGCGACCACCTACAAGGCCGGATCGCCCAGCGCGGGGAAGGTCTACCGCGATCCGCACTTCATCAGCATCAATAGCCAGGGCAAGTGGGATGTCGTGATCGGCTCGGGCGAACCGCTGGCGTGGTTTGAAGTGATCGTGCCGAAGCAGCGGATCGGTGGCGTGGTCTGCCAGGCGGCGCGGGCGAGAGTGACGTTTTAGCCGAGCTGTGCCATGACTCGTTCTTACCGACGGACGAACTATTGCTCGACGTTGTACCCGGCGACCTTGTAGCTCGGTCGGGGAAGGATCACCTTGGTTGGGTTGGGAGAGACGCCGACGACCTCAAACGAGTGTTCTCCTCGGACCGGCCCAAGAGCGATATGACCGCGTCGCGAGATGTCGCGTCCGAGCCGAAATTGCGGCGTGACCTCACGGCCGACCATCTGCCAGGAACGAATGACGAGCCAGCCCAACTCTGGGTTCTCCTCCATCACGTCAGGCTGGATCAGGACGTGAGCGAAAGCTGGTTCGGCTCCCTCGGCCTTACATAGTTCTCTAAAAGAGCCACCTTCGTGCAGGAAGAAGGGGCTGGTCTCGGTCGTTTGCCCGAGTCTGATCTCGACCGGCTCGTGCGGTCCATACTCAAACCGGACGGCGAGTCCGGAGCTGACCTCTAAGCAGACTCGGTCGGGCTGTTCCTGCTCGATTGCGGCGAACTCGGCAGTTTCGCCGTGAACGTCTGTGTCGGGATGAGGCTCGGAATCATGAGCCATACCACCTCCCTGGCTTTACTTATGCGCTCCCCTTAGCGGTCCAGTTGAACATGCTTTTTTGGCTTTGTCAAGCGGTTTCTTCGGACGCTCTACTTTGGAAAAACTCCCGTCAGGAACAGCACGAGAATATTAGGAGAGCAAGGGCAACGGAAATGGCAATCTCTGAAGCTCGAGTTGGAAACTCAGGCCAGAGAGACGGGTTCTTGTCCGACTGAATGGCGCGCTGTTCTCTCTTTTTCCGGGCCGCGGCCTTCCCCAATTTACTTGCCCTCCGAAGCTCGGCCAACCTTTTTTCCAAATCTCCGCGTTCTTGCGCCCGCGACTTCCTAGGAGGGGTACGCTGACGAGGAGCGGGGGAAGCCGCCTTCTCCGGTGTGCTACCCGCCTTGGTTTTATTGGTGCTGCTCTTATCGTGCTCGGCGGGTTTCCTTGCCCGTCTCTCCCTTGTCAGGAGTGACTCCGCGATCACATCGAAGAGCAGGGGTCGGTGCTTCTTGAAGAACGACTTTCCTCCGGGGTCCCCACCGAACTTTTCGTCAAGGGATGCCTGAATATCACCCAGTGCGCGATGTGCGGCAGGCTCCAGAGGCCGCGGCTCATCGAGACGAAATACCTTGGTCGCAGCGTAGGGGTACGGCTCACCCAGCCGATCCCCGACCTCTTTCTTGGCGATTTCCCTGAGGACGTTGCGAATCGCATTTCGGCGCTCTTGCCAGCCCGTGGGGCTGGTTGGCGCGGTCGGACCGCCAACAATGGTCAAGCCGACCAAGCCGGGTATTCGTTCCAGCGCTTCCTGAGTGCCGCCGATCCGGTATCCGATTTTGCCGCAGAGCTCGTTCAGTTCCGTAATCAGCTGTGCATTACTCGGCAGCTCGTTCTCGCTCATCCGGCCAGCATTATCTCCGCCCCCCAGGCAATTCCTAGGAATTTCCTGGCGGCTTCCCGGTGCCCTGATTCCTTGGTTGCAAGCAAACACGCGATTTCGACCAAGGAGGTCGTCAATGTCCACCGCTCTTACCCCCTACCGCGCCCAGCCGCTGTCGCTGCGCGAGCGCCGGGAGGCCACCGTCCTGCGGGACACGCAGTTCCCGGCCAGGCGCGCCGCCGCCCGCGTCGAAGCGGCGGCGGTCGTCGCCCGCGTGGGCCTCGACTACACCCAGATGCTGACGAGCCTGGAGGCGCAAGCGCTCCAGCAGCACGGCTCGCTGATCGACAGCCGGGCCAAGCTGATCGTTGACAGCTACGCGGGCATGGTCGCCACCGAACTGTCCGGCCTGGCGATTGGGGAGCGCTGATGGATTTCCTCGCAGGCGTCCTCATCTACGCGCTCGCCTTCTTTGGACTGCTGGCGGTGATCGGCAGCATCACCACCGCCGCCCTGCTTGCACTCGAGGAACGCTACGGGCACTCGTCAAACGGCCACCCATTCGACCAGGCGTTCTCGGCAACGGATCGCCTGCACGCGGAGGCGCAGCAGGCGATCCGCGACCTAGAGGACCTCGCAAACCGAGGTGATTGCTGATGCATGGCGCCCCGCTCACTCCTCAAGAGGTCGTCAAGGTCGTGACCCGGAAAGTCCGCGGGTACGAAGCGATCGGCCTGGGCCACGACGGGGCGGTCTTGATGGCTGCGACCACCTTCAAGACCGACCCCTCCAAAGTGGCCGATCTGGTCCCGCCGCTGCCCGACGACAAGGCCGA
>Ga0105242_10002826_pt1 | contig 13604 bp, 15 predicted proteins | sample KBSM24metaG_FD_81521 | JGI IMG/M metagenome (GOLD analysis project Ga0105242, IMG submission 81521) | Miscanthus rhizosphere microbial communities from Kellogg Biological Station, Michigan, USA - KBS M2-4 metaG | ecosystem: Host-associated > Plants > Roots > Rhizosphere > Soil | place...
GCTTGATCGTCCACGCTTACAAGAACCGCCGTCACTCGCGAATGGTTGCGCGGGTCAGAGCCAGACGGCGATGACGCTCACCGCGACGAGGCCGCCGAGTACGAGGCTCACGGCACGGCCCACCCGCTCGCCGGACCGAAGCCTCGACATCGCGCCGCCGGCCACGGCCCAGGCCGCGGCGCAGGGCAGGATCACGATCATCATCGTCCCTGCTACCGCGAGACTCCCTGCGATCGCCGAAAGCTCGGCGGGTCGGAACGTCGTGACGGCACCGAACGCGAAGATCCAGCCCTTCGGATTCAGCGCCTGGAAGGCCGTCGCCTCGAGGACGTTCATCGGGCGCGCGACTGTCGTCCCTTCGGTCGAGCCGGCGCGCGCGATCCGATACGCGAGAACGAGCAGGTACGCCGAACCGATGAGCTTCAGCAGGATCGTCAGTGCCGGGATCGACGTCACGAGCAGACCGACCGCAGCGGCGACCGCGACCGTCATCGCTCCGATCCCCACCGCGGTGCCCACGACGTGCGGCAGCGTCCGCCGGAACCCGAACGTCGCGCCAGAGGCCCAGAGCAGGACATTGTTCGGCCCGGGCGTGCCGGCACTGACGAGGGAGAACCCGACGAGCCCGATGAGCCATGGCATACGCCGACGCTACGCAGCCGGGGCCTGGTCGTCTTGTACGATCCTGCGATGGAAGCGGCTGGCGTCGACGTGCGGGCATGGCGGCCGCCGGTGCCCGGCATCCGCGAGGTCCTCCACGCTTCGCTCGCTCATCCGTACCCGCCGCATACCCACGACACCTGGACCCTGTTCATCGTCGACGAAGGGGCGATCCGCTACGACCTCGACCGCCGCACGGGCGGCGAAGGGCGGACGATGGTGTCGATCCTCCCGCCGCATGTCGTCCACGACGGTCGGCCGGCGACCACCGACGGGTATCGCAAGCGGGTCGTCTATCTCGAGACCGACCTTCTCGGCGAGCACCTGATCGGGCCCGCAGTCGACCGGCCGCAGTTCCCCGATCCCGCGATGCGCGACGAGGTCGCCCGCCTCCACGATGCCCTTGCCTGCACGGATGACGCCCTCGATGCCGAGACGCGACTGCACTTCATCGCCGATCGCATCCGGCGTTCCTTCGGGGACACGGCACCAGGCGAAAGCGCGACGAACGAGGCCGCCGAGGCGCTTCGCGCGTACCTCGATACACACCTGTTCGAACCGGTGACGCTGACGGCGGCCGCGTCCGAGCTCGCGGCGTCACCGACCCAGGTCGCACGAGCGTTCACGGAAACGTTCGGCATCACGCCGCACGCGTACGTCATCGGCCGCCGACTCGACGCCGCCAGGACCCGGATCCTCGACGGCCAGCCGTTAGCCGACGTAGCGAGCGAGGTCGGCTTCTACGACCAGGCCCACCTCACGCGTCGGTTCAAGCGGTTCCTCAACGTGACGCCCGGGCGATTCGGGGCGTCCAGCCGGCACGTGGCGAGCTGATCGCGGCGACCTTCGTCCTCATCCCGGGCGCCGGTGGCGACGGCTGGTACTGGCATCTCGTGGTAGCCGAGCTCGAGCGGCGGGGTCATGACGCGATCCCGGTCGACCTGCCAGCGGGCGACGAGCGCGCGGGCTGGACCGAGTACGCCGACGCTGTCGTCGAGGCGATCGACGCTCGCCGAGGCGTGACCCTCGTCGCCCAATCACTCGCCGGCTTCACGGCCCCGATCGTCGCCGAGCGGGTCCCCGTCGACGAGATCGTCCTCCTCAACGCGATGATCCCCAAGCCCGGCGAGACCGGCGGCGAGTGGTGGACCGCCACTGGCCAGGGCGACGCTCAGTCGGCGTACCTCAGGCAGATCGGCATCGATCCTGGTGTCGCCGACGACGATGACGTCCTCTACTTCCACGACGTCCCCGCGGCCGTCAAGGAGGAGACCTACGGACGGGGCGAGCCTGCGCAGACGATGACCCCGATGGGACAGCGATGGCCACTCGAGGCGTGGCCCGACGCGCCGACTCGGGTCTTCGCCGGCCTCGACGACCGGCTGTTCCCGCTGTCATTCCAGCGACGGATCGCGCAGGAGCGGCTGGGTCTGGAGATCGAGGAGCTCGACGGCGGGCACTTGCTTGCTCTCAGCCATCCCCGCGAACTCGTCGACAAGCTGTTGGGTTAGCGTCCGTCCAAGAGACGATCAGCTCGACCCAGGGCGGGCGCGGATCGCCTCGATCGACCGACGGATGCGCGTCTTCGACGCCTATCGACTCGACTATCATGGCGCCGCCGTGGGCCGCGGATGCCCGTCACGATCAGCACCGGACCCCGTCGCGGCAGCAACGAGAAGGGAGCTTCCGATGAGGAACCCGCCGGTCCTGGTCGCGGTACTCGGCTTCTTCGGCGCCCTCGCGGGCTTCGGCTTCCTGTTCATGGGATTCCGCATGCTCGGATTTGACTGGTTCGGGCTGTTCGGCGACCTGCCGCGGTTCGAAAGCGTCGGCCTGTGGGGCTGGCTCGCGGTCATCACCGGGTTCGTCTGGCTGCTCGCAGCCCTCGGCCTGTGGTCGCTCCAGCCGTGGGCGCGCATGTTCGCGATGATCATGGCCGGGTTCGGTCTGATCGAGGCGACCATCGCGTTCATCCAGTTCCCGGGGACTGGGATCGGCCTCTCGATGGCGCTGATGCCCGGCATCATCCTCTGGTACCTCAGGACGTCCGAGGTCAAGCAGGCCTTCGGTCTCGAGGCGGATCCGTACGACGAGGCGCCGTACGAGGCGGCGGCCGCCGACGAAGACGCGATGCCGCTCGCTGCAGCTGCGGCTCCTGTCGCTGCGGCGCCGGCCGCGGCGGCCCCGATGGCGGCAGCTCCCGCGGTCGTCGCAGCAGTCGCCGCGGAGCCCGAAGCCCCCGAGCCAGCCCCCGTCGCTGCCGCCGCACCCGCAGCTGACGCTGACGCGTCCACCGGATCCGCCAGCGCGTACCCGCACGTCCCCGTCGTCGATGTCGAGGGGATCGGACCGGCCTACGCGGACAAGCTGGTCGCGGCCGGGATCATCAATACCGACGACCTGCTCTCCGCCGGGGCGACACGGGCCGGGCGAGAGAAGATCGCCGAAGCGAGTGGGATCAGCGGCCACTTGATCCTCGCCTGGGTCAACAAGGTCGATCTCATGCGCGTGCCGGGTGTGGGTCCCCAGTACAGCGACCTCCTCGAGATGGCGGGCGTCGATTCCCCGGCCGAGCTCGCGCAGCGGAATGCCGCGAACCTCGCCCAGACCGTCCAGGAGGCGGTTGCCGCCCGGCCGGGGACGGTCAGGCACATCGCGAGCGAGGCGGAGATCGCCGAGTGGATCGAGGCCGCCAAGTCGATGCCGAAGGTCGTCGAGCACTAAGGCGGCCGACGTCCGGGGCCGCCCTTCGAGGCAGCCCCGGTCTAGACCACGCGTCCCATGGCTGACCACGTGATCGAGCCGCGCGGGCCGTTCAGCCTCGCGGCGGCCCGGGACTTCGCGGGCGGTTTTGCCGCGGGCATCGGTGGCGGCGCCACCACGGGGACCAGCCTCGTGATGGCGTTTCCGATCGAGCCACGCCCGGCCACTGGCGAATGGGCAAAGAGTGCCGTCGTCGAGCTCAGCCAAGCCGAGCGGAACGGCCCTGTCATCGCCCGGGTCGCGACGGACGGCGGCGAAGCCGCGGCCCTGGTACAGGCGGCCCGCTGCGTTTCGCTGGACCACGACGGCACCGGCTGGCGCGAGGTCGGCCGGCGCGACCCGGTGATCGGCGAGTTCCAGGCAAGGTACGAGGACCTTCGACCGGTCTGCTTCTACTCGGCCTACGAGGCCGCGACCTCGTTCGTCATCGGCCAGCGGATCTCCCGCGTCCAAGCGGCGCGCGTCAAGGCGCGGTTGAGCGAGCAGGCAGGCGACGCGCTGGAGCTCGACGGCGCCCGCTTCAACGCCTTTCCTCGGCCCGAGCGCCTTTTCGACGTCAAGGTCATCGACGGACTTGCGGAAGAGAAGGTCCGGCGCCTGCATGGGCTGGCCGAGGCGGCGCTCGACGGCCGGCTCGATACCAATAGGTTGCGTTCGCTTGCGCCAGCGGAGGCGCTCGCCGCGCTACGTGAGCTCCGTGGCGTCGGCGAGTTCACCGCCCAGGGCATCCTGCTGCGCGGCTGCGGCCTCGTCGACGAGCTGCCCGACGACGCGCTCAGCGACGAGGTCCTGGAGACGATGTACGCCGACGACCTCGCGCGCGGCGTGACCCGCGACGACATCGTCGAGCGCTGGAAGCCCTACCGGATGTGGGCCACGGTCCTTCTCCGCGTCGGGTGGGGTCGAGGGATCGGGAAGGGTCAGAGCTACCGCCGCCAGTAGAAACCGATGCACGGGACCACCGGGGGAAGGTTGGTCCCGTGCACGGCACTTGGCTGGGCCCGGCGCGCAACGACGCGCCGGACATGGTGGTTAGCCGGCCGCCGGTCGGGTTCCCAGAACGACGGTCGCCTGGGTGGTCTGGCCGTTGCGAAGGATGTCGAGCTTGACCGACGTTCCCGGCACGTACTGGCTCGTGACCAGATCGAGCGGATGCGTCGCATCGAGCGTCGTGCCGTCGACCGCGGTGATGATGTCACCGGGCTGGATGCCGCCCTGGGCGGCCGGGCCGCCGGCCACGACGGAGGTCTCCGCAGGGAGTGAGCCGCCCTGATCGTTCGGGTTCTGTCCATTCGGGTCGAAGGGGAACTGGCCGTTCGGATCCTGGAACCCGCGGCTGCCCTGGCCGTTGGCCTGGTCCACCGCCGCGATCGACGGGATCCACGCGCCGTTGTCGACCGGGAGCTTGTACTCGCTCTTGACGGTCGGGTCGATCGTCTCGAAGCGGATGCCGAGGTACGGGCGGGCCAGGGGCTTTCCGGCGCTCGCCTGCGCGAGGAGCGGCTTGGCGATGTCGATGGGGATGGCGAAGCCGATGTTCTGCGCCTGGCTGGCCGCGGCCGTGTTGATGCCGATGACCTTGCCGGTCGGGTCGAGCAGCGGACCGCCGCTGTTGCCCGGGTTGATCGCGGTATCGGTCTGGATCAGGTTCGACAGGGTCGAGCCGTCCTCGACCGGGATGCTTCGGCCAAGGGCCGAGACGATGCCGCTCGTGACCGAGTCGGTGAATGTGCCGAGCGGGCTCCCGATCGCGATGGCCTGCTGGCCGACCTGGATGTTCGATGAGTCGCCGATCGGCGCCGTCGGCAGGCCGGTCGCGTCGATCTTGACGATCGCGAGGTCGGTCAGGGTGTCGATGCCGTAGATCCTCCCGACGAAGGCGCGTCCGTCGTTGAGATGGACCGTCAGCTTCGAGGGATCACCGGCGACCACGTGATGGTTCGTCAGGATCAGCCCGTTGCCGTCGAAGATCACGCCGGAGCCCGTAGCCGTGCCGGTGCCGGTCTGGCCGGTCGTCGGATCCGTTTCGGTCACGCCGTCGGCGACGATCGTGACGACGGCCGGACTGACGGCCTTGACGATGTCGACCACCGGAGCCTGGCTGCCGCCTGCCGCACTAGAGGCCGGGTTCTGCGCGGATGCCTGCTGGGCGGTCGCGGTCGCAGGGGTCGGGGCTGGTGCATGGGTGGTGGCGCTGATGAGCGCGACAGTCCCGCCGGATGCCAGCAGGGACGAGGCGAGGACAGCACCGACGACGAAGACGGGTCCGACGGTCCGCTTCGGCTTCGGCGACGGGGCAGCGCTCGGCGCGCTTGGCGCGGCTGGCGCGAACGGCTCGGACACGGTGGGGGCGGGCGTGTGTGATGCAGCCGTCGCCCAGACGGGAGCGGGGGGCTTCGGTGCACCCGGGGGAGTCAGCGGTGGAAAGGGCTCGTTCATCGGTTCCTCCTGCCCCGTCGCACCTTGGCGTGCGCTCGTTGGAGCGGGGCTCAGGAGTCGATGGTCTGGCTGGTTTCTGAGAGTCGGCTGACAGAATCCGGAGGCTAGCGATTCCTTATCCAGAGCGACATCTTTGTCGCTCGGAGGGCCAGAAAATGGCAACTGCCGTGTTGCCGGCGTCGATCAAGCGCAGACTCGGGGTCGTGGAACGCCAGATCGAGATCCGACCCATCCGACCCGATGAGCGCGAGGCGTGGGAGCCGCTTTGGGCCGGCTATCTCACGTTCTATGAGACAGCCGTCTCGCCGGAGGTCACGGATACCACGTGGCGGCGTCTCCAAGACCCAGCGGAGCCCATGTTCCTGCTCGGCGCCTACCTCGACGGGCGCCTGATCGGGATCGTCCACTACCTGTTCCACCGGAGCACCTGGACCGTCGGGGATTACTGCTACCTGCAGGACCTGTTCACGGTGCCCGAGGCGCGCGGCCTGGGTGCCGGCCGGGCGTTGATCGACGCCGTCACCGAACAGGCTCGAGTGGCCGGCGCCAGCCGCGTGTACTGGCTGACCCACGAATCCAACGCGGTCGCCCGTGGCCTGTATGACCGCGTCGCCGATCGGCCGGGTTTCATCCAGTACCGCCGGATCCTGTGATCCTCAAGCCCGCGCCTATCCGCCCGTGACCGCCTCGATCCGGTGGCTCTTGATCGCGGCCATGAACGCGCCGTAGTCGCGCTCGGTCTGGTCGGCGTAGCTCTCGGCGAACTTCGAGACGGCATCGTCGAATGCGCCGTCGCTGCCGAGATAGCCTGCGATCGTCGCGGGCTCGCCCGATCGTGCGTGCCCCCGCGCGAGCGCCCAGCCGCAGAGCCCTCCCCATGCCGCTAGGTCGTCCGTCGTCATCGCGTCCACGACGGCACTCGCCTTCTCATCCTGCAGCTGTCGGATGTACCAATCTCGTCCCTCGACGCCACCGACATATCCGAGGAACACGTCAGACTGTGCCTGGAGCTGGCGCTGACCGGCCACCACCCGCGCGCCCTGGTTCGGCGCGTGGCTCGGGCCGAGGAAGCGTTCCAGCACGGAAGCCTGGGCCTCCTTGATCTGGAGGAAGAGCGGGTCGTCGCCCGTCCCGCGATCGAACAGGGCGATGTAGGCCCCAAGCCCCACGCTTCCGACGCCGACCACCTTCATCGCGCCGTCGACCAGCTCGTACCGGTCGAGCAGGACGCGCCGATCCTCCTGCAGGGTCGACCGATATCTCGCGATGAAGGCGTCAAGGAGCTTCAGCGTGACCTCGGGTCGATGGACGACGACGGGTGGCCGGTCGACGATCGTGCGGACGCCGTCCTTGACCGTCGTCAACTTCGACAGTTCATGGAGCGCGTCGTGGTGGGCGGCTGACTTGATCGTTGATTCGATCATCGGCCGGGCGCGATCGTCCACGAACGACTCGATATCGGCGGTATCGACGACGCTGTAGAAGACGTCCGTAGCGCGCATCTGCCCGAAGGCGTTCATCTTCTCGCGATACGTCTGGATCGCTCGCTGAGCGGCAGATCGATTGACGTGGCGATCGAACCCTCGAGATCGCCCCGCTACCACGATGCTCGCGGCCAGCCGCTTCACATCCCATTCGAAGGGGCCGGTCAACGTCTCGTCGAAATCGTTGACGTCGAAAAGCAATGTCCGCTCGGGCGAGGCGAACAGGCCGAAGTTCGAGAGATGCGCGTCACCGCACAGCTGGACCGCGACCCCCGAACCCGGGCCCGCCGCCAGATCGGCCGCCATCGGCAACGCAGCTCCACGGTAGAACGCGAACGGTGACGCGGCCATCCGGCCATAGCGGATCGGGATGAGGTCCGCCGATCGCGTCGTGGCCTGTTCCTCGAGGAGTGCGACGGGATCCGGCCGATCATCCGCTGGCGCCCACGTGGCCTGGTCGGCGATGGGCATCCGCGTTCGGGCCGCCACACCCGCGTCGGTCATCGCTGAACGTGAGGTCTTCTCACGCACCTTCAGTGACCGAGAAGAGGAGCTCGAGTCCACGCGGGTCGACGTCGATCCCGAGCCCGGGTCCCGTCGGCGCCGACCCTCGACCGGCTTGAGAACGGGGGTTGTGGCCGGCGACATGACCGTCGGTCCAGTCATTGAAGAACGAGACGTTGAAGAGGGATTCGGGCTGGGTCGTGGCGGCGAGGTGGCTGACCGCGGCGGTGATCACGTCGCCGCCCCACGTGTCCTCGAGCGAGACGAGGAGTCCGAGGTCCTGCAGCAGATCGCGCATCCGCGCCGCACGCGTGAAGCCACCGACCCTGCTGATCTTCAGATTGACCGCGACCGCGCCGGCTCGGTACTTGGCCTCGAAGGCGTCCTTCGACGTCACGACGGTCTCGTCGAGGACGAGCGGGAGGACGGTGCCACGCATCGCTGTCGCGCAGTCCTTGGTGTCTCGGCACGGTTGCTCGATGAGGACGGGAAGGCCTGCCATCGCTCGCAGCGCCGTCTTGGCGGATAGCAGGTTCCAGCCTCCATTCGCGTCGGCGATGAGCACGGTCTCCTCGGGGACCGCATGGACGACCTGACGCACACGCTCGGCGTCCTCGTGCGGGTCGTTGCCGACCTTGAGCTGGAAGCGCTTGATCCCGGCCTCGCCGCGCCGGGTCACGAACTCGACCATGGACTCCGGCGAGCCGAGCGGCACCGCCTCGTAGAGCGGGAAGTCCTCGTTCAGCACGCCACCCAGAAGGACCGAGATCGGCAGCCCGGCCCGCTTGCCGAGCAGGTCCCAGCACGCGATGTCGATGGCGCTCTTGGCATACCCCGCACCAAGGAGGACTGCATCGAGACGACGCCCGATCGCGAGCGGGCTCGACGGATCCTGTCCGATGAGGGCGGGAGCCAGGGTCCGAAGATCGGCCCGGACCCCGTCCGCATGGACCGGTAGGTAGCGGCTTCCGAGCGGCGTGATCTCGCCCCAGCCGACGATGTCGTCGGTCGTTCGAAGTCGAACCAGCGTCCCGGGAACCGACGCCGCCGACCGCGCCCCGGACATCACGTAGTCGCCGTGGGCGTAGCGGAGTTCGTAGCCGAAACAGTCGACGCTGGCGATCTTCATCTGATGGCCGACTATGCCAGACGCGGCACCTCGCACGAGACCGTCAGCTGTTGCCCACCCACGACGGCTCATCTCGATCTGGCGGACGGCCTCCGAAGGCCGGCTCCTGGGTGGACGCAACGGCCTCGCGCTGCCGGCGGCATGCGCTTTCGATCAGGCGCTCGTCACGAGCCGCAGACCGACAACCACGTCCCAGAGCATGAAGAGCACCAGACCGAGGGTCCCGAGCACCGCGAGGACGGGACCGATGACGGCCACGGTGAACAGGACCGACGAGAGGCCGGCGAGGATGAAACCGAGTCCCCCTGCCAGCCCGAGCGCGGTGATCCAGGTCGGCCAGCCGGCCGCCGCCGACGCCGCCGCCATGCACAGCAGCCACAGCCCGAGTCCGAGTGACTGGACCAGCTCGGCGCCCTGTTGGGTGCGGAGATTCATGTCAGCCGTTGCCGCATAGGCTTGCTGAGCCTCCTGCGTCGCGGTCGATGACAAGGTCGCCACGCCGGCGAGGCCTTGACCAAGCGAGAACACGAGCCCGGCGCCAACGGTGACGGCGAGGAACAGGAGGGCGGTTCCCACCGCGAGCCACGGATCGGCACGGTCACTCCTGAGTACGAAGAAGAGCCCGATCCCCGCAGGTACCAGCAGTAGTGCGCCAAGGTGGAAGAGCGCATTCGTGATGGAGAAGAGGGCTCCCGAATCAGCGACCCGGCGCAGGGCGGCCGCCCCGTCTGTCTGTGAATTCACCCCGACCCGACCGTACGACACGACACCGATGAGGAGCAGTGGCAGATAGGCAAGTAGTGCCATGCCGCCGACTCGAATCAGAGACATGTGAGCCCTCCAGCCCCCGCGCGGCTAAGGCTCCGACCGTGGCGCCTGGCCACGATGGAACCGCGCGATGCTATCCCTCGACCGTCACTGCGCTCGCGGTAGGCCCCTCGTCGCGCGATCGACCCTCGTCGATGAATGCGATGACCTCGCGGGCGACCTCGTCCGGGCGAGCCTCGATGACCCAGTGGCCTACGTCAGGGAAGAACACCTTGCGCGTGGGGTGGGTGAACTGCCGATCGATCCACCGCGTCAGGTCCCGGCGAAGGATTCGATCGCGCTCGCCCCACAGCACAAGCCCTGTCGAGGCGATCCGCTTGCCTCGCAGGCGGTCGGCATCGACCTTGATCGTCCGCGCGATCGAGCGGTAGTACGCAAGACCCGCCCAGGCCGCGCGCGGTCGGCAGATGGCATCGCGGTACACCGCCAATTCCTTGGGGCTCAGTGGCGCGTCCGACAGCAGCAGGCGCATGGCGCGGCCATGGAAGGCCGTGAGCCATCGCTCCGGCAGGAGTGGTATCCGGTAGAACAGGACGTACGAGCTCCGAGCTCGTTGGCGCCAGCTGTGATGGATCGCTCGTCCGAGCGTGATCGCCGGCGAGCCGTTGACGAGGATCAGGCGGTCGATCTTGTCCGGGTACGACAGTGCCGCCTCCGCCGCAACGATGGCACCCCACTCGTGCCCAAGGACATGAGCCTTCGACTCGCCGAGCGCGTCGATCAATGCCGCGACATCCTCGCCGAGGGTTTGCAGAGCGTAGTCCGCGATCCGTGCTGGCCGGGTCGTATCGCCGAAGCCTCGCATATCCGGTGCGACGGCCCGGTATCCCGCGCGAGCCAGGGCGGGGACGAGATGACGGTATTGGTAAGACAGCTGCGGAAAGCCATGAAGGAGGACGACCAGGGGACCTTGGCCATCTGTCAGGTAATGGAATCGGATGCCGTTCGCATCGATGAACTCCGACCGCATCACGAAGGCTTCAGGCCCCCGGCTTGAAGGTCATGAGCGCGATGATGACGGCGAAGCCAACGAGCTCCAGCCGCGAGACCAGGAACAGGCGGTCGATGAGCGCGCGGCCGCGCTCGGACGTGGGCCCCTCAGCCTCGAAGAGCTGGGCGGCCCGCTTGACTCGCGGTCCGAGGTAGACAGCGCCGACGACAGCCGATAGCACCCAGAGGGCTACCGAAACGGCGATCCACGTCTGCCCGAAGCTCCACGCCTGCAACGTCATCGCGCCGCCGGCGAGGAAGAGCAGTACGGCCGCTGGCAGGAAGACCCAGGTGCCGATGGTTTCGATGTGCCGCGCAAGCTTCGGCAGGTCCATTGGATCCGGCGAACGGGCGACGCGGAATGCAAGCAGTTGAGCGTAGGCCGCGCCGCCCACCCAGATGACGGCACAGATGACATGAAGGTAGAGGAAGAGCTGGTACACGGGCGCTAAGGACTCGGCACTTCATCGGCCTGATCGACCGCCATCTCCACGAGGCCATCCCCGGTGGCGAAGTGTGGCTGGTATCCACGCTGCCACCGACCGGCGGCTGTTGCCTCACGCCCGAGCCGTTGGTCGAGGCGTCGAAAGTCCTGTGACAGGACCCAGCGCACGACGCTCAGAGGTAGCCACCACGTCAAGACCCGGAGGTGGCCGCTGATGTCTCCCTCGTAGTGCGCTTCGATCTCAGTACGCAGACCAGCGCCAGTGCAGACGTACTCGACTCGCGAGTTCCAGGGTGCAGACGACAGCCACACGACCCGACGATTCGGTTCGAGCTCCGCTAGCTCATCGATGAAGTGGAAGCGGAAGGGACCGATCTTATCCGTAGCCATCCAGCGGGTGCCGATCCGACGTGGCTGATCGTCGATCTGCCGTCGAAAGACACACGCTGGCGCGAACTCGTGCCAGCGCAGCGGGTCGACCAGATACGCGAACACCCGGTCGACCGGGTGTTCGATGGTCGCGTGGACGTCTACCTGCCGCCACATGGGCGTGTGCCGTTTCCCTCATTCGTCCCCGGCTCCCACGCCCACTGGCGTGGTTGGCAGATGCGGGATGAGGCTATCACCCGCTCGTTCGCGCTGCGCCTCCCGACGCTGTCGATCCGCGTTGTGCCGGCGGTAGGCGGCGTGACGGTCGCTATCGCGGTCGTGCCGCCCGAACGAGGATGGTCGCCACACCATCGGGACGTAACGACCCGTCAACGGCGCCTTATCGCCCATGGCCTATCACCCTTCGGACGACCCGGCCGACTCTCACGGGCCCGCGTCGGCCGGTGATCGCGCCAGCTGGTTGCGCTAGACTCGTGACCTCCCGAGCGGGAGTAACTCAGTTGGCAGAGTGTCTGCTTCCCAAGCAGGATGTCGCGGGTTCGAGCCCCGTCTCCCGCTCCACTTCACTCCCGATGTGAACGTGCCGCAGTACCTATGACCATGTCCGACGTTGATCGACCTGTGAGCTTCGCCGACGACATCAGACCGCTGTTCCGAGCTGATGATCGCGACGCGATGGACTTCGCCTTCGACCTGTGGGACGTGAAGGACGTCCGATCGAACGCCGGCGCCATCCTCGCCCGGCTCGAGGACGGCTCGATGCCCTGTGACGGTGGTTGGTCATCCGACGAGGTCGACCTGTTCAGGCGATGGGTCGCGACCGGGGCTGCTGACTGACCCGATGACGGCCGCGCGATCGAAGCTGCCCACCTATCTCGTCCTGTTCCGCGGCATCAATGTCGGCGGCAAGAACAAGGTGCCGATGTCCGAGCTCAAGGCGCTGCTGACCGAGCTCGGTTTCCAGGACGTCCGCACCTATATCCAGAGCGGCAACGCGATCGTGCGGTCGGAGCTGGCGGCGGAGTCGATCGCCCGGAAGATAGAAAAGGCGCTGCCCACACGCTTCAAGCTCGACACCGAGCTGATCCGTGTGCTGGTCCTCGCTCGGGCCGACTTGGAGGCCGCCGTCGACGACCGTCCGGAGGGGTTCGGCGACCAGCCCGGCATGTACCACAGCGATGCGATCTTCCTGATGGGCGTCGACGCTGCGGCCGCGATGACCGCGTTCTCGCCGAAGGAAGGCGTCGACGCTGTCTGGCCCGGCGATGGCCTCATCTATTCGCAGCGGCTGAGCGCCCAGCGGACCAAGAGCCGCCTCAATCGCATCGCGTCGTCGCCGCACTACAAGTCGATGACCATCCGGAGCTGGCAGACGACGTTGGCGCTGATGGATCTGGTGAAGGTCGTCGATGACGGCGAGGCCGACGGAGGCGCAGCTTGACCGAGATCGTCTATCCCGTTCCCAAGGGTCCGCTCGCCAACGTGATCGAGGTCCGGCGCGGGATCTACGACGCACATACCGGCGGCATCGAGCACCGGGAGGCCCTGATCTACACCCTCGGCAAGGCCGCCGAGCTGGAGCACCTCGTGATGCTCCAGTACCTCTTCGCAGCTTTCTCGCTCAAGCAGCGGGAAGAAGAGGGCCTGACGCCGGAGACGCTGGCGGCGGTCACCCGATGGCGGAAGACGCTGCTCGAGATCAGCGCGCAGGAGATGCTCCATCTCGCGCTCGTCCAGAACCTGCTGACGGCCGTCGGCGCCGCGCCGCGACTCGCCCGCCCGAACTTCCCGATGCCGGCGTATGCCTATCCCGCCGGCGTCCGGATCGAGCTCGTGCCCTTCGGCGAGGCCGCGCTGCGGCACTTCGCATTCCTCGAGCGACCCGACGGGATGGACGTCGAGGACGCCGAGGGGTTCGAGGCGATCGCCCAGGCCGTCGCCCTGCCGCACGACGAGGGGGACGAGATCGTCC
>Ga0105242_10002828_pt1 | contig 13602 bp, 13 predicted proteins | sample KBSM24metaG_FD_81521 | JGI IMG/M metagenome (GOLD analysis project Ga0105242, IMG submission 81521) | Miscanthus rhizosphere microbial communities from Kellogg Biological Station, Michigan, USA - KBS M2-4 metaG | ecosystem: Host-associated > Plants > Roots > Rhizosphere > Soil | place...
ACCACGAGGACGTCGAGCGGCCGCGTAACCTGGGATTCTGTTGCCGGGATGCTCGGTTCCATGCATGCGGGAAGGCGCACTGAAAAGCGGGTCAAACCGGCGTCGCTTGCGTCGAGCTCGACGCCGCCGCCGTGATCGGCAACGATGTCGCGAACGATGACGAGACCGAGGCCGGTGCCTTCCCCGGCGGTGCGCGACGTCCAGAACGGGTTCCAAATATCATTTTGCGTATCGTCGGGAATTCCCGGCCCATCATCCTCGACGTCCAGTACGACGTAGCCTCCGTCCGAGCGCGTCCGGATGGTAATCCGTCCTCTGTGCGAGCGTTTCGGGGGGGGCGCATCGACGCTCGCGCGCAACGCCTGCTCGGCGTTGTTCAGCAGATTCAAAACAATTTGTTCGAGCTGCGTTCGGTCGCCAATGACACGCGGCAGATGCGGGTCCAGCTCGAGCCCGCAGGAAATGCCCGCGGTCTCGAGCGTGTACCGTCGTGTGCGAGCGATGTACGCGACGATGTCGTTGAGATCCGTCGGGGCGTGGCCTGTGACGCCGCGTTTGCGAACCAGGGCGAGGAGGTCTTTGACAATCGCCGCCGAACGCCGTGCTTCGTGCTGAATGGCCTCGAGGGCAACGCGGTCGTCTTCGGGCCAGGACTTTTTGAGGAGCAGTTGGGAGAATCCCACGATGGCGGCGAGCGGGTTGTTCAGCTCGTGCGCGACGCCAGCGAGCGTGGCACCAACGGTCGCCATCCGGTCCTGGTGGCGGCGCAGTTCATCTTGGCGTTTTTCGGTCACAGATGCGGCAGGGTACTCCGCCGGCCACTTAAGGGGCGACTAGCCAGCCTAAGCGAGCTCGGCGCGACAGGTGGTTGACCATAGAAAGAAGCTCGCGAGTTAATACGTCTTTGTGGGCCACCCCATCAAGCCCCCTCGCTTTCCGGTTACTGGTCGTATATACTTTACGCGTCAACTACTCACTAGCGTGTCATCTACTCATTGTGTATCGCGGGACCGAGACGTGGCGTTCGAACGGGAAGCCCTCCCGTGGATGGATGACGTCTATCGCTTTGCCCTCTCCCTGACCCGAGACGAATCCGACGCCGACGACGTCGTGCAGGACACCTATCTGCGCGCGTATCGGTCGTGGCACACCTATCTGCCGGGCAGCGACTGCCGGCGCTGGCTTTTCACCATTTGTCGCAACGTGTTCCTGCGCTCGCGCGAGCGGGCCCGTCCCACGGTCGAGCTTGAAGCGACCGACTCGGACGCCGCCGCCGCGGGGGTGGTCTACGCGACCGCCGTACGCGAGGGGATCGAGGACCTCTTCTCCAGACTGGACCTCGGACCCGCCATCAACGACGCCCTGACCAGAATCCCGGAACCATTCCGCTCCACGCTGATTATTGTTGACGTGGAGGATCAATCGTACGAAGCGGCCGCCGAAGAACTCGGGGTGCCGATTGGTACGGTGCGGTCCCGGCTGTTCAGAGGTCGACGTTTGATGCAGGAGCAATTGCTCGACTACGCCCAGGATGCCGGATTCAAAGTCCGGTCGGCGTCGGTCGAGCAGCGACGAAATGCCTGAAACCATTTCAGAGGCCATTCCGGCCACATGCGTCGAGGTGATTTCCCAGCTCTGGGATCACCTCGACAATCAGTTGTGCGGCGACGAGTCCGATGCCGTGCGGCTGCACATGGACGAGTGCGCGCACTGCCGCGGTTTGGAGCGCTTTCAAATCGGCTACCGCGACGCCATGCGGTCTGCCCGCACGGGGACAGCGACGGCTCCGTGGCACGTGCGTGCTCGCGTCTTGGACTCGTTGGCGGACGCGGGATTTTGCCCGTAGGGTTGTCATCCTGGGCAAAGCGAAGGACCTACTGACCCTTGTTAGGACGGTAGGTCCTTCGTCGCTTCGCTCCTCAGGATGACAACAATCAGATCGTCGGTCGCCAGACCTTCTGCCGACTACTGCCGTCGGTCTCACCGTTCAGCGTCAGTCTGGTTTCAATGACGATGTCCGGAGCGAGCGACGACGCCACCGAGCAATACCGCTCGAACGACAGCTGAATCGCGCGCTCGGCGTGGTCCCGTTCCACTCCGGCCCCGTCGACGAGGAACTCGACTTCGAGGCGCATGATCCGGCGCGGGAATTCGGGACGCCGCTCCGCGGTCACGTTGACGCTCAATTTCTCGACGGGCGTCTTTCGCTTGGCCATGATGTCGATGACGTCGAGGCTCGAGCAGGCTGCGAGGGCGCTGAGCAGCGTCTCGACGGGACCCGGCGCCACTTTGGCGGCGCCGTCGATCACGTGTTGGCGGCCGGCGGGGCCGGCGTCGAACGATCGGTCACCGCGCCACGAGATCGCGCTGCGCGTGATGACCGGGCCGCTGGGACCGGGGGGAACCGCGAACTCCTGCGTCGAAGCACCCATTAGCGATTCCTCATTTTTCGATTGGCGCGCGGACGGCGTTGCCCCACTCGGTCCAGCTGCCGTCGTAGTTGCGGACGTTGTCGTAGCCGAGCAGATAGCGGAGCACGAACCACGTGTGACTCGACCGTTCGCCGATTCGGCAGTACGCGATCACATCGTCGCGCGATGAAAGTCCCTGCTCTTGCTCGTAGATGGCGCGTAGCTCGTTGGCCGGCTTGAACGTCCCGTCCGGATTCGCCGCCCTCGCCCAGGGGATGCTCTTCGCCGTCGGAATGTGCCCGCCGCGCAGCGCTCCTTCCTGCGGGTACTCCGGCATGTGCAGCTTCTTGCCGGTGTATTCGTCGGGCGACCGCACGTCGACCAATTTTCCTTTGCCGAGATGCGCGCGGACGTCGTTCATGAACGCGCGGATCTTTCCGTCATCGCGCCCTTTGACGACATAGTTGGAGCGCCGAGGCGCTGCCGGCCGGTCGGTGGTCAACGGCCGCCCTTCCTGATCCCACTTGATCCGGCCGCCGTCGAGCAGCTTGGTGTTCGTGAAACCGAACAGGTGGAAGACCCAAAAGGCGTACGCCGCCCACCAGTTGTTCTTGTCGCCGTAGAAAACCACCGTCGTGGAATCATCCACGCCGAGCGAACGAAGCAGCTCCTGAAACTGCTCGGGCGACAGATAATCGCGTACGAGCGCGTCGTTCAGGTCGGCGTGCCAATCGATCTTGAAGGCGCCGGGAATGTGCCCGGTATCGTACAGCAAAACGTCCTCGTCGCTTTCGAGAATCCGCAACGACGGATCGTCCAGATGTTCGGCGAGCCACGCGGTGCTGACGAGCGACTCTGGATGCGCGTAGCCTTTGGCGGCGATGGAGGAATCGAGCTCCGGCACGGCGGTCGTTTCTCCGTGAGATGAAGGCGTCACGCGACGCCTTCGGATGTGGGTTCCAAGCGAAACATAGTCACGGAGCCTCGGGATGGTTCGCGGCGCGCGCCGGTATTCCGGCGAACCAATCGGCGACGATCCCGGCGAGCTCCTGCCAACCCGGCTCGAGCACGATCATGTGGCCGTGACCGGACACCACGCGAAGTGGTACGCCGTAACGATTCGCGACCCGGCCCACGGTTTTCGCTGGGATGAACCGGTCCTCGGAACCGACGACGACGAGCAACGGACACCGCACTCGCGACGCATCGACAGGCACGCCGGTGAGCGACAGCTCGCGTCCCGCCCGTCCACTGTCGGCGACGAGGCGGTCGATGACGTCGTCCTGCGCGTCGGGCGGAACACAGTTCATGACGAGGGCGCGGACATCCTCGCGCGACGGGTGCACCGGATGCGACGCAAGAATCGCCGGAAGGTATTTGAGTTGTCTAACAGCTAGCTGCCACGTCATGACTGTGATGCCGCGCGGCGGAGCGGGGGCGATCAGCGCCGCCGCCTCGGCGAGATCGAGCTCGGCGAGTCGTTGCGCGAGAAGGCCGCCCATCGAATGTCCCACGACGAGCGGACGGCCAAGGGCGCGGGCGGCGAGCGCGGCATCCTCGACGTAGTCGTCGATCGAGACGCCGCCGATCTCGGTCTCCGGTCGGCTGCCGGCCCGCCCGCGCAAGTTGAGCGCGACCGGAGCGAAGCCGCGGGCCGCAAAGAAGGGCAGCCAGTCGGAGAACACCGTTGCGTCGGCGAAATACCCGTGCAAAAACAACACGGGTTTCCCTGCGGACTCACCGGCCATCCGCAGTGTCGTGAGGTTGCCGATGCGAGCTGTCTCGAGCATGCGTTTGTGCCTGTGTCTCGAAGCGGGTGTTTTAGCTTATCGTCCAGCCATGCCCGCCGCACCGTTCGCGCCCTGGATGGAACCGTATTCGCGCCACGTCCTGGTGTGCGTCGGCGGTTTTTGCTCGCCCGATCAGGCGGGGCGGGAGCTCTACCGGCTGCTTCCGGCGCTGCTGCAGCGCGAAGGACTGCTCTTTGGGCCGCGTCGCGTGAAGCGGGGCGAAACACCGTGCCTCGGCGTCTGCACCGCCGGTCCTATCATCGTCGTGTACCCCGAGGGGGTGTGGTATGCCGGCGTCACGCCGGCCCTCCTCGAACGGATCGTCGTTGAACATCTGCGCGACGGGCGCGTCGTCGAGGACGCGATCTTTCATCGTCTGTGAGATGGGCGAGGGGCGATGGGCGATGGGCGATGGGCGATGGGCGATGGGCGATGGGCGACGAGCACATTCATTAAGATTTCTGTCGCCGAGTCGCCGAGTCGCCGAGTCGCCGAGTCGCCGAGTCGCCGAGTCGCCGAGTCGTTGCCCATGCCTGTGAGCGCCACTAATTTCAGCCTCGCTTCATGGACAACACCCCGAATTCGCGACGATTCCTCATGGAACGGGCCCGCCGGTATCTGCTCGAGCAGATCGAAGGCGACCCCGGGCGGCGTGCCGACGAGTCTCCGCCGCGATTGATCCTCTCAGCCCTCGAGAAACTCAGCATGTCACGCTCACGTGAACGCATCATGGAGAACCTCGACGAGATGTACCGCGAGGCGTTCGACCGGGCCAAGCAGACACAGGACGATGCGCAGATGGCGACGCTCGATTTCGCCTATCGCCGCGAGCAACTCTACTTCGAGATCCTGCTCGACGTCCGCGACGCCATCGAGCGACGCGGCTAGCGACCCTCTCCCGCCCCCTCCTTCCGCTCTCGTTGTGGCCACATCACCGAGGCCAGGATCGAGAGCGCCAGCACCGAGAGGATGATCGTCAGGGACATCGCGATGTCGATCGAGATGAACTTCTCGGTCAGCATCTTGAAGCCGACGAAGCTGAGAATGATCGCGAGCCCGTACTTGAGGAGATGGAAGCGGTCGACGACCGCGGCGAGCAGGAAGTAGAGCGAGCGAAGCCCCATCACCGCGAAGATGTTCGACGTGAACACGATGAACGGATCCGTCGTCACGCCGAAAATCGCCGGGATCGAGTCGATCGCGAAGATCAGGTCGGTAAACTCGACCAGGATCAGCACGAGGAGCAGCGGCGTCGCGACGCGGCGGCCCGCCTCCATGATGAAGAAATACTTCCCGTGATAGTCCGTCGTCAGCGGAATGACGCGGCGGACCATCTGAACGACCTTGCTCCGTTCGCCGTCGAACTCATCGTCCTTCTTGAGCGCCATCCGTACGCCGGTCACGACCAGCGCCGCGCCGAAGATGTACAGCACCCAGTGAAAGCGTGAAACGAGCGCCGCGCCGGCCGCGATGAACAGGCCGCGCATGAGGAGCGCGCCGAGAATGCCGTAGAACAACACGCGGTGCTGACAGGACTTCGGTACTCTGAAGTACTCGAAGATCAGCACCATGACGAAAATGTTGTCGGCGCTGAGCGACTGCTCGATGACATATCCGGTGAGGAATGTCAGCGCCACCTTTTGGCCGGCCCAGAAGTACAGCCCGCCGGCGAACAGCAGGGCCAACCCGACCCACACCGCAACCCAAATACCGGCTTCACGCGGCGGAACTTCGTGCGGCGAACGATGAAAAACGCCGAGGTCGAGCGCGAGCATCGCCAGCACGAAGGCGATGAACGCGATCCAGAACCAGATGGTGGTGGCGATCACGCGCGAAAGGTACAACAAGGCACTAAGGGCATAAACGGCGCTTGTTACCAGCGCTTGTTACCAGCGCTTGTAACCAGCGCCGGTAACAAGCGCCGTTTATGCCCTAAAAGCGCCGTTCATGTCGCCGTATTGCCCGCACCCAGCCGGGCGTGCAACCGCTCCCGATACGTTCGGGACACTCGCACCTTCGCGCCGCCCCTTAGCACCGCCACCGCATCACCGGCGAACCACGGCTGGACCTCGACGATCCGGTCGACATTCACCATGTAGCGCCGGTGAATACGGATGAACAGCCGTGGATCGAGCTGAGCCTCGATCGCCGCCATCGTCGAGCGAACAAGAAAGCTCGATCCCGCGGTGTGCAGGCGGACGTAGTTGCCGTCGGCCTCCCACCAATCGACGTCGCTCGTGCGCACGACGCGAAGGGTGCCGTCGTGCTTGACCGCGACGCGATCCAGATACTCGACCTGCGGCGAGCGCGACCGCGACAAATAATCGGCGACCATGGCGCGCAATCGCTCGTCGTCACCTCCCCCTCCCCCTCTCCCTCCCCCTCCCCCAGCCGGGCGGCTCGTCGCGCGATCGATCGCGCGGCCGAGCGCATCCTGAAAGCGCGATGCGTCGAACGGCTTGAGCAGGTAGTCGACCGCGTGCACATCGAACGCGCGCAGCGCGTACTGATCGTACGCCGTGACGAACACGATCGCCGGCGACGCCCGCCCGGCAATTCCCTCCACGACCTGAAAGCCATCGAGGTCCGGCATCTGGACGTCGAGGAAGAGAAGGTCCGGCCGCAGCGACACGACGCGCTCGATCGCATCGCGCCCGCCCGCGCACGCCGCGACGACCGACGCGCGGCCGCTCTCCTCGAGCATCCGCACAAGACGACGGCGCGCGACAGATTCGTCGTCGGCCACGACCGCGGTGATTGGCGTCATCCGGCCGCCGCCAGTGAAACGCCGCTGGCGCGCAATTCCGCCGTCGCGTGGTCGAGCCGCCGCCGTCGCTCGGGCGTCGTGCCCTCGTCGTCGGTCGTCTCCAGCGCGGCGCGCAGGTAGTCGCCGAGTCTGGCGAGCTGAGTTTCCGTCAATGCCGAGTCGCGGCCGACATCGTCCGCGATGCGATCGATGGCCGCAAGAAGCGCCGCGGGCACCGCTTGCAGCGTCGATGCGCGCGCCTCCAACGCGGCGAGTTGGCGTGCAAGCGCCTCGCTGCTCGCATCGCGGGCGCGAACCCACGCCTCGAGCGACGCGCGCGACGCGATCGCGACCAGCACGAGGTACACCGCGAGATCGACCACGAAGTTGGTTCGATACGTCGACGAGAAGAGGGCCGCGCGAGGCGCCGTGAAGCGTCGCAATAGATCCACCTGAACGAGCGTGATAGCCACGGCGACACCGGCGTGTGCCGTCACACGAGCCCATCGACCGCCGATACGATCGTTCAGCCACGGCACGATCCACAGTACGACCGGCGTCAGCAGCATCCAGAGCACCGCGTTCGAAACGTCGAATCGAATGACGTCGGCCCACGACGCGGTGTCGAGGCGGTGCCGCACCAGCAGATAGAAATAGCTCTGCTGAACCCACACGGCGGCGCAGACCAACCACGCGCCGACGATGATCGCCGCTCGCGACGCGACGCGCCGTGTCGGCGACGCCGGCGCCTGACGCGGTTCAGTCAGATCCTCTTCTCCGCCATGTGCGGTCTCGACGTCGAGTACGGTTGGGTCGCCCCGACGGCGTACCGGAACGCGAATCTCCGCCACCGTCCCCGGCGCGCTGTCGATGAGGCGCACCCTGTCCTCGCCGCCGTAGAGGATTCGGAGCCGCTCGCGCACGTTGGCGAGGCCGATCCCGTGGCCGTTCCCGTTTGAAGCGGCGGCCCGGCTGAGGCCCACACCGTCGTCGCTGACACGAATCACGAGGGAGCCGTCGTCGATCGACGCCGCGATCTCGATCGTCCCGGGTTGCTCTCGGCCGCGAAGACCGTGTCGAATCGCATTCTCGATCAGCGGCTGGAGCACGAAGCGCGGAACGAGACAGTCGACGCACCGGTCGTCGATCCGATAGTCGAGCCGTAGCCAGTCGGCGAAGCGCATGCGTTGGATGTCGAGATACGGCTCGACGGCGATGAGCTCCTCGCCAAGCGTGACCTCGCCGCGGCGTGTCGCGAGCGCCGCTCGGACGCTCGCCGAGAGCTGCCGGAGCATGTACGTCGCCCGTGTCGGCGACTCGTGCGCCAGCTCGGCCACTGCCCCCAACGCGTTGAACAGGAAATGCGGTCCGAGCTGCGTCTCGAGAATGTCGAGGCGGGCCCGCCGCATCGCGGCTTCGAGACGTCGCTCGCGTCGTTCGCGGGCGGCGGCGGCTCGTCGCATCGTCAGCGCTTCGCTGATTGCGACGACGGCCACGTAACTGACCAGATCGAAATCGGCGTAAAGGGAAACCGTCCCCCAGAACGGGACGACTGTCGTCGACGGATTCAGCGCGTGAATGACCACGCGCGCCAACCACGCGTCGGCCACCGCGGCGATGACGAACAGGGGAAGGTGCGCCAGCACCGCGACCGCGAGGCGGGGCGAGAATGCGCGAACCCGCGTGTGCCACCGCGCGATGATCGCGCTCAAGACGGTCCAGAGCGCAGCGATTGTTGCGTCGATAGCCAGCCAATCGCGCGGCGCGAGAGCGCTTCGCGGCGGCAACGCCATCGAGATGACGGCTTGCAGCAGGTAAAACGCCAGCCAGGCGAAAAACAACAGCGCGGCGGCGCGTACGGTCCGAAGGCGTAAGCTGGGGTGGGGCATCAATCGCGCGAGACTCTCGCGCAAAGTTACCATCCGGTCGCTTCCGCCGCCGCCGCCTGCAGGACGGCGGTCACCTTCGGGTCGACGAACACAGTCGCCCCGGAACGGAGCCGAACGCGTGACGGAAGTCCGACCGGTGAGCGCCGCTCGAAGACGGCGTAGATCACAAGCGCCGAGAGATAGGAGCCCGCGATCGACGCGTGCAGTCCATCCGAGTAAAGCGCGAGCGTCGAGTCGCGCTTCCAAGCGGCGAGCCAGGCGGTGGCGATCGGCAGCAGCACGCCGTTGACGTCGCCGGCGGCGAGTGTGTACGACTCGATCGAGCGTGGAAAGTCTTGGCGGCGGTCGATCGTCGGCCATGCCGAGAAGAGCGCGGGTGTCGCTCCGATCTTCGCCATGTCTTGGGCGAAGAGCTTCGTCGCCAAGCGAAGCGTATCTCGATTCACCCCGACCGACGTCGGTCCCTGCTGAAGGACCACGAATTTCCAGCCGCCTTTCGCGATCTCGCCGCGGGCGCGTCCGGCGGCGACGCCTTCATTCCAGTGATCGATCAGCGCATAGTCGGGGAATGCGACGGTCTCCACCGCGAGCGAGCCACCGGCCGAGTCAGCGAGCGCCTGCACAATTCCCGGCACGTCGTTGACGTACGTCAGGCTGTTCCCGATGAACAGCACCGGCGTGCCCGTACCGACGAGTTGCGGCCCGGTGACGGCCGAGGAAAGACACGCTGCCAGCGCGAGCGGAAGACCGAGGCGCATCGTGTACCGCTTCAGGAAATCGAGCACACGATCAGTCTGGGCCGCCGGCGGCCGCGTCGCGATGGTTGAGGGACCAGTCGTGCCGGCGAGGGATGAGCAGCGGTTTCCGCGCGCCGAATTGGCGAGTTGCGACGGCTGCCGCCCTCCGACTAGACATTCCAGGCCATGTCTCCTCCATCCCTCGCTGTTGTAAACGCCCGCGTCTGGACAGGAGACCGCTCGCGCCCGTGGGCTGATGCGATCGCCGTCGACGGGGATCGCATCGCGATGGTCGGTTCGAGCGCCGAAGTGCGGAAAGCGGCAGCGACTGGCACCAACGTTGTCGACGCCCGCGGCATGATGGTCGCGCCCGGCTTCATCGACGCTCACATCCACTTTCTCATCGGCGGATTCGGACTTGCGTCGGTGCAGCTGCGGGACGCCAAGACTCGCGAGGAATTCGTGCGGCGCATCGCGGCCTACGCGAACGGCCTGCCGTCTGGCACGTGGATCCTGAACGGCGACTGGGATCACGAGCAGTGGGGCGGGGAACTGCCGCGCCGCGACTGGATCGACGCCGTCACGCCGAACAACCCCGTTTGGATCAACCGGCTCGACGGACACATGGCGCTGGCGAACAGCGCGGCGCTCAGCGCAGCCGGGATCGATACATCGACACGAGACGTCGCCGGCGGAACGATCGTCCGGGACGACAGCGGCGTACCGACGGGAATTCTCAAAGACAATGCGCAGCCGCTCGTCGGAATCGCCGTGCCCAGCCCGACGCGGGAGCAGGAGGACGGCGCCCTCGACGCGGCGATGAAGTTCGTGGCGTCGAAAGGCGTGACCTCGGTGCATCACATGGGCACGTGGAACGATTTCGCGGTCTTCGACCGAGCGAATCAAACAGGCAGGCTGCGCACGCGCGTCTACGCCGCGGTGCCGATCGACACATGGGAGCGATTGCGCGATACGGTCGCCAGTCGTGGCCGCGGCGACCAGTGGCTCCGCTTCGGCGCACTGAAGGGTTTCGTCGACGGCTCGCTCGGCTCGCACACGGCCGCGATGCTCGAGCCGTTCACCGATGCGCCGAACGACACCGGATTGTTCGTCAACACGCCGGAGGATCTCTATCGGTGGACCTCCGGCGCCGACACGGCCGGGCTTCACATGATCGTTCACGCGATCGGAGATCGCGCGATCCGAACGCAGCTCGATATCTACGAGCGTGTCGAACGAGAAAACGGGCCGCGGGACCGGCGCTTCAGAATCGAACACGCGCAGCACGTCGCGCCGGCCGACATGGGCCGTTTCGCGGCGCTCGGCGTGATTGCCAGCATGCAGCCGTACCACGCCATCGACGACGGGCGTTGGGCGGAGAAGGTGATCGGCCACGAGCGCGGCAAGGGAACGTACGCCTTTCGGTCGCTCCTCGATGCCGGCGCGAAACTGGCGTTCGGCAGCGATTGGTTCGTCGCGCCGCCGACGCCCCTCGAGGGGATCTACGCGGCGGTGACGCGGCGCACGCTCGACGATGCACACCCGGATGGTTGGTACCCGGAGCAAAAGATCGGGATCGAGGACGCGCTTCGCGGGTACACGAGCGGATCCGCCTACGCGTCGTTCGAGGAGAATGACAAGGGGACGCTCGCCCGCGGCAAGCTCGCCGACTTCGTGATGATCGACCGCGATCTGACCGCGATACCGCCCGCGACCATTCGCGAGGCACGCATCATGATGACGGTAGTCGGCGGACAGATCGTTTACCGAACCGAATGATTTTGCACCGGGGCGCCGCAACAACCCCGAACGGCACCCGAATGGGGGTCTGACCCCATTTCTAGAACTCTAATTGGTGTTGGAGGACAGTTGCGACGAGGATGGTGGGTTGTTGCACTCAGCGCGAGCGTCAGCGCCTCGGCGCAAACCCAGGCGGGCGCCAAGCGTGTCGATGGGCTCTCGTACGACATGCGCATGACGACCACGCCGACCGCCGGCACCGGTTTGGCCACGGCGATGGGGAATGTCGCGCAGAGCTACGCCGGGCACGCGACCGTCGTCGGCAGCCGCGGACGCCTCGACGTCATCGAGGGCGGACTGCAGCCGCTGTTCACGAAAGGGGATTACCTCCTCTACGACAGCACCGGAATCACCATCGTGCATCCGGCGAAGCAGGAGTACATCCCGCTATCCGCCGAACTCAATAATTCGAAGATCTTCGATCAGATGCAGGCAATGGGTGTCACGATGTCGATCGCCGACCTCAAGGTCGCGATGGACAGCTTGGCGGGAACCGATTCGGTCGCCGGTTTTCCGACGCGCCACTTTCGCATGACGCTGGCATTCTCGATGTCGATCGACGCGTCGTTCATGCAGCAGCGGTTCGCCACCGAGAGCATCACCGACTACTGGATCGCGAACGTGCCCGGCCTGCCGTCCAATCCGCTGCTGCGCGTCAACGCGATCAACGCGTCGTCGCCCGCGCCGATGGGCGCGTTCAAGGACATCTCCACGAAGGTGGACTCGATGGCGGCGCGGCTGGGGAATGCCGCGGCGTTGAAGACGAAGACCGTGAGTCGCCTGATCCAGGGCCCCGGCGCGAACATGACGACGGAGCAGACATCCGAGGTCTCGAACGTTCAGCGCGCGACCGTCGACGAGACAACGCTCGTCGTTCCGGCCGGCTACCGCCGCGTGTCGATCACCGGCTAGATCAGAACCGGACGATCTCTTCGCACGCCCGCTTGATGTCGTCCACTTGCGGAAGGATGGCGTCCTCGAGGCGCGGGGCGTAGCCGACGAAGGTATCGGTCGACGCGACGCGTTTCACCGGCGCGTCGAGCCACGCGAAGCAATCGTCGGCGATGCGCGCCGAGATCTCGGCGCCGTATCCCCACGAGATAGAATCCTCGTAGAGCACGATCACGCGGTTCGTCTTCTTGACCGACTCGTACACCGCGTCCTGATCCCACGGCGAGAGCGATCGAAGGTCGATGACCTCCGCCGAAATCCCGTTCTCGGCGAGTTGGTTGGCGGCCGTGAACGCCCGCTGCACCGTCGCTCCGTAGGTCACGATCGTCACGTCCGTCCCTTGGCGAACGACCTTCGCCTTGCCGAACGGAATCATGAAGTTCGAGCCGGGATACGCCGCCTTGTTGTACGTCTGGCGGTACAGGTGCTTGTGCTCGAGGAAGATCACGGGATCGTCGCACCGAATCGCCGTGCGAAGGAGACCATTCGCATCGAGCGCGGTCGCCGGACAAATTACGCGCAACCCGGGGCAATGCGTGAAGAGCGAGGCGCCCGTCTGCGAGTGATAGATCGCGCCGCGGATGTAGCCACCGTATGTGACGCGGACGACAAGCGGCGACGAGAAGTCTCCGTTCGAGCGCCAGCGCATCGTGGCGAGCTCATCGCGGAGCTGCATGTACGCGGGCCAGATGTAATCGAAGAACTGCACTTCGACCACCGGCTTGAACCCGCGGAGCGCGAGTCCGATCCCGCGGCCGACGATCGTCGCCTCGGCCAGCGGCGAGTTGTAGACCCGATTGCCGCCGAATTCCTTCTGCAGGCCCCAGGTGACTTTGAAGACGCCGCCTTTGCCTTTGACCTTCTCCAGGTACTTCTCGCGCGAGACGTCGGCGACATCTTCGCCGAAGATGAGAATCTTCTCATCGCGCCGCATCTCGTCCTTCATGCACGCGTTGAGGAGATCGACCATCGTCGTCTCGTTCCCCGAGAACTGCGGATCGTCCTCGGTATCGAACTGTTCGCTCGTCGGATCGACGTCCGGCGAGTAGACGAACTGCTCGATCGTCTCCGGACCGGGCTGTTCCGCGGCGAGCGCCGCGTCGGTTGCCGCCAGCACCTCGGCCTCGACTTCTTCCTTGATCTTGTCGATCTCGGCGGTCGTCGCGTAGCCCTCGGCGACAAGCCACTCCGGGAAATGGGTCACCGGATCGCGCCGCGCGTCCGCTTCGCGCTCTTCGGGCGGACGATACATGACTTCGTCGTCCGAAAGGGAATGCG
>Ga0105242_10002829_pt1 | contig 13599 bp, 12 predicted proteins | sample KBSM24metaG_FD_81521 | JGI IMG/M metagenome (GOLD analysis project Ga0105242, IMG submission 81521) | Miscanthus rhizosphere microbial communities from Kellogg Biological Station, Michigan, USA - KBS M2-4 metaG | ecosystem: Host-associated > Plants > Roots > Rhizosphere > Soil | place...
GACCCCGTGGTCGGGCCGCTCGTCCTGGTCGGCGCGGGGGGCATCCTCGCGGAACTTTACAATGACGTCGTGCTGCGCATGGCGCCCGTGGATGAAGCGGGCGCGCTGGAAATGCTGGCGGCGGTCAGGGGATTCGCGGTGCTGCGGGGCTACCGCGGCTTGCCGCAGGGCGATTTGCCGGCACTGGCACGCACGGTGGCGGCGCTGTCCCGGCTCGCGCTGCTCGCCGGGCGGCCGGTGCGCGAGGCGGAGGCAAATCCGGTGATCGTGCGGCAGAATGGGGTCGTGGCGGTGGACGCGCTGGCGGTGCTGAAGGAGGAGTGATGCTCGGATTTATCGGCCTGGGGGTCATGGGGGCGCCGATGTGCCGCAACCTCGCGGCCAAGTCGGGCCAGGAAGTGCGCGCCTACGACAGCGACCTCGATGCCCTGGCGCAGATGGATGAAGCGGGCGTGACGCCCGCGGAGTCGATCCGCGACGTCGCCGAGCACGCCGACATCGTTTTCCTGTCGTTGCCCGGGGGGCCGCAGGTAAACGCGGTGTGCATGGGCGCCGGCAGCCTGCTGACGCACCTCAAGCCCGGCGGCCTGGTGGTGGATTTCAGCACCACGCCGGTCAACATGGCGCGCGACCTGAACGCGCGCTTCCTCGCGCGCGGCATCCAGTTCGCCGATGCGCCGGTGGCGCGCACGCGCGAGGCGGCCAAGGACGGCACGCTGTCGGTGATGGTGGGCGGACCGGAGCACGTGTTTGCGCGCATCAAGCCGCTGCTCGAGTGCGTGGCGAAGGACATCACCTACTGCGGCGGCGCGGGCGCCGGCCAGGCGATGAAGATCATCAACAACATGGTGCTGTTCCAGAACGTGGTGGCGCTGGCCGAGGCGCTGGCGCTGGTCCGGCATGCGGGGCTCGACCCGCAGCTCGCGTTCAACGTGCTCTCCAAGGGCTCGGCCGACAGTTTCGCGCTGCGCAACCATGGCATGAACGCCATGCTGAAGAACGCGTTCCCGGAAAAAGCCTTTTCCTCGGAGTACGCGCTGAAGGACATCCGCTACGCGCTGCGCTACAGCGAGGAGGCGGGCGTATTCCTGTCCGGCGCCGACAACGCCAAGGAAATGATCAAGAAGGCGATCCGCGCGGGACACGGCAAGGAGTACTTCCCCGTGCTCGCCAAGGTCGTGGCCACGGCGGGCGCGCCAAAGCCCGTGCCGGCAACGCCGACCAAGGGCGTGGGGAAGAAGAAGGGCGGGTAAGGCGGGAGCGCATGGGCGCGCGGGCTTTTTCACGCTGGCAGGCGGCAGGCACGCACCTGCTCATCAGCGTCGCGATCGCCGCGGCGGTCATCACGCTGATGCTCGGCGTGTGGTACCCGGGGCCGCTGTTCGAGGCGGCGGGCGGCATGGGGATGCTCTACATCCTGGTGGGCGTGGACGTGGTCCTGGGCCCGCTGCTCACGCTGATCGTCTTCAAATCCGGCAAGCGCGGCATGAAATTCGATCTGGCGATGATCGGCCTGGCGCAGATCATTGCGCTGGCCTATGGCGTCAACATCGTGTTCCTCGCGCGGCCTGCGTTCATCGTCTTCGTCAAGGATCGCTTCGAGCTCGTTACCGCGGTGGACCTGGATCCGGCGGAACTGGCGGCGGCGAAGTATCCGCAGTTCCGCGTGCCGGGATGGGGCGGACCGCAGTTTGTGGCGGCGGACATGCCGACCGATCCGAAAGAGCGCGCGAAGCTGATCGATGCGACGCTCGCGGGCCGGGACCTGCAGCATTTCCCGCGCCATTACGTGCCGTACGCGGAGCGCACGCGCGAGGTGCTCGCCAAGGCCGTGACCATCGCGCGGCTGCGCGTCGCCGAGCCCGTCAGCGCAAGGAACGTGGACAAATACCTGGCTTCCTCGGGGACCAGGGAGGAAGACGTAAGGGCGCTGCTGCTGCGCACGCGCTTTGCCTGGGCCGTCGTGCTGGTCGATCCGAAAACCGCCCAGCCGGTCAAGATGCTGCTAGGGGAGAAAATCGAATAGGCGCAACTGGCCCTCGACGTTCGGCGGCCGAAAAAGAGAACAATCGAGGCCGCCGCGCGAGGCCATGTGGTTTTCCTCGCTGTTCAGGCCGAAGCGCCGGCAGGCGAGGTCGAAGCGCTTGCCGATCAGTTCCACGAAATTGCCCGAGCCGCTCATGCGGGAACCGAAATTCGGGTCGTTTTCTCGCCCGCCGCGCGACTGCTTGATGATGCTGATGACGTGCTCGGCGCGCTGCGGATAGTGGGCGCCCAGCCATTCCTTGAATAGCGGGCGCACCTCGTTGGGCAGGCGCAGCAGGATCCATCCCGCCCGGGTCGCGCCGGCCTTCGCGGCTTCCTCGAGGACCGCCTCGAGCGTCTTGTCGGTGAGCGCCGGGATCAGGGGCGCGACCATCACCCCGCAGGGAATGCCCGCGGCCGCGAGCGCTCGCAGCGCGTCCACGCGCCGCCGCGGGCTGGCCGCGCGCGGCTCAAGAGTGCGCGCCAGCCGGTGGTCGAGCGTCGTGATGGAAACGAAGGCCTTGACCAGGTTCTTCCTCGCCATCGGCGCGAGCAGGTCGATGTCGCGCTCGATCAGGGCCGATTTGGTGACGATGGTGAGCGGGTGATCGCAGGCCGAGAGAACCTCGAGAAGGCCGCGCATCACCTTGTAGCGCCGTTCAATCGGCTGGTAGCAATCGGTATTGGTGCCAAAGGCGAGCGGCTTGACGCGGTAGCCCTTCTTCGAGAGCTCTTCCCGGAGCAATTCGACCGCGTTGGTCTTGGCGAACAGCCGCGTCTCGAAATCCAGCCCGGGCGAGAGTTCCAGGTAGGCATGCGTGGGCCGGGCATAACAGTAGATGCAGCCATGCTCGCATCCCCTGTACGGGTTGATCGACTGCTCGAACGGGATGTCGGGAGAATCGTTGCGCGCGATGATCGAGCGCGCCTTCTCTTCCGTGACTGTTGTTTGAAACCTGTTTTCTATCTGCTCTTCATCCGTCCAGCCGTCGTCGAAGGGCGAGCGCGCTTCGGTCTCGAACCGGCCCTGGATTTGCGAAAGTGCGCCGCGCAGCTTCGTCATTCGTTCTAGAATTGCGATCCCCTCCGGATACTGTATACATGTCCAGTACCGCATTGTCTAGTGCTGCGGGCAACGCCAGGTTCAATGTCGGGCTGCTCGCCGCCTGCCAGGCGCTGCTCCTCACCAACAACGCGACGCTGATCGCGATCAACGGCCTCGCCGGGCTCGCGCTCGCGCCAAATCCGTCGCTCGCGACGCTGCCGGTGACCTGCTGGGTGGTGGGCGGCGCGATCGCGACCATGCAGGCGTCGCAATACATGAAAAAGGTGGGCCGGCGCAGCGGCCTGATCCGCGGCGCCTCCGTCGGCATCGTGGGCGCGTCCATCTGCGCGCTCGCCATGTGGCAGGCGAGCTTCTGGCTGCTGTGCTTCGGCACGCTGGTGTTTGGAACCTTCAACGCGTTCGGCCAGTACTACCGCTTCGTCGCCGCGGAGGTGGCGGAGGCCGATTTTCGCGCCAAGGCGGTGTCGCTGGTGCTCGCCGGAGGACTGGTCGGCGGCATCGTCGGGCCCACGCTGAGCAGGTACACGGTCGACCTGGGCGGGCCGAAGTTCGCGGGCGCCTACCTGGTGCTGATCGCGTTCGCCCTCGCCACCATGGCGATCCTCAGCCGGATCAGGATTCCGGAGCTGAGCGAGGCGCAGCAGACGGCGAGCGGCCGCCCGCTGGCGCAAATCGCGGCGCAGCCGAAATACATCGTCGCGGTGATGGCGGGCGCGATCAGCTATGGCGTGATGAACTTCCTCATGACCTCGACGCCGATCGCCATGCGCGTCTGCGGCCACCCCTATGGCGATGCCGCATTCGTGATTTCGGCGCACGTGGTGGCGATGTTCGCGCCTTCCTTCGTGACCGGCGGCCTGATCAAGCGCTTCGGCACGATCCCGGTGATGCTCGCGGGCGCGGCGCTCAACGTGGCCTGCATCGGCGTGGCGCTGGCGGGCCTGGCGGTGGCGAATTTCTGGGGCGCGCTGGTGCTGCTCGGGGTTGGCTGGAACTTCCTCTACATCGGCGCCACGACGCTGCTCACCGAGACCTACCGGCCCGAGGAGCGCGCCAAGGCGCAGGGCGCCAACGAATTCGCGATTTTTGCGATGATGGCGCTGTCGTCGTTCGGCTCCGGATTGATCGTGACCAGCGCGGGATGGGACAACGTCAACTACGCCGCGACGCCACTGATCGCGATCGTCATCATGGCGCTTTTGTACCTCACAATCAAAAACCGGCAGGCTGCCGCATGACGAAACCCCCGGCGGCCGTGGGGATGCGCCTGGAGGAAGTCGATACGCCGGCGCTGATCCTCGAGCTGGACGCGTTCGAGACCAACCTAAAGCGCCTGATGGACGCGCTGCCGCCGCGCATCCGCGTACGCGCGCACGCCAAGACGCACAAGTGCCCGGAGATCGGCAAGCGACAGGTCGCGGCCGGCGCGGTGGGCCTGTGCTGCCAGAAGGTCTCCGAGGCCGAAGCGATGGTCGAGGGCGGCATCCAGGACGTGCTCGTGTCCAACGAGGTGGTGGGCGCGCGCAAGCTGGAGCGGCTTGCGGCGCTGGCCCGGCGCACGAAACTGGGCGTGTGCGTGGACAATGCGCAGAACGTGCGGGACTTGGAAGCGGCGATGAAGCGCGCCGGTGCGCGCATCGACGTCTACATGGAACTCGAAGTGGGCATGCGCCGCTGCGGCGTCGCGCCGGGCGAGCCGGCGGTGGCTCTGGCGCGTGCCATCGTTGCAAGCCCCAGCCTGCGCTTCGCCGGCATCCACGCCTATCATGGCCGGGCACAGCACATCCGGTCGATGGAAGAACGCCGCGCCGTGATCACGAAATCTTCCCTGGACGTACAAAATACGCGAGCCATGCTCAAGGCAGCCGGTATCGACTGCCCGCTCGTCACCGGCGCGGGCAGCGGCACCTTCATGTTCGAAGTGGAACTCGGCGCCTGGGACGAAATCCAGCCCGGCTCCTACATCTTCATGGACTCGGACTATGCGCGCAACGAATGGGCGCCGCCGCTGCCGCGCTTCGAGCATTCGCTGTTCGTGCTGGCGGGCGTGATGAGCCGGCCGGCGCCCGCGCTCGCGATCGTGGACGCGGGCCTCAAGGCTTCCAGCGTCGATTCGGGCCTGCCGACCGTATGGCAGCGGCCGGGTCTCGCGTTTACGCGCGCGTCCGACGAGCACGGCTGGATCGAAATCGGCCCCGATGCGGCGGCCGTCGCGCTCGGCGACAAGCTGCTGCTGGTGCCGGGTCACTGCGATCCCACGGTGAACCTCTACGACTGGTACGTTTGCGTTCGCAAGGGCGTCGTCGAGTTGCTGTGGCCGATCACGGCACGAGGCGCACTGTATTGAAAGGGCGTTCCTACGGCTGGGTGGTGGTGCTGTGCGCCTTTACCCTCATGTTCGTGGGCTTCGGCGCGGCCTATTCCTTTGCCGCCTTCTTCCGCGCCTTCGAGTCTGAATTCGGGGCGTCGCGCGCCCACGTCTCGCTGGTGTTCTCGCTGTGCGCCTTCCTCTATTTCATGCTCGGCGCGCCGGGCGGCATGCTCGCCGACCGCTACGGCACCCGCAATGTGGCGCTCGCGGGCGTCGCTTTCCTCGTCGCGGGCCTGGTCGGCGCCAGCTACGCCACGTCGGTGACGGTTCTCTACGCGACCTACTCGATCGGCCTCGGCATCGGCATCGGCCTGACCTACGTCCCTTCCGTCGGCGCGGTGCAACCGTGGTTCGAAAAGCATCGCGTGCTCGCCTCGGGCATCGCGGTCTCGGGAATCGGCGCGGGCAACCTGCTTGCGCCGCCGCTCGCCGCATGGTGGATCGAGTCTCTCGGGTGGCGCGGCGCCTATGTAGCGCTTGCGGCGTGCACGCTGGTGCTGGGCGGCGCGGCCGCCGCCGCAATCCGCAACCGGCCGGCCGGGCAGGGTCGGGCCGCCGCGGGGATGCCGCTGCGGGCGGCGATGCGCACGCGCAATTTCTGGGTCCTGTACGTGACGCTGGCGCTGTCGGGCTTCGGCTGCTTCGTGCCGCTGGTGCATCTCGGCCCCTATGCGATGGATGCGGGCCACCCCGAATCCTTCGCGGTGCTGCTCGTGAGCCTGATCGGCCTGGGCAGTTTGATCGGGCGCTTCGGCATCGGCAGCATTGCCGAGCGCTTCGGCCGCATGCGCTCGCTGGCGCTGATGTACCTCGGCATGGCGCTCATGCTGCTGCTCTGGTGGGGTTCGACCGGGCAGCTCGCGCTGTCGCTGATGGCGGTGGGTTTCGGCATTTCCTACGGTGGCTTCGTCGCGACCTTCCCGACCGTGGTGATGGATCTGTTCGGCGCCAGGTCCGTGTCCGGGATCATCGGCTGCATCTACACCGCGGCGGGCATCGGCACCCTGTTCGGGCCGCCGGTGGCCGGTGCGGCCTTCGATGCCACCGGCAGCTACAGCGCGCCGATCCTCGGCGCCGCGGCGCTCGCGCTGATCGCCGCCGTCGGCGTGCGATCGCTGCGCGCGGCAGGCTAGATGAAATCGAATCCAAAAAGAAGGCCCGACCTTGTGGTGAGCGAGGAGCGCGGCGTGCGCCACCTGCACGTCGGCGGCGAGGCGATCCAGAGCGCGATGCGCCTCGACGACCCGTTCGCGCTGGAGCTCGACTACACGCGCTGCATGATGGCCTTCCTGCTGTTCCATCCGCAGCCCCGGCGCGCGCTGATGATCGGCCTGGGCGGCGGCTCGCTCGCCAAGTTCTTCCACCGGCGCCTGGCGGGGCTGCGCACGCACGTGGTCGAGTACGATGAACGCGTGATCGCGACTGCGCGCGCGCTGTTCCACGTGCCGGCGGACGATGCGCGGCTGCAGGTGGAGCATGGCGACGGCGTCGAAGCGCTGGCGCCGGAATGCTGCGACCTGCTGGTGGTGGACGGCTACGAGGACGAGTCGACGCCGGCGGAGATGGTGTCGCAGGCGTTCTTCGACGCCGCCTGGTGCGCACTCGAAGATCCCGGCGCGCTGGTGGTGAACTTCATGGACGACGACCGGGATTTCGACCGCAACCTGCAGCGCGTGGAGCGCGCGTTCGGCGGCGCGGTGGTCGCGTTCCAGGCGCTGCGCGACCCGAACATCGTCGTCATCGGCCTGAAAGGCTCGCCGGCGGCGGTCGGCTGGCGCGAACTGCGCTCGCGCTCGGTCGCGCTCGAGCGCAGCTACGGCCTGCCGTTTCCGCGCTATGTGGAGCGGCTGCGCACCATGAACCGCTGGACGACGGACCAACTGTTCATCGTCCCGCCGCAGGACGGGCCCTGAGATGGCGCTGGACCCCGCGGAAATCGTCGCCCTGGCGGCGGCCGCCTTTGCCGGGTCCGTGGTGTTCGGCATCACCGGCTTCGGCGCCGCGCTGGTCACCGTGCCGCTCGCCACGCATTTCGTGCCGCTGCCCTTCGCGCTGGCGCTCTACGTGCTGATGGACCTGGCCAACGCCTTCCGCGTGGGCTTCGAGAACCCGAAGAATGCCGTGAAGAGCGAGTGGACCCGCATGGTGCCGACGATCCTGCTTGGCACCGTCGCCGGCGTCACGCTGCTCGTCAACCTGCCGCGCGCCGCGGCGACGCTGGCGCTGGGCGTTTTCGTGCTGCTGTTCGCGCTCTACAGCCTGATGCGGCATCCGGACGCGCAACGCGTGATTTCGTCGCAATGGGCCTACGTCGCCGGGTTCATCGGCGGCATCACGAGCACCATCTTCGGCGCGGGCGGCCCGCCCTATGCGATCTACCTCTCGCACCGCGGCCTCGCCAAGGAGCAGTACCGCGCCACGATGGGATTTGCGACGCTGACCAGCATATCGCTGCGCACCATCGCGTTTTTCGCCACTGGAATCCTGCTCGATGCGAAGGTCTGGATCTGCGCCGCATTCGTCGTGCCCGCGGGACTGGCGGGCATCTGGGCGGCGGGCCACCTGTTCCGGCGCATCTCGCGCGAGACGCTGATGCGCGTCGTGGCGTTCATGCTGCTGGCGAGCGGCGCCTCGCTGGTCGTGCGCGCCCTGAATTAGCGGTACATGTAGTCCCGGGTCCAGGGCAGGGGATTGCGCGCCGGGTCGGCCGGCCTGGTCGCGAGGACCTGGTGGATCGTGACCCAGTTGCGCTCGAAGGCATGCGCGCAGCCCGCGAGGTACAGGCGCCAGATGCGCGTGCGCTTGTCGCCCGCGTGCGCCCGGGCGCCGGCCAGGTTCGCCTCGAGGCGCTGCGACCAGTGCGCCAGCGTCCTGGCGTAGTGCAGGCGCAGGGTCTCGACGTCCATCACCTCGAGCTTCGCGTCGGACATCTCCTTCAGCACCAGCGACAGGTGCGGCAGCTCGCCGTGCGGGAAAACGTATTTCTCGACGAATTCCCCCGCGCCCAGGCCGACCTCGCGGTTCTCGGTGTCCACCGCGGTGATGCCGTGGTTCATGGCGATGCCGCCGTGCGCGAGGAGGCGCTGGATGGTGGCGAAGTACGCCGGCAGGTTCTTCAGGCCGACATGCTCGAACATGCCTACCGAGGAAATCTTGTCGAACACGCCTTCGCCGGCGATGTCGCGGTAATCCTGCAACTGCACGCGGCAGCGCCCGGCAAGGCCTGCGTCGCGGATGCGCTTTTCGGCCAGCATGCACTGGTTCTCGGAAAGCGTGACGCCCGTTGCGTCAACGCCGTATTTTGCCGCCGCGTGGAGGACCAGCGCGCCCCAGCCGCAGCCGATGTCGAGCAGCCGGTCGCCAGGCGTCAGGCGCAGCTTGCGGCAGATGTGGTCCAGCTTCTGCTCCTGCGCCGTGTCGATGTCTTCGTCGCCGGTCTTGAAGTAGGCGCAGGAGTAGACCATGCGCTGGTCGAGCCACAGGCGGTAGAAGTCGTTGGATACGTCGTAGTGGTAGCTGACGGCTTTGCGGTCGCGTTCCCTGGAGTGCCGCGCGAGTCGCGGCAGCCGGCCTTTCGGGCTGGCGCCCCAGCTGCGCGCCAGCTTTTCCGCGGCGCGCAGCGCCTCGTCGATCGGCCCCTCGACGTCGAATTCGCCTTCGACATAGGCCTCGCCCAGCGCGGCCAGGTCGGCATTGACGAAATTCCTGAGCGCGGAATCGCGCGGCACGCGCAGCGTCACGGCCGGGCGCTCCCGGGGCGCGAACCGGTGGCCGTTCGACAGCTCGATGGCGACCGGCAGCCGGCCGCTCGCCTGGAGTTGCGACAGCTTCCTCTCGACCAGCGTCTGGAACAGCATGGTTGCTGCATTTCACAGCTTCGCGCCGCCGGATTCTGTTTGGCAGCAAACCTTTTCCACCGTGTACTTCCTACAAATTGCGGCCGGGCCGCCGGCTGGGCGTCAAAAAACCAGGCCTGGCCTGGCTACGGCGTCGAGCGGCCAGATCGGGCGCTTGAGCTTGGTGTAGGGCAGCTTGCGGTGGTCGCGAGCGAGCGGGCCGTCCGAATCGATGTAGATGACCTTCTTTGCGATCGGGCCAAAGGCGGCCATGAAGTGGTTGGTCGATTTCACCACCAGCATCTTGCGCTTCAGTGGATCGATGCCCAGGTTCGAGAACAGTTCCAGGCCGAGCGCCTGGGTGCGCTTGGTGATCAGCACGACGTCGACGCCGGCGACGCGTATTGCCGCGCAGTCGCCCAGCGGCACCAAGGTCGGCCCGAAGCTCTGCCAGCAGTCGCGCTTGAGCGCCGTGACTTCGACCACCGCGTCAACCGGCTGGCCCGAGGCCGGGCCGGTCTTGCCGCCAAAGCGCAGCGGGAAGCAGGCGCCAGCCCCGGCATCGAAACACAACCGGACCGCGATCGGATCCCAGATCGGGCCGATCGCGCTCCCGGTCGCGCCGCTGTCCATGAGCTGTCGCAGGATGGTGGTGTTGTCCGAGGGCGCGCCGCCGCCGGCGTTGTCGGCCGGATCGGCGATCACCACCGGCGCGCCATCGAAGGCCATGGCGGCCTTGATGCCCGCGGCGACGCTCTGGAACTCGGGCATCGTCTTGCCCCGCATCGAAACGAATTCCTCCCCCAGCCTTGTCGCCAGCGCATCGGCCTTCGCCTTGTCGCCGTCGGCGACCACGAGGATGCGGCTGCCGAGTTCCTCTACGTCGGCGTAGGGAAAGCAGTGCACCGCGGACACCGAAAGGATGCCGTCCCTGCCTTCGAGCGCCATCATGCGGTCGACGAAGCCGCGCATCAGCGGCAGCGTGGTCGGATAGCTGCCGATCTGGCGGCAATCGTAGAGCGACATCACCGGCCGGATCTCGCCGCGCAGCGTGCGCAATACCAGGTCGAGCACGTCCACCGCCCGGTCGACCACGTCGGTGTGCGGGAATTCCTTGTAGCAGACCATGATGTCGCAGTTGCGCATGCGCTTGAGCGTCATGTGGCAATGCGGGTCGTGCTCGACGCCGATGACGCATTTCTCGCCGACGATCGCGCGTGCGCGCTCGAGAAGATCGCCCTCGACGTCATCGTAACCGTGCGCGACCATCGCGCCGTGCAGGCCGAACAGGATGCCGTCGAGCGGCAGCGCCGCGCGCAACTGGGCCAGCACTTCGTCGCGCATGAACTCGTAGTCGGCCCGGTTGACCGTGCCCGCCGGGCTGGCGGCGAAGCAGCTGCCTTCGATCAGCGTGAAGCCGTCCCTGGCGGCGCGCTGGCGCGCGACGAAGAGCGGCGCCGTGCACATGCGCGGCGCGTCGTCGGGGTGCTCGCCCGGGCGCAGGAAGACGCTTTCCCTGAAAGCGTCCATGCTGGTCGGCAGCGGCGAAAAGGTATTGGTTTCGGTCGCGATGGTGGCCGAGAAGAGGCGCATCTAGGCAGACTTCTCCCGCATGGTGACGAACTCCTCGGCCGCGGTCGGGTGGATGCCGAGGGTGGCGTCGAACTGCGCCTTGGTGGCGCCGAGCTTCACGGCGATGGCGATGCCCTGGATGACTTCGCCGGCGTCCGGGCCGAGCATGTGCGCGCCCACGACGCGCTGCGTGGCGGCGTCGACGACCAGCTTCATGAAGATGCGTTCCTCGCTGTGTCCCATGGATTGCTTGAGCGAGCGAAAGGCGGTCTTGTAGATGTCCACCTTGCCGCAGCGCTCGCGCGCTCGTTCCTCCGACAGGCCCACGGTGGCGACCGTGGGATTGGAGAAAATCGCGGTGGGGACGTCATCGTGGTCCACCGGCGTCGGCTTGCCGCCGAACAGCGTCTTGGCGAGGGCCATGCCTTCCGACGTGGCCACCGGGGTCAGGTTGAGCCGGTTGGTGACGTCGCCGATGGCGTGGATTGATTCCACCGAGCTCATCGAATACTCGTTCACCACCACCAGGCCGCCCGCGCCGAGCTTCACGCCGGCGGACTCCAGGCCGAGGCCCGCAGTGTTCGGCAGGCGCCCGGTAGCGAACATGACCAGGTCGTATGTCTTTTCGGTGTTGTCGTTGAATTCGACTTGAATCGAGTCTTTCTGCTTAAGCAGGGCAACAGGAATGCAATTCAAAACGACAGCAACCCCTTTCCTGCGCATTTCCTCCGCGAGCCTGGTTCCGAGTTCGGCGTCGAAGCCGCGCAGCAGCTGCGTGCCGCGATAGGCGAGCGTCGTCTCGACGCCGAGGCCGTTGAAGATGGAGGCGAACTCCACCGCGATGTAGCCGCCGCCGACGACCAGCGCGCGCCGCGGCAGTCTGGCGAGATGGAACGCCTCGTTCGAAGTGATGGCCAGCTCCGCGCCGGGAATGTCGGGCTTCTGCGGCCAGGAGCCGGTGGCGACGAGGATGTGTTTTGCAGTGAAGGTCTTGCCGTTTACTTCGACTTCATTCTTGCCGCGGACCAGGGCTTTCCCTCGAAAGATCGACACCCCAGCATTTGTCAGCACGCGTTCATACACGCCGTTCAGGCGGTCGATTTCGCGGTCCTTGTTGGCGAGCAGTTTCTGCCAGTCGAATTCCGGCTCGGCCACCTGCCAGCCGAAGTCGGCGGCGTCCTTCAGTTCGTCGCGGAAATGCGCGGCGTAGGAGAAAAGCTTCTTCGGGATGCAGCCGACGTTGACGCAGGTGCCGCCGAAGCGGCCGGACTCGGCGATCGCCACGCGCGCGCCGAGCGTCGCCGACACGCGGCTCGCGCGCACGCCGCCCGAGCCGCCGCCGATGGTGAAAAGATCGTATTCGTACTTCAGAAACCGCTACTTCAGGTTCTTGAGATTCATCCCGACGAGGTCGAGGGAGGTGGCGAGCCTCATGTGCTGCGGCTTGTCGGCCAGCCATTTCATCGCGTTGTTGACGCGCTGCTCGATCTGCGCCGCCGGCATGCCTTCGATGCCGATGAACATCTTGGCGATGTCGGTCAACCCGGCGGCCGCGGCGTCGCCGCCGATCTCGCGGAGCTTGGCCTCGATCGCCGCCCGGTCGAGGTTGGTCACCAGCTTCATGGTTTTTTCGTCACTCATGGCGCGCTCCTGTCCTTTTCAGTGCTTAGTATATAGCGTCCCGCAGCCTGTCGGGCCCGCCCCTCGGCCACCAGTTTGTCCAGGTGCGCGCTGAGCGAGCGCATCGCGACCGGGTGAAGTTTTGGTGAAACATCGTCATAGACATCCCCCACCAATTCCTCGAGCGACGCTGCGCCGCGGCGCCCGAGCGCGGCGGCGACCTTCGCCTCGCGCGCGAGGCGGTGCGCGACGAGCCGCTTCACTTCCTTGTGCGGCGCGCCGATGAGGTAGCCGTGCCCCGGCGCGATGATGGCGAGGTCCTCGCCGAGCAGCTTCTCGAGCGATGCGAGGTAGGCGCGCATGTCGCCATCCGGCGGGTTGATGACGACGGTGGAACCCTGCATCACGTGGTCGCCCGTGAACAGCATCCTGGTTTGTTCCAGCAGGTAGCAAAGATGGTTCGACGCGTGGCCCGGCGTGTGGATCGCGCGCAGCTGGAGCCTGCCGATGCTCACGCGCTCGCCGTCGGACAGGATCCGGTCCGGCGCGTAGCCCTGGTCCTGGCTCGCGCCGGGCGGCGCGCGGCGCCCCAGCAGTTGCGCGCCGGTGGCGGCCTTGAGCGCGGCGGCCGCGGGCGAATGGTCCATGTGCGTGTGCGTCGTGAGGATCCAGCGAATCCGGCCGGCGCCCGCCTCGAGGATTTTGGCGACATGCGATTCGAGCGGCGGGCCCGGATCGATCACCGCGATTTCCTCCTCGCCCACGAGGTAGGTATTGGTGCCCGGACCGGTCATCGCGCCGGGATTGGGCGCGGTGAGGCGCGTCACGTAGCGGTCGAGGCGCTTCGGGATGCCGGGCTGGATCACGAAGCAGGTGTCGCCCTTTTCCTCGGGATCGCTCCAGTGGATTTCGTGGTACGGAGGATCGGCGCGGCGGAACAGGCGCTGCGAGCCTTCATGGTCCAGCGCCCAGCAGGCGGCGTTCACCTCGATGTCGCCGAGGCTCCTCGCGTGCTCCAGCGCCGCGCGCGGCGTCGGCACCGCCGCGAGGTCCGTGAGCGTGCTGCGCGTCGGGAAAATGAGTTCGATCTCGCCGCGGCTGCCGCGCTC
>Ga0105242_10002831_pt1 | contig 13592 bp, 13 predicted proteins | sample KBSM24metaG_FD_81521 | JGI IMG/M metagenome (GOLD analysis project Ga0105242, IMG submission 81521) | Miscanthus rhizosphere microbial communities from Kellogg Biological Station, Michigan, USA - KBS M2-4 metaG | ecosystem: Host-associated > Plants > Roots > Rhizosphere > Soil | place...
GAGCGGATGGAGAAGTACCGGCCGGAGATGAAGAAGTACTACTACGACCCGACGAAGTACAAGAACTACCTGGAGCAGCTGGGCATCAAATATCCGACGACGGAAAAGCCAGCCACCAAGAATTAAGAATTAAGAATTAGGAATTAGGAATTAGGGATGAAGAATGCGTGCAGCTAAATGGTTCGCCGCAGCCGCGGCCTTTGTCGTCACCGTTTCGTTGAACGCCGCGGTGCCGGCGCCTCAAGCACCCGCTGCGGCGGCTAATCCGCAGCTGGATCAGTACAAGCGCAACGTCGGCCTGGAAGTCGACGCGATGGGCGAGAACATCCAGAAGATGAACGATCAGGTGTTCAGCTTCGCCGAGCTCGGCTTCCAGGAATACGAAACGACCAAGTACCTGACCGGCATCCTCGAGCAGAACGGCTTCAAAATCGAACGCGGCGTCGCCGGGATCCCGACGGCGTGGACCGCGCGCTGGGGATCGGGGAAGCCGGTGATCGCGCTCGGCTCGGACGTCGACTGCATTCCGCAGGCGTCGCAGAAGCCGGGCGTGGCCTATCACGACCCGATCATCGAAGGGGCGCCCGGCCACGGCGAAGGGCACAACTCCGGCATGCCGCTGCAGATCGCCGCGGCGCTCGCCGTGAAGAAAGTGATGGAGCAGCAGCACCTCCAGGGGACGCTGATGCTCTGGCCCGGCATCGCCGAGGAGCTCGTCGGCACCAAGGCGTATTACGTGCGCGCCGGCATGTTCAAGGACGTGGACATCTCGATCTTCGCGCACGTCGCCGACAACCTCGGGGTCAGCTGGGGCGACGGCAACCAGAACGGTCTGGTGTCGGTCGAATACAAGTTCAAGGGTGAGAGCGCGCACGCCGCGGCGCAGCCGTGGCGCGGCCGCTCCGCGCTCGACGCGGTCGAGCTCATGGACGTTGGCTGGAATTTCCGGCGCGAGCACCTGCGCATCCAGCAGCGGTCGCACTATGTGATCACCAACGGTGGCGACCAGCCGAACGTCGTCCCGCCCAACGCCTCGGTCTGGTACTACTTCCGCGAAACGAGCTACCCCGAAATCAAGAGGCTGTGGGAAATCGGCGACAAGATGGCGGAGGCCGCGGCGATGATGACCGACACGGAAGTGACGAGCACCGTGCTCGGTTCCGCGTGGCCCGGTCACTTCAACAAGACGATCGCCGAAACGATGTACGCCAACATCGAGAAGGTCGGCCTTCCGCAGTGGACCGAAGCCGATCAAACGCTCGCGAAGTCGCTGCAGCATGAATTGAAAGTCCCCGAAGTCGGGATGGCCACCAAGCTGCAGCCCCTGCGCGGCCGGGAAGTGGTGCCCGACGAAGAGAAACGCGGCGGCGGGTCCGACGACATCGGCGACATCTCGTGGAACGTGCCGACGGTCACGCTGCGCTATCCGTCGAACATGGCCGCGGGCCCCGGCCACAACTGGGCGAACGCGATCTCCATGGCGGGCCCGATCGCCCACAAAGGGGTGCAGGCCGGCGCAAAAGTCGTGGCGCTCACGGTCCTCGACTTCCTGATGAGGCCGGAGCTCACCACGCAGGCGTGGGACTACTTCCGCAACGTTCAGACGAAGACCGTTAAGTACACGCCGCTGATTCGCCCGGGCGACAAGCCCGCGATCTGGCTGAACGAGGCGACGATGGCCAAATACAGGCCTGAAATGAAGAAGTATTACTACGACCCGTCGAAGTACAAGAACTACCTGGAGCAGCTGGGGATCAAGTACCCGACGACTCGTCCATAGGTTACAATCGTGGACATATGAGGAAGCTTCTTTTCGTCACGATGCTCGCCCTGCCGGCCGCGGCCTTCGCTGCCGATGGCAAGCCCGCGCCAACCTTCACGAAGGATGTCGCGCCGATCTTCAACAAGAGCTGCGTCGAGTGCCACCGGCCGACGATGTTCGCGCCGATGTCGCTCACGACATTCGATGATGCGCGGCCGTGGGCCCGCTCGATCAAGGCGAAGGTCGTCGCGCGCGCGATGCCGCCGTGGGGCGCCGATCCCGCGCACGGAAAATTCAAGAACGATCCACGCCTGACCGAACAGGAAATCGAAACGATCGCCGCGTGGGTTGACGCCGGTGCGCCGAAAGGCGACGACAAGGATCTGCCGCCGCCGCCGCAGTTCGCTGACGGCTGGACGATCGGCAAGCCTGACGCGATCTTCACGATGGACGAGGAGTTCACGATCCCGGCGGAGGGGACGATCCCCTACAAGTACTTCAAGGCGCCGACCGGGCTGACCGAGGACAAGTGGATCCAGGCCATCGAGATCCATCCGGGTGCGCGGGCGCAGGTCCACCACGTCATCGCCTTCACCCAGCCGGCCGGCAGCGTGCCGAAGCCGGGTGGTGAGCTCGGACCGACCAACATCGGCGGCGTGACGCCCAACAAGCCGGGTCTCGTGTTCGAGCCCGGAGTCGCCCGCCTGCTCCGCGGCAACTCCGACATCGTCATGCAGATTCACTACACGGCGAACGGCAAGGAGAACAAGGACCGCACGACGGTCGGCGTGATCTTCGCCAAGCAGCCGCCGACGAAGATGGCGGCGGGCGGCATGGCAATCAACCCGCGCTTCGTGATCCCGGCCAACGACGGCAACGCGGAAGTGCGCGCGACGACACTGTTGAATCGCGACACGATCCTCACGGGGTTTACGCCGCACATGCACGTGCGCGGCAAGGACATGACCTACATCGCGCACTACCCGGACGGGACCGACGAGACGCTGCTGTCGGTGCCGAAGTACGACTTCAACTGGCAGATCACCTATCAGCTGGCAGAACCGAAGACGCTGCCGAAGGGCACGAAGATCGAGGTGATCGCGCACTACGACAACTCGACCGCGAACAAGTTCAACCCCGATCCCAGCAAGGACGTGCGGTGGGGCGATCAGACGTGGGAAGAGATGATGATCGGCTTCTTCTCGACCATTGCACCGACTGCCGCGGCTCCCACCACACCACAGCAGTAGCAGTCCTTCTGTAGCGCAGGGCTTAAGCCCTGCGCTACAACTTTGACTTCTTCCTTCTAACTTTTCGCTTCTAACTTTCCTACATCGTCGGCTTAGGCTTGCAGCCGTCGACAAATGTCTTGTTGACCGACGCCGGCTTGTCGATCGTTCGAAAGAACGACTCCAGGTACTCCCTCATCTCGTTCCGCGAGGCCCGCTCCAGATCCGGCAGCGAGTCGGTCAGGGCAAGGATCTCGGTCCGCCTGGCTCGGAACGCCGCGGCGGACGACTCGAACTCGTCGAGGCTTCTGCACGGCCCTCGATACAACCGATCGACGACGCTGCGGAGCCCGAGATTCCTGTCGGGAGCCGCATACGGCGCATGGACGAGGCCCGAGAGGTCGAAGTCGTATGGCACCGGCAGCAGGGTGCGGTTCGGCTTCTGCACCAGGCGCACGTTGTGGATCGCGTAGATCGACATGTCCGTGTTGCCGATCATGTATTCGAACAGCATCATGCGCGTGAGCGTCTCGTCGTGCAGATCCTTGAAGACGACGCGGGGGAGCTCCACGATGCGTCCCTCGGCGCGACGCGCGACATCGTTCTCGTGCTCGATGAACAGCGCGTATCGCGGGCCGTTTTTCTTCTTCGATTTCTCATCGACGTACGTCGCCCGTGCGAGCCGGGCGCGAAACGACGTCGGCGTCACCAGGTTGAACATCGGGTAGCTGAGATACTCCCGCAGCGTGATCTGCTCGTACTCTTTCGAGTCATCGCACCCCGTGCCGAGCTTCAGCGTCGTCTGACCCTCGAACGGCGTGCCGCCGAGGCCGTCCTTCGGGAACTCCACGCGCAGCGGCACGTCGCTGCAGTTGCGTGACATGCGGCGGAAGTGACCGCGCGCGCTCAACTTCACCGGAATGTCCCTCGGGGTACCGTCCGATGCGGCGACGGTCAGGACGCCGGGATAGCGCACCTTGCTCTCGGGGTTGTGATCCTTGTTGATCACGCGGAACGCCGCGGTCAGCGTGAATTCCAGCGGCTCCGTCTTCCGGAACAACGGGCGGTTCTCGGCCTCGATGCGATTGGCCTTGAGCGTGTCGGCGTCCGGCCACGGCTCGGCGAGCTTGAGGAGGGGATTCTTCTTGCCGGGCGCCGACGGCGGCACTGAGCTCTGTGCGCGCGGCATGGCGGCGCTGACCGCGATGGCGATCGCGAGTGACGAAACGGCTAAGCGTGGGCGCATGATGGCGTGGATTGTATACTCACGAGCCTTCGTCCGCCGATGGGCCATAGATGGCCGGGACGAGGATGTCGTTCAGCCGAAGATAGACGCTCAATTGACCCCGATGATGGATGATGTGGTGCAGGACGAAGCTTCGAAAGGCCGCCACGCGCGGCACCGAGAAGACCTGCTGTCCGCTGCGCTTGAGGGTCCACAGCGCGTTGTACTCGCCGTCGATCTTGTCCATGCTGGCGCGGGTGCGGGCACTCGTCTCGTTGAAGGACGCCAGGATCGCAGCGCGGGACGCAAGGCCGGCCTCTTCGGGCGGAGCATCGCTCAGATCGAATGATTGACCGTTGAGGATGATGCCGCCCCAGCTCGGAATCCGGCTGACGTGCGTCGCCAGATCGCCCATGGATCTCGACTTGTCATGCGGCCTCCACGCCAGCTTGTCGTCGGGCACCCGCTCGAGCAGCCGGCGCGTCGTGCCGATCTCATGATCGTAGTCAGCGAGCAGTGCGTCTTTGATCGCCATGGGGAGAGTGTATCGAAGACGCTGGCGGAGTTGAGCACACAGAGACAGGATCAGCCACAGAGACACAGCGACACAGAGCAAAGGCCTTTTGGTTTTTCTCTCGGTGTCTCGGTGTCTCGGTGGCTTTTCTTGCTCTGTGTCCTTTGCTCGCTCTGTGTCTCCTCTGCTTGTCGCCGCGCCGCACCACGCCTGCCGCCTCTCGTCGCACAGGTGTCGGGCACGATGACCATCGAAGGTCTCGGCGCGCCTGTGCGCGTCGTCCGCGACACGTGGGGCGTGCCGCACATCTACGCGCAGAATGCGGACGACTTGTTCTTCGCGCAGGGCTTCGTGCAGGCGCAGGATCGGCTGTTTCAGATGGATCTGTGGCGGCGCTCCGCGCAAGGCCGGCTGTCCGAGGTGCTCGGGCCGAACTTCATCGAGCGCGACGCGATGACGCGCCGCATGCAATACCGCGGCGACGTGTCCGCCGACTGGAACAGCTATGGACCGGACGCCATCGCGATTGCGCGCGCGTTCGTCCGAGGCGTGAATGCCTGGGTGCAGCTTGCCCGCGATCGGCCGCCGGAGGAGTTTGTGCTCGCCGGGTGGAAGCCCGAAGAGTGGTCGGCTGACGACCTGTTGAATCGCACCGAGGCCTTTACGGCCAGCGGTGATGCGCTCGACGAGGTGTTTCGCGCGCGACTGGTCGCGGCCGTCGGCCTTCCGCGCGCGCGCCTTCTGCTACCCGGCGATCGCGGACTCGATGGACCTGTCGTCGTCGAGCCTGGCGTCGTTCCGGATCTGGTCGCCGAGGCCATCCGCCGTGCGGGAACGCCGCCGTTCTTCCTCGGCCTCGCGGCTCCCGTTATCCCAGGTACGGTCAGACTGCCGTCAGCTCAAGACACGCAGACACCGGGCGTCAGTTCATCGTTTCCAACGCCGGCGATGCAGTGTGGCGCAGGGCCTCAGCCATGCGTCTCGTTTGACAACCCGTCGCTCAACTACCTCGTTCACCTGAACGCGCCGGGCTGGAACGTGATCGGCGCAACGGCGCCGTGGCGTCCGGGCGTCGCCGCCGGTCACAACGACCGCATCTCGTGGACGGCCGAACCGTTCGATGCCGATACGCAGGACGTTTACCTTGAGAAGCTGAATCCGGCCAACGATCATCAGGTCGAGGACGCGGGGCGCTGGGTCGACATCGAGACGAGCCAGAGCTGGATCGCCGTCCGCGGACGCAAGACGCCAGTCGATTTCGATCGGATGACCACTCGACATGGCGTTGTTGTCACCTCGGATCGCGAAGGCCACCTGGCGTTCGCGCTTCGATGGTTGGGCGCCGAACCGGGCACCGCGTCCGAGCTCGGCGCCCTTGCCCTGGACCGCGCCTCGTCATGGCCGGAGTTTCGAGAGGCGCTCGGACGCTGGAAGCTGCCGGCGCGCCGCATGACCTACGTCGACACTGGCGGCGTGCGCGGATCGGCGATCGCCGGTCTCGTGCCGGTTCGGAAGGGATGGAGCGGCGGGCTGCCCGTCGCGGGATGGACGGGTGCCACGGAGTGGTCCGGCTGGGCCGAGCCCGAGACGAAGGCGACGCCCCAAGTGAATGCTGCGGTGCGCACTGCGAGGATTCTTCTCGAGTCGATACGACTCCATCCCGATCGCGGTGACGCGCTCCTTCGAAAACTGACATCGAGCCGATCGTCCCGTGACTCGCTGACCGCGCAGCGCGCGGCGATCGTGGACGCGCTTGCCGACGCCTTACACGAACGCGAGCGGCCGGCGGACGAACCGGTGCTGTTCGCGCATCCGTTGGCCGTGACCGATGCGGCGCGGCGGCGGTTCAACGTGATCGTCCGCTCTCGTGCGAAGGCCGCCGCCGATGCGTTCGCGATCACCGCCGATCCCGCTGACTGGGATCGATCGACGGCGATGGCCGCACCGGGGCAGTCGGGCTCACCGGAGAGCGGCCATTTCGCCGACCTCGCGAAGCTCTGGTCGGAGGGCGCATCGATCCCGCTCGCATTCACCGATAGTGCGGTGAATGCGCATGCGGAGACGACGCTGGTGCTGAGTCCGAAGTAGGTTTGGTTGCAGGGCTGAAGCCCTGCACTACAAGTGAGTCGAAAGTGGCGCAGGCCTGCGAAACGCCGCGCCTATCGCATGAAACCGCGCGTGACCTCCGCGCGGCCATCGTTCTTCTCCGGCGTGATCTGGAGAATCCGGCAGAGCAGATCGTAGACGTGGATGTTCTCGAACGGCGCCACGACGAGGCCGTTCCGGAGCGCCGGGCCGGCGGCGACGAACAACGCGCCCATGTTCGGCGTGGCTGGCTCGTAGCCGTGCGCGCCGACGTGCAGTTCCTCGGTCGCGAGGCGCTGGCCGGTGGTCACGCTCCAGCCATCGTCCGGCACTCCGACGATCGCCGGAATGCGGGCGTTGTCGCGAAAATGCAGGCGGGCCGGAATGCCCTCGCGTCTGTAGATCGCCAGCTTCGGATGCCTGCCATGCAACCGGCCGTACAGAGCGTCGACGTCGCCATCGCGAGGATTGATCATCAGCGTGCTGCCGTACTCGAGAATCTCGATCGTGTTGATGTCGAGCATCGCATCGAGGTAGATGACGCGATCGTAGGAGGTCGGCGTCATCCCGTGATCGGAGACGATCACGATCGACGTGCGATCGTCGAGTCCAAGGCGATGCACGCCGTCGACGAGCTGTCCGAGCGCGTCGTCGAGGTGCGAGGCCGCGGTCGCGAGCTCCGGCGACAACGGCCCGAAGTCGTGGCCGGCCGTGTCGACCTCGTCGAAATACAGGCTGACGAATGACGGCCGATCCGCCTCGGGCAGCGCCAGCCATGTCAACGCCTGAGCGACGCGATCGCGCGTGCCGAATTTCTTGTCGTACGGCATCCAGGACGTCGGCCGCACGCCGTGAATCGCCGCCTCGGTACCGGGCCAGAACATGGTATCGGCGCGTCGGCCCTGGCGAATCGCCGTCACCCAGATCGGCTCGCCGCCCCACCATCGCGCGTCTTTCGCCGTCTCCGACGACTGCGTGAAGCGCTCAGGCATCGAGGCGTCGCGCATGTTATTCGCGATGACGCCGTGGTGCTCGGGATACAGGCCGGTGACGATCGTGTAGTGGTTGGGAAAGGTGAGGACGGGAAATGCCGGGATCAACGCCCTCGCCCGCACGCCGCGTGCCGCCAGCGCTTTGAGATTCGGCGCCGGCAGCCGGTCGATGTAGTCCCATCGCCAGCCGTCGAACGAGAGGAGGAGGAGGATTGGGGGCTTGCCGTCCTGGCGCGGTGACGCGCCGACGACACAGCCCAGTGCCAGCGCCAGTACGAGCGCGAGGCGGTGAAGTCCCCACCGGCCCGACATCTACATGATGTCGTTGGAATCGGCGACCGGTGCGGCGATGCTGACGCCGCTGACGGGGCTCGTGACGATGAAGCCGCGGTCGGTGGCGAACTCGAGACGGAACCCGACGTGCACGCTTCGGAGTTTCAGGAAGCTGCCGCCGAGCGAAGAGCCCGCGAGGCGGGCGCGCGCAAAGACCGGAAAGAACGCGCCGCCGCGCACGAGGACTTCGGCCCGCTCAGGTGCGACCAGGACAATCTCGTACGTGCTGTTGGCGGTCTTGACCACGAGGCGTTCGAGGGCCGACAGATCGTCGACACGAACCCCGCCGCACCAGTCGTGCGCACTCCACGAGCTCAAGAGCCGTCGGGACGGCACCACCGAGAACGAACCGGATCGTTCAGGATCGCGAGTCACTGGACTTGATGACAATGATAGCAGCCCAGCGCGCGGCGCGAGCGATTGTATTCGTAAGATTGCGTGAAATCGTACGACGGGCGGTGGAGCAGGCGAGACATCCCGGGTACAACTACCTCACGCATATATCCGGCCTTGGCCTGATTGTCCGAGCCGGCCAGGTAGCCGTAGATCGCATTGCGCATCTGTGCGTCGATATTCGTCTTGTAGATTTCCCATCCGCGGTCGCGAACGTCCGGCTGCGGCAGCGCCGCGACCGCCGGCATCCGCCATCGCCGATCCGACGCCTGCGCGCCATGGCATGTTTCGCACGTCACCCGATCCGGACCTCCCTTGAGGCGTCCAAGGGTGACGCGCGCCCACGGCATCACGTCGGTTTCCATGAAGGCGATGATGTCGGCTTCGCTGCGTTTCTCGCCGTTCGGCGCCAGCGCATCGTCGGACGCGAAGGTGACAGCGACCGTTTTGCCGTGCAGGCTGACGACGACGGCGATGATGGCGATCAGCACGCCGAGGAACCCCGCGAGCGCTCCCCGCAGGTCGAGCGACGGCGGACGCGGCTCCCAGGTGAGCGCGGCGCGAACGGCGTCCGCTTCGCGCGGCGCGCGCGGATCGCCGGACAGCAATTCCAGCAGCGCCGCGAGCTGTGCGCCGCGGCGAACCGCCGTCAGGATCAGTGGCGCGCCGCCGCGTACGGGATGAACCGCGATGGTCGACGTGCCGAGCACGCGATCGGCCGGCGATTCCGTTCGAAGAATCTCGCCGACGTCATCGAGCGCGAGCTCGGACGTGATCGATCGTGTGACGTGCAGGAGCCGAAAGTCGGTGAGCAGGTACTGCTCGCCGGAGAGCAGCCGCGCGAGGCGCCAGGGACGGCTGCTCCATAGCAGCCGTTCCCATGGCAGGAGAACCTGGGGCGTCACGGACCCGCCGTCAGGGCGTCGGCTTGCCGAAGTTGACCTTGGGCACCTGCTTCGCGTCGGCCGGTGCCTGGAAGAACGGGTATTCCTTGAAGCCGAACATCTTGGCCGTCAGGTTCGACGGGAACTGTCCGCGCGACGTGTTGTACGCCTGCACGGCCTCGTTGTAGCGCATGCGTTCGACGGCGAGACGATTTTCCGTGCCCGCGAGCTCGTCCATCAGGCGATTGAACTGCTCGTTCGATTTGAGCTGCGGATAGTTCTCGACGACGGCCAGCAGCCGTCCAAGAGCGGAGGTCTGTTGATTGGCGGCCGCGATGGTTTCGTCGGGAGACTTCGCCGCGAGCAGTTTCGAGCGCGCGTCGGCGATGTCCTTGTAGACCGCCTCCTCGTGCTGCGCGAAGCCTTTCGTCGTCTCGACGAGGTTGGGAATCAGGTCGTTCCGCCGCTGGAGCTGGTTCTCGACCTGCGCCCATTGCGCCTTGATCGCCTGCTCCTGGCTGACGAACGTGTTGTACGAACAGCCGGTCAACGGGATCGTTGCCACGGCCAGCGCCACCACCTGCACCAGAGCTCTGCGCGTGATCGTCATATGTTCATTCTACCAACTGGAGCCGCCGCCACCGCCGCCGCTGCTCCCGCCCCCGAATCCACCAAAGCCTCCGCCGAAGCCACCGCCCCCGCCGCCTCCACCGTAGCCGCCCCCGAATCCGCCGAAGCCGCCGCCGAATCCACCGCCGAACGGGCCGATGCCGCTCGACCATCCGCCGCCGCCGAACCGGCTGCGGCGACCGCCGCCCCCGCCGATGCGGCTGATGATCAATATGACGATGAAAATGGCGATCGGGAGCCATCCGGGGATGGAGGAGCCTCCTCGGCGTGAGCTCTGCTGCGGTACCCGCACGCCTTCGAGCGTCACCCCGCGCCCCTGGGCGATGCGGCCGATGATCCGCTCGGTGCCTGCGCGCAACCCCTGGCCGTACTGGCCGTTCCGGAAATAGGGGCTCATCACCTCGCGGCTGGTTTCTCCGGCGAAGCCATCGGTGACAAACTGCTCGAGGTCGTAGCCCACCTCAACCCACAGGCGCCGCTCCTTCAGCGCCAGCAGGATCAGCAGTCCGTTTTTCTTGTCCTTCTGGCCGATCCCTTTGCCATTGTTCGCGAACATCTTGACGGCGTATTCGCGGATGTCGCCGTACGGCTCGATCGTGGGTACCGTCGCCACCACGACAACGTCGCCGGTCGCGGCTTGCAGAGTACGAATCATCCGATCGATCGCGCTCGCACTGTCTGCATCGACCACTTTGGCAAAGTCGTTGACCGGCGCGGTCAATTCGGGCAGCGGATCCGCGGCGCGGGCAGGAATCCACAACAGCAGTAGCGCCGCAGCGAGCGCCGCAAGCCAAGGGCTGAGCGCTGAGGGCTGAACCCTTGACGTCGGCGAAGCAGCCCTGAGCCCTGAGCCCTGAGCCCTGGTCAGCGATGCTCTCACTGCGCGTTCCACCCGTCCACATAACTGACGATGCGCTCGACGGCGTCGAGGTACGGCCTGAAGAGGCGTTCGGCGTCGGCTGACGAGATGTCGTGGGCGCCGGCGAGCTTCGCGATTTCGGCGACGGCGCTGTTCGGCGTGCCGAGCGTCCGCTCGAGATGCCGCGCCGCCGACGCGGTGTCGTCCGTCTCGTGTCCTTCGAGTCGCGCGATACTGACGACCAGCGCCGCGAAGGCAGCTGCTGATCTCACGATGAGCACGGAGAGCGCGTCGGCTCGTCCGCCGGTTTCGAGGAAGCCTTCGCGCAAGTGCAGCAGATGGCTGCGCGCCTGCACCTCGCACGCTCGCCGCAGGTCGGCGGGATCGACCGTCAACGATTCGAACGGGTTGGAGCCCGCGACGACTGAATGATCGGCCAGGATGGCGCCGAACTCGAGGGGAAAGGCATCGAGCGACTGCGCGAACTCGTGATCCGCGATGAGCAGCGGCGTCGCCAGCCCGGCGTCATGCCACGCGCTGACGCGGACCGCGCAGGCGCGCAGATCGTCCGGGGTCATCGAATCGACGACGGCGAGCGTGTGCGTGGGCGGCGCCTCGTGTCCATGCCCCGCGGCGTGGTCGGCGTGCCCCGCAGCGTGGGCATGTCCATCGGCGTGCTTCCGTTGCCCAAAGATGACGAGCGACTGGAAGCGTGCGCCAAACAGGTCGCGGAGCTCGCGCTCCAGCATTTTGACGGCGTCGGAGGAGGCCATGCTTTTCATTGTACGACCTGTACATCGACCTTCAGCGGCAAGTGGTCGCTTCTTGCGGCCCAGGCCTTTCCGTCGAGCACTTCGACGTCGACGACCTTCCAGCCCTTCGGCACGAAGCAGAAGTCGATGTGCCACGGCTTCGACGGATTGCGCTGATGCCGGTAGGTCGCATGATGCTCGCGGCCATGGTCGATCTGGTGAAAGGCGTGATACGCGCTGACGAGGCCGAGGTCGGCGAGTGCCGACACGATGCGTGCGTGTCCTTTGCTCGGCGCCGTCACGTCTCGCGCGAGATTTGTTCCGCTGTTCAAATCGCCCATGACGACTGCCGGACCCGAACGCAGCAGCCGCTCGTACGCCTCAAGCGTCCGCATCACATCGTCCGCATAACGCGGTCCGCGCGACCAGATTCCAAGCGCTGTGAACGACACCGGCCCGCTCACCGCGGCGGCGACGACCGCCTGCCCGCGATTGCGCCGCGCTCTGAGACGGCGCACCTCGTAAGCGGTACCGAGGGATCCCAGCGCGATGGCTTTGCGGACATTCACGCGCCGGGTCACGCATGCCGACGGCGAGGCGGGTTCAACGATGGGGCTGCACTCCTGGAGGAACACGACGGCCGGAGCGCATGAAGCCAGTTCCTCCAATCGCGCGGCGATCGAACCGTGATGACAGTTCCACGCGATGAGGCGAAGCGTGGGCATCGAAAGAACAGCGTAGTCCATCCTGCGCGTTCGGGACCCACAGACTACAATGACGCGGATGCGCCTGCGCCAGTTCAACATCGGCTGCTTCGGCGGCGGCACCGGTCTGCCGAGCCTGCTTGGCGGCCTGAAACAGAATCCGTGGCTGCACCTCAACGCCGTCGTTACCATGTTCGACAGCGGCGGCAGCTCGGGTCAGCTGCGTGACGAGCTCGGCGTGCTGCCGCCAGGCGACATCCTGAAGTGCGCGCTCGCTCTCGCGCGCAACGCCCGCGAGGCGCGTCGCGTGCTGCTCGCGCGGCTGCCGACGCTCGAGCACGCGAAACTCGGCGGCCACACCGGCGGGAATCTCCTGCTGTCGATGATGCAGCGCTACAGCGGCGATTTTCTGGACGCGATCGACGGTCTGCGCGCGCTGCTCGGGTGCACCGGCCGTGTCTGGCCGGTCAGCGTGCAGCAGGCCTCCGTCTGCGCCGAGTACGGAGACGGGTCGGCGACGCGCGGTGAAGTGGAAGTGGATGCGGGCCAGACGTCGGGGCGGTTCGTGCGCCGCATCTGGCTCGAGCCTCCGGTGTCGATTCATCCGCTGGTGGCGAAAGCCGTCAGTCAGTTCGACGCCGTGATCATCGGCCCCGGCAGCTTCTACACGAGCCTCATGCCGATCTTTCTCGTTCGCGGCGTCTCCGACGCGCTGGCGGAGATGAAAGGGCCGATTATTCTCATCGCGAACCTGCTGACCGAGGGGCGCGGCATGCTCGGCTTCACCGCGGCCGATGCGGTCGCGCGGATCGAGGAAGCGACAGGCCGCAAGGTCGATGTCGTGATCACGAACATGAAGTGGCCATCGCCACAGGTGCTGAGCCGCTACGCCCAGGAGCACAAAGAACCGCTGTCACCGGGTAGCCTGCCCGCTCACTGCGAGCTGGTTGGTGGAGAGTTCTGGACCGGCGAGATTGCCCGCCACGATCGCCTTCGCCTGGCGTACGCCGTCTGGAGCGTGCTGTCGAAACGACTCCTCGCAGACGGATAGGAAGGAACCGCAGAGATCGCAAAGACCGCAGAGAAATATATCCTGGCGGTCTCCGCGGTCTCTGCGGTTTCTTCTTATCGTTTGATCAGCTCGTTCACCGTGAAGATGCGGCCGCCGCGCATCACGCGTTTCACGTCCCTGGTGTTCCGGATATCCATCAACGGATCGCTGCCGAGAAA